>Ga0307982_1000012_pt1 | contig 171051 bp, 129 predicted proteins | sample OrgLakmetagen989_FD_201847 | JGI IMG/M metagenome (GOLD analysis project Ga0307982, IMG submission 201847) | Saline water microbial communities from Organic Lake, Antarctica - #989 | ecosystem: Environmental > Aquatic > Non-marine Saline and Alkaline > Saline | place: Antarctica: Organic Lake... | reverse complement strand
ATTCAATGGGATAAACTCTTTCGTAAAATAAATTACAACACATATCTAATCAAAAATAGCCAACCAAAACATACAAATCAACAGTATCACTATGTATACTAATTTTGAAAATCAGCAAGCCCTAAATAGATATATATCCTATACTGAGGATTTGAATAGAGTTTATAGGGGTGTTGGCAAAAATTGAAAAAGCCAACGTTAGAAATTTTAACAGAGAAAAGATAATAAGCCGAAAACCGATTAAAGTAATCATTAAAAGAAAATTAAATAAACCAAAAATGAAACATCTTTTACAACTACTCGCATTCACACTCATATTTACAAGCTGTGCAGACAGGCAAAAAGAAAATAAAAAAGCATCACTTCCCCCCATTTCCGAAGTTTACGACAGTTTTTATGAAGGCAGTTTAGTATTAAACCCATTGTACGGAAATCGTAACGGTATTAACAGGTATTTAGATAGGATGCCCAATAACCTTACAGATGAATTTAGAGCTAAAGAAGTTGCCCTCTATCAATCACACCTCGATAAAATTCAGCAATATGATAGAGCCCCGCTCAACGCATCAGACCAAATTAATTATGATGTAATCGTTTGGTATTGTAAAAACAGACTGGCGGTCAACCACGATTTTGTAAAGTATCTACCCATAGACCAAATTAATTCGCTTAATCTGTACGTACCTCAACTGGCTTCGGGCAGCAGCTTTCAACCTTTTGCAACAGTCCAAGATTATGATAATTGGGTTAAAAGAGTAAAAGATTACACGGTTTGGTTAGATACTGCACTAGTAAATATGAAGGAAGGCATCACGCTAGGTTATGTGCATCCAAAAGCTATCGTATTAAAAATTATTCCTCAATTTGAGGAAATGGCGAAAGGTCCTGTAGAAGAGCATTTATTTTACAGCCCTGTTAAAAACATGCCTAAAGAGTTTACACAAGCTGAAAAGTTAGCTATTGAAACTACTTATCAAAAAATGATTGAAGAAGATATTATCCCGAGGTATCAAAAATTAGCTGAATTTTTCAAAACGGACTATTTAAAAGCTGCCCGATCTACTTCAGGTATTGGCTTCTTACCTGAAGGTAAAGCATATTATAAAAATCAGATTGAATACATGACCTCAACAAACCTTTCGGCAGATTCTATATTTGCCATAGGAAAATCGGAAGTTGCCAGAATTAGAACAGAAATGGAATTGGTTAAAAAACAAGTAGGTTTTGAAGGCAGTTTGGTCGAATTTTTTAATTATGTACGCACCAATAAAGACTTAATGCCCTATACAGATCCTCAGCAAGTGTTAAGCAATTTTGATGACATTCAAAAACGGATGGCACCTCAACTCAAGAAGTTGTTTGACAAAAAACCCAAAACAGCTTTTATGGTAAACCGCACCGAGGCATTTCGTGAAAAATCGGCAAGTGCGGAATATTATCCTGGTAATCCTGATGGCTCAAGACAGGTTGTGTTTTATGCTCCTATACCAGATGTCATGTCTTATAATAGCCATACGGATGAGGCATTGTTTTTACACGAAGCCATTCCGGGTCATCACTATCAAATGATGCTTGCGTTAGAAAACGAGCACATTCCTGCATTTAGAAAGTTTACATATTCTGGAGCCTATTCAGAAGGCTGGGGTTTGTATGCTGAATCGCTTGGAAAAGAATTGGGATTGTACGAGGATCCCTATCAATATTTTGGTATGCTCAGTGAAGAAATGCATAGAGCGATACGATTGGTAGTAGATGTTGGCCTTCATCACAAAGGCTGGACGCGAGAAGAAGCTATAGCCTACTCACTCGACAATGAAGCTGCGTCGGAAGCCAGTGTAATCGCTGAAATAGAACGCTATATGGTGATTCCTGCACAGGCACTATCTTACAAAATAGGGCAGCTTACCATTTTAGACCTTAGAAAAGAAGCCGAAAAAACCTTGGGTAATGCTTTTGATATCAAAGCATTTCATAACACCATTCTTGATGCGGGTGATATGCCGCTAGCAGTTTTAGAACAGCGGGTTAGAATCTGGATAAAAGAAGGTGGAAAATAGAGGTCTCTTTTTATTAAAAACATCAATATGTGGAAATACGAAAACTAGCAAGGAACTTGGACAAAAGATTCACTGCTACCACCTTCCTTTGTTCCAGAAAATAAATCGGATAATTAGCAAAAAAAGCAAAGCATACAATAACTAAGCATATGGCTTGCCGATATGCCAAAGCTATATGATTTGTTGACTGATCCGGGATTGCTGGTAAGGGAGAATTCGACGAGTTGGCAATAACCTTACAAGAGGAGAAGGTTATTTTTAGAGTGCTTTGCATCCCTTTTTATTCAGTTGCTTATCTAAATAAGTTACTTTTTAGGGAGATCACGTTTTTTTTGTGTGAGAATCTGCTGTTTTTTATCATTTTCCTTTAGTTTGGGCATTATACCAATTTAAACCTATAATGTCGCAATAAATCGTTTCTTTTTCGCCTGCTTTTCATCAAAAATAATTACCGTAACTAAGGCTATGCTAATTATTTTTAACTTCAATCAATCAAAAAATAATTCAATTTATTCATACGACATTATAAATTTAATTTGGTATTAGTAAGTCAAGGCTCTTTTTAGAACTGTTTTTTAATTTTTGTATTCTAGCTTATTCTTTATAATTTGCTTGTAATCCTTTGGAGGACCACGACTGTCAAAGGTAAAAAGTGTGATCAATGTTTCCTTTTTACAACTCGGACAACAGCGATGTAATGACTTCTCTTGAGTGGCAAAGGTTATGATGTATGCCAAGCTTTTATCTCTTAATTGCAGTTGTAATAGCGGTAACTTCTCTTTTTTTCAACTGCTGCTCAAAAACCCATAATGTCTTATTCGAGTAAAGCCTTTGGAAAGAATATGGAGTTGAAAACGCCGTATAAATTCCCTAGTGGAGAGTGTTAGTGTGGTTTTTTGCCCACCTTTTCTATAGTCTTTTAAACTAAATGTAATCCTCCTTTTTTCTTTATCAATCGACAAGATACGGTGATTACTTATCGCTATTTTATTTGCCCCGTTACAAATTTAAATTGCCTTCAGGTGATAATTTGTAACGGGGTTAATGTATCTAACTAAATATTCAATCACATGTTCTGGTTTTCCAAAAGGAGATTTGGCATACACCACCCACTCTTTTTTGAACAACTTATCATATAAAGATTGCGGTAATTGGGGAAGTGCCTCTCACACTGCTCCCAGACTCTCTTGTCGTTTCCATTCAATACCTTCATTATAAACCTCTTTTGCAGACCTACCATCTTTACAATTAAACCAATCAGGTACATTCCAATTTTCATCAACACCAAAATGCTCTATATAAACATTGTAGTCAGGTAAATAAAAGTCTGGTTTGTATTGACCAAATTGTTTACTTGCTGTTTTGTATCGGTATTTTTCTTCATATTCGTAATTAACACCATTTCTAAATAAAAAGTTAGCGATAAAAACTTCTTCTTGGCTTTTTAAACGTTCTCTATAGTGTAAAACTTGACCATTACTCCGACTTTTTTCAACCATTTTATAGCCTTCTAACTTTTGCTCATTTAAATAGTTGTTATGTTCCGCATCAGTCTCAAATTCGGCTATATCTTTGTAAGGCTTTAGGTAGTAAGAAATAAAATCTAATAGTAAACTATAATACTCTTCACTCTCTTTAGCGTGGTCAATAAAAGAGGATATGCGTTCTAAATGTGATTTACCATTTGCTTCATATATTGATGGCTTTAAATTATTTACTTGTGCTATTACATCTAACCCTAACTTATTAAAGGTTTTAACAGGTATGTCAATATCCATTTTATTATAAATTCTATGTCTCATTTCATCTGCTGCTTTACGAGTAAATGAGATTAATAAAATAGATTGAGGATTTATATTTTGAATAGTCGTTAGATACTTGACTTTACCTGCTATTGTTGTTGTTTTACCTGAACCTGCTCCAGCAATTACTAATTGGTTGTCTTCATCTATTATTACTGCTTTACGTTGCTGTGTATCGAGCGATTTTCCTTCGACATCACTTAATAAACTGTCAGTATTTTTTATTTCAGAGTCAATAAAATTTTTATTGCGAGAATTTACCATAGACTCAATCCTTTCATAAGTGTATTTAAAGGAATTTATCTTTTTTATTGAAGTTTCAAAGCTAGGTAAGTGTTTGTATTTTTTAGACTTGATTGAATTGTAATAATGAACGGTCTCTTTTTTAAAATTAAATATTTCGAAGTTTGATATGTATTTTGGTTGAGATTTAAACTTTTCGAACAACTCATTAAACTCAGCAATTTTGGATAAAAATGGATTTAATTCCTGACGTTGTCTATCGTGTAACCTATCGAGTTCTTCAAGACGTTTTTTTTCTTCTGCAATTCTTATCCTTTCTTTCTCTTCTTTTTTTAACCTAAGTTTCTTCTTGTAGTTTAGGTAGAGAATAATTCCTAATAAAAGGATAGCTATTATTATAAATTCCATTAATTGTCTCCGAGGTTTGTTTTTTTAGCTTGCAGATAACGTATGGATAACTCAACAAGTTGTGTTATCCCCATTTTATTTAAAGTATAAACCTAGTGATTTTTTATTGTCTTAAAAGTCTTAACATTAAAAACATGTTCTAATAAACGGTGAAGTCTAGGAGGTAATTATTTTATGTCTCAATCACAATATTAAAGTACACTCTATTAAGAATGCCTAAAGAATAACCTACAAACTCATACTGAAATGCTGTTTTATAGCTACTAACAAGCAAATCACTAGTTGATTAATGGCCTCCAATGGCTTATCAATTACCTTGGTTTAGTAAACCATCGGGTTTGCAAAAACCCGTTGATCTAACTGTTGGTTATGAAGTTGAAGGTTTCTGTTTTACATAGATAGGTAGAAGGAAAACACTTAATTCATTGTGAAATATGCTCTGCCATAACCTCCAATATCTACATAATGTGTGTAATTATATTTAATGGCAAGTGGGTTATTAGGGTTTAATCCAAATGGTTTTGATTTACTTATAATAGTTGCTGTCTGCAATCTATGTCTGTTTGGAAATTTGCAATCAGTGACATATCCATCAGTTATAGTTACAGAGCCACTAATCCAACCATTATTAGTTTTCACATAAGCTCTTACCCTTTTTTGATTCTCAATATTTAATGCAGATAAATTTGTCTCTTTTTCATACCGAGAATTTGTGAATGACATAAGACAAGTTATTCCAATTGTTACTGCCAATACTAAAGTTACTTTTTTCATTTTCAAGGTTTTTATTTATGAATACTTCTATTATAATTCTTTTTCTCGCTAATTCAGACCGATATGTCAATTGCCCCCAACGCTAGGCTAAAAAACGTAGGAGAGTTTGAAACGTTGCCCTTTAGGTTTAGTTCATGATAAATATAAGATAATAAGTTGTGTTACCTCCATTTTATTAATAAAAATAAATCTAGTGATTTTTTTATTTTTTTAAAAGTCTTAACATGAAAAACATGCTTTAATAAACGGTGAAGTCTAGGAGGTAATTATTTTATGTCTCAATCACATTTTTAGAGTACACTTTAAAAGTTTGATTTAAGATATTGAAAACAATATCTTAAACTAAGGGATTAGCTTTTATTTTTCATAAAAATAGGGTGAAAGTGATACTAAGCTAAAATCACTATATACTTAAGTTCCAGCTTTGTTACTCTTACATTAAACTATAACATGTAAAGTGCTGTAAATCATAAAATTACAATATAACCTTAATATATTGTTACTTTATCATTATATTTGAGCAAAAAACAACAAAATGACAAAGACCACTTTAGCAATTAATTTTGAACAAGGAAAAAAAATAGCATATAAAAAAATAGCTGAAAAAGAAGATATAGGTATTTTTATTTTGCTAATACTTGAAACAGGTTTAAGAATTGGTGACGCTTTAGCACTAACTAAAATTAATTTTCATGGAAATGATGGGGACTATTTTCTAAAATTCACTGCACAAAAAACTGGAAAACCCGCAAAACGTCCTATCAGTAAAATTTTATATGAATCCATAACTAAAAGAAAAAACGAAAAAATATTTCATAGTCCGAAAACAGGTATGGTTTATTCCAAAATGTGGGTTGGAAGAAATATAAAGTCTTGTTTTTTAAAAGAATTTAAGTTAGCAAAACAAGAAGACAGGACTATTTCAGCACATAGCTTAAGAAAGTCGGCAGGACAGAGGGTGTATGAGGTAAATGGTATTGAAGCTGCCAGAGATTTTCTACAACATCAGACCTATCAAACAACTAAAGATTATTTATGCATTGGAGAAAGAAAGCTCAACATCCTTCTTCGTGAAACTTTAATTGATTAAACTATTAGAAGTAATGATACAAGTTATAGCGTCTTTTATCATTACAGGGTAAAACCATATAACATTCATATTATATTCGGCTTCCCAGCTCCACCTTAATTTCTAAGCTCCTAAATTTTCCATCATAGTTAGATAAAATAGATTTTGAATTTTCTCTTTGTACCCATTCTTGACCATTAAAAACCCATGTGTCATTTAAATTTGATGGATATGCACCGATTGCAGGTTCATAATTCATGCCTACAAGCCTTTCGCCTTTACCCCTATGTTTATATAAATAATAAAATTCATTTTCTTCTAGATGAAGCCATTCCACAGAAATAAAAAAACCATTTACTGGATATTTTATCTTTAGATGTCTTAGGTCTATAATTGTATAATCTCTGCCCTGCTTAGCAGTTGCAATTATGTGGTTATTACAGACCAATGTCCCTGGGGAGCCATTTTCGTTTATATTATAAAATTGAATTTTGAATTTTGCATTATCGATTTCGCAGCTAGTATATACTCTAATAGTAGGTATAAAGCAATGCAAATTTCTCTTCGGTATTGGACCAAAAGCCTTCGCTATTTTTTCCATTCCTTTTCCAGGACCAAAAAAATATTTTATGTGTTCAACTGGAAATTTATTTAATTCAGGATAAATTATTGTTTGCTTATTTAAATCTTTTTTACTCAAATCTTGTAATCTAATATCTGTTTTACTCTATATATAAAAATTGAGTTTTCTTATTTAATATATACTCTAAAATAAATAATATGAAAAATTTAAAGGAATACAAAAATTTTAATGAATCAAAAAATTACCTAAATAATTTTACGGCATTTGGTAAAAGAGTTAACACAACAATTAATAAAAGTGAAAAAAAAAATTCAATGATAACGTGATAGAACAACCCTCATCTCGTGTTTTGAACCCTAAAAAACAAGAGCGTTCTTTTTCATTAAAATTAAAGTTTTTTATGATAGTTGTCTACTCATACTTTATTACATAGCACCTATCAATTCCTTAGCTCTATCTAATGTATAAGCACCTTCAATTCCTTTCTTATCAAACACCATAAAATAAGCGAAATCTTGCCCTGCTTGTGCTCCCCATTCATTCCCTAATCGGCATTTAGCCGCACTGTCTGAACCATCCAAGTAATCACCTTTAGTTTCAACTACAATTGTTTTTCCAGACTTAGTTTGTAAAATAAAGTCTGGGTAATGATTAGACTTAAATCCGTTAATATAAAAGCCTTTCCCACGCTCTAAGTTTCTGTGCCAGAACACAATATTTGCAGAAGTTCCAATATCCATCGCTACTCTTTCTTCAAACCCATTCATCAAACCTTCTCTCTCATATAGTGAATTTCCGATGGACGAGCCTGTATTTCCAGGAACAATCTCCTTACCTAACTTCCAGTTAGGTTTAGTATTTATTTTTTGTGTCTTAATTAAATCTTGAAAACGACTTTCAGCATACGTATCGGCTAATTGACGAATCTTTGTTTTTATTTTATCAGTATAACTCCATTTTCTTACTAAAATATCTCGTAACTGTTCTGTTGTAAAACTATTCAATATACGATTTAGGTAAAGTTTTATTTCTTGGTCTGCAATGGGATACATATTCCCTATAATCTGCATCATCTGATGGGTGATGTCTGTTATTTGATTTTCTTTTGGCTTAGCTAGTATATACTCAGCAATTGGGTCTTTTACTGTATTATCCTCAATTTTTGTAAAAGAGGGTCTGTACTCGTCTTTTTTGGACTCTTCTAGGTCAATCTTATATAGGTCTGATGAAATTTTATCAAAATCAATTTTGATGTCTTCGTCTGAAAGTTTAAAATCTTTGAGCAGTGATTCACGATTAAGTAATTCTTCGTCTGTTCCAAAAATATCACTTGCAATTACTTTTATGTAGAACTGTGGAAACTTAATTTTATCGATAAAATCTTTGTTGGATTCTTTGACTTTATAGCGTTTTACTTTTGGTCCCATTTCTTTAAATATATTTTCGTCAACAGGTTGTTTTTCCTGTTCTTTAATTTGCTCTTCTAATTGTCTATTTTGTTCTTTAGCAACAGTTTCGATTTCAGTCAATACAGAAGTTGAAGTTGGTTCGGTTTCATCATCATCTGCATTCGGGTTGAATGTAACTCTGTTTTTCTCTATGGCTTCTTCTTGTTCCGTTTGTTTTTCTGGGAATAAGAAAGATTCTACGGGGTCAACCGAAACAGTTTTTTTTTGTTCTTCGGTCATTTTATCGATTTTGCGATAATCTTTTTCGCTAAAACCAGACTCTTGAAGACCTTTTACAATATTTTGTAAGGTTTCATTGAACTTAGCAGATGCAGTTAAAACATAAGAAAGATTAAGTTGATAAGATTTATGTTTTTGTACATAAGGCTGTCTCAAAACCCTCCCAAGAATTTGCTCCACATCTACCGAACTGGACTTATCCGCCAAAGACGCTAAGATGTATGCAAAAGGGCAATCCCAGCCCTCTTTGAGGGCATTAATGGTTATAATATAACGTACTTCACATTCCTTGTCCATCAAATCAACACCTTTTAACTCGTCTATATTGGCTGTTTTGATTTTAATCTGGTTTTCTGGAATGCCTAACCCCAACAACTGTTCTTTCAACTTTTCAAAAGTAGTATTATCATCCTTAATTTTTGGCTGTGCCTGAAATAAAACGATGGGTCTGATATATCTGCCGCCTTCGGATTCTTCTTTTTTTCCAAGATTTTCTAGCTTGCGTTGTAAGTGCAAAGCATTATTTATCACTTCTGTTTTGTCTTGACTATTATAGACTATAACAGGAAGCTTTACCATGTGTTCTTTTTTCAATTCAATCGCAGGTACGAGGCTTACGATGTTGCTATTCTTTTTAGGAGTAGCAGTTAAATCAAGAATAAACGAAGGGTTTAAGTTTTTTAGCATATCTATACTCAAATCACTTTCAGCATTGTGACTTTCATCTACAATCATAACTGGGTTTAAATAACGTAATACATTGATAAGAGCATTATCATCTACACCATCCATAATGTGTTCGTTATTTTTAAATTGTGACACGAAGCTCTGTAATTGTCCATTCTCTTGGTAAACCTTACGGTCTTCTTTTTTTCTGGCTCTTAAACTGGCAAAGCTCATTACAAAAATGCTCAGTTGGTCTTTTACTACGGCTGGGTTGAAATTTGAACCTTGTAACAAATCTGTTTTTTGATAAATCTCTACTCGATTGTTAAAAAGTGAATTAAGTTTCTGGCGATACGGATGTTCAGGATTGGAAAGGGCATTTACAGTTTGTTGCAAAAGATTACTCCAAGGCACTAACCAAATTACAGCTTTTGGTTTTGCTGAATCATAAGCTGAAAAAATGCTGTGTAGAGCATTAACCGCTATAAAAGTTTTACCACCAGCGGTGGGTACTTTTATACATACATGGGCTGCATTGGGAATGTTGTTTTTGTACCCTTCCATACCTGTTTCGTCCAAAGCATTGTATGGTCCTATTTTGTCCTCCCAATATTGATTGAAGGATTTGGATAGACTTTTATGCTTCTGTACATAGCCCAAGTATTCTTCTAAATTCTCTATTACTTTTCGTTGATAGCTTTTTAATTCCATACTTTATTTTTTCAGTCGCTTAACTTCTTTATCAAAATCAGAAATTATCTTTTGTGTTTTATTAAAGTCATCATACTCTAGACCTGCTTTAGAAACAGCTTTTTTATGTGTCATTTTTCCTTTGCCTTCTAATATTTCAAACTTGTTAAAGCTTAAAAACTCATCTATGCTTGTGGCTAAACCATCCATTGTAAAAGTGTTTTCACGTTCTATTAAGTTTTCGATATAATCAAAATATCCTGTTACGGTTCTTTCTAAACGTTTTATCTCTTTCTCTGGCAAGTAGTTTTTAGCTATGTATGTGTCTGATTTTACAATGCGACCATCTGGTGCATTCTTCCATGAGGTTAAACCCATATTTTCGTTAGAAGAATTAGCTTTTTTATGGATGATTTCTGCTGCGGTCTGTCCTGTAATCGCAAAATGAAATTTATTCTGGACCATAGCATAGAAGTCTTTTGTAACATCTGCTTTCGGATTATAGTCTATACTACATTCGGCAAAAATATCGGTGATTTGCTGGTATACTCTTCTCTCGCTTGCTCGAATTGAACGGACACGCTCTAAGAGCTCTTTGAAATAATCCTTATTAAACACCCCTTTAGCTTGTTTAAGCCTATCGTCGTCCATTACAAAGCCCTTTATGATAAATTCTTTTAGGGTTTTAGTAGCCCAAATTCTAAACTGTGTGCCTTTTTGAGACTTTACTCGGTAGCCTACCGAAATGATGACATCCAAGTTGTAGAACTTTACTGGCTTGTCTGAACCACTAATGTGCAAATTTTGCACATTGCTTTTTTCTTCGAGTTCTCCTTCGCTAAAAACATTACCTATATGCTTGGTAATCACACTTCTTTCTCTATCAAAAAGCTGGCTCATCTGCTCTTGGGTAAGCCATATAGTTTCGTTTTCCAACAAAACATTTAGCTTCACTTCGCCTTTGGGCGTGGTATAGAGAATAAAGTTGTTTTGTTTTGGTACTAAGTCACTCATAATTATTTTTCTATTTTATCAGCTGTTTCCAAAATGGAAATAGCTTAACCTAAAATCTTGTAATGTCTCTTGGTATTTTCTTGAAAAAGATGTTCTTCTTTGCCATAAATTCTTTCGGAAGTAAACAATTATCGGCATAGACTACATATTGCTCACCTTTGGTTTTTATAAGTTCCAAAGCATCATAATCAAGTGTTGTTAAGCGGTCTTTTTCGTAGATGAAGTAGTAAGCCGATTCATCTTTTTTACCCAAAAGATATTTGTCATTTGACTCAGGGTTTATCGTGCTGAGCGAAGCCGAAGTACGAGTTTCTGAAAACCAAATGTATTCTCGTATTTTTTCTATGGGTACTTGTTCGTTTAAGTTTTGGTTCTCATCAAACAGGGGTAAGCCGAGTTCGTAATAATCAAACGTACCACCTATGCCTTCAACTTTTTTAGCCCCTGTACCATAGCCTTTTGCAACTCGTTTTACTCTTTCGGCTGTAATATCATCGGCATAATCTTCCATCTCTACTAATATGAATTTGCGATTGCCACCATCTTGTTTGTTCAAGTTCAAAACTGCCTGAGCAGTGGTGCCTGAACCTGCAAAAGAATCTAGGATTATATCATTTTCGTTACTTGCAAGAAGTATCAATCTTTCTAAAAGTCTTGGTGGTTTAGGTGTTTCAAATGGAGCATTACTTTCGTTGAAAATTGCTTTAAGAATTTGTCTAGCTTCTTGATTATCTCCAACTTCTTCTCTAAGCCAAAGAGTTACAGGGACTGTCCCATCCTGAACTTCATTTAAAAATTTCTTTACTGATGGCACATTACTTCCCTTCTCTCCAAACCATATTCTGTTTTCCTTTAATAATTCTTTAAATTTTTTCTTTCCAACAACCCAACTTCTTCCTTTCGGTGGTAAAACCTTTCTTCCTGAAGGTGTAATTATTTCATACAAGTCTTTTTCAGTGACTCTTTTCGCACTTAAATCGCTTGATTTCCAAGGACCTCTAGGGTCGTTATCAGGATTTTTATATCTTTTATTTTGAGCATCATTTCTTGGGAGTAGATTTCTATTAAAGTCAGATTTATTTTTAGCGTAAAGCATAATAAAGTCGTGCATATCTGAAAGATACCTTGCATCATTTTGAGGACTATATTTTTTCTGCCAAATAATGTTGTTAATGAAATTTCTAACTCCAAAAATCTCATCACAAATCAATTTCAAATTCGCCTGTTCATTATCATCAATAGAAATAAAAATCGCCCCATCATCAGCCAAAAGTTTATGCAAAAGTTTTAGTCTAGGATACATCATACACAACCACTTGTCGTGTCGGGTTAAATCTTCTCCATCTTTCCCTACTACTTCACCCAACCATTTCTTTATTTTAGGATGGTTTACATTGTCGTTATACACCCAGCTTTCATTTCCTGTGTTGTAAGGAGGGTCAATGTAGATGCACTTTACTTTTCCTTCGTATTCGGGGAGTAAACTTTTTAAAGCTTCAAGGTTATCTCCGTTTATGATTTTGTTTCCACTGTTGGTCGCTTCGGTTTGTTCGCTTGACGCCCCTGAGCCTGTTGAAGAGTCTGCTGTAAAACCGTATTTGTGTTCTAATACTCTATATGGCACATCTTGGTGATGGGTCATCACTTTTTCTTTCCCTATCCAATGTAGTGTTGGCATACTATTTCTTTTTTTCTTTTGTCGGTTCTACAATAATTTCCTTCTCGTAATTTTTAAGAATAGAATTTGTTTTATACAAAACTTTGCCACAAGGAACCTTAGATTTAGAATCACTTAAATGACTGTCTTGGTCATCAAAGAAGATATGTGTCCCGATAGCTTCTAAAACTGGAGCTTTGGGCCATCCACCCATAAAATAGGCTTCATCTACATAAACATTCCATTTTCGAAATGTTTTTATCACCCTCATATGACTGGGCGAGTTTCTTGCTGTAACAATTGCAATTCTAAGAGGAGAAAGTTCTTTTTCAACTGGTAAAAAATCTTGGATATATGATAATTTTCTTAATAATGCAGCAAAAGGGCCATCTTTTAGAGGTACATTCTCATTGTCTTTTTCGTGTTTACGAAAAGCCTCAAGACCTTTTTCTTTGAATATAATTTCAGATTCTTCTGAAAACACAACGGCATCAGCATCAAAAGCAAATTTCACTCTGTTTGTTTCAGGTTTATAATTTTCAGGTGGGTCAAATACTAAAGCTGTAGCACAGTTTGATGTGTCGATTATTTTTTGAACGTCTTTTTCGTCTTTTGAAAGGAACAAGTCAACATTAAAGGCTTTTATAAAGGGAGCTAATGGTTCTCCCGCTGAAAATGCCCATCTTGAAATAGGAAGTTCATAGTGGTCAATCGCTTTCAAAATCCTAACACCAGTTTCAGGACTATTTTTTGACATAATTACCACTTCCACGATTGGTGTTTCCTTGTCAACGTGCGTATTAAGTTTTAATAGTGCTTCAACTAACGGAAATGCTGTTCCTTTTTCTAGGAGATTGTCTTCATTAGCTAGTTGAAAGTCACGAAAACCACGAATGTTCTTTTCTCGAAAGATTTGTTCTTCTTTTTCTAAATTGAAAAGTGCCCTAGAGGAAACTCCAACTACTAAAATTTTTGAAAAGTCTACTGGCATATTATTTCTGTTCTTTATTAGATATTATCAATTCTTTTATGTCAATGTTCAAAATCACCGCTATTTGCATTAAGGTTTCTAATCTTGGTTGTTGTCGATTTTGTGCATAAGCATTTACTATATTATAACTCTTTCCAAGTTTGCTTAATCTCTTTCTGTTCCAACACTTTCTTAATTCTGTTTATTGCCAGATTTATCTAAAACTAATTTAGTCTAATTATCTTGTAAAAATGGGTATAAAATGCAATAATCATATGCTGTTTGATATTCAATAATTAGGCAAGTCACCAAGCGATACATAAACAAACCTACATAATAGTTAGATAAATTAATCGGAAATAGATTTTTGAAGAAATATTAAACCTGTTTCACAAACATATAAATAAGAAAAAACTATCATAAAATAAATAACAATAAGAAAAAAGTATTAAACAGAAGCGGTGTCTCTTAATATATATAATGTAGACTACAATAAAAGGCAATAAAAAGACATTAATAGAGAAAAATTAGACGAAAATGAGAAGTAAATCATGCGAAAATAAAATGTTAGGTATAATATATGAGTTAGCGAACTCTGGAATAAAAACGCAATTAAATAACAATTTTAAATTTAAAGAGGTACCAGTACCACGAATTCGAATTAGTCTCAACAGTGGAGGGCTTTAAAAAATAAAGCCCTTTGGTTGAACTATATAAAAGTTAAAAATAATATGAATATAACAAATAATGAAATCAGTAGAAACACAAAAGTTTTTAACTCGATAATTCACTCAGACAACCCCATTTACTTAATCACAATCGCCAGTGATTCTAAAAAAGATAAAAAGGATTTTAAACACATGAAAGATTTGAGTTTTAGGGTGAAGAATTTATACCTTAATAAACTTAGGAAAATCCAAGATATAAACCTTTTCAAAAATAGATATCTATACTGTATCGAAACGGGTGAAAAAGTTTCAAGGGGGAATCAAATGATAGAGGGTTTAGAATATCATGCCCATATTATTTTAGCAACATATATACCAATGATGGGGTTAAAAGAGTACGCCCAGATTGTATTTCCGAATTCCGATATAGATATAAAAGACATCACAAAAAATACTGATAAGGAAAATTTAAATAACTACTTCACTAAACAAAAACATATAATGACAAGTGATAACATTGTTTTTAAAGTCAAATAAGCGGAATTGTATTTAAATAATATTTAGACTTTTTTGAAAAACACATAAATTGTTGTCCAAATGTTGTCCAATTTTAGAACTAAAGAGGCAGATTTTCTTTATTTTTATCCTCGTAAGTGTTTAATAATCAATAATATAGTAGCTCCGCTAAGAATCGAACTTAGATCTAAAGTTTAGGAAACTTTTGTTCTATCCGTTGAACTACGGAGCTATTATAATTTAAGAATTTTCAAAGTTAATTGAAAAAGTTGAACTGAATATAAAAACCAACACGAACTATGGTATGGAAATCCTAGTTGAAGGCAAAGGTTCTGCTGGTTTTTTCTTAATCAGATATAAGTATACCGGAAAGTGGTCACTATAGCCATTGGTAAATACACCGTCGGCGAAGGAGCGAAAGGGGTAGCCTTTAAAGCGGCCTTTAGGGTTTTGTAGATAATACGGATTAAAAATATTGGCCTGGTAAAGGGTATAGCTTGAGTAATCAGTAGTGTAAATTAAGGGTTTCGAGACCAGAATCATATCAAATAGATCCCAAGTATCTCTCCAAGCGATGGTGCCTACGCCTTTTTTAAAGAGCTTTTCAAGGGGATTATAAAGTCCTCTTATTCCTAAATTTTCTGAAAATTCCTGTGCTTCTAAAACCTCTTTTATGCTTTCGTTGTAAGGGCCATCGTTAAAATCTCCCATGATTAGGATTTTCGCATAGGGGTCTTGGGTTTGAATAGAATCTTTAATTTTTTTAGTGAGTTTGGCTGCGTTGACTCGGTTGGGGCGGCTGCGTTTTTCGCCTCCACTTCTAGAGGGCCAGTGATTTACGATAAAATGCATCTCCTCACCGTCCAATTTCCCCTTAACATAAAGCTGATCTCTGGTATACTTCCGTTTGGTTCTATCGGTATCGCTATACAACACAAGTTCGTAGGCCTTGGAGTGGATGGGCCTGAATATGCTTTTTCTATAAAGCAATGCCACGTCGATACTCCTCGCATCTGGCGAGTTGTAATGTATAATCCCGTAATCGTAGTCGGATAAGTAGGCGTCATTTACTAGATCTTGCAATACATTAAAGTTTTCAACTTCACATACGCCAATCACCGCTGGCGGTTTCCCTGTGACGTCAGACCCTAAGTCTGAAATAACTCTGGCCATATTTTTGACTTTTGCTCTATAGATGGTCTCGCGTTCACCTTCTGCAATTTCCATAATTGGAGAACTTTCATCAAATTTAGTAGGGTCATCTTCAGTGTCAAACAAATTTTCCAAATTATAAAACCCTATAGTATTGATAAGAAATTCTTCTGATTCTTGAGATGGAGGCGTTGCCTTCTGCACCGAAGAACAGCTACACAAAAGGAATATGAATCCCAAAACGAGACCTTGAAATTTCTGATTTGAAATCATCTCATACTAATTACATATAAAGTATAGTATATGTTTGAACTATAAAAATAACATATTTTTTTATTTAAATAGTTGCATTATATAAATAGACTTATGTTAACTTTAATATATAATAGACGGTTATGTTTAGATTTCATTTACTGTTTTATGTATTCCCCTTTATTTTAATGGGGATAGTTGCTACTGCTCAACAAACTGATGTGATAGGCACAATCTTGGAAATGGATACAGAACAGCCACTCCCTAGGATAACTATTTCTATTGAAGGGATGGGTATAGAAGTACTGACCGATGAACAAGGAAGATTTACGTTTGTTTCTCAAGATTTGCCCTTAGGGGAGCAAATTTTGGCTGTAAATTCCACCAATTATGAGTCTAAACGATTTCCGATCATCATCAATGAAGGAGAACTACTAGACCTAGGTGAGATTTACCTCACTATTGATTTAAGCGAGGAAAACAGACAAATAAGCACCATTTCTTTATCCGATGATGAGTTGGACGGAGATGACGCTAGTTCCTTTAATATTTCTGGTCTTTTAGCCTCGTCTCAAGATACCTACTTAAGAGCTGCTGCGTTTGATTTTAGTGCTGCCTTTTTTAACCCAAGAGGCTTGGATAATGCCAATGGTAAATTACTAATCAACGGTTTGGAAATGAACAAGCAGTTTTCTGGAAGGCCCAATTGGGCGAACTGGGGAGGACTTAACGATGTGCAAAGAAATCGAGTGTTTTCAAAAAATACAGAAACAAGCGATTACACTATTGGGGATGTAGCAGGGGTCTCTAATATTATGATGAGAGCCTCCAAAATGAGAAAAGGTGGGCGTGTGTCTTTCGCAAGTTCCAATAGAAGCTACCAGGGCAGAATTATGGGAAGTTATAATTCTGGTTTACTCAATGGCGGTTGGTCCTATTCAGTTTTGCTGTCTAGACGTTATGGCGAAGAAGGCTTCCGAGAGGGAACCTTATACGATGCCAATTCTATTTCAGTTTCTGTTGAAAACCAAATTAATGATAAGCATAGTCTCAATTTTACAGGCTTTTATGCTCCCAACAGACGAGGACTAGGAACGGCTGTGACTCAAGAAGTTGTCAACTTAAAAGGTATAGAATACAATCCTAATTGGGGAAACTATGATGGTGCTCAGCGCAATTCTAGAATTCGTAAGACCGAAGAACCTGTTTTTATGCTGAATCACTATTGGGATATTGCCGATAATATTTCTTTAAATACCAATGTGGGCTACCAATTTGGATTCTTCTCTACCACTCGCGTAGAAAACGGCGGCACGCGATTATTTACAGATCCTAATACTGGTGAACAAGCCTACCTAGGCGGGGCAAGAAATCCTTCGCCTATTTATTATCAAAACTTACCAAGCTATTATTTAAGAGACCCTAACCCCACCCCACTAGATTTCCAAGGAGCTTTTTTAGCTCAACGAGAGTTTCAAAACGATGGTCAGTTTCAATGGGAGGATCTTTATTTTGCCAATTTCTTAAATCAAAATAGGGGTGGAAATTCTACTTATGCTATCCAATCCGATCGTGTTGAAGACAAACAAGTTATGGCCAATACTATTTTGGATGTAAAATTAGCAGAAAATATAACACTTAATGGTCGGTTAAACTATAGGAAGCTCGAGAGTGAAAACTTTGCTCAGCTAGAAGATCTGTTAGGGGGAGACCGCTACTTAGATATAGATTTTTTTGCTGAGGAAAGTGCTTTGATTACTGGGATAGGAACAGATCTGGCTCAGAGTGATCTCAGAAATCCTAATCGCCTTGTTTTAGAAGGAGAACGTTATAGATACAATTATAAGGTAGATGCAGAAGTTTATGATGCGTTTGCTCAAGCTCAATTTCAATATAGACGTATAGATTTTTACACGGGATTAAGCTTTGGGAAGACAACTTATCAAAGAACAGGCTTATATGAAAATGGATTTTTTCCAGGAGAGCGTTCTTTTGGTCTAGGAGAACAATTGGATTTTACAACCTATGCTCTTAAAGGAGGGACGACTTTTAGGTTAACGGGAAGACATGTTTTTACTCTAAATGCTGCTTACTTTCAAAATGCACCAACTGTTCAGAACTCCTACAGCAACGCCAGACAAAATGGAGATATAGTTGATGGAATTACCGAAATAAAAATCCAATCTGCAGATCTCAGTTATATTTATAAATCTCCAATTATAAGCGGGCGTGTCACGGGGTTTTATACTGGGTTCCAAGATGAAACCAATGTTGGATTTTACTATACAGAAGAATTAACAGGCCTACCGGCGGCTAACAATCAAAATAATGCTTTTGTGCAGGAAGTTATGACGGGTATCGACAGATTGCATTATGGGGCAGAATTTGGTGTAGAAGCAAAAGTTCTTACCACATTAACTCTTAAGGCAGCAGGTTCTTTCGGGCAATACATTTATGATAGTAATCCAAATTTGTATTTGACCAGTGAAAACTTTCCTGAGACGCAACTCAGATTTGGCGATGGTAAAACTGAGTTAAAAAAGGTGAGAGTGCCTAGTGGTCCAGAACGTGTATTTCAATTGGGTTTTGAGTACCGAGATCCTCAATATTGGAATTTTGGTGTCACGGTCAATCACTTTTCTCATACCTATATAAGTCCAAGCGGGCTTTTACGATCTGATAATTTTGCTTTGGATACCGACGGAATTCTTTATAATGATTATGATGAAATTCTAGCTAAGGATATTTTAAAGCAGGAGCGCTTTGATGACTATATGCTCGTGAATATGATAGGTGGGAAATCTTGGAAAGTGAAAGATTACTTCGTAGGTTTTTTTGCAGTGGTCAATAATGTGCTAGATCAAGACTACAAAACAGGAGGATTCGAACAATCTAGAACGAGTAATTATAGAAGCAGAGGCGAAGATCTAAATCGGGAAAACGGACCTCTATTTGGTAACCGCTACTTCTTTGGCTTTGGGACTACCTATTATTTAAGTGCATACATAAGATTCTAAAAATATAAAAAGGCAGACTGATGAAAACGATAAAAACAAACTTGATATTCCTTTGCTTAGGGATGCTCATATTTTTTTCTTCTTGTGTAGAAGATGACGATTATAATGCCTCGCAGTTTTTGGAAACCTCTCCGGAAATAGAGGGCAACATTATAAGTTTAGCTTCTCTAGCTGGAGTTCTAGCTCAAAACGATAGCCTCTTTACGTTTGAGGCAACAAATAATTATGCTGAAGCCTATGTCGTGTCGAGCGATGAGGGTGGAAATTTCTTTAGAGAGCTCATTGTCCAAGATAAGCCAGAAGCTCCTACTTATGGTATTGCTGTGCAAGTAGACCTAAGCCCCTTGTTTACAAAATATAACTTTGGAAGAAAGGTATATATCAAACTTGATGGTCTTACTTTGGGTCAGAGCGAAGGTAGTGAACCCAGATTGGGAGTGATAAATGGAAGTAGTATTGGAACAATTCCAGAATCTTTTGTAGAAGAGCATATCATAAGAGACATCATAACAGCACAAATTGTCGCCACTCAAAAAGAGATATCAGAACTAGTCTTTACGGATGCAAACACTTATGTTGAGCTTATGGATGTTCAATTTTCAAGTATTTATTTCCTGAACAATACCTCTACAACATATGCCTCCGAGACACAAGATGAATTTAATGGAGAAAGGATTTTGGAAAGCTGCGTAAGTTCTGCAGAACTTATGTTTAGTACAAGCACCTTCTCGGATTTTAAAGGGCTTTCTCTACCTCCTGGGTCTGGTAGCTTGAAAGGGATTGTCACGCGAGATTTCCTTGGTGAGTTTTTTACGTTTTATATCAATTCTCCTGAAGATGTAGATATGATTGGAGAACGCTGTGATCCCCTTGTGTTTTCTTGTGGAATCGCTGCTACTCCTGCAGCAATGGAATTCATTACTATTGATTTTGAAGACCAAAACACCAATAATCCAGTGAGTATTCCTGGCTGGACCAATTATATAGAATCGGGTTCTGAAGCCTGGGAAGCTTTTGTGGATAACGGGACTAACCAGTCTTTAGGCATATCGGCGAGAGCAGGCTCTTTTAACTCTGGGGATGTCACTAATGTGTTTTGGTTGATTACTCCAGAAATCCCTATAGAGGCCAATTCCAAAGTCACTTTAGAATTTAAAACCTCCAACAGCTTTTCAGATGAAAGCGTATTACAGGTCCTCTATTCTGTCGACTGGGACGGAACAGAAGTAGGGGTCTCTGCAGCAAATTGGGCAAGTATTTTAGATGCAGAGATCGTCCAAGATGATCAATTTTTTGCAGATTGGGTCAGTTCTGGACTTGTAGATATGTCCTGTTTTGAAGGAGATGGCTACATCGCCTTCAGATATATAGGCAGCGGTGGTGAAGCTAATGATGGAACTTATGAATTGGATGATATTCTAATTTCTGTAGAATAGGCGAGGATTGCTTAACTTGAAGAGGAGACATCTCAATTTAGGAAAACTCTCTTTCTAATCCGACCAATGAAATTTTAAGAGAGGTTTTCGGAATCTTAAAATAGTAATAGTCAAGAGAATTGAAGATCCTGAACCAAGACAGTCAAACAGTTTCATACAGCCAAGTTTAGGATGACAAAAAACCAAGTTATGTGACAACTTATTTTGCAATGGTTCGACTTTATAATTTACTACATTTGAAAAAATGAATTTCTCGGGTGAGTATCTATAAAAAGCTTTTTAAAAACACCTTTATTTACGGAGTAGCGACAGTAATCCCGAGGATGCTTTCGGTTATTTTGGTTCCTTTATATACAGGGGTCCTAGAAAATACTTCCTTTGGAGATTACTCCATCATCTTCTCCTACTTTGTTATTTTCAATGTGATTTTAGCATATGGTATGGAAACAGCTTTTTTTAGGTTTTATAATAAAGAAGAGGATAAATCTCAAGTGATACACACCTCTACTTGGTCTATTCTCTTTACAACTCTAGCTTTTCTAGCCTTAGCCTACCTATCGATATCAAACATTGAAAATTTCACGAGGATAAATCCTCAAAATCTACAAATCATCATTTGGATTTTGGCCTTAGATGCTTTGGCAATTATCCCTTTTTCCTGGTTAAGAGCGACCAGCCAACCCGTGAAATTTGCATTTATCAAAACTGTTAATGTTGCCATAAATCTGGGCTTGAGCGTATTTTTTCTTCTCTATTTGGGTCAATGGTCTGAAACAAATTCTTTCTTCCAATCGATCTATATTCCCAATTTTGAAGTCACCTACATTTTTATCTCTATGCTAATTGCCAGTGGGGTTACTTTATTTCTCTTATTCGATTTCTTTAAGAAAATAAAATTTCAATTTAACTGGAGCTTATGGAAATCTATGATGTCCTATGGTCTTCCGGTTTTGGTTGCGGGATTAGCCTTTTCTATCAACGAGGTCGTAGATCGCTTGTTTTTGGAACGGATGTTACCAGAAAACATAGCTAAGGAACAAATTGGGATTTACTCGGCTTGTTATAAGCTAGGGATGTTTATGACTCTCTTTGCCACGGCGTTTCGACTGGGTATAGAGCCTTTCTTTTTTAGTCATGCATCTAGCAAAAATCCCAAAACAGCTTACGCGATGATCACCAAATATTTTGTGATTGTTGGATCTATAATTTTATTGGGTGTTATGGTATTTGCAGATCTCTTTAAAAAGCTTTTAATCCAAGATGAGAGCTATTGGGAAGCCATGAAGATTGTTCCAATTATTCTGCTAGCCAATTTGTTTTTAGGAATTTATCACAATCTTTCGGTCTGGTATAAGGTCACAGACAAGACTCACTATGGCGCTTATATTTCCTCAATTGGAGCGCTTTTTACAATAGGAATCAACTTTTGGTTAATTCCTAAAATCGGTTATGTTGGGTCAGCAATAGCAACCCTAACAGCTTATGCTAGTATGATGTTACTTTCGTTTTTCTTGGGTCAAAAGCATTATGCCATTCCTTACAAATACGGTAAAATATCAATCTACCTAGGTGTTTCAATTCTATTTTCTATACTTTCGTTTTATTACTTCAGAGAAAACTACCTAGTGGGAATTTCTCTCATTTTAGTATTCTGTGTTGGAGTTTATCTAAGCGAAAAAGAGGAACTCCAAAGACTTATAAAATCAAAATAACCATGAAAGTAAAGATTATCAATCGTACCGCTTTTGAATTGCCTAAGTATGAGACGTCTCAATCTGCAGGAGTAGACCTGAAAGCGCATATGAAGGAACCTATTCATTTAGAAAGCTTAGAGCGCTGTCTTGTCAAAACAGGACTTTTTATAGAACTTCCTCTTGGTGTGGAAGCCCAAGTAAGACCAAGAAGCGGTTTGGCTCTCAAAAAAGGCATTACCGTTCTCAATTCTCCAGGCACTATAGATGCAGATTACCGTGGAGAAATTGGAGTTATTCTGGTGAATTTATCCAAAGAAACCTTTACCATAAATTCAGGCGATCGTATCGCACAACTTGTCCTCGCACAACATGAACAAGCGGAGTGGCAAGAAGAAGATATTTTAACAGAAACTCAAAGAGGTGAAGGAGGATTTGGAAGTACGGGTCAATAATGCCAAATTATATGGTTAAATTGGTATAAGAGGTATTTTTAAAAGCAAATCAACACAAGAGGGTTCTACTTTTAATTTTAGATAGATATGACATTCGAAAAAGACTTTAAAGAAGCACTTAGCTTTCTTCCAGACAAAGAAAAAGATAAACTCATCTTACGTTTGTTAAAGAAAGATAAGATTCTGGCCAAGCGTTTACATTTTGAAATGGTGAGTTCCACTAGTGTAGAAGATAAGCGCTCCCAAATGGAAGAGAGTATTAAAGAGAGAACGAAACTGTTTGGTAAGGAATTTTACTCTGTGGGGTATTTAAATATGGACATCCGTTTTCTGAGTGGTGATATTACCGAACACGTCAAAATTACCAAAGATAAATTTGGAGAGGCCAGTCTAAATTTGCTGTTATTGAAGGAAGTTTTAAAACAAAATAACCCTCATATTATCAAAGCTACGCCACTTAAATTTAAAAAGATAGGGGTAGCGCTCATCGCTAGAGCCTATAAAATTCTTGTTCTCATTGGTAAATTAGAACAAGATTACTTATTAGAGTTAGAAGAAAACCTTGAAGAATTAGGTCGTCTTATCGGAGAAAACCCACCATTAATGAAAATGGCAATTTTCTGCGGACTCGATGTTAATTGGTTCATTCGAGCAGAGATACCAGAAAACATATCAGATATTTACAAGCATGTAAGGGCTGAAGGCTATCTTAGTGCAAAAAATTATTAAATTTGCTTTATGAAAATTATAGTTCCCATGGCCGGAAGAGGCTCAAGACTAAGACCACATACACTTACCATCCCGAAGCCTCTAATACCTATTGCAGGAAAGCCTATCGTACAGCGATTGGTTGAAGGTATAGCAGAGGTGCTTGAAGGTGAAATAGATGAAATTGCTTTTATTATTTCTGAAGATTTTGGTGTTGAAATTGAAGCAAAGCTGAAAGAGATTGCGACAGGTTTAAAGGCGAAATCGACTATTTATTATCAAGATAAACCTTTAGGAACCGGTCATGCCATTATGTGTGCTAAAGACTCATTGAGCGGCCCTGCTGTAATTGCCTATGCCGATACTCTGTTTAAAGCTGATTTCAAATTAGATAAAGAAGCAGACGCGGTTATGTGGGTAAAACAGGTAGAAAATCCTGAAGCTTTTGGGGTCATAAAATTGAATGATAAGGGACAGATCACAGAGTTAGTAGAAAAATCTAAGGATTTTGTTTCTGACCTGGCAGTGATTGGGATTTACTATTTTAAAGAAGTCTCACAGCTCAAAACTCAGTTGGAGAAAGTCATCGAAGAAAACATTATGCATGGTGGAGAATACCAGATCAATGATGGGATTAAGAAGATGAAAGAAAATGGTGCTATTTTTAAACCAGGACAGGTTGATGAATGGATGGATTGTGGCAATAAACAGGTGACCGTTGAGACGAATTCTAGAATGTTGAAATTTATTCATCAAGACCAAAAAGAACAATTGATTTCTTCTTCCGTAAAAATTGAAAATTCTGAAATCATAGAGCCCTGTTTTATTGGGGAAAACGTATTTTTGAAAAATGCCAAAATAGGCCCAAATGTTTCTATCGGAAATGGTACAACGATTGATAATTCATCCATTAAAAACTCTTTAATTCAAGAAAACTCTCAAGTTCTTAATGCTAAGTTAGATAAAGCTATGATAGGGAATTTCGCTAAATTTGATGGGAATTTCACTTCCGTAAGTATAGGAGATTATTCGGTTTTAGATTAAAAAAGGTATGTCAAAACAGGTTCGTTTTTTTTGTTTTATGTTAATGCTGCTGTTCTTTAACAGTTATGCTCAGGACAAAGACAATTTATCTAAAGAGATCAACGTAGATAATCTCGGAGATAACACAGACGAATTTCAAGAGACTTTCTTTAAGGCGATTGCCCAAAGGGCTGTAGAAAATCCCCAAAAAGCAATAGAAGAATTAGAAAGATGTTTAAAGCTTCAACCCAAAAACACGGCGGTGTATTACGAATTAGCCAAAAACTACATCGATTTGGAAGCCTACGATAAGGCAGAAACTTTTTTAAAAAAGACTTTAGAAGATTCAAAATACAAAGGAAATATAAACATTCACAAGCAATTGTTTTATGTCTATTCTATGCAGAAAAGGTATGACGATGCTATAGAAGTAGCCCAATTTATAGCTGAAAGTGATCCAGTGTATTATCAAGAGTTATCGAATTTGTATTTGATTCAAAATGAATATCAACAAGCTTTAGAAGCATTGGATCGTTTTGATGCGATAGAGGGTTTAGATGAGTTTCGAGATCAATTTCGAATGGTCATTTATAAAGAAGGGAACATCTTAAAAAAAGGGGTCAAATATTTTGAAGGCAGGTTTCAAAATTCTTTGTATGATACTCGAGCGGCAACATACCTTATGGAGCTTCACAGGCTTAATAACGCTCCAAAAGAATCTATAAAAGTTGGGATTCGTGTGCAAGAACACTCTGTTTTTAACCCAGAAATTAATGTAGAATCAGCCTTAGCTTACTTGGTGACTAGAAATATCCCCAAAGCCAAAGCTTACAGTCAAAAAGTTGTGAAAAGTCTTACTCTAGAAGAAAAAGATAAAGTAAAAGTGATCAACACCTTAAAAGCTTTTGCTCTCCAAAACCCTGATGCCCAAGATGCTTTTGTAAGCGTATTAGACTCAGCACTCACCTCAGAAAAGAACTCATCCAGCAAAGCAGAATTAGGAGAATTTTACAAATCTAGAGATAAGGAGAAAGCCTTAGACAATTATAAATCTGCTTTACGCAATAAGCCTAATGATTTCAGGTTAATAACAAATATCATTGAGCTTGAAGTGGAGTTAAATAAGTTTGAGGACTTATTTATCACTAGTGAAGAAGCTTTACAGAGTTACCCTTCACAAGCATTGCTATATTATAGTAAAGGATTAGCTTTGAACAAATTGAAAAAACACCAAGTAGCTATTGAGGTTTTGGAAGAAGGTTTAGACTATATTTTCGAGGATAGTAATCTAAAGCGAAGCATGTTTGAAATTTTAAAAGACTCCTATTTGGCATTAGGTGAAACTGAAAAAGCTGAGGCCTACAAGAAGAAATTAATAATAATAGCAAATTGATGAATCGCCATTTTTTACATATAAGTTTAGTCCTGTTGGTATTTATAACTATGACAAGTTGCAAGTCTTTGAAAAGCAATTCGGGTACTGGGTTAAAAGAAAAATCAGCTAGAGCGGTCATGAATAGGTATGAAGATAATTTTGCCGACTTTAAAACCGCCAATGGGACTATGAAAGCGAAGTATGAGGCTGAAGGTGATTCCCAATCCATTACTATTTCATACAGAATTGAAAAAGATAAGGCGATTTGGATGAGTGCGAAATTGATGGGATTATTGACTGTTGCAAAAATTTACATAACTCCAGATCGGTTTATGTATTACGAAAAGATAAATAAAACTTACTTTGATGGTGATTTTTCAATGGCCGAAGAGTTTCTTGGAGTCGATGTCAACTTTCAAAACCTTCAGAATTTATTAATAGGTAAGCCAATGTTCGATCTCGAAAAGAAACAAATGCTCTTCGATGACAATACATATGTTTTTTTGCAGAATATCAAAAATATTTTAGCGTATTCGGCGAGTATAGATGGGCGTCAATTTGAAATGAAATCTCAATCTCTTCGGAATCAGAATAACGAAAGTTTGGTTATAGATTACGAACGATTTCAATTGATCAACCAAAAAAAATTCCCTTCCAAAATAAGGATGACTGCCCAAAATGGTGATGAGAAAGTGAGAATTGATCTAGATTATCGCTCGGTTACTTTTGATGAAGAACTAAGCTTTCCCTTCTCTATTCCAGATAACTACGAACTTTTAGGATTTTGATGAAATACCTTCAATACATAGTTGTCTTCCTCATGATTTGTGCTAGCCAACAGACTTTTGCGCAAACTCGGGTGGAGCTTGAAGCCAAACGTCAAGCCATTCAGCAAGAAATTGACGGGATTAATAAAATCATAAGAACGACAGAGTCAAAAGGGAGATCGGCTTTAAGTGAGTTTGAAGACCTTCAGTATAGAATTAAAGCGACAGAAAGATTAATACAAGTCAACAACCAAGAGGCAAATTTATTGACAAGAGAAATTACCAGCAATGCCAATAAAATTGACAGGTTTCGAAATGAGCTTAAACAGCTAAAGGACGATTATGAGCAAATGATACAGAAGTCCTATAGAAGTAAATCCAATAAAAGCAGGATCATGTTTTTGTTTTCTTCGGAGTCTTTTCTGCAAGCTTACAAAAGGATTCAATACATGAAGCAGTTTGCACAATATCGCAAAAAGCAAGGGGTTGAGGTTATGGCGCAAACAAAAGCATTACAAAACCTAAACTCGACTTTGTTTGAGCAGCGCAGAGACCAAGAAAAAATATTGGCAGAAACTCGCCAAACGAAATCTAGGCTGGTGAGTGATAAAAACACGCAAGAACAACTTCTGGCCAGCATAAATAAACAGAAGAAAAAATATGCTCTGGAGCTTAATCAAAAGCAAAAAGAAGTGAGTAGGATAGATCGTGAAATCGATAGATTGATACGGGAAGCTATCGCTAAAGAGAATAAAAAAGTAGGATCGGATGCCAAGGCAACTTTTAAGCTTACTCCAGAAGCAAAGGCTTTAGCCAAAGATTTTGCCAATAATAAAGGCAAGCTTCCTTGGCCAGTAAAATCTGGAATTGTGTCTATGCGCTTTGGTGAACGCCCCCATCCTATTGTCAAAACCATTAAGATAATGAGTAATGGGGTAAGGATAGATACTGAGAAAAACGGCACTGCAAGAGCTATTTTTGAAGGAGAGGTAAGCCAGGTGAGTAAAATCCCAGGTGCCAATGTTGTGGTTATGTTAAGACACGGGGACTATTTGTCTATCTACAATAACCTTCAAAAAGTATTTGTAAAATCTGGAGATAAGGTAGAACGAGGAGAGGAACTAGGCGAAATAGGGATCAACTCATCCTCGGGTAAAACGACTCTCATCTTTCAATTGTTTAAGAATACTTCCAAACTAAATCCGGAACAGTGGATTTATAAAATGTAAAGTATTTCTTATATATTTATGGGTATTTTACCCAGACTCATAAGCTTTTCGTAAATCCTTTATTTTTAACCAAGCCTTAACAACACAGAATGGATTTAATTTTCAATTTGCAACTTGATATAAAATTAAGTTATAACGTTATAAGATATTAAATATGGATCAGGATCAAGCTAATGTAGATATTGCCTCGATTAACGAAAAAATTGAAAAAGAAAGTGCTTTTGTAGACATTCTTACCAACGAAATGAATAAAGTGATAGTTGGTCAAAAGCACATGATAGAAAGGTTATTGATAGGACTTTTGGGACAAGGCCATATTTTACTAGAAGGGGTGCCTGGCTTGGCAAAAACCTTGGCGATTAACACCTTAGCTAAAGCTGTACAGGGAAGTTTTAGTAGGATTCAATTTACGCCAGACTTACTTCCTGCAGATGTTGTAGGAACGATGATCTTCAACATGAAAGAAAATGAATTCAGCATTAAAAAAGGACCGATTTTCGCCAACTTTGTTTTAACCGATGAGATTAATCGTGCGCCTGCAAAAGTACAATCTGCCTTGCTAGAAGCTATGCAGGAAAAGCAAGTGACTATTGGAGATGAAACGTTTATACTGGACAAGCCTTTCTTAGTAATGGCCACTCAAAACCCCGTGGAGCAGGAAGGAACATACCCCTTACCCGAAGCTCAAGTGGATAGATTTATGTTGAAAACGGTTATAGATTATCCAACCATTCAAGAAGAGCAATTGGTGATGAGGTCCAATCTCGATAACAGTTTTGGGAAAGTAAATCCAGTTATTTCTGTAGAGCAAATCCTGAGAGCTCAAAGTGCTGTGAGGGAGGTGTATATGGACGAAAAAATTGAAAAGTATATTTTGGATATTGTTTTTGCTACTCGTTATCCAGAGAACTATAAATTGGCCGAGATTAAGCCTTTAATAAGTTTTGGAGCTTCTCCAAGGGGAAGTATCAATTTGGCGATAGCGGCCAAATGTTATGCCTTTATCAAAAGAAGAGGCTATGTTATACCAGAAGACGTTAGAGCAGTTGTCTACGATGTGTTAAGACACAGAGTAGGAATTACCTACGAAGCCGAGGCAGAAAATATAAAATCTGAAGATCTAATAAGCAAAATTATAAACGAAATAGAAGTGCCGTAAATTTTGCGTCTAAAACTACATGTACAAATTTTAAATTGCTTAATAATCATAATGCCTTAACGATTTAGTTCTAGATCGAATCATTAGTTGCACAATCCATGGATACCAAATCGCTTTTAAAGAAAGTTAGAAAAATAGAAATCAAAACGCGTCGGTTAAGCGATCATGTTTTTGGTGGAGAATACCATTCTACATTCAAAGGGCGAGGGATGACGTTTAGTGAGGTGAGAGCCTACCAGTTCGGAGATGATGTAAGATCTATAGATTGGAATGTGACTGCTCGATACAATGAGCCTTTTATAAAAGTGTTTGAAGAAGAACGGGAGTTAACGATGATGTTGCTTGTAGATATTTCTGAATCTACTGCCTTTGGGACTAGAGAAACCTTCAAGAAGGATATCATAACAGAAATGTCAGCCACCTTAGCTTTTTCGGCTACTCAAAATAATGATAAGATTGGCCTGATGTTATTTTCAGATCAGATAGAGCTTTATATCCCGCCTAAAAAAGGGAGAATGCATGTTTTGAGAATTATAAGGGAACTCATCGAGTTTAAGCCTTCTCATAAAACTACCGACTTGACAAAAGCCTTCAAATACCTTATAGATATGATGAAGAAAAAAGCGATAGTGTTTGTGATGTCAGACTTCTTATCCGACGACTATGAGCATACGTTGAAGATTTTAGGGAAGAAGCATGATGTTACAGGAATCCGTATTTTCGATGAGCGAGAAGAAGAACTCCCTAATTTGGGAATGGTCCAAATGCGAGATGCCGAAACAGGAGAGGCTATGTGGGTAAATACGTCGAGTAAATCGACAAGGAAAGGCTTTACAAAACAGTATAGAGATCGAGTGGATTATTTTCAAAGAGCCTTCAAGCTTAGTGGATCCGGCTACTTAAGCAATCGAGTCGATGAAAACTATGTGATAAAACTCCTTGGCTACTTCAAATCCAGATAAGAGTTATGCAAAAAACATTACATCTATATAGCTTCGATATGACACGGAAACTCACTTTGAGTTTTATCTTAGTGTTTGTTTTTGGTTTCGCTTATTCACAAGAGGTAAATGTCAAAACCAATGCGGATACCATTAAAATTGGAGAGCAGGTCGATTATACTATTGAAGTTGAAAATATAAGTAATGAAGACTTTGTGGTGTTTCCGAAAGATCAAACTTTTGTGCCTTTGGAAATGGTCGAAGATTATAAAATAGATACCACACAACCTGAAGCAAAAAACTTTAAACTCACCAAGCTTTATAAACTTACACAATTCGATTCTGGAACCTACTCCGTTCCTCCTCAATTGGTAAAAATTAACGATAAGGCGTTTTACACAGACACGCTTAGGATAAGAGTTAATGATGTGGTTTTGGATACGACTCAACAAAAGTTGTTTCCTATAAAACCATCAATTGGAGTAGAAAAGCCTTTCCGCATCGCTTCCTGGTTCTGGTGGACGATAGGAATTATAGCAGCATTAGCTATTATAGCTTTCTTATTATTCAAATTCAAGAAGAAAAGAGACTTAGCCAAAAAGAGAATTCCTCCTTTTGAACAAGCGATGATTTATCTTAAAGAATTAGATACGTCCTCTGCATTAGAGTCTCGAAATTTTAAGGAGTATATCACAGAACTTACCAATATTACCAGAAGATATCTGGAAGAAAAACTAGAAATAAGAGCTCTAGAATATACTACCAATGAGCTTATTTCAGAATTAATCTTTAGAAAAGAAAAGAAAAAACTGGCGTTGAAAGACGATATCATAGCAGAGTATGAAAAGATCCTAAGGAGAGCAGATCTAGCAAAATTCGCCAAAAGCAAACCAGATCTTATTACCCTAAAGTCGGATAGAAAGCAAATTGAAAATTTTTTGAAAAACGTTCAAAGTGCTATTCCACAAATTACAGAGGAGGAGAAGAAAAAAGACAAAGCGTTTCAAGAATCACTAGCAAAGAAACGAAGAAAACAAAAATGGATTGTAGGAATTATCCTCGGAGCAGTCTTGATTATCGCTGTTGTTTCTGCGGTGATAGCCACCAAAGGATATGCTTTTGTTAAAGATAATATCATTGGGAACCCAACCAAAGAATTGCTGGAAGGCAATTGGATTACTAGTGATTACGGAGTTCCGCCAATGAGTATGACCACACCAGAAGTTCTGGTTCGAGGGGATTATGAACTTCCTGAAAGTCTAAAACAGAATGTAGCAGACAGCGAGATGTATAGCTCTGGATCTATGTATCAAAGCCTTTATATACTGCTTAACCAAATACGCTTTAAAGAAGCTCAAGAGGTAAATTTAGATGCTGTTGTAGATGGAATTTATACTGATTTTGAAGAAAGAGGGGCTTATAACATCGTAACTAAATCTGAAGAGTTTGAAACTATTGGAGGGGTAAAAGGGAAAAAAGTATTTGGTAGTTTTGCCATAGAAAACCCGATTACCAAAAGCGACATTAGAAAAGAATATCAAATTTTGAATTTTGGTAAAGGAGGATTCCAGCAAATTATCATCATCCATGATGGTGATGACGAATATGGAGAAAGCATTACTAAACGAATTATCAATGCAGTTGAATTTAAATCTTTAGAAAAATGATGATTTTTGAAAACTTTACTTTTGAAAATCCAAGCTGGTTTTGGCTTTTACTTTCCATTCCCTTAGCTGTGTTTTGGTATTGGAAAAAAAGAGATCAACAAAATGCTAGTTTAAAGATGTCTAGTACGCAAGGGTTCAAAAAGAGTACTTTAGCGAAGTTACGCCCCCTTCTCTTTATCTTAAAAATGCTAGCCTTGGTGTTATTAACTATAGCGATGGCAAGACCAAGAACAGTAGATGTGACTACCAAAGTCAAGAAAACAGAAGGAATCGATATAATTATGGCTGTAGATATCTCTGCCAGTATGTTGGCTAGAGATTTGGAACCCAACCGGCTGGAAGCTTTAAAAAAAGTAGCTATTAATTTTATAGAAGGTCGACCAAACGATCGTATTGGACTTGTGATTTACGCTGGAGAAAGTTATACTAAAACCCCTTTAACCAGTGATAAGTCAATCATATTTAATGCTATCAACGATCTGGAGTATACTCAAAATATAGAAGGAGGAACTGCTATAGGCATGGGATTGGCAACCTCTGTCAATAAATTGAAAGATAGTAAGGCCAAAAGTAAAGTGATTATTTTATTGACAGATGGTGAGAACAATGCAGGTTTTATAGATCCTAAAACAGCAACACAACTCGCTACAGAATACGATATTAAAACCTACACCATTGGAGTAGGCAGCAATGGTATGGCATTATCTCCCGTGGGGATAAAAGCTAACGGACAATTTGAATACAGAAATATAGAAGTCAAAATCGATGAAGCTTTGCTTAAAACCATAGCTGAAAGTAATGGTGGTAAATACTTTAGAGCCACCGACAATCAAAAGTTTGAAGCTATTTATGAAGAGATTGACGCCTTAGAAAAAACAGAAATTGAAGAATTTAAGTTTTATAATTACGATGAGAAATATAGAATCTTCCTTATACTAGCTGGAGGTTTATTATTTATAGAATTTTTATTGAAACACACACTTTTTAGAAGCTTTGTATAGATGTTTATAATTGAAGAACAAATTTATTTTTGGGGTTTCCTTGTGTTACCAATCTTGTTGTTTTTGTTCTTGAGCCATGTGTATTGGAAAAAGAAAGCTCAACATAAATTTGCAGACATCAAGCTTTTTAAAAAGCTGGCACCTAACCAATCGAGTTTTAAAGCCAATTTAAAGTTCATAGTTTTAGCCCTTGCCTTTTGTTGTTTTGTCATGGCTTTAGTCAACCCAAAACTAGGGACCAAAATGGAAACTATTAAGCGAGAAGGAGTAGATATTGTCTTTGCTCTGGATGTCTCAAAAAGTATGTTAGCCGAAGATATTACTCCCAATAGACTGGAGAAATCGAAGCGAATCATCACCGAAATAGTGAATAAGCTTACGGCAGACCGCGTGGGATTAGTAGGTTATGCGGGGAGCGCTTTTCCTCAAGTGCCTATTACGACAGACTATGCGAGTACAAAGACCTTTTTGCAAAGCATGAATACAGATATGGTCTCAAGTCAAGGTACAGCTATTTCACAAGCTATAGACTTAGCAAAATCGTATTATAATGACGATGATCAAACCAATAAAGTCTTGATTATTCTTTCTGAAGGTGAAGATCATGACAGTAATGTTGAAAGCATGGCAGAAACAGCTGCTGCTGAAGGGATCAAAATATATACTATTGGCGTAGGAACCGAACGAGGGGATCCAATTCCTATTAAAAAAGAAGGTAGAATTCAATCCTACTTAAAAGATGACAACGGAGAAATTGTCATAACTAAAAGAGATACGGAAACGCTTCAAAAAATCGCTGAAATTGGTAATGGGGTTTATATAGATGGGACAAACACGTCTGATGCTGTTGACAATATCTTAAAAGAATTACAAAAAATTGAAAAAACAGAGTTTGAAGCAAAACAATTTGCCGATTTTAAGAGTAAATACCAATGGTTTTTAGCTTTTGGTATATTTTTAGTTCTATTTGATATCTTGCTACTAGAGCGTAAAACCGCTTGGATAAACAGATTAAATTTATTTAATGAACATGAAAAAGATGATGCTTAGAAGAAAAATAGCACTGGCCATAGTCATATTGGCCTTTGGTGTTGCCCTAGGTAATGCTCAAAACATTCCTAAGGCTTCCAAGGAAACCAAAACATTACTTGCAGAGGCGCAAATCAATGCGGGCAATTTTCCTATTTCTGAGGCTAAAGTTCGTCAAGCTAAAGCGATGAACCAAGACAACTCAGATATCAGTTACAATTTTGGAAATTTGTATCTAGAAAACAATGAAATTGAATCTGCAAAACTCCGCCTTATTGAGGCGATTGAGTCTACAGAGGATAAATCACTAAAGCATAAAAGCTACCATAATTTGGGGAACACCTTTATGAAAGAGGAGCAATATCAATTTGCTGTAGAGGCGTATAAAGATGCTTTACGTAACAATCCTACAGATGAAGAAACCAGATATAATCTTGCTTATGCCAAGTCGAAATTGAAAGATGAGAAAAACGACGGCAGTAAGGATGGTGACGACAAAGAGGATAAAAGTCAGGATAAAAAAGAAGATGAAAGTAAGGAGAATAAAGACAAAGGCGATAACGAGGACAAGGAAAAAGACGACAAAAATAAAGATCAAGAGGAAGACAAAGGCGATCAAAACGAAAATAAAGAAGATCAAAAAGATAAGGAAGGAGATAAAGGCAAACAGGAAAAAGAGCAAGAAGGAGATGGTGGGAAGGATGAGCAAAAGCAGCCACAACAACCTCAAAATAAAAAAGGACAAATCTCTCCAGAGCAAATTGAGCGTTTGCTAGAAGCTATAGAAAATCAAGAGAAAGATGTGCAGGAAAAACTCAATGCACAAAAAGCCAAGGGACAGAAATCCAAAACAGGAAAAGACTGGTAAAACATGAAAAGTGTAACGTTCTTAATGTTTTTTTTAATAGGGCTAACCTCGTTAGCTCAAGTTACTTTTACGGCAGAAGCTAGTAGAACGAAAATTGGAATAAACGAACGTTTAAAAGTAGATTTTACCGTAGATGCTAACGGAGATAACTTTATACCTCCAAACTTCAACGGTCTTCAAAAAATTGGAGGCCCTAATCAATCTTTTTCTCAATCCTGGAAAAATGGTAAGAGTTCATTTCAAAAAACGTTTACGTATTTGTTTCAGCCAGAGAAAAGAGGGACTATTACTATTGGCCAAGCGGAAATTACAGTAGAGGGCCGAGTCTACAAGACCTCACCAATTGAAATAGAAGTCATTGCTGCAGTCGATACCCCCAATCAATCTAAAGCGGTTGCCGAAGCTGGTGACGGCATACATCTCATAGCAGAAGTGAGTAAATACCAACCCTACCTCAACGAAGGGATTTATGTGGTGTACAAGCTTTTTTTGAGTCCTACCGTGAACATTAGAAACTGGAGACCTTTGGATGATCCCAAGTTTGAAGGCTTTTGGAGCCAAAATATCAATATTGATCAATTAGAACTGAAACAAGGAGAATTTGGTGGACAGCCTTATCGTTATGTCGAACTCCGTAAAACAGTTCTTTATCCTCAAAGAACAGGAGAGTTGAAAATTGAACCCCTATCGCTATCTGTTTCTGTAGAAGTCCCCACAGACCAAAGGGATTTTTTTGGGAGACGAACCTATGAGGTTGTCGAAAAGAATTTTTCTGCCAATACCCGAATTGTAGATGTGAAAGCTCTTCCAGACGAGGGTAAGCCTGAAAATTTTTCTGGTGCTGTAGGTGAGTTTGATTTTAAACTAAAAGCTAACAGACAAGAACTAGATGCTCAAATGTCTTTGGAATTGACTTCAGAAGTGAGTGGAAAAGGAAATTTGAAACTCTTCAATATGCCAGAAATCCGCACACCATCTTCATTTGAAGTCTATGAGCCTGAGCGCCAAGAAAACGTAAGAACGTCGAGTCTAGGTATGCAGGGTAGAGTGATTGAAAAATACACTGTGATTCCAGAATTCAAGGGAGATTATACCATACAACCAGTACCTTTTTCTTATTTCAACCCAAGAACTGAATCCTACGAGACTTTAAATTCTAGTCCTATCTCTATAAAAGTGAACTCGGGACCAGAGCGACCGAGAGAGGCTGTGACAACCTTAAGGGGAGATAATGCTAAAGCTCAAAATATAATTTCCTCAAAGAACAACTTCAATTATATAAAATTGAAGACCAGATTGAAGCAAAAGGATAACCCAGTGTTTTTCCAATCTCCATTATACTGGACGTTATTCTTTATCCCTTTTTTAGCGATACCGTTTATGCTGATATTTGGTAAAGTGAAAAACAGGGAAACAGATCAGAATCAATTACTACAAAAAAGAGCGAACAAGTTGGCTAAGCGCTATCTATCTGAAGCCAAAAAGAATTTAGGAACTTCTAAGCCTTTTTATGAAGCCTTAGAAAGAGCTTTTCATAATTATCTAAAAGCTAAATTGAAAATCCAGACTTTGGAAATGCATAAGGATAAAATTCAAGAGCTCTTGAGTGCTAAAGGCGTTTCTGTAGAAACGACTACTCAATTTCTAAAACTTCTTGAAAATTGTGAATTGGCCAGATATTCTCCTTCAGTGTCTAAGGATATGCAGACTGATTTCGAAAAAGCCGCAAAAGTGATTTCTGAAATTGATAAAGAAGTTTAATATGAAATACTATCTCTACATATTAATAACATTCATCAGTTATACTGGGTTTTCTCAGTCTGAAGATACTTTTGAAAAAGCTAACGAGGCTTATGCTGACGACCAATTCTCTGAAGCTGTTCAGCTATACACTAGTTTATTAGATGATGGCCTAGTTTCAACTGAATTATACTTCAATTTGGGGAACGCTTATTTTAAACAGAATGATTTAGCCAATGCTATATTTCATTATGAAAAAGCATTTCAACTCAACCCTGCAGACCAAGAGGTGAGAGAAAATCTTGAGATTGCCAATACCCAAACTATCGATAAGATTGAAAATGCACCAGAGTCCAATTTAAACACTATGGTCTATACTACTACACACATGCTAAAGGTGAATACTTGGGCTTGGGTAAGTGTCATTCTCTCTTTGTGTTTTGGTTTTTTTATGGTGTTGTATTTCAGGTCTGGGACCACTCGTAAAAAACGCAGTACCTTTTTTACTGCAATTTTATTTTTAGTGTTTGGAGTACTTAGCTTGCTATTTGGACGTCTCCAAAATCAATTTTTAGGAGATCAGTCCTTTGCCATCATTTTTGAAGACCAAGTACTAGTTCATGTAGAGCCTAATTCTAGAAGCGATATTAATTTTCAAATGAACAAAGGAACTAAAGTAAGTACAGGGTCCACCTTCAGAGAATTCACTCAAATAGAACTCTCCGACGGGTCTAAAGGATGGGTTAAGACTTTAATTTTAAAAAAACTATAACATCGGCTAGTCATTCTATTTCTGTAATTAATCCATATATTTACATTATATATGAGATTAAAATTATTTATACTTATTTTTTCCTTTTCGAACCTTATTATCACTCCTACTTTGTTGATAATAACGGTAGAAAATGACGTTGATATTAGTTTTGTATTCAATGCTAATGAGGAAGAAAACTCAGAAAAAAACAACGTATCATTTAGTGATTACATCGTTGATGATAACTTAATGACCACTGGTTTCATGTATAAAGTTACATCGAGTTCAACGACACCTTACCTTTTGAACTACAAAGTTATTCATCAAAAAATAGTTTGCCCCCCTCCTGATTTTTTATAATTGAATTCGTCATTTTTCAATTGTTTATTAAATCAATAAATGTTCTTTTCTAAAGGAGCATGGACAAATCAATTTTATGTTTAAACATTTAAATAAAGACCTACCCTCTAGTGTAGTTGTCTTTTTTGTAGCCTTACCCTTATGTTTGGGTATTGCGTTAGCTAGTGGCGCCCCACTTTTTGCTGGAGTTATAGCTGGAATAATAGGAGGTATTGTTGTGGGTTCCATAAGTGGATCTTCAGTAGGAGTAAGCGGTCCAGCAGCGGGTCTTGCAGTGATCGTCTTAAGTGCAATTGCAAGCTTAGGTAAATATGAATACTTCTTGGTTGCTGTAGTTATAGGAGGAGCTATTCAAATTTTATTAGGCATCTTAAAAGCTGGTGTCATTGGATACTATTTTCCATCCTCTGTCATAAAGGGAATGCTAGCTGGAATTGGCATCATCATTTTCTTAAAGCAATTCTCCGTAGCTTTTGGCTTACCAGATAATTATGATTTTTTTGATTATAGCATAAAGGTAATGTTAGATAATATCATCTTAGCTTGGGAAGGCATTTCTATAGGGACTTTAAGCATTACACTAATCAGTATTGGGATTATGGTATTTTGGTCTAGTGTTTTAGAAAAAAAATACCAATTTTTTAAAGTAGTCCCAGGCCCCCTTGTCGCTGTTATTGTGGGGATTCTTTATAAGTTATTTATAGAGGATGCCAGTATATTTGGAATTGCAGATTCCAATCTAGTTTCAGTTCCTGTACCTAGTAGTTTTTCAGATTTTATGACTCAATTCACTTTTCCAGATTTCTCAATTATAACAAGCACAGAAGTTTGGGTTGTCGGGTTTACAATTGCAGTTGTGGCTAGTTTGGAAACGCTACTCAGTGTTGAAGCAACAGATAAGCTTGACCCCAGAAAGCGAGTCACGCCAACAAATAGAGAATTGGTTGCTCAAGGAACAGGTAATATGCTCTCTGGTTTTATAGGAGGTTTACCCATTACTCAAGTGATTGTAAGAAGTTCTGCCAACATCCAATCTGGAGGACGTACCAAATTATCGGGAATATTACATGCCGTATGGTTGCTTCTTGCAGTCGTTTTTATCCCAGATTTACTTAATCTCATCCCATTAGCAGTTCTTGCAGGAGTCTTATTTATTGTAGGCTATAAACTAGCGAAACCTTCTTTATTCGTAAAGATGTTTAAGCTTGGAAAAACTCAGTTTTTGCCTTTTATAGTGACTGTAGGAGGTATCGTTTTAAGTGATTTGCTCACAGGAATAGGTTTAGGCCTTATTGTAGGTCTTATTGTAATTCTCATCAATAGTTATAAAAACTCACATTTCTTACATGTAGAAGATAAAACGGGTGATGGGAAACTTGTAAAAATGACTTTTGCTGAAGAAGTTACGTTTTTCAATAAAGGGGCCATATTAAAATCTCTTAACGATATTTCATCGCATTCTACTGTTGAAATCGATATCAGAAAATCTAAATATTTGGATTATGATATTTTAGAAATTCTTGAAGATTTTAAGACTAAAGCTAAAAACAGGGATATTTATATAACTGTCATTTCAGACCGAGGAAAATTTGAAAATCCAGACAGCTATCAGAAATTTTTTAATTTAAAGTCAAACTACTAATTATGGGATTAAATAAAATCATTACTAAACAAGAGCAAGAAGCGCTTACTCCAGATGAAACCTTAGATGATCTCATAGAGGGAAATAATCGTTTCACATCAGATAATTTTCATTCTAGAGACTATAATGCTTTAAAGGTGAGTGCCACCATTGGTCAATACCCAAAAGCTGTTATTCTATCATGTGTCGATAGCCGTGTCCCTGTGGAAACTGTTTTCGATCAAGGGATAGGTGATATTTTCGTCGCTAGAGTTGCGGGAAATTTTGAAAATAAAGATATTCTTGGAAGTTTGGAGTATGCTTGTAAAGTGGCAGGGAGCAAGCTCGTTTTTGTAATGGGTCATGAGAGTTGTGGAGCTGTAAGTGCGGCTTGTGATGGAATAGAATTAGGAAATATCACTCATTTATTAAGCAATATAAAACCAGCCGTAGAAGCAGTTAAAACTGAAGGTAAAAGGGATTCTACCAATAAAAAATTCGTTCATGATGTGGTCGAAAAAAACGTCCGGTTAACCATCGAGAGAGTTCGTGAAAAGAGTCCTATTTTGAAAGATATGGAGGATAAAGGATACATAAAGATTGTAGGAGGAGTCTATTCCCTTCAATCTGGAAAAGTAGAATTACTGTCTTAATCTGACTTTTAGTTTCTTTAAAACAGACCCTTAAAAGTTATTTTCAGGGGTTTTTTATGCTTCATCGGTACTATTCAACATATCACTTGCTTCTAGCAATTCCTCCAAAGAAGGAATAAGAGTTGAGCTCACTTCTTTTATAGTCGATAGGATAACAGAGTCTTGAAGTTTGGTGATTGCAATAAACCTACCGTTAGCGTTGATGTATTCAAAAATCAATAGCAAAATCAAAATAAATAAGCCTGTTTTAATCACTCCAAATACGGCTCCTAGTAGTCGATTGATCATTCCTAAGGCTATGGTATGAACTATTTTAGTCAAAATCTTACCCAAAATCGATACGACGAGCGATATTATAAGGAAGCTAATAAAAAAACCAGTAATTTCTATGTTGGAGGTCGACCAGTCCGTCCAGCGAGTAAGATAACTTTCCGCAATGTAACTGTATTCTAAAGCGCCAAAGATGCCTGCTAATAAGCCAATAATCCCCGTAAGCTCTAAAATAAAGCCTCTCTGAAATCCTCTTACAAGACCAATGAGAAGCAAAACTCCGAGAATAATGTCTAATATATTCATGCCTCCAAATATAATCAAATCGATGAAAGCATTTACCTTTGTAGTATGAGAGATGAATTACTTAAAAAACGTTGGGAAACCCTTCAAAACAGACTATCCACTCAGTTTGCAGATGGAGATACGATGGAGCTCGATGCCATTATATATTTGGTAGGGGTGCAAGAGTTGGGCAAACCACAAGCCAAATTTAAAAAAGACGATAAAGTTAATTTGATTCACATCGGTATCTGTACACTTCTAGAGCCTTATGGATTCTATGAATTTGATTTCGTTGATGAAGACGGCTGGCCACATTTTAATAATATTTCAAAACTTCCAGTTTTAAAAGCAGGAGAACAAACGGTATTAATGAAAGAAGCTTTGGTATCTTATTTTCTTAAACGAGAGTACATAGAATAGTAGGCCAGTAATTAATATTTTTTCTGGGGAACATGCTGTTTTTTTTTGTAAATTTGCAAATTCATTTTACCAAACAGTATGATAGATAAGATAAAGGCGTATATAGATGAAGTTGAGCGCTTTACAGCGGATAAAACAGAGGAATTAGAGCAATTTAGAATTCGGTTTTTAGGAAAAAAAGGAATTTTGAACGACTTTTTCGCTGTATTTAAAAATGTGCCTAATGAACAAAAGAAAGAGTTTGGGAAAACGATAAATGAGTTGAAAGTTTCAGCTCAAGCTAAAGTGGAGCAGCTGAAATCTGAAATTGCTTCAAAAATTGAGGATAAAGGACTATACGGCGACCTTTCAAGACCTGGGGAGCCTCTTGAGATTGGCGCGAGGCACCCTATTTCTCTAGTCAAAAACAGAATCACAACCATATTTTCTAATATTGGGTTTAACGTTTCTGAAGGACCAGAAATAGAAGACGATTGGCATAATTTTACGGCCTTAAACCTTCCAGAATACCACCCTGCTCGGGATATGCAGGATACTTTTTTTATCCAAACCGATCCTAAAGATATTTTGTTAAGAACCCACACTTCGAGCGTACAAGTGAGGTATATGGAAAACAATGAGCCTCCCATACGTACGATTTCTCCAGGAAGAGTCTTCAGAAATGAAGATATTTCAGCTCGATCTCATTGTATATTTCACCAAGTTGAAGGTCTGTACATAGATAAAAATGTATCCTTTAAAGACTTGAAGCAAACCTTGATTTACTTTACGCAAGAGTTGTTTGGCAAATCCAAAATTCGGTTAAGACCGTCTTACTTCCCCTTTACAGAGCCTAGTGCAGAAGTGGATATTTACTGGGGACTGGAAACCGAAACCGATTATAGAATTACCAAAGGGACTGGTTGGTTAGAAATTATGGGATGTGGAATGGTAGATCCAAATGTTTTGAAGAATTGCAATATCGATCCTAAAGAGTATAGTGGTTTTGCCTTTGGTATGGGTATAGAGCGTATAGCCATGTTGCTTTATCAGATTGGAGATATCCGTATGTTTTACGAAAACGATGTTCGCTTCCTTGAACAGTTTAAATCGTCATTGTAAGTTTTTCATCATGAAAAAAGACATCGACAGAGCTATTCCAAAAGTAAAAAACGTCTACATTGTTGCCTCTTATGAGTTTAATTCTATCTTTAAATTAGACGAATGGACTATTTATCTCGTCAATGATAACACCGAGGTTTTAGAAACTGTTTTGGTGGTTTCCAAAGGGGAAAGCAATGTCAAAACAACGTCTATTCTAAGGAAGAAGTTAGACGTTCTGCCCGTTAAGTCGTTCGCCAAACTCGAGTTTCTCCATGACGATGTTTTAGAAGTAGATAATATTTTTCAAGTGACTTATTTTTTAGAGGGAAAGCTTCTACATAAGGACTTCAGGTTTCCAAAATTCTCTCTGAAACCGGAAGCGGTCGTAGATTTACCCTTATTAAACTCAAAAGGAATTATAGCAGATTAATTTGGTGTTAAAGGGAATCTTTTTTAACTTTTCTCAAATTCATCAATATTATAGATGATAAAATGAGAGCTATTCCAATCCATTTATAAAGGTTTTGCTCTTCTTGTAAGACAAAATAGCCCATTAAAACAGCCACAGGTAACTCTATGGAAGAAATGATGGCGCCTAGACCTACATTTATTTTTGGCATGCCTGCTGTAAAAAATAAGGGGGGTAAGATGGTCCCAAATAGAGCAAGAATAGGTCCCCATACTATAAAAATACCAAAGTCCATATAGTCTATAAGTTCTGGAAGTGTAATCACAGAAACAACAAGGAGCCCACCAAGCATCATCCATTTGCTTCTAGTAATAGGGTGATATTGTAGCCCAACACTATTGGACGTCATAATGGTAACCGTATAAGACAAAGCTGCAAGTATGCCGTACCCTATTCCTGCGAAATCTACCTCTTGTTCTTCTGCAAGTAGATCTGCTGCCAAGATGGTGCCTAATAAAATAAGGATAACCGAAAAAATCTTTCTTTTGGTTGGCTTTATCTTATTGATAATTCCATCCAAAACAACACCTATCCATACGCTTTGCATCAACAAGACAATACCAACAGAAACAGTAATGTATTGAATAGCTAAATAATAAAAGATGCTCGTAAACCCAAGAGATGTCCCAGATAGGATGAGATAAAAAATAGTTTTGCGTCTCAGTTTTGAGTCCTTGATAGGGGTTTCGCTTTTCTTTAAAAAGAGATTTAAAATAACTAAAGCTATAAAGCCAATAAGAAGCTGAGCAAAGGTGACTTCGTAGGGAGTGTAGTGCTCCTCATAAGCAAGTTTTACAAAAGTAGTAAGCAATCCGAAGCAGGAAGCGCCAAGAGCGACTAAAAGCCCTCCTTTTAAAATAGAATTCATAGTAAAGTAATGGTTAGTTTAGCTTATCGGCTAGTTTGGTAAAGACTTCTTTTGGATTTTTACCTTCGTATAGAACTTTATAAACGGAGTTTATAATAGGCGTTTTAGGTTTTTTATTCCCGTAAGATTTACTGATTTCGTAAGCCGAGTTAGTGGCATAATACCCTTCTGCTATCATACTCATTTCCATTTGAGCACTTTTTACCGTGTAGCCTTTTCCTATCATATTTCCAAAATACCGATTACGGCTAAAGACTGAATATCCTGTGACCAATAAATCTCCTAAATATGCAGAATCGTTGATATTCCGTTTCAACTTATAGCGTTTTTTGATGAAGCGTTTCATCTCTCGTATAGCATTACTCATCAGGACACTTTGGAAATTATCACCATAGCCTAAGCCATGAGCAATTCCTGCAGCAATAGCATAAATATTTTTGAGTACAGCGGCATATTCTGTACCGATAATGTCTTCAGAAATATTACATTTTATATAGTCACTTCTTAAATACTTTGCTAAGGTATTGGCATGTTCTTCGTTGGCACAGGCCAAGGTTAAATAGGAAAGGCGTTCTAAAGCGACTTCTTCTGCATGACAGGGTCCAGTGATCACGCCAATTTTGTCGAAAGGGATGTCATATTCATGATGAAAATGCTCTCCAACCAAACTCTGAGATTCTGGAACAATCCCTTTTATAGCGCTAAATATGATTTTGTCTTTTAAACTGACCGTGACTTTATCAAGTTCTTTTTTTAAAAAGGCTGAAGGCACAACGAAGATTAGAAAATCCGATTCTTGTATAACCTTATTGATGTCATCGGATAACTTGATTTGCTTTGGGTCAAATTCTACGGCGCTAAGGTAATTTGGGTTGTGGTGCTCTTTCTCAATGTGGTTTATGACTTCTTTGTTCCTCATATACCAGTTCACTTGCGGGACATTTTCACATAGCATTTTTACTATTGCAGTAGCCCAGCTTCCACCACCTATAACGCCAAAATTCGGATTAGAATTTGTCATATGTTTTGTTTTAGTGTCTATAATACCTTAATTTCTTTGTTAAAGAGATAATTTAAAAATCTTAAAGATAATCGCATTCATTTCCGGAGGAGTTCACATTTAAGTCGAGCACGGGATTCTGCTTATTTATAAAAATTCATCTCATCTATATATTCCCAAACTTTGTGCTGAAGAAGGGGGCGTATATTTTTACCAGATTTTATCATTTCCCTTATTAGTGTTGAAGATATTTCCATTTGAGGAGTGGTGGTCAGATGGATTTTTGGATGATTCTGGAACTGTTCAGGAACTTCAGATTTAGTGTGTCGTGGGCAAATATAGATCTCATGGTTGTCCAAAATATTTTGGAAGTTTTTCCACTTATGGAAATTTACCAAATTATCCTCTCCCATAATCAAAGAAAAGTCTAAGTCTGGATGCGAATCTTTGAGTTCTGCTAGCGTCTTGGAGGTATAACTGGGTTGAGGTAAGTTAAACTCTACATCGCAAGGTTTTAACTTTTCATAATCCTCTGTGCCTCGATAAACCAGCTCTAATCTATGATGATTTTCTAAAAGATTTTTTTTCTTTTTAAACGGGCTTTGTGGAGTAATAACAAGCCAAACCTCATCCATAACGGTATGTTCTACCAAATGATTTGCAATAATCAAATGCCCGATGTGAAAAGGATTGAACGTCCCAAAGTAAAGGCCAACTTTTTTCATATCTATTTAATAAAATCTTTTACTAAGCGATAGGCTTCATCGAGAGCTTTATCCAAATCTTCATTGACTATAATATGGTCGAACTGCGGAGCGGTTGCCATTTCAATAGAGGCCTTTGCAACACGCATGGCAATGCGATCTTCCGACTCTGTTTTCCTTTTTTTAAGTCGGATTTTAAGCTCTTCGATACTTGGAGGTTCAACGAATACTGCTAAGGTTTGTTCGGGATAAATACGTTTAATATCCAAACCTCCTACAACATCTATATCAAAAACCACATGTTTTCCCATGGCCCAAATTCTATCTATTTCAGCATTTAAGGTCCCGTAAAAGTTATCTCTGTAAACCTCTTCCCATTCCAAAAAAGCATCGCTTTTAATATGGGTTTTGAATTCCTTCAAATCCATAAAATAATAATCTTTTCCGTCGACTTCATTTTCTCTCGGTGACCTAGAGGTTGCAGAAATCGAAAACTCTAGATTTAAGTCTTCCTGGCTTAAGAGATGTTTTACAATAGTGGTTTTGCCAGATCCAGATGGAGCAGAAAATACAATGAGTTTGCCTTGTTTTGAATCGCTCATACTTATAATACATTAAGGAGTTGCTCCTTGATTTTTTCTAGCTCATCCTTCATTTCGACAACGGCTTTTTGCATGGGAGCAAAGTTTGACTTACTGCCTATGGTATTGATCTCTCTTCCTATTTCTTGGCAGATAAAATTTAATTTTCTTCCGTTAGAATCTGAAGAGTTTAAAGCTTTATTGAAATAAGCTAGATGGTTGTCTAGCCTTGTTTTCTCTTCGGTGATATCGTATTTTTCTATGTAATAAATCAATTCTTGTTCAAAGCGGTTTTCATCCACTTTTTCCTTTAGATCTTCAATGCCTTTTCGCAATCTAGACTTCACGTGGGCGATGCGTTCGGGATCAATATCCTTCACTTTTAAAAGTAATTCTGTAAGGTTATTAATGCGAAGCTCAAAGTCCTTTTTTAAGACCTCTCCCTCATCGGTTCTAAATTGATTAATCTGTTCTAAAGCCATTTCCAAAACTTTATAAACCGCCTCGGAATCCTCTTTTTCTAGCTCATTTTTTTCTGAACTCAAAGCATTTGGCATTGACATTGCAATTTGAAGTAAACGGCTGTCGTCTTTAAAAGTTGTAACCGGAAGCTGCTTAAGTTGTTCCAGATAGCTTTCAACTACTTTGATATTTATCTTCGTAGAGCTTTCTGTTTCATGCTTTTCTACCTGTAAGGACATGTCTACTTTACCGCGGCCTAGGGCTTTCGATAATCTATTTCTAAGGGTAAGTTCTAGCTCTCTAAATTCTGAAGGTAGTCTTACGTTAGCATCTAGATGCTTACTATTGAGAGATTTGAGTTCTGCCACAAAAGTTTTGCCAGCCACCTCCAATTTGCTTTTACCGTAACCGGTCATCGATTGAATCATAAAATCTTATGTAAAAAAGTTATGCAAAGGTAACAAATCCCACAGGAACTTTGAAGGTGGATGTTAGCATTCCCTCAAGGAGTAATGCTTAATTTATTGTAATTTCGCTATCATAGTTAGGTAAACAGAGTTCATGAAATATTATATTATAGCAGGAGAAGCATCTGGAGATCTGCATGCTTCCAATTTAATGCAAGCCCTACAAGAAAAAGATACTTCCGCAGATTTTAGGTTTTGGGGAGGTGACCTTATGGCGGAAGCTGGCGGAACACTTGTTAAACACTATAGAGAACTCGCTTTTATGGGGTTTTGGGAGGTAATTACCAATCTTAAAACTATTTTTAAGAATATTAATTTTTGTAAAGCCGATATATTAGGATATCAACCAGACGCTATCATCTTTATAGATTACCCTGGATTTAATATGAGAATTGCTCAATGGGCTAAAGAATTAGGGTTTGCAACACATTATTATATTTCTCCGCAGATCTGGGCGTGGAAAGAAAGCCGTATTAAAGCCATAAAAAGAGATGTAGACCATATGTATGTGATTTTGCCTTTTGAAAAAGACTTTTACGAGAATAAGCATGATTATCCAGTTCATTTCGTAGGTCACCCTTTGCTAGATCAGATTGAAAAAAGAAAAGACATCAGCTTTGAAACTTTTAAGCAAAAGCATAAGCTGGAAGATAAACCTATCATCGCTTTGTTACCAGGAAGTAGAAAGCAAGAAATCTCCAAAATGCTATCGGTTATGCTTTCAGTAGTAGAACATTATCCGTCTTACCAATTTGTTATTGCGGGAGCACCAAGCCAAGACGAAGAATTTTACAAGTCGATTGTATCTAATTCAAAAGTGAAACTGATAGAAAACGATACCTATAACTTACTGAGTCAAGCTCACGCAGCTCTGGTTACCTCTGGCACTGCGACTCTAGAAGCTGCCTTGTTTGAAGTGCCAGAAGTGGTTTGTTATAAAGCAAATGCTGTGTCTTATTTAATCGCTAAACAAATCGTCAATTTGCGTTTTATCTCGTTGGTGAATTTAATAATGGATCGTGAAGTAGTGAAAGAACTCATCCAAAGTGATTTCAATGTCAAACAACTTCAACAAGAATTGGATAAAGTCTTAGATATTCAGAAGCGGGAAGACTTACAAAAGGAGTATAAAGAATTGAAAACAAAGCTCGGCGGAGTAGGAGCAAGTCGTAAAACCGCCGAATTGATTGTTAATTCCTTCAACTAACCATTAAAGGCTGTTACAGTGTTTACTTTGCCCTGTAGCATTTCTTTAAGCATGGATTCAATACCATTTTTTAAGGTGATGGTAGAGGATGGACAGCCACTACAAGCTCCTTGTAAAATGACTTGCACATCTTTTGACTCGGCATTGTAAGACTTAAACATGATATTTCCTCCATCGCTGGCAACAGCTGGTTTCACATATTCTTCTAGGATTTGTATAATTTCTTTAGAAATATCGTCAAGATTGCTAGTGTCAATTTTCGGGGAAGGAGCCTCTGTTTTTTTAGATTGGACTTTTCCCGTTTCCAAAATCTTTCCTCCCTCTTCGATATAATCTTTTATAAAGCCTCTTAACTCATTGGTAATGGTATCCCACTCTGCCATGTCGTATTTATTGATGGAGATATAATTATCATCCATAAATATTTCTTTGACAAAAGGAAAATGAAATAATTTTTGAGCAAGAGGAGAGAATTCTGCATCATCTATGCTTTTAAATTCGGCAAATTCCAACACCAGTTTTTTATTAGCGACAAATTTCATCACCGAAGGGTTAGGTGTGCTTTCAGCATAGACGGTTACAGGAATTTTGCTTACAGTGTTTTCTTCTGTTTCATCTACAATTTTACCACCATCATTTATATGTTTTAGAAGCTGTTCTGAGATCTCGTTTTGTACATCCGCCCACTCTACAATATTAAACTTCTCAATAGCAATAAAGTTTTGAGAGATGTAAACTGTCTTTACAAAGGGTAAGTAGAATAACTGAGAAGCAATTGGAGATTTCATCGCTTCTTCTATATTATGATATTCATAGCCCTTCTGTTTGGTCAAAAATTCATTGAACTCAAATTTAAGGATAGAGGGCTTATTAGTAGGCTTAATTTCAACCGTGTAATTCTGCATGATTATTCTTTTGTGCAAAATTACAAAACAATAGAATCAAAGCTTCAACTTTGTGCTTCTATTAATAATTTGATCTTACAGAATAATATGATAGTTTAAATTTATATTTGTGAAAAAATACCATATTTTCACTAAATCTTTTAAAATCTTTGTTTTTTAATTCTCTTTTTTTTATTTTTTCTAAAAGCTGTAAATGCATAGCATTTCTAGTACTCTCTATATTTTCTTTTACTGCTTCTTCGCAAGGGTCCAGTTTACCTATTTATTCAGATTATTTGACAGACAATTATTATTTGGTTCACCCCTCCATGGCAGGAGCCTCAAACTACAATAAAGTTAGGTTAACAGCTAGGCAGCAGTGGTTGGATGTAAGGGATGCCCCGAGTTTACAAACGCTAAGTGTCAATGGGAGAATAAATGATAAAGTGGGGCTTGGAGGGATTTTTTATAATGACTCCAATGGAAGATTTTCACAACAGGGTGTAACCGCCACCTTTGCTTACCATTTAATGTTTTCCAGATCTACAGCAGATCTCCACCAACTTTCCTTTGGACTTAGTGCCAATATTCTTCAGGATCGATTTGACCAAGCAGGCCTAAACACTTTAATTAATCCTGACCCAGCCATAGATGGGTCTCAACGTTCCGAGACCTTATTTAATGCAGATATTGGGTTCTCATATTTCTTTTTGAATTTTTTTGCTCACGTAACTTTTAAAAATCTACTCCCACAGCAGCGCAGAGTTTTTTCTGAAATCTTCGAAACTGAAAATCAAAGACAATATCTGACCTCCGTTGGTTACACCATTACTTTACCAGAATCGCGGTGGTTATTTGAACCTTCAGTTTTTTTTCAGCATAGGGAAGCTCTTAATCAATCCAATATCGATTTCAATGCGAAGGCGTATTACCAACTTAATATTGGTCAAATTTGGGGTGGGCTATCTTACAGAACCGCTTTGGATGGGATAGATTTTGCAGCTTCTGGCTCTTCTGAACTAGAGTCTCAAAAGCTACAGTATGTGTCACCTTTTTTGGGCTTCAATTACAATCGATTTATGGTAGCATATACCTATTCCTACCAAACCAATTCGACTGTTATTTCTACTGGAGGTTTCCACCAGATCACCTTAGGATATGATTTTGGTGAAGATAGAAAGCGTTATAAGTGTAATTGCCCCGCTGTAAACTACTAAAAGTCCCTTCGAGTAATACTTATATTTTTAAAATCCTTCATTAATTCTTGAAGATGGGAAGAGTTGACGGTGTTGGTATAAATGTTTATATCCCCAAAACTATCATCTGTGTTCTTTAAATGCTGTTCTTCCAAAATAGCTTTGGTTTGTTTAGCGGCTGCCCTCCCAGAATCGATAATAGTGACATGCTTTGGTAGTAATTCTTTAAGCTTAGGGATGATGTAGGGGAAATGTGTGCACCCCAATACCAAATAATCGATATCCTCTTTAATAAAAGGTTGGATTTGTTGATTCAGGTTATTAATGAACGTCTCATCATCGGTCCAGCCACCCTCAACAGCTTCCACTATTCCTTCTCCAATCACTTCAATGACGTCTATACCTTCAGTAAAACTCTTTGAGGTCTGCTTAAATAATTCACTGCTTAAAGTGCCTTTAGTAGCTAGAATACCTATGCGTTTTGCTTTTGAATTTAGAGCTGCTGACTTTATGGCGGGTTCTATCCCTATAAACGGAAGATAATAGTTGGATCTTAAAAATGAAATAGCATTTGTTGTTGCTGTATTACAGGCCACAACGATCATCTTTGCCTTCATTTGAATAGCCAACTCTGTATTTTTAATACTTAAGTTGATGATATCTTGCCTTGTTCGAAGTCCGTATGGAGCATTTTTACTATCAGCCAGATAAACTATATTTTCATGAGGAAGCAAGTGGATAATCTCCTTAAGGATAGATGTACCCCCGACACCAGAATCAAATAATACAATAGGGTGTTTAGACATAAGAGATATAACTAAAAAAGACCATCACAAAGATGGTCTTTTTTTATAAAAATGTAGCGTGAATTAATTACTCTCCAATAGCAGCTTTAGCATCTGCCATCAAGTTATAACCGTCTGCCATAAGGACTCCTGCTCCAAGTGAAGAATCTAAAACATAGTCATAGCCTTTTGCTCTAGCAACTTGTTGGATCACCTCTCTTGCTCTTTCTAAGACAGGTCTCATGAGTTCTTCTTGTTTTTTCTGAAGATCTTCAGAAGCGGTTTGTCTGTATTCCATGATGGATTGTTGCATTTCTTGCAGTTCCATCGCCCTCTTTTGATTTTCTTCTTCAGTTTTAGTGCCAGCTTCTCTTTGGTAACGTTCATTTGTCTTTTGAGCTTCTTTCAACAAATCGTCTATTTCAGTACGATAGGTTTTTTCTCGTTGATCCAATTCTGTCATTACAGATTTATAAGTTGGTAAATTTTGAACAAACTCTTGTGAGTTAATGTGTGCTACTTTCGACTGTGCATTTGAGGTTGCCATTAATCCGAATGACACTACTAAAGCTATTACGATTGTTTTTAAAGTTTTCATTTCTTAATTCTATTTTAGTGATTATATTTAATTATTCTCTCTTTCTTTTCTAATAGAGTCTCTTTCTTTTTCTCTTTCTTCTCTTTGTTTTAAGATCCTTGCTCTACGCTCTTCAAATTCTCTTTGTCTTGCATCTCTTAGAGAATCTCTTTTTCTTTGACGATCATCCATTAAAGCTTCTCGTTCATCTTTTCTAGCTAGTTCTTCTTGAGCCTTCTCCTCTTTTTTGACTTCTTCCTCTTCTGCTTTTTCAACAGACTTATAATCTCCTATTTCCTCCAGAACATCGGAAGACTCTTTTTCAGCTCCTCTAGAATTTCTATTGATGAGTTTTAAAATGACTTCACTTAAATCATGTCGCTTTGCAGAAAACAAAAGTAAGGCATCTGCAGAGTTTTCAAAAATAAAATCATAATCTCTAATGTCGCCAATTTCCTGTATAGCATTAAAGACCTGATCTTGTATCGGCTGTATCAATTGCCTTTTTTGAACAATATAATCTCCAGAAACACCAAAACGTTTATTGCGATTCTCCAAGACTTGATTTTCAAGATATTCAATTTCATCTTCCAGATCTTGAATTAAATCTGCTGTAAGTAATGGTCTTTCACTTTCTAACTCATCCTTAAGCTTATCAACTGCGTTTTGTTTGCTTTCTATTTCTGTTCTCCACTGTTGAGCTTTAGAGTCCAATTGGCTGGAGGCTTGTCTATATTCTGGAACATTATCTAGAATATAATCCATATCCACATAAGCTATCTTTAGACCTCCTTGTGCGAAAGAGGTAACAATACAAAAACAAATAAATAAAATACTATTAATAAATCTCATAATTAGAATGTATTTAAAATCATGCCGTTTTAAAATTGCTGACCGATAATAAAGTGGGTTTCCCATCCATTAGGCCCTGTATTACTCCCAGGTATGGGGTCAAATCCATAACCAAAGTCTATGCCCAATAGACCAAAAGCAGGCATAAATATACGTAAACCAGCACCAGCGGACCTACTCATTTCAAAGGGTGTAAAATCTTTAAACTGATCAAAAGTAGCACCACCTTCCATGAAAGCAAGAGCGTAAATTGAAGCTGAAGGTTTTAATGTAATAGGATACCTCAATTCCATCGTGTATTTGTTATAGATGGACGCTCCATCATTAAAACTTTCCTCTCCACCAACTGTTCGTGTTCTAGGTAATATGGATTGGTTAGGATAACCTCTTAGAGCAACAATTTCACGACCATCCAAAGCAAAACCGGCTAGCCCATCTCCTCCTAAGAAAAAACGTTCAAATGGAGGAATACCTCTGTCATTATTATAAGCTCCTAAGAATCCATACTCAAAACGTGTCCTTAAAACTAGTTTATCAAACAAATTATTATACCAATCACCACTAAATTTTACCTTATAAAATTCTAACCAGTTGAATCGCTGCTGATCGATCACTGCTAAAGCCTCTGCATCATTAGTGGCCAAAGCCTCTGTTCTTTGTTCTCGAAGACCGGCATAATCTACATCGTTAAATGCTGAGTAGGGTAGAGTAAACTTCACAGAGAAATCGAATTCTGAACCCCCTGTTGGAAAAATGGGATTGGTAAACGTGTTGTTTCTGTTTAATCCGACGGTGAATGATAGATTATTCGATGTCCCATTAGGGAATCTAAATAATCCTATATTATAATTATTCAATTGAAAATTTTGATACCCAATCGATGTGGATAGCGTAAAGTTTTGATCGGGTTCTTGTAGTCGCTTAGCGAAGCCAACGTTTATACCAGAGATGGTAAAACTTCTATCATTATCAGCCCTTCGTGTTAACGGATTGAATAAAAATTGTATAGTTTGAGATAATGACACAGAGAGCTGTACTGGTTTTTTACCGCCCAACCAGGGTTCTACAAAAGATAAACTATAATTTTGAAAAGCTAAACTGGCTTGTGCTCTTAGAGATAAAGATTGGCCATCTCCCATGGGTACAGGTTTATAGGCTTCTTTGTTGAAAATATTTTTAAGGGAAAAGTTATTGAATCTCAAACCTAAAGTTCCAATAAAGCCACCGCCACCATAACCACCTTGCAGCTCAATTTGACTGCTGCCTTGTTCTTCTACGACGTATTGAAGGTCTAGAGTACCTGATTGTGGATCGACATTTTTAAATTCTGGCTCAAGATTTTCAGCATTAAAAAATCCAAGCTGTCCAAGTTCACGAATTGTATTCATGACATCTTGTTTGCTGTATTGTTGTCCTGGTCGTGTCCTTAAATTTCTAAAAATGACATTGTCATTTGTCTTGTCATTACCAGAGACCAAAATTTCGTTGAAGTAGGCAATTTTTCCTTCGTTGATTCGTATTTCGAAGTCAATAGTATCGTTATAAATTCGAGTTTCTACAGGAGTGATATTGGAAAATAGGTATCCATTATTTTGGTATAAATTGGTAATATCGTCGGCATCTGGTTTTTCATTATTGGCGATTTTATTCTTTAAAACCGTTCCGTTGTAAGGATCTCCTTTTCTAATCCCCATAAGTTGTTTTAACTGAGCGTCAGTATAAGCAGAATTTCCTAAGAAGTCAATTTCTCCAAAATAGTACCGATTACCTTCCTTTACCTCTATGTTTATAGCAATGTCAGTATCCGAATTTACAATAACAGAATCGCTCACTATTCTAGCATCTCGATATCCTTTTTCTTTAAACTTCTTTACTATTTTATCTTTATCGGCTTCATATTCTTCTTCAATGAATTTTGAACGTTTCCAAAGCCTCAAGAAAAATTTCTCTTTGGTTTTCTTCATCATCCGCTTTATAGTCCAGTCGGAGAATTCTTCATTCCCTTTAATATTGATTTCGCTTATTTTTACTTTATCGCCAGTATCAATGTCAACGGTCATATTAACAAGGTTCTCCGTACTTGAGGTATCTATAACTGCATTGGTAATGATATTAGCATTTGCATTCAGAAAACCCTTCTCCTTGTACTTTTCTTCTATATTATTTCGAAGGTTTATCACATAATTTTCAGTGATTTTAGTATTTTTTTGAATGGAGTTGTCCTTTATAATTTCGGAGCGCTTGCGCTTCTTAATTCCTCTTACTTTTACCTCATTAAGCTTGGGTACCTCAACGATTTCCAGCTGCAAATCTGCGGTATCACCATCTACGTTTTTTAAGTAAAAATTGATATCACTAAAAAGACCAAGATCCCAAAGTTTTTTCAGAACCTTACTTATTCTATCACCAGGAATATAGAGTTCTTCTCCTGCCTTAAGGCCAGTGAAGGCAATCACGGTTTGTTCGTTATAGCTTGAGGAACCAATAACTTCTATCTTCCCTAAGGTGTACTTTTTACCGGCGGCTTGCTGAGGGGTTTGCTGAGCATTTGCAAAGGCGAAAAATAACAGTAGTGTTAGAGCCGTTACATATAGGTTAACTCTAGAAAATAGTGTAGTGCACTTAGAGTTGTTCACTTGTTTTTCCAAATCTTCTTTCTCTTTTTTGATATTCGTAAATTGCTTCAAAAAGGTTTTCTTTTCTAAAATCCGGCCAGAGGGTTTCTGTAAAATACAATTCCGCGTAAGCCATTTGCCAGAGTAAAAAATTACTGATGCGCTGTTCGCCACTTGTGCGAATCATCATATCTACGTCTGGTAAATTTCGGGTGTAAAGATGATTATTTATTGTAGATTCATCAATAGTTTCAGAATCTATTATATTATTTTTCACCTTTTGGCTAATTTGTTTCACAGCCTGAATCATTTCTTCTCTTGCTCCATAACTCAAAGCAAGGGTTAATGTCATATGAGAATTACCTGCTGTCTTCTCTATAACTTCTTTAAGCTCTTTTTTGGCCCTGGTGGGTAAATTTTCAATACAACCAATCGCCTGAAGCCTAATTTTATTATCTTGTAAGGTATTGATCTCCTCTTTTAAAGAAGAAACCAAAAGCCTCATAAGGGTTTGAATCTCTAGTTTAGGTCTATTCCAATTTTCAGTTGAAAAAGCATAAAGCGTGAGATTTTCAATGCCTAATTCAGCACTGCTTTCTACAGTTTCTCTAACGGCTTTAGTTCCTTTTTCATGTCCTCTTACGCGCATTAGGCCCTGCTTTTTAGCCCAACGCCCATTTCCATCCATGATGATGGCAACGTGCTTAGGAAGTTTTTTTGTGTTTATTTTTGATCTGAAATCCATTCACTAAAAATTGCAGTAACAAGGTTTACGCCCAAATGTGTAAGTGAGTGTAAGTCCCGAAAACATGTACCAATCATTCATATTAGAATTTCCAAAGGTAGGATAATTTGTTTGACTGTTTATTTCATCTGGAGCACTTCCGTCCAAATTATCTGTAAATGTATATCTGGCACCAAATTCAACAGCTAGTATCCAACGCCTACTCAAGGTTCCCTTTATACCTATAACAAGAGGAATAGCAAAATTTGAGGTAGAATCTCCCTCAACAAGTTCACCATCTTCTACAAAAAAATCATTGGTAAAAAAATAGGTTGGACCCGTATAAAGATAGGGGGTGATAAGAGGCCGTTTAAGCGCATGTAAATCCCATTCAAAAAAGTTCAATTCTAAACCAACCGACAATTCCGTAATACTGCTCTCAAAAGAATATCCTCGATTAAATCTTCTGGGCTCATCAGATCTCAAATCATTCCCAAAGGTGTTTGCTCTCAATACAGAAAACCTAAAAGCATGTCTTGGACTTCTGTTCCACTTCAAAATAGCACCATAAGAGACTTTATCTCGCCTTAGATAATCCTCTGTTTTCATAAAGGAAGAAGAGCCAACATCACCAACAAAATTCACTCCGCCTAACATAAGACCTGCTTCATAAGTCTGAGCCGATGAGAACTGAATTCCAAGACAAATGGAGATGCCAATAAGAATATATCTCATAGAGTTTCAAAAGTTTGTGTGTATATAAATATTGATTTCACTGATTTTTAATTTAAATCATTTGTGATTTTAAAACACAATTTGACTTGATTTATTGTTTTAGTTGCGTTTATCTTGCCCCCAAAGTAGTTTTTTTCTGAGGGTTGTAATAAAGCTATCGCTAAATAGCCAAACAAGTTTAATCTTGAAGTCCGCTTTTTTGATGCGCACAATGGTGTCTTTGTCCAAACTGGCCAACCTAGAGTCCAGCGCAATCAGGTATTGATCTTCTCTGCCTGAAATTTTCAACTTTATTTCTAAATCATCTGGGATAACCAGAGGTCTAGCATTTAAATTATGTGGGGCGATGGGAGTGATGACGAAACTTTTGGTTTGAGGAGTGATAATAGGCCCTCCACAACTCAAAGAGTATCCTGTGGAGCCCGTTGGCGTTGAAATAATAATACCATCAGACCAGTATGCATTTAGGAATTCATCATTCAACCAAGTCTCAATGGTGATCATAGAAGTTGTTTCCTTTCGGCTTACGGCAATATCGTTTAGAGCAAAGGGGAAAGAGTGCAGAGCCCCTTCTAGGGATTCGCAGGAGACTTCCAATATAGACCGCTCGGAAACTGTGTATTTTTCGTCTAGAATTTCCTCTATGCTTTTCTTAATTTCGTTTTTAGGAACAGTAGCCAAAAACCCTAGCCGGCCAGTGTTGATACCTATAATAGGAATGTTGAGATCTTTTACAAACTTTACCGCCGACAGAATAGTACCATCTCCACCTATGGTAAAAAATAAATCTGTGGTTTTATCAAGAGATGCAAATGTTTTTAAGCTATTGATTTCAGGTGTAGATTTCTCCTTCTTCAGAAGTCTGTAGTAGTCTTGTTCGATCACCACATCTATATGATGCTCACTGAGGACATCCAATAGTTGAAGGAGATACTTTTCAGTTTCTGGATAAAAAGATTGGCCAAAAATAGCGACGCGTTTCACCATGATTTACTTAAGCTATATGTTTAGATATTTGTTGAGGTAGTCGGAATGTTCTTTAAGGTCTTCAGTAAAGAGGTCCTCGGGATGTTCGCTAGCAATTTGGTAATCGTAACGTCTAAAGGTTTGTAAAATCTCATTGATGCCCTGGTGTTCTACTTTCACAGTGATTTCAATGATATCTTTGGAGAGATAACTCACATACATGCCAGATAACTTTGCATTAAGAGTTTCAATAAGTTGAGCGACTTCACTAAAAGAGAATTTGGTTCTCTCTTTTCTTAAGATCATCACTTCCCCTTCGTTGGCTACAAAAGGACTTTCCCCAAATAAGTCCAAAATATCCTCAAGTTTCATTACGCCAATGTAGTTTTTGTCTTGGTCTAAAATGGGCAATAAGTTGGTTTGATGATTAGCAAACTCATGGATAAGATCTAAGTTGGTTTTATGTGTTTCCGCATAAAAAACTTCTATAAGGTATTTAAATTCCGAAAGTGACGCGCTCTTATCTAAATCAATTAAGTCATCTACATTAATACTTCCTTTAAAAACGCCTTTCTTAAAGACGGGGAGATGATTGAATGTTGAGGTCATGAAAGCCGACTTCACTTCTGAAATTGAATTCGATATATCGAGAGGCTGTAAGGTTTTGTTAATTAAATTTTGCCAAATCATAAGATGATCTTTTTATGCAAAATACGTAAAATCAAAGTAAAGTCTCGTATTTGATTGTATTTTTGTTTAAAAACTAACAATGATACGATTAAGCGTTAACATCAATAAAATTGCGACTCTTAGAAATGCCAGAGGAGGAGATACCCCTAATGTGGTTGAAGCTGCAAGACTTTTAGAGTCTTTTGGAGCTCAAGGTATTACTGTTCACCCCAGGCCAGATGAGCGTCATATAAGATATGCCGATGTCAATGAACTCACCAAAGTGATTAAAACCGAATTCAATATTGAAGGAAATCCTAATCAGAAGTTTATAGCTCTAGTTCTAAACGCTAAACCCGCTCAGGTGACTTTGGTCCCAGATGGGGAAGATGTACTAACTTCCAATGCTGGATGGGACACTTTAAAGCATAAGGATTTTCTGAAGGAGGTAATTTCAGAATTTAAAGCTCATGGCATAAGAACTTCAGTTTTTGTCGACCCCTCTGTACAAATGATTCAAGGAGCTTCAGAAATAGGGGCTGATAGAGTAGAACTATTCACCGAGGCTTATGCTCAAGGATACTTGAAGGATAAGGAAAAAGCGATTGCGCCTTATTTAAAATGTGCTGAAGAAGCGAAACGTCTAGGGCTAGGGATCAACGCTGGACACGATCTGTCACTTGAAAATATTGAATATTTTACTCAAACGATTTCTTTCCTAGATGAAGTTTCTATCGGTCATGCTCTAATTTCAGAAGCCTTGTATGATGGATTAGAAGCTGTAGTTAAATCTTATCTAAAAAAATTAAGCTAAATGAAGTTACACTCAAAAATAAAAGGGGAGGGTACGCCCCTTGTTATTTTACACGGGTTCTTGGGGATGGGCGATAATTGGAAAACATTAGCCAATGCCTACGCTAAAGAAGGGTTTGAGGTGCATCTTGTTGATCAAAGAAATCATGGAAGAAGTCCCCATGACCCTGCGTTTAGTTATGAACTCATGGCCGAAGACCTTAAGGATTATCTCGAGGATAAACAGTTAGAAAGGGTCTCTATCATTGGTCATTCTATGGGAGGGAAAGTCGCTATGCGGTTTGCAACCTTATACCCAGAGTGCCTTAATAAACTGATTATTGTAGATATTGCCCCAAAATATTATCCACAACATCATCAGGACATCTTGGAGGGTTTAACCCAAATCTCTAAAGCTAAACTAACTTCTAGAAGTGATGCGGACGAGCTTCTGGCTAAGTATATTTCTTTAAAAGCAGTAAGGCATTTTCTTTTAAAAAATCTTTATTGGAAAACGCAAGACGAACTCAACCTTAGACTAAATATAAAAGCTTTAAAAGACAATATCGAAGAAGTGGGGAAAGGTTTACCACGAAATTCAAAATACGAAGGAGAGATCTTATTTTTAAAAGGAGGAGACTCAGACTACATCCAAGATGAAGATGAAAAAGATATAGCCTCTCATTTCGAAAATTTTGAGATTAAAGTCATTAAAAATTCAGGTCATTGGGTTCATGCAGAAAAAAGGGAGGACTTCCTTCAAGTCAGTTTAGAATTTTTGAAAACAAACTAATTTAAAGTGCATGCATTATATTTTAAATTTATGGTGTGAAATTGTTAATAAATGATAGATTTGATCATTAATCTTAGAATTTCATAATTAAATAAAATCGATATGAAGAACTTTTTAATTTCAGGAATGCTCATAATTTTTGCATCAGCTTCAGTCTATGCAGGAGGCTATCGAGTAGCAGCCCAAGGGCAGCGCGCTTTAGCAATGGGTCATGCTGGAGTAGGTGTTGTAAATAGTGCGGAAATTGCATTTTTCAATCCATCAGGAATGGTCTATTTGGAAGACAAATTCACGGTTTCTGCCGGGGTAACAGGTGTCTTCTCTAATGTGAAATGGCAAAATACGTCTACTGGGCAATTTGCAGAAACCCAGCAGGGTGCAGGAACACCGTTTTATCTTCATGCGGCTTATAAAGTGAATGAATGGTTAAGTTTAGGTTTGTCTGTAACGACTCCTTATGGAAGCTCTGTAGAGTGGGAGCCAGATTGGGCAGGATCTCACTTGGTAAATGATATTAACTTATCGGCTATTTTTATACAGCCCTTAGTTTCTGTAAAACTATCCGAGCATTTTAGTATTGGAGGTGGACCTATTTTTGTAACAGGGAATGTCAATTTCAATAGAAATGCCAACCGTACCCTTACCGATGAGCAAGGAAACAGATCTAATATTACCGTAGACGACACTGGGGTGACCAATACAGGATGGAGTGCAAGTTTTATGTTTACTCCTGTCGAAGAATTGAGAATTGGATTTAATTATAGATCCGAAATACTTCTGAATGCTGAGGGGGGTGAGGCCGTCTTTAGTAATTTCCCAAACTCGACATTAACGCCTCAAAATGGTACAACTACCTTTAATGCCACTTTGCCACTTCCAGCCGAGTTAACCCTTGGGTTTGCTTACGAGCCTAATGAAAAATGGTTATTTGCCTTTGACTATCAGAGAGCATTCTGGGAGGTTTATAACTCTCTAGACATTGAATTTGGAAATCCAAATGTTCCAACGTCTATTAACGCAAGGAACTACAAAAATGCTTCTATCTATAGATTTGGTGCTCAATATAAAGCAACAGACAATGTGACGTTGAGAGCGGGTTATTATTTTGATGAATCTCCAGTTCAAGCTGGATTTTTTGCTCCAGAAACTCCAAGGAACGATGGAAATGGTTATACAGCAGGTTTGTCTTTTCAAGTCTCAGAAAAGCTTGCTATAGATGCTTCTTTTCTGTACTTAAGATTTAAAGAAGTGGATGCTTCTTATGACACTTATTTTGAAAATGGACAAAGTGTACCTTTTAGTGGAACCTACAAATCAAATGCATTCTTACCAGGATTGGGAGTGACTTATAAATTATAATTTAAGACTATGAAAAACTACATAAAATATTTACCGTTTCTAGCTATAGGGCTTCTGTCTTGTGAACCAGAATTTGACGATGCAATCGAAGAAAACGAAGTCTACACCCCTGGTGAAGCTGATTTCTCCAACTATGTATCTTTAGGGAACTCGCTAACTGCTGGATTTGCAGACAATGCACTATACATACAGGGACAACAAAACTCCTACCCGAATATTCTTGCTGGACAATTTGAGCTCGTAGGCGGGGGTGAGTTTACACAGCCTTTAATGGCTGATAATTTAGGAGGCTTACTTTTGAATGGAGTCCAAATCACCAATAATCGATTGGTGTTATCTACTGTTTCAGGTAGTCCAGCACCGACACCTATTGCAGGAACTCCTCAAACTGAAATCACCAACAAATTATCGGGACCCTTTAATAATATGGGAGTTCCTGGTGCAAAAAGTTACCATCTAGTCGCGCCTGGTTATGGAGCTGCAGCTGGATTACCCTCTCAGTCTAATCCTTATTTCGTAAGATTTTCTACTTCAGAAACGACAACGGTTCTTGCAGATGCCTTAGCTCAAAACCCAAGCTTCTTTTCGCTTTGGATTGGAAATAATGATATTTTAGGTTACGCTACCAGTGGGGGAACAGGTGAAGACCAAGCTGGGAATCTGGATCCTTCAACTTACGGAGGTAACGATATTACAGACCCTAATGTATTTGGAGGTGTTTATACTCAGTTGATAAATGAATTGAATGCAAATGTTTCTGGAGGAGTAGTTTATAATATTCCAAATGTTACCGACATCCCATTTTTTACAACGGTTCCAAACAACGCTTTGGTTTTGGATGCAGCTTCAGCTGGTAGTTTGACCGGCTTCTTCCAAGCCGTTACTGGAATTTTTACTCAAGGCTTAATTCAGCAAGGAGTGCCCCCCGCACAAGCACAAGCTCTAGCGGCTCAATATGCTATTGCATTTAATGAAGGCCCAAATCGTTTTATAATTGATGTTCCTGTATCTCAAACTAATCCATTAGGATTTAGACAAATGCAAGAGGGTGAACTTTTACTTTTAACCATCAATCAAGGTGCTTTGGCACAAGGATACGGTTCTGTAGCTCTTTCACCAGCAGTTTTGCAAGTTTTAGGAATCCTTCAACAAGGAGGTACGCCCACTCAAGAACAGGCGCAATTGGTTTTGGGTGCTGTGAATGGTATTGATGATAAAGATGCATTAGACTCTAGTGAACTTAGTTCTATTTCCAATGCTAGACTTTCTTATAATTCTACGATACAATCTTTAGCAGAAGCTAATGGGTTGGCTTTCGTAGATGTGGACGGTTTATTACAGAGGGTAGGTCAGGGCATTAGCTTTCCAGGTGGAATTATCACTTCAGACTTTGTTACTGGTGGTGGATTTTCTTTAGATGGTGTGCATTTAACCCCTAGGGGTTATGCTCTTGTAGCTAACGAAACTTTAAAAGCTATTAATCAAACTTATGGTTCTAATTTGCCAGAAGTGAATGTTGGAGAGTATGGAACAATATCTTTGAGTGACAATGTGAATTAATCATTTCTAAATTATAATTATAACTGCTTCAACTTAATTGTTGAAGCAGTTTTTTTATATTAGAGAGTTTAAAATTAAAACAGACCTATGAAAACCTTACTTCAAATTGTTCTTACAGGACTTATTGTCCTTATATTATCCAATATTCTGGGTGGGGTGTATGTCGCCGATTTTTTTACGGCTGTTGTTGTGGCTGCAATTTTAGCTCTACTTAACATCTTTGTAAAGCCAATTTTATTGATTCTGACCCTTCCAGTCACCGTGGTTACCTTTGGTTTGTTCTTGCTGGCAATCAATGCATTTATCATTTTGATGGCAGATTGGCTTATAGATGCCTTCCGTGTGGATGGATTTTGGTGGGCAGTCTTATTTAGTATTTTGCTCTCCTTCTTACAATCTATCCTGTTCGCCCTGGCACAGCGTAAAAGATAATCTAAATTTCAATACATGGTAGTCACCAAAAAGGCCATGCTAGTCATGTCCATATTTACTCTTTTTGGCTTTAGCGGAATAGCTTATTTTATTTTATCGTTTTCTGATAAAGTTGATTATTTTGAAATGTTCAATTATGATCATCTCATCACCTCCATTCCAATTGGTCTTGGCTTTGGAGCTTTGGCAGCTCTTATAGGAGCTTTGCTTTTAAAACTTCCTGTGTTAAAAGAAACAAATACTTTTTATGCTAGGCTTTTTAAAGGGGTAGACCTGCAGTTGACCGATATTGCGTTTTACTCTCTATGTGCAGGTGTTGGCGAAGAAATTCTATTTCGAGGAGCACTTCAGCCGCTCATGGGATTATGGTGGGCTGCTATACTTTTTGTCGTTCTCCACGGCTATATATCTACAAAGGATTGGAAAAAATCTATCTATGGAGTATTTCTGATTTTAATTTCAGCTGGCTTTGGCTATCTCACTCGTTACTTTGATATTTTCTCGGCAATGGCTGCGCATTTTATTTTTGATGTCATCATGTTTATCAAACTCAGAAAAGAAGCGAGATCCCTGTCTTCTGAAATTGAATGAGATTTAACGCTAAGATTTAACGCTAAGATTTAATGCTTAGAGTAATACCAAATTAAACCTATAATGCCGTAATAAATCGTTTTATCGATACGAATTCGGCACAGGCTTTTTCGCCTGCTTTTTATAAAAAATAATTACTTTAACTAAGGCTATGCTAATTACTTTTTAATTTCAATCCATCAAAAAACCTGAGCTGAGCTAGGTCGTCGTATAATTCAATTTATTTATACAACATTATAAATTTAATTTGGTATAAAACCCTTATACTCTAGCATTCAGCATAAAAACTTGGTAAGCAGTGAAATAAATTGTAATTTTGCACCTCTAAAAAAATTCTTTAAAATGAATATAACAAGAGAAGATAAAGACCAACTGAATTCTGTAATCAAAATTAAAATTGAAAAAAACGACTATAGTCCCAAGGTAGATAAACTACTTAAAGACCATCGTAAGACAGCAAGTATTCCTGGTTTCAGAAAAGGAATGGTCCCTATGGGTATGATAAAAAAACAGTACGGGAAATCTGTTTTGGTAGATGAAGTCAACAAATTGTTACAAGATTCATTAAACTCATATATCACAAAAGAGAAGCTTGAAATTTTGGGGAATCCACTTCCTAAACCACAAGATGAATTAAACTGGGAGTCCGACGATTATAACTTTGAATTTGAACTAGGACTAGCCCCAAAATTTGATATCACTTTGGAAGGTGAAGGCCCCGTTAAGTATTACAACATTTCTGCCGATGAGGAGATGATTGATAATCAACTCAAAACCATTCAGCGTCAATACGGTAAACTCGAGTCCCAGAAAGAAGTGAAGGAAAACTCTACTGTGGTTGGGACGTTTCACAATGAAGAGGAAGGTATTGAAAATGAGGCCACCTTCAAAGTTGAAGATATCGATGGAAAGACCAACCAAAAAGAACTTTTAGGAGCAAAAGCAGGAGATCAAGTAACTTTAAAATCTAACAAGCTTTTTAAAGATGACGATACTCTAGCGACTCACCTTGGTATTGAAAAAGATAAAGCTGAGGGTCTAAAAGTTGATTTGACGTTTACGATCAAAGAAATAAATGAACAAATTCTAGCAGAACTTAATCAAGACTTGTTCGATAAAGCTTTTGGAGAAGGAGAAGTCTCTTCAGAAAAAGAAGCTAAAGAACAAATAGCAGAACAATCCAAGCAAACTTTTCAACAACAAGGGGATCAGCAATTTTTTAATGATGTCACAGAGCACCTAATTGAAAAGGCAAACATGAGTTTACCTTCAGAATTTCTTCAAAAGTGGATGCAAACGCAAGGCGAAAAGAAATTGACAGTAGAAGAGGCTAAAGAAGAATACGAAAAGAGTGAGAAAGGCATTAAGTACCAGCTTATCGAAGCTAAAATAGCGAAAGACAACGATGTTAAAGTCGAGATGGAGGACGTAAAGAAAGTCGCTAAAGAAAAGATAAAAATGCAAATGATGCAATTTGGTCAAATGGATTTTCCAGAAGATCAAATGGACGGAATCATTCAAAATTTGTTGTCAAACCAAGAGCAGGTAAAACAGTTTTCAGAAGAAGTAATGGTTCAAAAACTACTTGGACTTTACAAGGAGAAAATGAAGATTGAAGAAAAGGACGTTACTTATAAAGAATTTGTAGATACGATTTATAAATAAATCAATTTTATACTTATAAAAGGAGATAGCTCGAAGTTAACATTTAGTAAAAGAAGCATGCTAGATCTTAGCTTCGAGCTATATTTGTTTTAAAATACAGAGGATACTATGAAAATGGATAAAGAATTCAAAAAATTTGCCACCAAAGATCATGGTGTCAATGCCAATTATTACGATAAAATTATTACAAGCATGACTCCTTCGGCCATGACTCCCAATATTATTGAGGAGCGCCAGATGAATGCAGTGGCTATGGATGTTTTTTCTAGATTGATGATGGATAGAATTATTTTTTTAGGATTACCTATCAACGACCAAGTTGCGAATATCATTCAAGCCCAACTCTTGTTTTTAGAAAGCACAGATTCTTCAAAAGATATTCAGATTTACATTAATTCTCCAGGAGGTAGTGTTTATGCTGGTTTGGGAATTTATGATACTATGCAGTTTATAAAACCAGATGTGGCCACTATCAATACAGGGATGGCAGCTTCTATGGGAGCCGTTCTGCTTTGTGCAGGAACTGCTGGAAAACGAAGCGGTCTTCCCCATTCAAGAGTGATGATCCACCAGCCTATGGGTGGAGCACAAGGACAAGCAGATGATATTGAAATCACAGCGAATCAAATCGTATTGCTGAAAGAAGAATTATATGAGATCATTTCAAAACATTCTGGAAAATCTTACGATGAGGTCTACCAAGACGGAGATAGAGATTTCTGGATGAAAGCAGATGCTGCGAAAGAGTATGGAATGATTGATGAAATATTGACTAGAGACTAAGTTATGGCTAAAGAAGAGTTAGAATGTTCATTTTGTGGACGCAAAAAAGCAGAAACCAACCTACTTATTGCAGGATTGGACGCCCATATTTGTGACCGATGTATTGAGCAAGCTCACGGAATTGTTGTTGAGGAATCCAAACAGGATAGCACAGAAGAGCTTTCTTCAGAATTGAAGTTGAGAAAGCCTAAGGCTATAAAGGATTTCTTGGATCAATATGTCATCGGTCAAGACCAAACTAAAAAGGTGATGTCTGTGGCTGTTTATAATCACTACAAAAGATTATTACAACCCAAATCTAAGGACGACATTGAAATCCAAAAGAGTAATATCATTATGGCAGGGCAAACGGGGACAGGTAAAACACTTGTTGCCAAAACCATAGCTAGAATGCTCAATGTTCCCCTAGCCATCGTAGATGCTACTGTACTAACCGAAGCTGGGTATGTTGGTGAAGATGTGGAAACCATTTTGACCAAGCTTCTCGCAGCAGCAGATTACAATACTGAAAAAGCTGAGCGCGGTATTGTATTTATCGATGAAATTGATAAAATCGCCCGTAAAAGTGACAATCCCTCCATCACAAGAGACGTAAGTGGTGAAGGCGTTCAACAAGCTTTGCTAAAACTTTTAGAAGGCACTATTGTTAATGTACCACCAAAGGGAGGCCGTAAGCATCCAGATCAAAAATTTATAGAAGTCAATACAGAAAATATATTGTTTATTGCTGGAGGTGCGTTTGATGGTATTGAGAAGAATATCTCAAAGCGTTTAAACATGCAAGCAGTTGGTTATGGAGCTTCAAAATTAGGTGAAAGTGTAGATAAAGAAAATATTCTTCAATACATTATCCCCAAGGATTTGAAGGAATATGGTCTTATCCCAGAGATTATTGGTCGTCTTCCTGTCCTTACTTATATGGATCCTTTAGATAAGGAAACGCTAAGACGTATTTTGACAGAACCTAAAAATGCCATTATAAAACAATATCAAAAGTTGTTTGAAATGGATAATATCGATTTTCAAATTACCGATGGTGCTTTAGATTTCATCGTCGAAAAGGCTTTAGAGTATAAGCTTGGAGCAAGAGGTTTGCGTTCACTTTGTGAAGCTATCCTTACCGATGCGATGTTCTATTTGCCAGAAAGTGATGAAACTGAATTTAAGGTCACAAAGCCATATGCTGAAAAAGCTTTAGAGAGAACTAGCTTAAGAAAACTGAAAGCAGTGAGTTAGTATCATTAGATTCTTATAAAATACATTTACAGACCTCATCAAATTTAATTGATGAGGTTTTTTATTGAATTTATGTCTATTTTTAATCTTGAATTAAAAAAACCAGCATATGAAATTAGTTTTCAACCTATTTTTTATAGCATACGTTTGCTGCACCACCTTTGCTCAAGACATAGCTGTCTTATCTCAAAAAGAACAATCTAAAGTTATCGATCAATGGCTCGGGGAACGTATAGAAACAGTCTTGCCAAAACTAATGGACCGATCCGGGATAGACATGTGGTTGGTGATCTCTAGAGAATACAACGAAGATCCAGTTATCAAGACTTTTCTGCCAAGCACATGGTTGGCGGCTCGGAGAAGGACCATACTAGTGATGTATAAGCCTAAAGGACAAGATAAGGTGGAAACTTTGGCAGTAGCCAGGTATAATGTGGGCTCATATTTCAAAAAAGCATGGGACCCTGAGGTCGAACCAAACCAATGGAAGCGATTGATAGAGCTTATTAAAGAACGCGATCCAAAGCAGATCGGTATTAATACTTCTGAAGATTTTGGACATGCCGATGGCTTAAACCATACCGAATACAAAATGCTGATGGAGTACTTGCCCAAATCCTACCAAAAGAAGGTAACTTCTGCAGAAGCCCTTGCTGTAAGTTGGTTGGAAACAAGAACACCTTCAGAAATGGCAACGTATAAACACATCCAAACCATTGCTCATCATATTATTCAAGAGGGTTTATCGGAGCAGGTGATTACTCCAGGGGTGACTAGTACTACAGATGTGGTTTGGTGGTACAGAGATAAAATTAAAGAGCTTGGCCTAGAAACTTGGTTTCATCCTACGGTAGATATCCAAAGAAGCAGTAATGAAAGCAAGGAACATTTGAGAACGTTTGATACTAATCCAGATCCAGAAATTATTAGGCCTGGTGATATTTTACATATGGATTTTGGTATTACCTATTTAAGATTGAACACAGATACACAAGAACTCGCATACGTTTTAAAGCCAGATGAAAAGGAAGTCCCCCAATACCTTAAAGAGGCTCTTGCCGTTGGAAATCGGTTACAAGATATATTAACGTCTAATTTTAAAACTGGTAGAACTGGAAATGAAATCTTAAAGGCAGCTAGATTTACCATGAGTTCTGAAGGCATAAACGGCACTATTTATACCCATCCCATGGGATATCATGGACATGCTGCAGGACCTACTATTGGGATGTGGGACAATCAAGGCAAAGTACCGGGGTCTGGTGATTACCTACTCCACCCAAATACCGTTTATGCGATAGAGCTAAACGCCGAAGTTTACTTAGACGAATGGGAAAAGCCTCTTCGGGTGATGTTGGAAGAAGGCGCCTATTTTAATGGGCAAGAAGTCATTTATCTCAACGGAAGACAAAAAGAATTTTTAACAATTCCTAGACAAAAGCAGTATCTAAAAAATTAATCTTTTGAATTTTATTTAGGTTAACAGGGTTTTATTCAAAATAAATTCTAATTTAGTCTCATATTAGAATACAAATGACAACTCGTTTTTATTTTTATTTCAACTTTTATTTTGCTAGTCTAGCGAAACGGGGTTGATGTGAAATAAATTCATTATCAAATATACAAAGCCTCGTTTCGTACGAGGCTTTTTTAATTTATGGGATTGAAGATAGCAATACAAGGAATAAAAGGATCTAATCACTATAAAGCCCTTACGGAGCTTTTTGGAGAAACCGATGTTGAGGCTTTAGAATGTATGACATTCCAAAAACTCGTTCAGGCTATAATAAATGATGAATGTGAAAAAGGAGTGATGGCTATTGAGAATTCTATAGCAGGAAGTATCCTTCCCAATTATCGCCTTATTTTGGACCATCACCTTCAAGTCACTGCAGAGCATTATCTAAATATAAGTCACAATTTGGTGGCTCTGCCAGGACAGAAATTAGAAGACCTAAAAGAAGTGAGGTCTCACCAAATGGCACTGCATCAGTGTAGTCATTTTTTTGGAAACCATAGCCACATCCATCTTATTGAAGATGTGGATACAGCGCTTCCTGCTCAACAGCTTGCTGAACACCGCCTTTTTGGCGTAGGAGCTCTTGTGCCAAGAGGGACTGCAGAACTTTTTAATTTGAAAGTGATTGCGAAAGATGTTCAAAACCATAGCATTAACGAAACCCGTTTTGTCGTTATCGAAAAAATAGGGAACTCCACTAAAGAAGTGAACAAGGCCACGCTAAAATTCGAAATAGCCCATGAATCGGGAAGCTTAGCAAACGTCCTCAATGTGATGGCAGATCACGGATTAAACTTAACGAAGATTCAAAGTATCCCCATTCCTGAGGAAGTATGGAAGTATGCTTTTATCGTGGATGTAGCATTTACAAGCTTAACTCATTTTCAAGAAGCTTTTAAAGCCATATCAAACCTTAGTATCAATCCGACCTGTGTAGGTCAATATAAAAGTGGAAAGTCATGATTTCATTATCCAACAGACTCCAGAAAACAGAAGAGTACTATTTCAGCAAAAAACTGAGAGAAGTTGCTCAACTTAAAAAAACAGGAAAACCGATCATCAATTTAGGAATTGGAAGTCCAGATTTAGCACCCCCACAAGAGGTCGTTGATGAATTGGTGAAGGCGACAACCCAACAAGGGGCCTATCAATATCAAGCCTACAAGGGTTTAGATGAATTGAGACAAGCGATGTGTCATTTTTATGAAAATCATTATGAGGTCCAAATCGATAAAGAAAACGAGGTGCTTCCGCTGATGGGGTCTAAAGAAGGAGTTTCTTTAATTTCTATGGCTTTTTTAAACGAAGGCGATCAGGTTTTAGTCCCTAATCCAGGATATCCCACTTACCAAGCGGCGACCAAGCTTTTGAACGCTGAACTTATCTCGTATGATCTGACAGTAGGCAATGCGTGGCATCCAGATTTTGAAGCGCTTCAAAAATTAGACCTAGCCAAGGTGAAGTTGATGTGGATCAACTATCCAAATATGCCCACAGGTCAAGCAGCAGATAGAGTAAAACTACAAGAGCTGATCCATTTTGCAAAAGCTAATGATATCTTGTTGATTAATGACAATCCCTATAGCATGGTACTCACCGATCATAAATTTTCTATTTTTCAACTGGAAGGAGGCAAAGAGGTGTGTTTGGAGTTAAACTCACTGAGTAAGTCTTATAACTTAGCAGGATTCAGAGTTGGGTTTTTAGTGGGTCATTCAGAGTTTATTTCAGCAGTATTAAAGGTGAAGAGCAATATGGATAGTGGGATGTTCTTTCCTATTCAAAAGGCTGCGACCAAAGCTTTGGGGTTAGAAAACGAGTGGTTTGAAGCTCAAAATACCGTTTATAAAAAACGCAGGGCTATCCTTTGGGAGATGTGTGAAACATTAAACCTGAGTTTTGATAAATCTGCAGTTGGACTTTTTGTGTGGGCCAAAGTGAATTCCTCTCAATCTGCGAAAGAATTGGCGGATGAGCTTTTATACGAAAGAAACGTATTTGTGACCCCTGGTGATGTTTTTGGTTCTAATGGGTCTAATTATATCCGCTTTTCATTATGTGTTTCTGAAGAGGAACTTAACATTTGTAAAGAGCGAATTTCAAAATCTGAAGCTATATGAAAATAGGGTGTATAGGTTTAGGTTTAATAGGAGGGTCTTTTGCTTTATCCATGAAGAGAAATTTCTCAGACGTTCAAGTCTTTGGTATGGATAAAAATTCTGAGCATCTACAAAAGGCCTTAGCCTTAAATATCATCGACCAAGTTTTGGAAGAGTCAGCATGGTCTGAAATGGATGTCGTCATGCTCAGTATCCCGGTGGACCATGCCTCTCTATTATTACAAGAAATTTTAGATAAAATCCATCCCCAAGCTTTGGTGATGGATATGGGGTCTACCAAAGGACAGTTATGTGAAGCGGTCGCCAAAAACCCGAAGCGGCATCAGTTTTTGGCCGCTCACCCTATTGCAGGGACCGAATTTTCTGGACCTGAAGCTGCTTTTGATTCTTTATTTGATTACAAAACTATGATTTTATGTGAGGCTGAACAAACAGATGCTAGCCTTTTAGAGAGGGCTAAAAACTTAATTGCCCCTTTACACATGACCTTAAAATATATGGGGGCCAAAGCCCATGACAAGCATTTGGCGTACGTCTCTCATCTGTCACACATTAGCTCCTTTATGCTTGGTAAAACAGTTTTGGATATTGAAAAAAACGATCGAGATATATTCGATTTGGCAGGGAGTGGTTTTGCTTCTACGGTTAGACTAGCCAAATCCAACCCTGTGACCTGGACGGCTATTTTTAAAGAAAATCAAGAGGAAGTCCAATACGCCTTAGAAGAATATATACAGAATTTAAAAGCTTTTCAGAAGCAACTAGAAACTCAAAATTATATGGGTATACATCAACAATTGGCAGAGGTCAATGACTTGAAACCCATTTTAAACGGAATCATAAAAAAAGAAGAGAATGGAAATTAACACAACACAAAGACAATGGTTAACTGACTTTAATTTAGATCATCCTTTAGTCATTGCTGGACCTTGTAGTGCAGAAACAGAAGAGCAAGTGGTCAAAATAGCTCACCAATTAAAAGACACAGATACCAGCATCATGCGAGCGGGAATTTGGAAGCCTAGGACACGCCCAGGAAATTTTGAAGGTGTTGGTGCTATTGGTTTAGAATGGCTGAAAACCGCCAAAGCGGAAACTGGTCTTAAATTGGCGACCGAGGTCGCCAATAAAACTCATGTTGAAATGGCGCTTAAAGCGGATATCGATGTCCTGTGGATTGGAGCTCGAAGTACAGTAAGTCCTTTTATTGTTCAAGACATTGCAGACGCCTTGAAAGGAACCGATAAAATAGTTTTAGTCAAAAATCCTGTCAATCCAGATTTAGCTTTATGGTTGGGGGCTGTAGAGCGTCTTTATGATGCGGGCATTAAAAACTTGGGCGTTATTCATAGAGGCTTCTCTACCTACGAGAAAACTAAATATAGAAATAATCCCGAATGGCAAATTGCTATCGATTTACAGTCGGAATACCCAGACTTACCTATCATTTTGGATCCCTCTCATATTGCAGGGCGACGGGATATTATTTTTGATATTTGCCAGACAGGGCTTGATCTTAATTTCGACGGAATTATGGTGGAAACTCATTTCGATCCTGATAATGCCTGGAGTGATGCCAAGCAACAAATTACTCCTAAAGATCTAGATCAAATGACCGAAGACTTAAGAATGCGTAAGGAGTTTACAGAAGCTACAGCTTTCCAAAATAAACTTCAAACTTCAAGGACAAAAATAGACGTAATTGATCATCAACTGATAGACCTTTTGGGAAAGCGAATGAAAATTGCGGACGAGATAGGAGACCTTAAGAAGAAAAATAATGTAGCGATTCTTCAGACCAAACGTTGGAATTCTATTCTGGATACTATGATTGCTGCTGGAGCTGAAAACAATTTAAGCAAAGAATTTATCACCAAATTTTTAAAGGCCATTCACGAGGAATCCATCGGTCACCAGCATAAAATTATAAGTGAATAGTGTTGAAGATGGATACCAAAAGAAAATGGGATCTTCTAAATTTTGCTCTTTCTTAAAAAGATATGATTATTGATAATATTCTTATATTTAAGGAGTAAAAGGGGCGTTAGCACAGTAATCTTCGAAACCCAGAGGCGTAGCCCTGGCATCTTCGTCGAGCTGAGGAGTGGCATCTGGATAGTAGGGGCGTAGCCCTGACATCTTAGACAGGGGCGTAGCCCTGAAATCTTCGTCGAGCTGAAATCTTCGTCGAGCTGAGGAGTGGAATCATGATAGTAGGGGCTTTAGCCCTGGCATCTTGTTAACCTAGGGGCGTAGCCCTGTAATCTTAGTAACTCAGGGGCGATAGCCCTGCAATCTTGGTACCGATGGCAAATACATACACACAATTATACATCCAATTTGTTTTCTCTGTAAAAAGGCGACAAAACCTAATCAATGAATCCTTCAGAGAGGAATTGGAAAAGGTGATGTGCGGCATAATTACCAACCAAAACTGTAAAACCTATGCGATCTATTGCAATCCTGACCATACACACATTTTCGTAGGGATGCATCCAGCGATTTCTCCATCTAAGCTCATGGAACATGTAAAATCAGGCTCTTCTAAATGGCTTAACGAGAAAAAATTTATCCCTGGCAAATTCTATTGGCAAAATGGTTATGGGGCTTTTACCTATTCTAAATCCCATATCGACAGGGTGGTAAAATATATTTTGAATCAGGCTGAACATCATAAAAAGGAAACGTTCAGAGATGAATATTTGTCACTTCTCAAAAAATTTGAAATTGAATATGATGCAAAATATCTATTTGAATGGTATGATTAAGAAAGATGCTAGGGCTACGCCCCTTTTAAGATGTCAGGGCTACGCCCCTATATTATGAGGTTTCTAGTTTGTGATACAAAGATATCAGGGCTAACGCCCCTATATTATGACGTTTGCATTTTGCGTTACTAAGATATCAGGGCTACGCCCCTTGTAAGATGTCAGGGCTACGCCCCTATATTGTGAGGTTTGTAGTTTGTGATACAGAGATATCAGGGCTACGCCCCTTGTAAGACGTCAAGGCTACGCCCCTATATTATGAGGTTTGTAGTTTGTGTTACGAAGATATTAGGGCTACGCCCCATAGATCATTACGGTTACAGTTTGTGTTACGAAGATGCCAGGGCTACGCCCCTACATCATAAGGTTTGCAATCTTAGTTAGGGGCGTAGCCCTGATATCTTAATTAGGGGCGTTAGCCCTTTCGAAATCTCACAATTAAGCAGAGATAAATTCAGAATAATGCTATTTAAAACTTTGCTTTTTGCTAATTTTATAGTCTAAAACTCTGCTTCATGTATATCATTTTCGATACCGAAACCACAGGATTACCCAAGCGTTGGAACGCGCCCATCACCGATACCGACAACTGGCCTAGAGCCATACAAATCGCTTGGCAAGTTCATGACCAGTGGGGAAATCTTGTAGAAGCAAAAGATTACTTGATTCGTCCCGAGGGGTTCGACATTCCTTACGATGCCGAGCGCATTCATGGTATTTCTACCGCCTTGGCCGTACAAAAAGGGGAGTCTTTGGACAGGGTATTAGCAGAGTTCAATGAGGCCTTATCAGAATCTAAGTTTGTGGTTGGGCAGAATGTGGGTTTCGACGTCAATGTGATGGGAGCCGAATTCCATAGAGCTCAACTAGAGTCTTTGATGGCATCTATGCCTGTATTGGATACTTGTACAGAAAAAACAGCTAAGCTTTGTCAAATTCCTGGGGGACGTGGAGGAAAATTTAAACTCCCTACATTAACTGAGCTACACCAACATCTTTTTGGAGAGCCTTTTAACGATGCTCACAACGCCACTGCAGATGTGGAAGCGACCACGCGTTGTTTTCTAGAGTTGATCCGCACGGGAAATTATACAGAAAATGAATTACAGGCAGAGCGTACTTATATTCCAGAATTCAAGTCTAAGCATACGGGGCCTGTTGGTAAAGTGGGTCTTAATCATATCAACCTCAAAAAAGCTTCAGCTCAATTAAAAGCAAAACAAGAAGCAAAATCAGAAGAAAGCGGTCCTTCTAAAGCAGAGCTTGATGAGAATTTAGAACAACTACAAGAGTCTAGTTTTGTTCATCTTCATAACCATACCCAATTCTCCGTCTTGCAATCTACGATGGCTGTCCCAGATCTGATAGCTGCAGCGGCAAAGCACAATATGCCAGCGGTAGCCATAACAGACCATGCCAATATGATGGGGGCATTTCACTTTGTGAATGCTGTTAAAAAACACAATTCCGCAGTTGCCAATGATGGTGAAAACACTTCAAAACCTATAAAACCGATTATTGGTTGTGAGTTTTTTGTGTGTGAAGACCATACCGATAGAAATCATAAAGACAATGGCTATCAAATGGTGATTTTGGCCAAGACTAAAAAGGGCTATCACAATTTAGCAAAAATGTCGTCTATTGGTTTTACCAAGGGTTTTTATTATGTCCCTAGAATTGATAAAAAACTTATTGAAACCTATAAAGAGGACCTTATTGTTTTGTCGGGAAGTCTCTATGGTGAGATCGCCAGCAAACTTTTGAATCTTGGAGAAAACCAAGCAGAGGAAGCCTTGGTCTGGTGGAAGGAAACCTTTGGCGATGACTTTTATGTAGAAATTATGCGTCACCAGCAAGAAGATGAAGAGCGCGCCAATGAAGCTTTAATCCGACTTGCCAATAAGCACGATATCAATTTAATAGCGACCAATAATACCTATTACGCAGATCAAAAAGATGCCAATGCGCATGATATTTTATTGTGTGTTAAAGAGGGGGAGAAGCAAGCCACTCCTATAGGTCGCGGCCGTGGTTATCGGTACGGACTTCCAAACGACCAGTACTATTTCAAGTCTGCTGAGGAGATGAAATCTCTTTTTAAAGACTTACCTCAAGCCATCTCCAATACAGAAGCTATCGCCAATAAGGTGGAAGCTTTTGAACTGGCTCGAGAGGTATTATTACCAGCTTTTATAATCCCAGAACAATTTTTGGACGCGGCGGATAAAACAGATGCTGGTAAGCGTGGAGAAAATGCATACTTGAAGCACCTTACCTTTGAGGGGGCTAAAAGGCGTTACGGAGAATTAAGTGAGGAGATCAAGGACCGATTGGATTTTGAACTTTCGGTCATTGCCAACACAGGTTATCCGGGCTATTTCTTAATTGTAGAAGATTTTATTCGCGAAGCCAGGAAAATGGGAGTTTCGGTAGGTCCAGGACGTGGATCTGCGGCGGGTAGTGCCGTGGCCTATTGCTTGAAGATTACCAATATAGATCCTATAAAATACGATTTACTTTTCGAGCGGTTTTTAAATCCAGAGCGAGTGAGTATGCCCGATATCGATATCGATTTTGATGATGAAGGGCGAAGCAAAGTAATGGATTATGTGATTGAGAAATACGGCCAAAATCAGGTGGCGCAAATTATCACTTATGGAACTATGGCAGCTAAATCTGCGATAAGAGATACTGCAAGAGTTTTGGATCTGCCTTTGTATGAAGCCGATCGCATTGCCAAATTAATTCCAGACATGTCCAAGCTAGGGAAAATCTTTAGCATGGATGAAAAGGAAATTAGGAAGAAATTTAGATCCGAAGAAGTGGATAAAGTTTTAGAACTTATCGCTATTTCAGAACAAGATTCCCCAGAAGCTGAAACGGTAAACCAAGCTAGGATTTTGGAAGGTTCTGTAAGGAATACGGGCATTCATGCCTGTGGAGTGATTATTACCCCAGATGATATTACCAAGTTTGTTCCCGTCTCTGTCGCAAAAGACTCCAACCTCTATGTCACCCAATTCGATAATTCGGTGGTGGAAGATGCAGGCCTTCTGAAAATGGACTTTTTGGGGTTAAAGACCTTAACTCTGATTAAAGATACCGTTGAGATTGTAAAAGCACGCCACGACATCGATCTAGATCCTGAAGCCTTCCCGCTAGATGATGAAAAGACCTATGAGCTCTTTCAACGTGGAGAAACCGTTGGGATTTTTCAATATGAATCTCTAGGAATGCAAAAACACATGAAAGATCTAAAGCCTACGGTGTTTGGAGATCTTATTGCGATGAATGCTTTGTATAGACCTGGGCCTATGGAGTATATCCCGAGTTTTATTAAACGGAAACACGGGGAAGAGGACATCTCTTACGATTTGCCTGAAATGCAAGAATATCTTGAGGAAACTTATGGGATTACAGTTTACCAAGAGCAAGTGATGCTGCTCTCTCAAAAATTGGCCAGTTTTACGAAAGGTGAAGCTGATGTTTTGCGGAAAGCCATGGGTAAAAAGTTGAAGGATGTCTTGGCCAAACTGAAACCAAAGTTTATTGACCAAGCAAAAGACAATGGGCACAATGAAGAAAAGCTACAGAAAATCTGGAAAGACTGGGAAGCTTTTGCCAGTTATGCTTTTAACAAATCCCACTCGACTTGTTATGCCTTTGTTGCTTACCAAACGGCATACTTGAAAGCCCATTATCCAGCAGAATATATGGCAGCTGTCCTTTCCAATAATATGAGTGATATCAAGAAAGTTAGCTTTTTTATGGAGGAATGCAAGCGAATGCGTTTACCAGTGTTGGGACCAGACGTGAACGAATCTTATTATAAGTTCTCGGTGAATAAAGACAATGCCGTTCGGTTTGGCATGGGCGCTATCAAAGGCGTTGGTGGAGGAGCGGTGAATACGATTGTAGAACACCGCAAGAAAGACGGTCACTACCTCTCTATTTTTGATTTGTCCAAACGCATCGATCTTCGAGCGGCCAATAAGAAAGCTTTTGAAAGTTTGGCTTACGCAGGAGCTTTCGATAGCTTGGGAGAAGTGCATAGAGCTCAATATTTTCAAGCTACCGACGGAGATTTAACCTTTCTGGAAAAGGTGATTAAATATGCAGCAAGATACCAAGAGAATAAAAACTCATCCCAGGTGAGTTTGTTTGGTGAGGCGAGTGAAGTCCAAATTCCTGAGCCAGAAGTACCGCCTTGCGAGCCTTGGCATACCATGCGAACCTTAAAAGCAGAAAAGGAAGTGGTAGGTCTGTTTTTATCGGGTCATCCGCTGGACGATTTTAAACTGGAAATCAACTCCTTTTGCAGGTCGAATTTGAAGGAAGTTGCAGAAATTGAAAATCACCTCAATAAAGAGTTATCTCTCGCAGGAGTAGTGACAGATGTAAATCATAAGGTAAGTAAAACCGGTAAAGGCTTTGCGACTTTTGTGTTGGAAGATTATAACGAAAGTCATGAGTTCTGGATTTTTGGGGAAGAGTACTTGAAATTTAGACACTTTTTAATTCAGGATAATTTTGTTCACGTGAAGTTGAAGGCAACCCAATTTACAAATAGAGATACTGGAGAACCTGGGCGAACGCGTATTGGGTTTCTGTCTTTTAAACAACTCCAAGATGTCTTAAAGGAAAATGCTAAAAAGCTTACGATACAAATGAATGTAGATGACCTTAACGAGTCTCAAGTACTAGCCTTAGGAGACTTGTTCAAAACTTACTCGGGAGATCACTTGCTAAATTTTGTGGTGTATGAAATGAAGGACAAAATAAAAATCCACATGCCGAGCAAGACACAAAAAGTAAAAATTTGTAATGAATTGATTGATGAACTGTCTGAGCAAAAGATTAAATTTAAAATCAATTAAAGGCTTTTGAAACTGCTTTTAAACCCAATTCAACCTAATATTTTACTTATTTGTGTTTTACGATGTAGCTGAAGGTCTTATGCGTGATAGTTATTTTTTTATAAATGGCATATGTTTATTATTATTGCTCCCATATTACTGATTATGAGGAAGGTATATTTTTTATTTAATTACTAAGCGAAGGCTCTCAACTCAATTTTTTATATATTTGACCAAATGATCCCTGAGTTATGACTAAATTTTCACCTCCTAGGGTATTAGTATTATTGATTTTATTCCTTTTAACCGCTCAAATTACAACTGCCCAAGACGTTATCCATTGCTGGGATTTTAATACTCCAACAGGAACTAGCGGCGATGAATATCCTTCTCCAGTCAATCTTGCCAACAGAGTTTCTGGTGCGGGTACGATTACTCATAATCTAGTATCAACCACTTCATTTGATGGTTCAACTATAAATACATGTTCTGGAAGTGCTGCTGGAGATGCTTTCGTTGTTCAAAGAAGAAATCCATCAGGGCCGCCTTTGGGGAATACAGGAGGGCACCTAGACTTTAATTTTTCTTCAGAGGGTTATGAAAATCTAACGTTTTCGTTTTGGTCAAGACGATCAGGATCAGGCTTTGATAATAATAAAATTCAATATTCTATAAATGGGGTAGGAGGTCCTTTTACTGATCTTACTGGAGGAAACTATAGTCCAACCACAACAGGAGAGCTTAAGAGTTTTAATATTTCGAATTCTTTACCTCAAGTTAATAATGAGGCTGAACTAGTCATTAGGATTGTATTTGATTACGTAGACCCAGAAACAGGCTCAACAACTGGTAATAACCGTATTGACAACGTTAAACTCGAGGGTGAATTTCTTAATAATCAAACTTCAGAAGTCGTTGCGCCATCAACTCAAGTGGGAGCAAGTACTGTTGTTGCTGCGGATACAAGTATACTTCCTGTCTTTAGTTTTGATATTATAGATCAAGGTGGTAGTGGTGATGGATTACCCACGACTGTAACTCAGATGCGTTTTGAATCAGGTGGTAATAATACAGCAAATTGGCCATTGACTTTTCAAGATGTCGTTGTCCGAGAAGGTTCCTCCTTAGTCGAAGGAACAGCAGTTATAAACGACAATGAAGTTATTTTTACGCCAGATAGTTCTGTGGTTGTGGCCGATGGTGATTCAGATAATTTTACGGTTGAAGTCACTTTGGATCAAGCTAACATTATAGATGAGAGTGTAATTCAGTTTCAAGTCGCTGGTACTAATTCTGGTTTTGAGGCGGAATTTTCTGGGTCTATATTTAGCTCTTCTTTTACAGACGTGGTTGGAAATGATATCACTCTTGATGTGGTGGCGACAGAAATGGCCTTTTTACAACAGCCTAGTGATGTTGAAGTAAATGGGTTTATGACTCCAGCTGTAGAACTAGGTTTTTTTGATGTTAATGGTAATTTAGATACAGCGACTTCTTCAGTAGTGGAATTAACCTCCACTGGCGATTTAGACACTTCGCCTTTAACGCTTAGCCCAACAAATGGTATTGTTATATTTTCTAACATCATACACAATACAGAAGGTCTAGACTTGACCTTAACCGTCTCGACTACAGATCCTTTCTCAGCGACTAGTACTCTTTTTGATGTTTTTAATAATGACAATACTTCAGAAGTAGTTGCTCCTGCAAATCAAGTTCCAGTAGGGACCGTAATTGCAGCCAATGCAACAGCATCCGGAACTCCAGAGCCTGTGTTCAGTTTCGATATTATAGATCGAAGTAGTGGTGATAATGAGCCGACCAATGTGACCCAGATGCGTTTTGTCGCTGGATCTACTAATACAGTAGATTGGTCAACATTCTCGAATGTTGCTATACAAGATGCTTCATTAACTGAAATTCCAGGAACAGCAGTCGTTACAGCCAATGAAGTTATTTTTACGCCAAGTACTCCTGTGGCTGTGGCTGATGGTGCTTCAGTTAATTTTACGGTTGAAGTCACTTTGGATCAATTTAACATTGTAGATGGTAGTGTAATTCAGTTTCAAGTCGATGGTACTAATTCTGGTTTTGAAGCGGAATTTTCTGGATCTTTATTTAGTTCTTCTTTTACAAACGTGGTTGGAAATGATATCACTCTTGATGTGGTAGCGACAGAAATAGCCTTTTTACAACAACCTAGTGACGTGGAGGTAAATGGGTTTATAACGCCAGCTGTGCAGGTAGGTTATGTGGATGAAAATAGGAATGTAGACACGTCTATCACTACAGACATAAGCTTAACTTCTTCAGGAGGTACTTTAGTCAACCTTCTTAATCCAGTTTCTGCAGTAGATGGAGTCGCTACTTTTCCAAATATTGGTTATAGTGCCGAAGCTTTAGCCTTAACCTTAAACGCAGAAACAAATCAACCTGATATTATTCCAAGTGATTTGGAGAGTAGCGGTTTCAACGTAGGTATACCCGTCATAGCTATTCAAGATTTTGATGGGACGCAACCAGAATGGGTATATACCACCAGTATTCCAACATTTGATAATGGTTGGCTTTTGGATGGATATTTTGGTGTAATCAATATAACAGATGCTACTCCACTTGAAAACTCAAGCTTTATAAACAATATTTTTGGAGAAAATGATTTGGATGATGAAGGAGATAATGGAACTTCTGGATTTGCCTCCTTAGATTTTGTGACTGTTGATATCTCTGGGTATACTGGGGTTAATCTTAGCTTTGACTGGGAGGTTGTAGGATATAATGCTCAAAGAGATCGAATAGACTATCAAGCAACTTTTGACGGAACGCCTCAAACTAGAGTTACTTTATTTACAGGAAGTAGCGGATCGCCAAATGGTTCAGGAACAGAAACCATATCTGTGCCTCCAGGTACAAATGAAGTTTCTTTCCAATATTTTATTCAAAACAATGGTGTGGGTGGTTTTTCAGGTTTGGATAACGTAAAACTGACTGGTGATTCCAATGCTAGAGATACTGATATTTTAGCTCCATCAACACAAATTGCAGAAGCAACTTTAACCGCAGATGTCAATGACGAGTTAGCTCAAGCAATTGAAGTATTTCGTTTTGATGTAGTGGATTCAGGGAATTTCGACAACTTACCAACCAATATTACACGATTGAGATTTGTACCTGGTCCAGATAACACAGCCAATTTTTCTGCAGTGATTGGAGGTATTTCGATTTCTGATGGGACAACTACGCTCGACGAAGCAGACCGGAGTTTAACTATTACAGCCGATGAAATTTTAGTGGATATAATTAATAGTCCTTCTTTAATGAGCGTCGGTGATAACTCAACCAAAACCTATACGCTAAGTGTATTTTTAAATGGTTTAGGTTTTACTGTTACCGATCAAGAAATTATACAGTTTGCTATTGCAGAGGGTAATGAGAATCAATTAGCTAGTAGCGATGGGTCTATTTTTTCTAGTGATATCACAGCTTTTGAAGGTGGCTTATTTACTATTGATGTTGTAGGTAGTGTGTTAGAATTTTTAGTTCAGCCAACAACAACCGTCATTAATATAAGCATGGAACCTTCTGTAAGAGTTGTAAATTTAGATAGCAATGGAAATAGAGATCTAGATGATACTGTAAGCATTACAATTTCATCTGAAGGAAGTCTTGTTGGTGAGGACATATCAAGAAACATAAGCTCTTCGCTTGGTTATGCCAACTTTAATACTATTCAACATTCGGCCTTGGGATTTGGCCTTAGGTTAACCGCAACCGCAACAGACTTCACCGATATAGATAGTAGTGAATTTAATATTGTCTTTGAAGATATTTTACTCATTTCTGAAGTCGCGGCTCCTAGTAACACAAACGAAAGATTTGTTGAATTATTTAATATGGGGGTTGAGGATATTGATTTCTCAGAAAAAACATATTATTTGCATAATGCTACAGGTACTGATATCGTTAGTATTGAACTAACAGGAACTTTACCTGCAAAATCTTACTATGTCATTGGTTTCGATAACACACTAGCTCCAGACCTTGAAGCGAGTTCAGTAATCACAGGAGATGGTAATGATGCATATTATCTATCAATTTTAAATACACCAGAATCTTTAGTAGATATTCATGGAGTTCTATCAGAATCTGATAATGTAAATCCAACATGGGCTTATACTGACGGGCGTGTTTATAGAAATATTCCTACCGTTAGAAACTCTAATGCAACTTATACGTCATCAGAATGGATATCTGGAACCGCTGCGACTACTTCTCCTGGAGTTGGGGATAATGACTTTATCTATTCTGGAGATTGGAGTACTGGAATTGAAACTTCGCCTGATGAGACAAATAGTGGTTTGAACACTGATAAAAGTATTTTCGTAGAATCTGGAACCACAACTTTGACTTCTCTGAATACTATTTCAGATATTGTGGTTAGAGACGGGGCAATCTTAATTATTGAAGATGCTGTGACTTTAAATGGAGATTTTGCCAATTTTGGAAAAGTAATTTTCCGAAGTACAGATACTAAAACAGCTACTTTGGGAGAGTTTGATTCCGGAAATAGGCAATTAGTAGGAGATAACTATGAGATAGAGCGGTTTATTTCTGAGAGTAATAGAGCCTTTAGGTACTTATCCTCTCCTGTTAATACATCCCTATCACCAAAACCGACTATAAGAGACAATTGGCAAGAAGGCCAAAATAATACCGAAACTGGAGATGGCAATAACAGCAATACTAACTCAGGTTTTGGAACTCATATTACGGGGTCAACCAATGGAGAAAACGGCTTTGATGCAACCTTAACTGGAAATCCCTCTATGTTTGAGTGGGATGCCTCAAGCGCACAATGGAACTCAATTCCAAATACCAATAGTAAACCTTTTAATGCAGGAGAAGCTTATGCCATACTCATTAGAGGAGATAGATCGACAACGCTAAACTCCAACACTGCTGTTGGTCCAGCAACCACTCTAAGAACGACGGGAAAATTAAGCGTTGGCTCCAAATCTGCTCCTAACTTATCCTCAACAGAAGGAGGATTTTCTCTGATAGGAAATCCCTACCAAGCTAAAGTTAATTTAACAACTTTATTATCTGACAATGCGAACGGGGTTAGCTCTGCATTTGCATACATTTATGATCCTACTATTGGGAGTATTGGAGGATATGCCACTGTAGACTTAAGCGATGGGACATCTACTCCTGCCTCTGGTGCTAACGAGTTCTTAGAACCAAATCAAGCTTTTTTCGTTGAGACAGTGTCTGCTGGTGAAAGTCCAGTAGTTATATTCAGAGAAAACTATAAAACAACTGCAACGGACAATAATACCACCTTTAGTGAGCCAGAAGAGTTCACCAATATGACCATCAATCTTAATGAAGATATTTTAACTAGCGGTAATACAGTTATCGATGCAGTGAGGGTAAAATTCAGAAATGGAGGAAATAATGCTAAAGACACCTTGGATGCCACAAAACTTTGGAATTACGAAGAGTCTTTTGCTATCGATAGAAACCCAAGCTATATGTCTATAGAATCTCGAGCGATGCCAACTGCTCAAGATAGTGTTCCGTTATATTTTGGAAATTCTAAGCTTCTAGCATATCGCTTGGTCATTGAACCAGAAAATTTAGTGAACACCAAGGCGTATTTATACGATAACTATTTAGAATCTAGTACAGAATTACCAACCGATATAGCAACTTCTGTGTCCTTTACACTTGACCCCTCTATACCAGAATCTAAAGCAACAGATAGATTTGTGATCAAATTTGAAAAAGTTAGCTTAGGCACAGAGGATGTCGTTTTCAACTCTTCTATGGTGGTGTATCCAAACCCAGTAAGAGGAAATAGCTTTAGTATTTCTCATCAACAAGCCTTTGATGGACAAGTCTTAAGTCTTCAGTTATTTGACCTTCAAGGACGAATGGTGCTAAATCAAGAGTTGACCAATTCTTCTAGAATGAGGGTGAATCTGAGTAATAGCCTTTCTTCTGGAGTCTACGTCTTGAAATTATCTGATGTTAAAAACAGTCAAACCACTAAGCTTATTATAGAATAAATTTGAATACATACTATACCCAAAAAACTCCTGAAGGTTCAGGAGTTTTTTGATTTTATGAAGTCAACTATTACCTTAAAGCCTATCTCGATGTTTTTTTCTTTCCTACCATTACAATAAAACTTACCTCAACTAAAAAACAAGCCTAAACCCAACCAACATAAATACTATACTAATTTTTAGTTTTTATAGGATAAGGAGGGCGTTCTACATTTTTGGGTGGATTTTCTTTGAGTTGCTTCATTACAATTTCAATGGCTTTTTCCAGTTGTGGGTCTCGGCCTTGTATTACAAATTCTGGCCATTGTTCTACTTCCACATCTGGCGCTACGCCTTCGTTTTCAACGTTGAATCCTTCTTCAGAATAAAAGGCAAGGTTTGGTGCGGTTACACTACCCCCATCAATAAACTCTGGATAACCTAATATGCCAACTAGACCGCCCCATGTGCGTTTTCCTACAATGGTTCCCATTTTAAATCTTCTAAACATCCAAGGCAAATAATCGCCTCCAGAACCTGCAGTTTCATCTATAATCATCACTCTTGGCCCTTGTATAGAGGCGCTAGGGGATTTTAAATCTTTACCGTACCTGAAATTCCAATTTGCTTGCATTGGGCGTTTTAATATATCTATGTAATAATCTGCTAAAGACCCACCTCCGTTAAAGCGTTCATCAACAATGATGGCTTTTTTATTGGCTTGCGGATAAAAATAGCGTTTAAAAAAATCAAAGCCTTCTACGCTTGTATTGGGAACGTACACATAAGCAACATCTCCATTTGTGGCTTCGTGAACTTTTTTCATATTGCCTTCTACCCAATCTCTATTTCTAATTGCCCATTCGGTTGCTAACGGTGTTACTTTATAGGTTCTAGGCTCTGAACCATCGGCTTTTTTACTCACCTCCAGTGACATGATTTTATTCGCTGTATTTTCAAAAAAGCTATACAGGTTGTCGCTTCCTTTTACATTTTTACCATTAACGGAAATAATGTAATCGCCTTTATTTACACCAACACCCGGTTCTGTAAGTGGTGAACGCAAACTGGGTGTCCAATTAAGACCACCGAATATTTTAGCGATTTGATAACGCTCATTTTTAACCACGTAGTTGGCCCCTAGCAAACCTCCTCTTACGCTTTTTGGTTCATTTAATTTATCACCACGACTAGAAAAACGATGGTGTCCAACAGAAAGCTCGCTAAACATCCATTGCATCACTCTGTATACATCTCCTCTAGAAGAAACGTCTTTCAGAAAAGGTTCGTATTTTGCTTTCATGGCTTTCCAATCTACACCGTGCATTCCTGGATCGTAAAAGAAATCTCTATTCACCCGCCATGCTTCATTAAAAATATTTGCCCATTCTTCCTTCGGATTTATCTTTACACTTATGGCATTAAAGTTCAAAGGGGCTTCTTCAGATTTCTGACCTAGGTCTGAGATGAAGTAAGATCCATCAACTGAGTACAACATTTTTTTGCCATCAGCAGAAATTGAAAAAGACCTTGCTGGCATTAATTCTTCACTTTTTCTGGTCTTAAAATCGAATTTTTGCAGGCTTGACTTAGGAGAATGAAATGAGGAAGAGATATAATACAATTCCCCTTCTACTGCTAAACTCAAATTACTATATACACCTGGTTCAATAGGTAAACTGATTATCCGCTCCTGAAATCCGTCCCAGTCTATTTTTAAATCTGACTTTTCTGCTACTTCCTCTTTCTCTTCTTTCTTTTTATCCTCTTTCGATTCTTCTTCTTTTGGCTGCTCTACATCGTTTTGTTTTGCCAAAGGCGAAATCACCTCCTTTTGAAGTGTGACTAAGTAGATAGATTGAGTAAGCTCTTTATCTATATTAGATTGATCGAACCAGTTTACAAGTGGTCCAGCATCTGTTGAAGCAGTCATGTACAAATACTTCCCGCTTGGATCAAAAACGGGTTCAGAAACATTAGACAACCCATCTGAAAGTGGATAGGATTTATTTTCTGAAATAGAATAAGCATAAGCACGTTCAAAATTGGTTTCTGTAATGACGGTGTAGGCTATCCAATTGGAATCGTGCGACCAAGAACCAAAAAGCTCTCTAAATATTCCGGGGACAAATAAAATGTCTTCATCAATTTTAGTCGTTTTCTTTGTCGAAATGTCAGTAATATACAACGAACGACCATTGTCTACATAACTTACTTTTTTGCTGTCTGGCGACCAATGTATATCAGCATAAAATCCAGAACCAGTTAACGGAATGGCACGTACATCTCCCAAAACATTATTTTTAATATGCAACGCATATTCGCCAGTTGCATCAGAAAAATAAGCAATGCTTTTACCATCTGGAGACCATTCTGGATATTTTTCGTGAGTCCCAGTTGTAGCAGTTACATTTTTGGGATCTCCTTTCTGAGCAGGAACCGTAACAATATCTCCTCTAAAATCTACAACTGCTATGGAGCCAGAAGGTGAAACACCAACTGAACGCACATAATCTTCACCAGAAACAAAACGTTCCCGCAATTCTAGTAAATCTGTAGTGATGCTAATGTTTAATGCTTTGTCTGTATTCGTTTGGGTGTTGTAAATATGAAGCGTTCCAGCTTGTTCGTAAATTACAGCACCATTGTGCGCTTTGAGATTGATAACTGGAAAATCCTTATAATCTGTCAGTTTTTTAATTGCTTTTGAATTGGTTTCATAACTGTACAAATTAAATTCGCCATCTCTATCACTTTTAAAATATACGAATTCCCCCATCCATTGTGGTTGAGAATCATTACTGCCACCCTCTGGTTTCTGAATTTCCAATACTTTGTGTGATTGGGTATTGTAAAGCCAAATACGAGCTACGGTTCCACCACGGTAATGTTTCCATTGATTAAACCGATCAGCAATAGGCGTATAGGCAATGCTTTGATCGTTATCTGAATAGGAAGCCCAAAATGCATTTGGAATATCCAGTTGCGTTATAGCTCCTCCATCAGTTGAAACAGAAAATACTTGCATATAGCGGTTGGTAAAAGAATTGCGTTGGGAGACAAATAAAACGGTCTTTCCATCTGAAGAAAAATCCCTAACATAATCGTTATAAGGATGCCAAGTAAGGCGTTTTGGAATCCCTCCATTTGCTGAAACTACAAAAACATCTGCATTGCCATCATATTCTGCTTCAAAGGCAATTTTGCTACCGTCTGGAGAAAATACGGGGTTAGCTTCAATGCCTTTATCTATTGTAAGTCTTTTCGGGTTTGAACCATCTCTGTTGGCAACCCATAAATCTTCAGCATATATAAAAGCGATATGTGTATCGCTTAATGCAGGTTGATGCATGAGTTTAGTGGTTTGGCTAAAGGAGAACAACGGCAGTATAAAAATACAAAACGAGGATAATACTAATTTGTACTTGATTTTCATAAGATTTGTTTCAGGGTGTATTTTTATTTTTTTAGGTATTGTTTAAATGCTTATCCGTTGTATTATTTCTTTAAATAAAACTTGCCTTATTTCCTTTAAAAAACATAATCAGTGTAATTTAGGGTATTTAAAGTAATTCTGCTAGGAGCAAAACTAAGCTTCTCCCTTTTTTGGAGCTTATGTTTAAAATTGTTGAGCTGGGAAGACTTGAATTTAGTTTCGTTATTAACATAGAATATTCATTTATAAGTCATCTGGCTTTAGGATTGATCCTATTGTTGTTAGTCAAAATAGTAGAACGTGGAAGAGAACTCGAAGTCGATCAAGAACTTACTATTTAATCTTTACACTTATGCTTATAAAATCTAGTTTCAAACTTATTTTCGATATCCTATTTTATACAGTAGTCATTAATGCGATAGCTACACTTATTATGATGCCCATAGAAGGTTTTGATATATCATTTTCAATTCAGTTTATGAGCCTAAAAGAGAATTTTCATCGTCGATATATATTGCGGCCATCAACGAAATTATTTTTTCTGTGGCCTTTGTTTTTGTAGCGTATCATCTGCGTCGAGCAGCTAGACTATTTATGATTAACGGAGAATTCAAATCTTTTAATTTGGTGAAAAATCTTAAACGCAGCGGCCAATTCTTAATAATTCTAGGATTAAGTCTAGTGGTTAAAAAAATATTTTTGCTGTATCATTTTGAAGTGACTACCCACTTTTTTCAATCCAATTCGATGATCTATCTATTGTTGATTGTCATTGGACTTAGTTTTATACGTTTAAGCAAAATGCTCAAATTATCTATTTTGGCGAAGCAGGAACAAGACTTAACAATTTAAGCCATGTCTATTAAAATTAATCTGGATCAGGTCCTCGAAGATCGTCACATGCAATCGGTAGATTTAGCCAAAGCTATAGGTATTACCAAAGCTAATTTATCCATTTTAAAAACAGGAAAAGCCAAAGCCATAAGGTTCTCGACCTTAGAACGCATTTGCGAGGTGTTGAATTGCCAGCCTGGCGATTTGTTGAGCTTCGAGCCTAAAGATTAGGTTTCACCTGTTTGCGATTTTAGCTTTTAGGAGTAGACTGGTCGACGTGAAAACCATTAGCTATTATAGCTGTTGGTGCTTAATTCAAGTTAGTAAAACAAAGGTTTTTCAGTTTCTAATGCAGTTATATATAACTCTTGATATGACATTCATTTATTCTAAATTGGATCCGGTTACGAAAATGCTTCAGGTAAAACTTTCAACCCCAGACGAAACTTATAAATCAACTTTAAGTCTTATGCTGGATATCTAAAAACTAATACCAAATTATATTTATAATGCCGTATGAATAAATTGAATTATACTACGACGTAGCTCAGCACAAGTTTTTTGATTGATTGATTGAAATCAAAAATAAGTAGCATAGCCTTAGCTACGGTAATTATTTTTGATGAAAAGCAGGCGAAAAGGAAACGATTTATTGCGTCATTATAGGTCTAATTTGGTATAAGAGGCTTTCTCTGCATAAATTCAGAAGGAAAAAAATATAGTGCATAAAAAAAAGCAAGACCCTAGAGTCTTGCTTTAATGTTTGAACAATCTCAAAATTGGATGAAATTTGGGATATTCAAGTTAAATGGGTAGTTATTCAAATATCTGTAGTTTTCATCACTTTGAGTTACGGTTAAACCGTAAATTTTACTTAGAGTCTTTATTTTCATCCTCCAATACGTCTAGGATATAAGCATAATGGGCATTTAAGGTCTCATTATCCGATTCTCTTTTAGTCTTAGCAAAGGATTTAAGCTCATTTTGAAGCGCCAGACTCTTACCTTTAAGTTCGAGCGCTAAGTCGTCATCACTCATTAATTCCTTAAGTTGATGTGCAAAATACTTTTGTAACTCTCGTTCAACTTGGTCTGGAGCGGTTTTCCCATAGACGAGGTCCTGCGCTAAACGGTCCAAAAGCTCTTGAGGGGAAAGCCCATTTCCAAGTAAAGAGGAGTTGGTATCCCACATGAGATTAAGTCGGTCTGCATCCATAAGTCGATTTAGGACACCTTTATTTAAGCTGATGACACTCTCGAGTTTTCCCGATTTTGAAAATTTGGAAACCAGCGCGTTATCCATCAACCAATATTGAGGTGTCCAGACATTCTCATTCAGAAAGTCAAGAGCCTTTATCTGCTCAGCTTTATCCACAACTTGATAAGGCTCTCCAGGCTGACCTTTGGTGAGCAAGGTTTCATGAACTCCACCCACGACTGAAGCTACGTGATACACATAGCGGCGGTACACCCCTAGCATTTCACCATAGAGCTCTTCTAGATCTTCATAAGACTGTCCTGAAGTGGTGGTCCACTGCTCTAGATTTTCGGCAACGATTTTAAGATTACTCAAACCATAGGTACTTGCTTGTACAGAATTATCTCCAATATCTTCGGTCTGTGCATCGGGGTCATTGCCTCTCCCACCAAACATATACATAGGGTCGGTGCTGCGTTCATCTACAAAACTCTTCAAAATCTTTTGATCTTCTTCCGCAGAACTGTTCGGGAAATAGCGGTAACCCCATTCTATCGCATAGTCATCGTAAGGGCCTAGCTGTCTTACAAAACGAATGTTTTCGTCGCCAGGTTGTGCGATATAATTATACCTCGCATAGTCCATGATCGTAGTTGCAATTCCGTTTTCCTGGGTAAAGCTTCCCGACCTTAGAGATTCTACAGGGTAGGCAGAACTTGCTTTCATGTTATGAGGTAAGCCTAAGGCGTGCCCAATTTCGTGAGAAATCACACGACGCATCATCTCTCCAATTTCTTCCTCTGGGGTGTCCAAAGTTCTAGCTTTAGGATTGGCTGCCCCAGTCTCCAATAAATAGCGATTGCGATAAGACTTTAGGTGATTATGATACCAAATGATATCACTTTCTATAATTTCACCGGTTCTCGGGTCGGATACACTTGGTCCAACTGCATTTCGGGTCGTCGATGCTACATACCTTACTGTAGAAAACCGAACATCTTCAGGACTAAAGTCAGGGTTTTCCTCTGCGGTTGGCGCTATTTTAGCCTGAATAGCATTCTTGAAACCCGCTTTTTCAAAAGCTGAATTCCAGTCTTCAATTCCTTTTATAAAATAAGGTCTCCATTTCTCTGGAGTCGCCGGGTCTAGATAGTAGACAATAGGTTTAACCGGTTCTGAAAGTTTGCCTCTAGCATAAGCTTTCTTGTTTTTGGGTTCCAGCCTCCAACGTCTAATGAGTCGAACTTCATCAGATTTTAAAGCATCGGAGCTATAGTTGTATTTTTTCAATCCAAACCAGCCCACACGAGGGTCTTCATAGCGAACTTGCATAAGATCTTCGGGTAAAGCGATAATGGAATGGTTCACTTGAAAGGTAAACGTATTGGTAGAATTTCCCCGAGGTGGGTTTTCGGTGGGAAAGGTAAGCGTATGGGTAATTTCTGTATTCTGAGGAAAACTTTTGGCAGAATTGATACGGCTACGCTTATCGTCAGCCTTGCCAATTTTATACTCTTTCTTTAATCCGTCGGGGATAATATTAAAGGACGGAGAATCAGAATTGAAGAACGAAGAGGCCTCAATAACAATATCCTCGCCTTCTTCAGACTTGATTGGGAAGGTCGCTAAAATGGGATTTAAGTTATTTTGAGCAACACTCAGCCTTATGGGATCCTCTTCATCGGCTACATTGGTGGTAGAGACTTGGATGAGATCAATCGATTTTCCCACTTTCACCAAATGAATCAGTTGCTCAGACGTTTTGGATCCTGCATTTCTGTAGGCCGAATAATTGGAGGGTAACTGCTTAAGGCGAGTGACCATGAGCAAGTCTTTTTCCAGAGCTTCTTTTGGAAACTTCAGGTAAAGTTCATCTCCATCAAAATAAGTAGTGAGGAGACCTTCACTTTTAGGCATGGTATTGAGAATAGAGTCTAGGTTTTTTGTTGGCTTATCTTGGGCAACACCCAATTGCAAGCTCAATCCAAAAACGATGAGTAATAGATATTTCATAGGCTTTGTTTCAATTTAAGACTGAAAATAAGCAAAAAAGTTTAATGTAGTGATTAGCCGTGAGTAGGTAGTCGTGAGAGGGGAGTTAGTAGAGGTGAGTTAGTAGAGGTGAACTATATTTAAAATTTCAAAATTGACAATTCAAATTTTAATAAAAACAACAAAAAGATAGTTAGAGCTTAAATAAGAAATTACATCACTTAAAAAGATTCCGCATCTCGCTACCGCCTTACACGGAATGACAAGTTTATCGATACAAAGAAAACGGCCTACTAAATTCAGCTGTAAAAATTAAAGTGAAGATGACGTAAAATTTTAGACTGTTTGAGGCTGTTTTCAGCCGAGTTTCTAAAATTTAGACATCAAACGTAAATTTTAGGAAGAATTTCGTGAGCCTAGTCTTTTTTGTTTCTTTTTTGGGCGATTCAAAAAAGAAAAGAAAGTAATTTTATACAGAGTTTAAGCAAGAAATTACATCACTTAAAAGATTTCGTATCTCGATATCGCCTTGCACGGAATGAGAGAGACTCCGCATCGCGGCTATAGCTTTGCACGGAATGGGGGAGATCCCTCGTCGAAGTAAAAAGAACTTCTCTGTCGGAATGACAATAGTGAATTGGTGGCTGAGTGACCCGCTTTTTCGGAGCGGGGTGTATCGAAGCCAAGTTGAGATAGATTTTTCAATATACAGTACAGCACCTGAATAGATTCCGTATCTCGCTATCGCCTTGCACGGAATGAGAGAAAAGATCTCTCGTCACTGCATTTCCCTCGAGATGACAATAGTGAGTTTTGAGCTTTGTCATGCTGCCCCGAAGTCTCGGGATCATTTCATCATCTTCATTAACTTAAGCTTAGACCCTGAATCAAGTTCAGGGTGACAACTATTTAGACTCTGTCAGTTCGAGTGAATTTTGCTTTTGAAAAAAGTGAAATTTGTATCGAGAACTCATTTTAGCCCATAACTTCAAACTACTTCTCGATACAATTTTCTATCGAAAATCACCTGCCTACCAAGGAACGCAGGCAGGCTCGAAGTGACATTCCATATTCAACATTGGTACACTAATTAAACAGATTCCGTATCGCAGCTACCGCCTTGCACGGAATGGGGGAAAAGATCTCTCGATACTTGCGCTTATGGCTCGCACTCGAGATGACAATAAAATTAAAAGATTTGATTTCATATTTTAAATTTAAAAATTAACAATTAAAAGAGTGCTAAACCAATTTCATATTGTGCATTTTGAAATTTTTATCCAAAATCTGGACGGCTAGAACAATTACCTATAAAAAAAACTATAATTTCGTAATCTAGTTTATTAAATAAATTTTAATAAAACAATCTTTAAGTATCCAATGACAATAACTTAGAATTATAAAACATAAAGATCTATTATTAATTAATGATATCACTAACAAATACAATGACTAAAACAATAAAAAACATCTGCTGTATTGGAGCAGGTTACGTAGGTGGACCAACAATGGCTGTAATTGCCCAGAAATGCCCAGAAATTAAAGTTCATGTGGTTGATATCAACGAATCACGGGTGGCAGCTTGGAATGACCCCAATGTCGAACACATCCCAATTTATGAACCTGGCTTATCTGAAATTGTCGCGGAAACACGTGACAAAAACTTATTTTTCTCCACAAAAGTAGATGAAGCTATTGATGAAGCGGATATTATTTTTATTTCAGTAAATACCCCAACTAAAACATATGGTATCGGTAAAGGCATGGCCGCTGATCTTAAATTTATCGAACTATGCGCTCGCCAAATTGCACGTGTAGCCAAGACTGACAAAATTATCGTTGAAAAGTCAACGTTGCCAGTGAGAACAGCAGAAGCGCTTAAGGATATACTTCATAATACTGGAAATGGTGTCAATTTTCAAATTTTGTCTAATCCAGAGTTTCTAGCTGAAGGGACTGCTATTGACGATTTATTAGATCCTGATCGTATTTTGATTGGTGGCGATACAGATACAGCAGATGGTCAAGCGGCTATGCAGACTTTGGTAGATGTCTATGCCCATTGGGTACCAAAGGCTCAAATCTTGACTACCAATGTTTGGTCTTCGGAGTTGTCCAAACTCACTGCCAACGCATTTTTAGCACAACGGATCTCCAGTATTAATGCTATGAGTGAAATTTGTGAAAAAACGGGTGCAAATGTCGATGAAGTGGCACGTGCTATAGGTATGGATTCCAGAATCGGTTCTAAGTTTTTAAAGTCTTCTGTTGGTTTTGGGGGCTCGTGCTTTCAAAAGGACATTCTCAATTTAGTCTACATATCTAAGTCTTTAGGACTTCAAGAAGTGGCAGATTATTGGGAGCAAGTGATTATACTCAACGACCACCAAAAGCGCCGTTTTGCCAAAAATATTGTTAAAACACTATACAATACAGTCTCTGGTAAGCAAATAGCGATGTTAGGTTGGGCTTTCAAAAAAGACACAAATGATACGAGGGAGTCGGCAGCGATTTACGTATCAGATTATCTGCTAAGTGAGCAAGCTGATGTTATTGTTTATGATCCGAAAGTCAAGACAGAACAAATTTATGCTGACTTGGAGTATTTAGGTAATCATGAATCTGAAACCATTCGCCAACGAGTGAAAATTGTCAAAACTGCAAAAGAGGCTTGTCAAAATGCCCATGCTATTGCGGTGATGACAGAATGGGATGAGTTCAAATCTTTAGATTGGAAAAGCATCTATGACGACATGTATAAACCCGCTTTTGTTTTCGATGGTCGGCGAATACTTGACCAGACCAGCATGGAAGCACTCGGGTTTAATTTGAATATTATAGGGAACTAATATACAGGGCGTTTCCTGTGTCAAATGAAAACGCCTTTATTTTGAATTGAATACATGTCAGTTCGAGTGAATTTTGCTTTTGAAAAAAGTGAAATTTGTATCGAGAACCCGATTAAGCCTAAGGGAGCTATTAGTGGTGAGCATTGAGTAGCAGTGAGAGGTGAGTTGAAATAATTTTGAATTATTAATTAAGAATTTTTAATTGAAAAAATGTCAGTTCGAGTGAATTTTGCTTTTGAAAAAAGTGAAATTTGTATCGAGAACTAGATTAAGCCAAAGGGAGCTATTAGTGGTGAGCCAGTAGCCGTGAGAGGTGAGTGGTAAGCTTTGTCATGCTGAATTCATTTCAGCATCTTCATTAACTCCAAACTACTTCTCGATATAATTTTCTATCGAAAATCATCTGCCTACCAAGGAACGCAGGCAGGCTCGAAGTGAAATGTGAGAGGTGAGTGGTAAGCTTTGTCATGCTGAATTCATTTCAGCATCTTCATTAACTCCAAACTACTTCTCGATACAATTTTCTATCGAAAATCATCTGCCTACCAAGGAACGCAGGCAGGCTCGAAGTGAAAGGTGAGTGGTGAGAGGTGAGTGGTAAGCTTTGTCATGCTGAATTCATTTCAGCATCTTCATTAACTTCAAACTACTTCTCGATACAATTTTCTATCGAAAATCACCTGCCTACCAAGGAACGCAGGCAGGCTCGAAGTGACAGGTGAGTGGTGAGAGGTGAGTGGTAGATTAGTATAATGGTGTAATAGTATAGTGGTGTAGTGGATTTTTGGTGACTGGTGAAATGTGAGAGGTGAGTGGTAAGCTTTGTCATGCTGAATTCATTTCAGCATCTTCATTAACTCCAAACTACTTCTCGATACAATTTTCTATCGAAAATCACCTGCCTACCAAGGAACGCAGGCAGGCTCGAAGTGAAAGGTGAGTGGTGAGTGGTTAGTATTGAGAGGTGAGTTCAATGGATAAGCCTAAAGCATTGGCAAGTAAAGCGAAATTCGATAATCGAATATCTTCTCCGTTTTCAATCCTAGAAATATAAGGTCTCTTCTTTCCAACCTTTTCTGCTAGATTCTCCTGACTCATATGCAATTCCTTTCTTCGGTTCCTAATGATTTCTCCAAAATAATAGGAAAAAGCATCTTCTCTAAATTCTTCCCGCTCTTTTGAGCCTTCTTTTCCATATCGTTTTGAAATCAGTTCTTTTGCGTTTATTGATTTTCCCATAATTACTTTTCTTTTAGATAGTCCTCTACTATTTTTTCACTGTGTTGGATGGCCTTTTTATAATCTTTAGTTCCCTTTTTCTGAAATCCATATAGGCAAACTGCTTTTGTACATTCGACAAAATTCATATGGTCAATCGCAAAAATTATAATTCGATATTCATTTCCTGCTTTAATTCGTAACTCATAAAACGGTGTCGATTGCAGCTTTTTGAGAAAGTTAGCATTCACTACTTTAATTTCAGTCATAACTTCAATAAGTTGGAAGAATTTAAGTCCAACTCTTTCGTTTTGGTTGTCGATAAATTCCAAACATTTCTCTGTAATATCGATTTCTCTCACACTACAAATGTAACGAATAAGTTACAAAGGTGTCTTGTTCTAAACGATTTTTTCTTTGTAGACAGATTTTGAAGTATGCAGTTTTATATGAAATAAAGAAGTCAAACTAATTTTGAAATTTATAATGCTGACAGTTCGAGCCTGAAGTTAGCCAGTAGTGGAGAGAGGTGAACTATATTTTATATTTAAAATTTCAAAATTGACAATTCAAATTTTAATAAAAATAACAAAAAGATAGTTAGAGCTTAAATAAGAAATTACATCATTTATAAAGATTCCGTATCGCAGCTATCGTTTTGCACGGAATGACAAGTTTGTCGATACAAAGAAAACGGCCTACTAAATTCAGCCGTAAAAATTAAAGTGAAGATGACGTAAAATTTTAGACTGTTTGAGGCTGTTTTCCAGCCGAGTTTCTAAAATTTAGAAGGTGAGATAAAAGTCTTGAGTCGTGAGAGGTGAGTTGAAATAATTTTTAATTATGAATTTTTAATTGAATACATGTCAGTTCGAGTGTATTTTGCTTTTAAGAAAAGTGAAATTTGTATCGAGAACTCGACAAAACACAAAGCTTAAAACTACTTCTCGATACAATTTTCTATCGAAAATCACTCGAAGTGACAGCTTCGAGATGACAATAGTGAGTCTTGAGAGGGGAGTTAAATTAATTTTGAATTCTTAATTAATAATTTTTAATTGAAACAATGTCAGTTCGAGTGAATTTTGCTTTTAAGAAAAGTGAAATTTGTATCGAGAACTCGACAAAACACAAAGCTTAAAACTACTTCTCGATACAATTTTCTATCGAAAACCACTCGAAGTGACAGCTTCGAGATGACAATAGTGAGTCTTGAGAGGTGAGTTAAATTAATTTTGAATTCTTAATTAATAATTTTTAATTGAAACAATGTCAGTTCGAGTGGATTTTGCTTTTAAGAAAAGTGAAATTTGTATCGAGAACTCGACAAAACACAAAGCTTAAAACTACTTCTCGATACAATTTTCTATCGAAAATCACTCGAAGTGACAGCTTCGAGATGACAATAGTGAGTCTTGAGAGGTGAGTTAAATTAATTTTGAATTCTTAATTAACAATTTTTAATTGAAACAATGTCAGTTCGAGTGAATTTTGCTTTTAAGAAAAGTAAAATTTGTATCGAGAACTCTTTTTAGCTCATAACTTCATTACACTTCTCGATACAATTTTCTATCGAAAATCACTCGAAGTGACAATCTAGAACTGGTAGACGAGCTATATTTCATATTTAAAATTTCAAAATTGACAATTCAAATTTTAATAAAAACAACAAAAAGGGGTAGCTAGAGCTTAAGTAATAAATTACATCACTTAAAAAGATTCCGCATCTCGCTATCGCTTGCACGGAATGAGAGAGATTCCGCATCTCGCTATCGCTTTGCACGGAATGACAAGTTTGTCGATACAAAGAAAACGGCCTACTAAATTCAGCCGTAAAAATTAAAGTGAAGATGACGTAAAATTTTAGACTGTCTGAGGCTGTTTTCCAGCCGAGTTTCTAAAATTTAGACATCAAACGTAAATTTTAGGAAGAATTTCGTGAGCCTAGTCTTTTTTGTTTCTTTTTTGGGCGATGCAAAAAAGAAAAGAGAGAGAAATTTTATCTAGGGCTTAAACAAGAAATTACATCACTTAAAAAGATTCCTCGTCGAAGTAAAAAGAACTTCTCTGTCGGAATGACAATAGTGAATTGGTGGCTGAGTGACCCGCTTTTTCGGAGCGGGGTGTATCGAAGCCAAGTTGAGATAGATTTTCAATATACAGAACAGCACCTGAATAGATTCCGCATCTCGCTATCGCTTTGCACGGAATGACAAGTTTGTCGATACAAAGAAAACGGCCTACTAAATTCAGCCGTAAAAATTAAAGTGAAGATGACGTAAAATTTTAGACTGTTTGAGGCTGTTTTCAGCCGAGTTTCTAAAATTTAGACAGCAAACGTAAATTTTAGGAAGAATTTCGTGAGCCTAGTCTTTTTCTTTTCTTTTTTGGGCGATGCAAAAAAGAAAAGAGAGAGAAATTTTATCCAGGGCTTAAACAAGAAATTACATCACTTAAAAAGATTCCTCGTCGAAGTAAAAAGAACTTCTCTGTCGGAATGACAATAGTGAATTGGTGGCTGAGTGACCCGCTTTTTCGGAGCGGGGTGTATCGAAGCCAAGTTGAGATAGATTTTCAATATACAGAACAGCACCTGAATAGATTCCGCATCTCGCTATCGCTTTGCACGGAATGGGGGAGATTCCTCGTCGAAGTAAAAAGAACTTCTCTGTCGGAATGACAATAGTGAATTGGTGGCTGAGTGACCCGCTTTTTCGGAGCGGGGTGTATCGAAGCCAAGTTGAGATAGATTTTCAATATACAGAACAGCACCTGAATAGATTCCGCATCTCGCTATCGCTTTGCACGGAATGACAAGTTTGTCGATACAAAGAAAACGGCCTACTAAATTCAGCCGTAAAAATTAAAGTGAAGATGACGTAAAATTTTAGACTGTTTGAGGCTGTTTTCCAGCCGAGTTTCTAAAATTTAGACATCAAACGTAAATTTTAGGAAGAATTTCGTGAGCCTAGTCTTTTTTGTTTCTTTTTTGGGCGATGCAAAAAAGAAAAGAAAGTAATTTTATACAGAGTTTAAGCAAGAAATTACATCACTTAAAAGATTTCGTATCTCGATATCGCCTTGCACGGAATGAGAGAGACTCCGCATCGCGGCTATAGCTTTGCACGGAATGGGGGAGATCCCTCGTCGAAGTAAAAAGAACTTCTCTGTCGGAATGACAATAGTGAATTGGTGGCTGAGTGACCCGCTTTTTCGGAGCGGGGTGTATCGAAGCCAAGTTGAGATAGATTTTTCAATATACATAACACCACTTAAAAAGATTCCGCATCGCGGCTAACGCCTTGCACGGAATGAGAGAGACTCCGCGTCTCGCTATCGCTTTGCACGGAATAGGAAAGATTCCTCGTCGAAGTAAAAAGAACTTCTCTGTCGGAATGACAATAGTGAATAGGTGGCTGAGTGACCCGCTTTTTCGGAGCGGGGTGTATCGAAGCCAAGTTGAGATAGATTTTTCAATATACATAACACCACTTAAAAAGATTCCGCATCGCGGCTAACGCCTTGCACGGAATGAGAGAGACTCCGTATCGCGGCTACCGCGTTGCACGGAATGGGGGAGATTCCTCGTCGAAGTAAAAAGAACTTCTCTGTCGGAATGACAATAGTGAATTGGTGGCTGAGTGACCCGCTTTTTCTTAGCGGGGTGTATCGAAGCCAAGTTGAGATAGATTTTTCAATATACAGAACAGCACCTGAATAGATTCCGTATCGCAGCTATCGCTTTGCACGGAATGACGCCACTTTAAGACTCAGCAAAATTCATTAAAAAAATTATCCACTATATTTTTGTTTTCCTTAAAAAAACGCTTTAATTTGCAAGTGATATGCGTTAAATACAAATTGTTCATAAAGCTAACGTTTAGTCCATTTTTGCACAACATGACAAGTGTATTTTAGCCAATTCTAAAGCTGACTAACCATGGCTCTAGAGTAAAACATGAAAAGCCTCATCTGATCCATTTATGCGACTCAGGACGGCGAAGCCATAAATCTTTGAGTAGTCAGCTCACTACAAAAAGCCTTAAGCCAAGGGCAAAAATCCATTTGCGAACAGGAAAACTTTTGAGAGAGAGAAAGGAAAGCAGGTAGATAAGTTTGTGAGAGCGAAATTAAATTTTATGTTTGTTGCTAAATATTTTATTAAAATTTTTAAAAAAAGTAGAGAGAGTTATAAATAGACTTTTTCAAAAAAATAAATTCAAAATGAAAATAGTAGTCACTGGAGCAGCAGGATTTATTGGATACCACCTTTGCGAGCAATTTCTAAAATTAGGACATGATGTTGTTGGATTAGATAACATCGATGATAACTATGACGTCAACTTAAAATATGGCCGTCTAAAAGAATTGGGTATTTCAGAGCATAAAATCCAATACAATAAAAGTACAAACAGTAATTAAAATGGTGATCGCCTTCAGTTTATTAAAATTAATTTAGAAGATCAAGAAAATTTACTTATTCTTTTTGAAGAAAACAGTTTCGATGTGGTTTGTAATCTTGCAGCTCAAGCAGGTGTAAGATATAGCATAGAAAAACCTAATATGGCCACGTTTTTATTTACTGATGCCACCTTCAATGATAGGCTTATTAAGGTCTTTAACAAAGAAAAACTTTCACTTGACTTTACATATATTGATGACATCGTAGCAGATGATCAAAAAACAATTTTAGAAAATCAAGCATAACAAATGAAAAGCACTCTACATAGTCTTTAAACTATTTATAAAAATATAAATTTGTTAAATAATAAAAAACATAATCCACTTTTAATAGCTGAAATTGGAGGAAATCATGAAGGTAATTTTCAATATGCTAAGCGATTGACAGCACTTGCTATTGAATCTGGCGCAGATGCCATAAAGTTTCAGATATATACAGGGGATGCATTGGTTTCATCTCACGAAAGTCCTGACCGGAACCTTCATTTTAAGAAATTTGAACTTTCACAAAAACAGCATATAGAACTTGCCGAAATGGTTCACAATGCTGGGAGGATGTATGTAGCTTCAGTTTGGGATGTGAATGCACTTGATTGGATAAATCCGTACATTTCATTCTATAAAATAGGTAGTGGTGATCTTACAGCGTATCCAATTTTAAAAGCCATAGCGCAAAAGAAAAAACCGATAGTCATCTCAACAGGATTAGCAACAGAAAAGGAGGTGATTGAAACGGTCCATTTTCTTCAGAAGCTAGACTCGCTTTATGCTAAATCAGATTACTTAGCTGTATTACAATGCACTAGTATGTATCCAATACCAAAAAAAGATGCTCATCTTAATGTTATGCGGCAGTTGCATAAACAATTAAATGTAGTAACAGGATATTCAGATCATACAGAAGGCACTTTAGCACTAGAAACCGCAGCAGCCATGGGTGCTAAAATTCTTGAGTTTCATTTTACAGATACTAGAGAAGGGAAGTCGTTTAGAGACCATAAAGTATCCTTGACTTGTAGTGAAGTGCTAAGCCTGCGTAAAAAAGTTGAGGAAATTAGACAGCTTCAAGGCAATGCTGAAAAGCAAATTTTATCTATTGAAATTGATAATGGTCATGAATTTTCATTTCGCCGAGCAGTGTATCCTTCACGAGACATATTAAAAGGTGAAATCCTTGACGAAACTAATTTAACGGTTCTACGTCCTTGTGCAGGAATCGATGCACGTGAGTTTAATAACCTCATTGGGTCAAAATTGCTCGAAGACATAAAAAAACACCAGAAATTAGACTGGAATCTAATCGCAAAGTAAACTAAATAAAAAAGCTTATGAATCCCTTAGTTACTGTTTATATAACCTGTTATAATTATGGTGAATATGTAGAAAAAGCCATCCAAAGTGTACTGAATCAAACCTATCAAAACTTTGAACTTATTGTTATAGACGACGGTTCTTCAGACAATAGTAGAGAGGTCATAAAGGCACATGAGCAAAATTCACGTATCCAAATTATATTACAGCAAAACAAAGGGCTAAATGCTACCAATAATGTGGCTATTAAAAATGCAAAGGGGAAGTATATTATTCGCTTAGATGCAGATGATTATTTTGTGCCAGAAGCGCTCGGAGTTATGACTTCAATCCTTGAAAGTGATCCTAATTTAGGTTTGGTTTTTCCCGATTACTACTATGTGGATATTGAAGGAAATAAAACTGGATCACATCGCCGGCATTTTTTTGACGATGAAGTAACGCTTTATGACCAGCCAGCTCACGGTGCATGCACCATGGTGAGACTTGAATATTTAAGGGAATTAGACGGTTATGATGAATCTTTTTCTTGTCAAGATGGATTCGATCTTTGGATTAAATTTATCAAATTTCATAAGGTTACTAACATCAACCGTCCACTTTTTTCATACAGACAACACAATAGAAATTTATCTACAAATCAAAATAACATTCTTGAAACCAGGCGAAAAATGAAACGAAAGTTTTCAGAAAAACATTTAAATCCACCTGATACGTTAGGTATAATACCAGTTAGAAATAGAATGTATAATGGCCAGAGTTGGCCTCTTTTTGAATACCAAGGAAAAAATGTGCTAGACCACAGAATTGAAAGCTGTTTAAATTCAAATAACATCAATCATTTAATTGTCACGTCAGCAGATCAAGAAATTCTAAGTTATTTGAATTATAATTATAAAGATGAAATTAGACTCACTATTCTTAAGCGTTCTAAAGAACTAGCTTCATATGATACCAAAATAGATGAAACAATTCGTTTTGCGCTCAAAAATTTTAATAAAACACCAGATGCTATAGCAGTAGTATCTATAGAATATCCATTTGTAAATTCAAATCTTATAGATGAAGCTCTTGATACCTTAATGATATTTGATTCGGAGTCTTTGATAAGTGTTAAGTCTAGCAAAGGCCCTTATTACAGACATAACGGAAGAACGCTTAAAGCCATTTTAGATCAAGATAAATATACTTCTCATGAAAGGGAAGCCCTTTACCAAAGCGTAGGTGGTATAATGGTTTCAACGGTTAAAGCTTTCAGCAAAAACAACAGTCTTATAGGTGAACGCGTTTCTCATTTATTAGTGAATCACGAAAATAGTTTTGGAGTTCTAAATGAGTTTCAGTTTGAGCTATTTAAACTTCTTGTAGCAACTAAGCGTAATCCTGAAAAAAGTGAAAATCCTACGTTAAGGAGTGTTGATTTTTAGAAATTCTTTTAGGTTGTGTTTTCGACTAGACACAAAATAGTATTTGGTCCAAAATGCAGCAAAAAAATTAATTTAATTCACGTTTACAATCAAAATAAGATTAATCTTAATAAGTAAAATTAATGAAAATACTCGGAATTCGATATGGCGGTCATGATTCTGCTGCTTCATTAATGATAGATGGAGAAATCATAGCAGCCTCTTCACAAGAGAGATATGATTATCAAAAACACTCTAGAAATTTTCCGATAGATGCAATTCATGATTGTCTTAAAACAGCAGGAATTAAGATGTCTGACTTAGATGAAATTGCTTTTGGAAATGACTCACTCTACCATATCAAAGAATTTTATCTGAAACAGGCCTTAAAAGACGAACAACGTATTGGTTTTTTAATAAGAGATATTGATAGAATAAAGCAAGCTTATGAAATGGAAGATATTGTTAGAGAGCATACAGGTTATAAAGGTGCAATAAACTTTTACCGCCATCATTTGTGTCATCTTTCTAGTGCTTATTATCCTTCAGGTTTTGATAAGGCGCTACTGCTGAGCCTAGATGGTATGGGAGAAATAGAGACTGGAATGTATGCTAAAGGAGATAATGGAGAAATTGAAATTATTTATGAAAATACTAAATACCCTGATTCCTTAGGCCTTATCTATTCAGCAATTACCTTTTACTTAGGTTGGAGAAACCATTGTGATGAAGGGATAATTATGGGATTAGCATCTTATGGTAATCCAAATGAAACCATTCCAAATAGTTCAATGACTTATTATGAGCTTTTTTCAGATATCATTAAAAATGATGGTAAATATGGATATACCATTAATCGAGATTGGGTAGTTTATGACAAAGTGAGGAACAAATGGGTCAGTGATAAATTTTATGACTTACTCGGACCAAAAAGAGACTATGAAGATGAAATAACGATCCATCACCAACATATTGCTGCTGCACTTCAGCTTAGGTTAGAAAAATTAGTGCTTGGTCACTTAAAAATTCTAAGAGAAGAAACTGGGTTAAATAAACTTTGTATAGCTGGTGGTGTAGGTTTAAATTGCTCCTTGAATGGTGTGATTGAACAATCTGGTATTTTTGATGAAATTTTCATTCAGCCAGCGAGTGGAGATGATGGCTCTACTCTTGGTGCTTGCTTTATGGCAGCGAAAAATGCTGGAATGGACATCAAACCGAAAAAAAACCACAATTATTATTTGGGATCCGTATTTAGTGACCAAGACATGGATAACGCGGTCAAAGCTTCTGGGGTGAAATATCAAAAACCTGATGACATATTCAAGGCAACAGCAAAAATATTAGAAGAAGGTCAAATCATTGCCTGGTTTCAAGGCAGAGCAGAATTTGGGCCACGAGCACTTGGGAATAGAAGTATTTTAACCAAGCCCTTTCCGGCTTCAATGACAGATTACATCAATGCAAAGGTCAAATTTAGAGAAGCTTTCCGTCCTTTTGCACCAGCAGTGTTAAAAGAGCATACCTCAACCTATTTTGATATTAGCCAAGAAAGTCCTCACATGTTAATTGCCTGTCATGTTCAGCCAGATAAAAAAGACGAAATACCCGCTGTCGTTCATATAGATAATACCTGTAGAGTACAAACGGTAGGGGAAGAAAACAATTTTAGATTTAGAAAACTCTTAGAAGCTTTTTATAAAGAAACAGGGGTTCCTGTGCTTTTGAATACTTCTTTTAATGTAAAAGGACAACCTATTGTAAACACCCCAGAAGAGGCTATTAAATGTTTTCAAAGTACCGCGATAGAAAGTTTAGTGATTGGCGATTATATTTTAAGTAAACCTAAAAACATATAATATCATGCTTTTAAACCTGCTTTTTGATTCCATATAAAAACAAAATGAAATCCTTTTCACCTTGATGATTAAGGATATTTTTCAATAATTAAACCAAAAACTTTCTCCGAACAAATTATTTATAAATGCCATCTACCATAACAAAAAAATGTCCACTGTGCGGGAGCAGTGATTCTAAATTTCATTCGCATTCACTTTCTAATTTATATTCAGAGAAAATTGCTCGAATGGCAGGTATTTCAGAAGAAGATATAATAGCTTCTCATGCCAACCTATCTTGTTTAGATTGTGGACTAATTTATAAAAAACAGTGGTTCTCAACTGAACAGTTAAACACGCTTTTTAAAAATGAAGTACCAACGCATCCTAAAGGTTGGGATGTCGTTTTAGGAAGGTTTTCAGTAGAAAATTTCTATCATGAGGTTTCTTTATTTAGTAAAGCTGTAACAGAAAGTGATCAACAAAATATAAATAGATACAAAAGAGCCTTATCTTCAATTATAGAGTCTATTGAAGGCTTCAGTCACACAAAAGACGGTCAAGAAATTCTTGAAATCATTCAACAAGCAAAGCCTGATGAGTTGGAATCTTATCGGTTGCAACTTAAGAAAGTAATCAAAGAACCAGCTGCGTTTAAACGCTTTTCAGGTTTTTCTGCCCCAAGCCTTTGGAATTATATAAACGATAAATGTGGCGGGATAATAGACTATGCAGAGTTGGGCTGTCCACTTTGGGGGTTAATGCCACTTGCTGCTCATAAAAACATACCTGTTATCTATTATAAACGCAATGAAGTGAATTATTGGAGTGAAAACTGCAAAAATAAGGGAATACATTGTTCGGACTTTATCCGTCAAGAATTTGGAATACCCATACATTCTTGGGAAGAGAAATTCAATTCAAAAAGACAGTTAATTGGACTGTTTCAATACCTAGATCATCTGGAAGATCCCCTAGTGTTCATGGATGAAATATTTGAACGCTTTGAAGCAGCTGCCGTAATTCTAGATGGGGTTGATAACCCATTGGCAATTCAGCATTTTACAGGTTTTACAGAAAAGTCATTACACTATATTGCATGCCGATTTAATAAAAAATTGCACTCTGATTTTGACCAGATAAAGCCTAGTGCTAATGTGTTATACTTATTTACTTAATTATGGATTTGAAAAACACGTCAAAAATACCCACCACTGGAGAGGAGATGATACGTCTTATGAAACTACTTTGGCCAATTAACAGAAGTATTTCAGGCGCTGGACTTAGAAAAACCTTAAGTATAATTAAGGAATTCTTACCAGACTTATACCTACACGAAGTTAAAAGTGGTTCTCGCGTACTGGATTGGATTGTTCCAGATGAATGGGAAATCACCACAGGCTATTTGAAAAATCCCAATGGAGAAACTATAGCAGATTTAGAAGTTAATAATCTTCATATTTTGGGATATAGCAGCTCAGTTGATGGTGAATTCACTTTAGATGAACTCTTGCCGCATTTATATTCACTTCCAGATCAACCCGAAGCAATTCCCTATGTAACCTCCTATTATCAAAAAAATTGGGGGTTTTGTATTTCAGATAAGGTCAAAAAACAGCTCATGCCTGGAACATATAAAGCCAAAATAGAATCGCGACATTTTGAAGGAAGTATCAGTTATGGCGAATTACTATTGCCTGGTACTTCAGAAAAAGAAGTATTGATTTCTACCTACTGCTGCCATCCATCTATGGCCAATAATGAGCTTTCTGGACCTTGTGTCGCCATAGCTTTAGCAGGGTATTTAAATAATCTAAAGGAAAGAAGGTTTAGCTATCGGTTTGTGTTTATTCCAGAAATAATTGGTTCAGCAGCTGTTTTGGAGAATAAGATGAATCATTTAAAAGAAAATGTATTTGCAGCTTTCAACTTAACCTGTGTTGGAGATAATAGAACGTGGTCGTTTATGCCCTCCCGTAATGGAAAAACCTATTCAGATAAGATAGCACTTCACGCACTCAAACATCATACAGAAAAATATGACACCTACAATTGGAATGATCGAGGTAGTGATGAAAGCATGTATTGTGCTGCTGGAATCGATCTGCCAGTAGTCTCTGTGATGCGGTCCAAATACGGAACTTATCCAGAATACCATACCTCGTTAGATACAATCGGTGGTGTAGTAAATGCGGAAGGTCTCCAAGGTTCGTTAGACATTCATAAAAAAATGATTGAAATTATTGAAAACGATTGCCGACCGGTTGCCCTAATTTATGGTGAACCACAGTTAGGTAGACGTGGATTATACCCAATGATTAGCTCAAAAGGAAGTACAGGCGTTGTGAAAAACATGCTTAACCTTATTTCTTATGCAGATAAAGAGCATAGTTTGCTTGAAATTGCAGATAAATGCAATGTGCCTTTTGTTGAATTGATACCGGAACTAGAAAAATTGGTTTCACATGGTATTTTAAAAGCAGAGAATCTGTGGAATTAAAAACTACTGATGTGGGTATAATTGTGTTTGCAAGAATGAATTCTAGCAGGCTACCTCATAAAGCTATGAAAAAAATGGGTTCCTTTCCGCTTGTTGAACGTGTTTTGCGTCGTGCACAACTAACGGGTCACCAAGTGGTATTAGCTACCTCAGACAAATCAGACGATAATATACTAGAAATAACAGCCATAAATGCAGGGATGCATTGCTTTAGAGGAAGTGAAGACCATGTCCTTGAGCGAGCAGTATTGGCTTCAGAAAAATTTGGCTTTAAGGCATTCGCTCGACTTTGTGGAGATAGGCCATTGTTTTCTATCAAAGAAATGAAATTTGCAATAGCCGCATGGGTGAATGCTGAATCTGCCGAAAAACCAGATTTGATTACCAATCATTATCCTGAAAAATGTGTCCGTGGATTAACTACTGAAGTCATAAATACTAAAACTTTAAGACTACAGCTAGAAAACAATCCTGATGCTGAACAGCAGGAACACCTTACAGCAGGATTTTACCGTCATCCAGAACTGTATCATATAAAAAGCCTGAAGCCAAGATATGCGAAATGGTCAAAACATCCAGGTTTTGCGGTGGATACGGAGGAAGATTTTAAGGTGATATCACAGTTCATACACAAACATCCAGACTTGGATTATGAGTTGGAGGCTGAAGAAGTTGAACTTATAAAGTAAATTTGATGTTGCACTTAATGAGGAATCTTTATGTTTTATCTAGAAAAAATTTAACAGTTTATCTCAAAGTTAAATTTCTTGCAAATCTAAAGTTAGGTCTCAAAATTGACTTTTTTAGGTTTAGTCTTTAAGTAGTGTAATAATTTTAATGTATGTCCGTTTTTTATTCTAATGAAGAAACCTTACACTTATTGTGACCGAATTTTTATTGCCCCTGCCCTAAAGGGTGCAAAAATTCTAAATTAGTTGAATAAATTGAAATATCACTTGATTATTAACACAGAATCTATCGGGAGGTGAAAAGCGATATTCGGATTCAATATAAAGTTTAGGTGTGTTAACGGATATACAAAACAATTTTATCCCAATTTTATTAGTTGCAATACTTTTAGTAAAGAATTATAGAGGTAATTTTTAGAAAACTTAACTATGTTACAAAGCATAAAAGCCACACGTCCAGCTCAAACCAATCTCCAACTTTACATGCAGATGCTTGAAGAAGGCTATACTGAAGCGGAGGTAAGCACCATTAATAAAGCCTATTTATTTAGCATCAATAAAGTACACTTGATGTATAGAGGTTCGGGTAAACCCTTTGTCTGTCACCTTTTAGGAACAGCGAGCCTTATGGTGAACAACAAGCAATCGATAGAAGTGGTTTTGGCGACTTTGATGCATGCACTTTATCAAAATAGAGTCCCTTTTGATGGACATACTGATATTACAAAACGTAGAGAAATCATCACCACAAAATTTGGTTCGGAATGTGACCGACTCATTTACGAATATACTGAATTTGAAATGACAGGTATCAAAGATATCAACCCAGACCACATAGTGGTAGATAAACACGTCTTGTTGATGCGTATAGCCGATGAATTGGAAGATCTCGTTGATTTCTCTTTATGTTTACATGGGCTACAAGGAGATACTGCTGAAAAAGGAGGGAGTTATTTATCTAGAAGAGCTAGAAAAGAGAAAGAGGGAAAGATTTTAATGCAATTGTGCACTCATCTTAATGCACGCGAAATGCATGATTCCCTAGCTTATTGGCTTGATTTTAAAAAATACGATGCATATCCTAATAGTTTAAAAACTGGTTTTTATAGTAGTATAACGATTTAGAAATAAAATTTCAAAAATACTTTTTTCAACTGTGAGCTTTGTCATGCTGTCCCGATAGCTATCGCTGGATCAGCATCTTCATCAACTTAAGCTTAGACCCTGAAACAAGTTCAGGGTGACAAGTATCGAGAACTCGGTTAAGCCCAAGGGAGATATTAGTGGTGAGTCGTGAGAGGTGAGTGGTAATCTTTGTCATGCTGTCCCGATAGCTATCGCTGGATCAGCATCTTCATTAACTTAAGCTTAGACCCTGAAACAAGTTCAGGGTGACAAATTTCAAATTTTTTTCTGTTAATGTCAGTTCGAGTGAATTTTGCTTTTGAAAAAAGTGAAATTTGTATTGAGAACTCGGTTAAGCCCAAGGGAAATATTAGTTGTGAGTGGTGAGAGGTGAGTGGTAAGTTTTGTCATGCTGAATTCATTTCAGCATCTTCATTAACTTAAGCTTAGACCCTGAAACAAGTTCAGGGTGACAAGTATCGAGAACTCGGTTAAGCCCAAGGGAGATATTAGTTGTGAGTGGTGAATACCGAATATTGAATAAGGATTGCTGAACACAGAATAACGAACAGTAAATAGTCGTGAGGTTGAATAAATGTCAGTTCGAGTGACTTTTGCTTTTGAAAAAAGTAAAATTTGTATCGAGAACTCGACTAAGCTCAAAACCCCAAACTACTTCTCGATACAATTTTCTATCGAAAATCACTCGAAGTGACAGCTTCGAGATGACAATAGTGAGTCGTGAGAGGTGAGTGGTGAATACCGAATATTAAATAAGGATTGCTAAACACAGAATAACGAACAGTAAATAGTCGTAAGTGGTTAGTCGTGAGAAGTGAGTGGTAAGCTTTGTCATGCTGCCCCGAAGTATCGGGATCATTTCAGCATCTTCATTAACTTAAGCTTAGACCCTGAAACAAGTTCAGGGTGACAAGTATCGAGAACTCGGTTAAGCCCAAGGGAGATATTAGTGGTGAGTCGTGAGAGGTGAGTGGTGAATACCGAATATTGAATAAGGATTGCTGAACACAGAATAACGAACAGTAAATAGTCGTGAGTGGTTAGTCGTGAGATTGAATGAATGTCAGTTCGAGTGAATTTTGCTTTTGAAAAAAGTGAAATTTGTATCGAGAACTCGACTAAGCTCATAACTTCAAACTACTTCTCGATACAATTTTCTATCGAAAATCACTCGAAGTGACAGCTTCGAGATGACAATAGTGAGTTGTGAGAGGTGAGTGGTGGATACCGAATATTGAATAAGGATTGCTGAACACAGAATAACGAACAGTAAATAGTAGTGAGATTGAATGAATGTCAGTTCGAGTGAATTTTGCTTTTGAAAAAAGTAAAATTTGTATCGAGAACTCGACTAAGCTCAAAACCCCAAACTACTTCTCGATACAATTTTCTATCGAAAATCACTCGAAGTGACAATCTAGAACTGGAAGACTGGTGGACTGGTAAGCTGGTGGCTGAGTGACTCGCTTTTTGGAGCGAGTTGTATCGAAGCCACGTTGAGATAAATTCCACATCGCAGCTATTCCCTTGCGCGGAATGACAGCTTCGAAGTAAAAAAACTTCTCTGTCGGAATGACAATTACAGGAACTCGGGATGACAAGCTAATAACTTAATACGCACTATTACAGTGCAAATTATTAAACAAAATGCACTATTATAGTGCAAATAATCATATATTAGCCTGAATAAATAGCAATGAATAGCTTATTTGAATATTCAAATCAATTAATTGCCCGGGTAGATACAACATTTATTCGCTATTCTTACCATCAGATGAATTGGCAAAACAGACTAATTGGGCTTATAGGTCCACGGGGTGTTGGTAAAACTACTTTAGTTTTGCAATACATCAAAAGCAATCTGAATCTTCAACAAACACTTTACGTTACAGCTGAGGATTTTTATTTTGCCAAAAACCGTTTAACTGATCTTGCCGACGATTTTGTAAAATCGGGAGGTAAATATTTGTTTATAGACGAAATACACAAATACCCTGACTGGTCTAAAGAGCTGAAATTAATTTACGATTATCATCAAGATTTGAAAGTGGTTTTTACCCGCTCATCAGTGCTTGATATCAAAAAAGGCAGCTCAGATTTGAGTAGAAGAGCTGTGGTTTATACCATGCAAGGCTTATCTTTTCGTGAATATTTACTGTTGTTTCATCAGAAGCAAGTACCAAAATTTACCTTGGAGGAGATCGTGAATCATCAGGTAGATGTGCCGCAAATTCCCCACCCTCTTCCATTGTTTGCTGACTATCTGAAAAAAGGTTACTACCCCTTTGCCAAAGAAGATGATTTCGGTTTGAAATTACAGCAGGTCGTCAATCAAACATTGGAAGTAGATATTCCTACTTATGCAGAAATGAATATAGCGACAGGCAGAAAATTGAAGCAATTACTAGCTATTGTGTCGCAGAGCGTACCGTTTAAACCGAATATGAGTAAAATTGCCGAAATGCTTAAAATCAGTCGAAATAACATAGCCGATTATCTTCTTTATATGGAAGAAGCCGGTATGGTTGCTCAGTTGAGAGGTCCTACAAAAGGAATTCGTGCTTTGGGAAAGGTGGATAAAGTGTATTTGGACAATACCAATTTAGTATATAATTTAGCTGAAGAACAACAAAATGCAGGAAATGTAAGGGAAACCTTCTTTCTGAATCAGTTAAGAGTGAATCATCAAATATCTTCATCTGTATTAGGTGATTTTAAAGTGGATACCATGGATTTTGAAATTGGAGGAAAAAATAAAGACTTAAAACAAATTAAAAATGCTGAAAAAGGATTTTTAGTTAAGGATGACATAGAGAGAGGTTTTCTAAATACCATTCCCCTATGGCATTTTGGATTGATGTATTGAAATCATGATGGGTAGACTGGTAAACCAGATCTTATATTTAAAAGTTCAAAATTGACACAAATTTTTATAAAAAGGGCAAAAAGATATTTAGAAAACGGCCTACTTTTTATGGAGGTTAGAAAACAAAAAAGTGGTGAAGAAAGGATGAAGGAGCAAAGCACTAGTGAAACGGTTTGCTTTGCGTGGAGGAACCGCTTTTGTAGTTTTCTAAGACATAAAAATAAGCCTAGTCTTTTTTGTTTCTTTTTTGGGCGATGCAAAAAAGAAAAGAGAGTAATTTTATACAGAGTTTAAGCAAGAAATTACATCACTTAAAAAGATTCCGTATCTCGCTATCGCTTGCACGGAATGAGAGAAACTCCGCATCACGGCTATCGCCTTGCACGGAATGGAAGAAAAGATTCCTCGTCGAAGTAAAAAAACTTCTCTGTCGGAATGACAATAGTGAATTCAAAGCGTCAAGTTCCACGACACAAAGAAAACCGGCCTACTAAATTAAGCCGTAAAAATTGAAGCAAAAGCCTCGTAAAATTTTAGACTGTCTGAGGCTGTTTTAAGCCGAGTTTCTAAAATTTAGAGGATGAGCGATAATTTTAGGAAGAATTTCGTAAGCCTAGATTTTTTTGGTTCGTTTTTTCATCAATGGAAAAAATGAATAAAAGCACTAATTCTATCTAAAGCTTAAATAAGAAATTACACTTTAAGCCAAAATACATCACTTGAAAAGATTCCGCATCACGGCTATCGCCTTGCACGGAATGGAAGAAAAGATTCCTCGTCGAAGTAAAAAAAACTTCTCTGTCGGAATGACAATGGCAAACTGGTGGCTGAGTGACCCGCTTTTTTGTAGCGGGGTGTACCGAAGCCAAGTTGAGATAGATTTTTTCAATATTCAGAACACCACCTGCAAAGATTCCGCATCGCGGCTACCGCCTTGCACGGAATGAAGAGATTCCGCATCACGGCTATCGCCTTGCACGGAATGGAAGAAAAGATTCCTCGTCGAAGTAAAAAAACTTCTCTGTCGGAATGACAATAGTGAATTGGTGGCTGAGTGACCCGCTTTTTCTTAGCGGGGTGTATCGAAGCCAAGTTGAGGTAGATTTTTTCAATATTCAGAACACCACCTACAAAGATTCCGCATCGTGGCTACCGCCTTGCACGGAATGGAAGCAAAAGCCTCGTAAAATTTTAGACTGTCTGAGTCTGTTTTAAGCCGAGTTTCTAAAATTTAGAGGGTGAGATAATAGTCGTGAGTGGTTAGTCGTGAGAGGTGAGTGACCCGCTTTGTCATGCTTTCCCGATAGCTATCGCTGGATCAGCATCTTCATTAACTTAAGCTTAGACCCTGAAACAAGTTCAGGGTGACAAATTTCAATTTTTTTCTGTTAATGTCAGTTCGAGTGAATTTTGCTTTTGAAAAAAACGAAATTTGTATCGAGAACTCTTTTTAGCTCAAAACCATATTACACTTCTCGATACAATTGTCTATCGAAAATCACCTGCCTACCAAGGAACGCAGGCAGGCTCGAAGTGACAGGTGAGCCGTGAATCGTGAATGGTGAGCAAATAGTCTTGAGCGAATAGCCGTGAGAGGTGAGTTGAAATAATTTCGAAATCATAATGCTTAATACAATAAGCATTTATTATCTATATTTGCTTAATATAACAAGCAATAATGAATAGTATTCAAGAAAAATTTCAAAGAAAAATACAAGACACGTCTTTAAGTTTTATTAGAAGTCAAATGACCGATATAGCTTGGGAAGCAAGGTTAATTGGAATAAAAGGCGCTAGAGGAGTAGGTAAAACTACCTTATTATTACAATACATAAAAAAGATCCTGCCAATTAACGAGGAAACGCTCTATGTAAGTTTAGATAATATTTGGTTTGCCGAAAACAATTTATCAGACCTGACTGATAGCTTTGTAAAAAAAGGGGGAAAGTATTTATTTCTAGATGAAGTTCATAAATACCCTAATTGGGCTCAGGAATTAAAAAATATTTACGATGATTACCCTCAGTTAAAAATCGTTTTCACGGGCTCATCTCTTTTAGAAATTTTAAATGCTCGCGCAGACCTGAGTCGCAGAGCTATTATCTATACGATGCAAGGCTTATCCTACAGGGAATATTTAAATTTGATACTAAAGGTGGAGATGCCAATACTTTCTTTAGAAGACATTGTATCAAATCATATAAAACTTGCTCAGGATCTAAATAATACAATTAAGCCACTTCAACATTTCGACAGCTATCTAAAAAGTGGGTATTATCCCTTTTTCCTAGAGGCCCCATCTTTGTATTTTCAACGTTTGGAAGAGGTCATCAATTTAATATTAGAAATAGAATTACCATTGCTCCGAAAAGTAGACATCGCTTACATCAATAAGCTAAAACAGTTGCTACAGATCATTGCCCAATCGGTGCCATTTATGCCAAACATAAGTAAACTTAGTGAACGTATAGGAATCAACCGCAACACCCTCATAAGTTACTTGTATTTTCTAAATGAGGCTCACATCATCAAAAACTTATACAGGGATGCAAAAGGCATTTCTCAACTCCAGAAACCAGATAAAATATACCTTGATAATACAAATTTACAGTACGCTTTTTCGACTAACAATGCTAACATCGGTAATATAAGGGAAACGTTCTTCGTTAACCAATTGTCTTATAAACACCTAGTAGAATATACAAAGCAAGGAGATTTTAGGGTTGATTGGATGTATACATTTGAAATTGGCGGACCACAAAAAACCAAGAAACAAATAAAAGATTTGGAAAACGCCTTCATCGCCTCAGATGATATTGAATACGGTTATCAAAATAAAATTCCTTTGTGGTTATTTGGATTTTTATATTGATTTGCTGGACAGTTTTTGCTTAGCGGGGCATTACTTTAAATGGACAAGGGCTAATGAGTCGTGAGTGGTTAGTAATTAGTGGTGAGTGGTGAATACCGAATATTGAATAAGGATTGCTGAACACAGAATAACGAACAGTGAATAGTCGTGAGTGGTTAGTCGTGAGATTAAATGAATGTCAGTTCGAGTGAATTTTGCTTTTGAAAAAAGTGAAATTTGTATCGAGAACTCGACTAAGCTCATAACTTCAAAGCACTTCTCGATACAATTTTCTATCGAAAATCACTCGAAGTGACAGGGAAGACCAGATTTCATCTAAAATTTCAAAATTGACACAAAATTTTATAAAAAGGGAAAAAGATATTTAGAAAACGGCCTACTTTTTATGGAGGTTAGAAAACAAAAAAGTGGTGAAGAAAGGATGAAGGAGCAAAGCACTAGTGAAACGGTTTGCTTTGCGTGGAGGAACCGCTTTTGTAGTTTTCTAAGACATAAAAATAAGCCTAGTCTTTTTTGTTTCTTTTTTGGGCGATGCAAAAAAGAAAAGAGAGTAATTCTATCTAAAGCTTAAATAAGAAATTACACTTTAAGCCAAAATACATCACTTAAAAAGATTCCGCATCACGGCTACCGCCTTGCACGGAATGAAAAGATTCCGCATCACGGCTACCGCCTTGCACGGAATGACAATAGTGAACTGGTGGCTGAGTGACCCGCTTTTTTGTAGCGGGGTGTATCGAAGCGACATTGAGATAGATTTTTTCAATATTCAGAACACCACCTACAAAGATTCCGCATCGCGGCTATCGCCTTGCACGGAATGGAAGAAAAGATTCCTCGTCGAAGTAAAAAAACTTCTCTGTCGGAATGACAATAGTAAATTAAAGGCGTCAAGTTTCACGATACAAAGAAAACGGCCTACTAAATTAAGCCGTAAAAATTAAAGTGAAGATGACGTAAAATTTTAGACTGTTTGAGGCTGTTTTAAGCCGAGTTTCTAAAATTTAGAGGGTGAGCGATAATTTTAGGAAGAATTTCGTAAGCCTAGTCTTTTTTGTTTCTTTTTTGGGCGATGCAAAAAAGAAAAGAGAGTAATTTTATACAGAGTTTAAGCAAGAAAAAACACTTTAAGCCAAAATACATCACTTAAAAAGATTCCGCATCGCGGCTATCGCCTTGCACGGAATGAAGAGATTCCTCGTCGAAGTAAAAAAAACTTCTCTGTTGGAATGACAATAGTAAATTCGAAGCTGAGTGACCCGCGTTTTTGTAGCGGGGTGTACCGAAGCCAAGTTGAGATAGATTTTTTCAATATTCAGAACACCACCTGCAAAGATTCCGCATCGCGGCTATCGCCTTGCACGGAATGGAAGAAAAGATTCCTCGTCGAAGTAAAAAAACTTCTCTGTCGGAATGACAATAATAAATTCAAGGCGTCAAGTTTCACAATACAAAGAAAACGGCCTACTAAATTCAGCTGTAAAAATTGAAGCAAAAGCCTCGTAAAATTTTAGACTGTCTGAGGCTGTTTTAAGCCGAGTTTCTAAAATTTAGAGGGTGAGCGATAATTTCAGGAAGAATTTCGTAAGCCTAGTCTTTTTTGTTTCTTTTTTGGGCGATGCAAAAAAGAAAAGAGAGTAATTTTATACAGAGTTTAAGCAAGAAATTACATCACTTAAAAAGATTCCTCGTCGAAGTAAAAAAAACTTCTCTGTCGGAATGACAATAGTAAATTGGTGGCTGAGTGATCCGCTTTGTCATGCTGTCCCGATAGCTATCGCTGGATCAGCATATTCATTAACTTAAGCTTAGACCCTGAAACAAGTTCAGGGTGACAAATATCTAGACTCTGTCTTTAGGAACCTGCTTTTTAAACCCTAAAATAATAAATCGCAGAGAATCACTTAAAAAGATCCCGCATCACGGCTACCCCCTTGCACGGAATGAAGAGATTCCGCATCGCGGCTACCGCCTTGCACGGAATGAAGAGATTCCGCATCGCGGCTACCGCCTTGCACGGAATGAAGAGATTCCGCATCACGGCTACCGCCTTGCACGGAATGAAGAGATTCCGCATCGCGGCTATCGCCTTGCACGGAATGAAGAGATTCCGCATCGCTGCTATCGCCTTGCACGGAATGAAGAGATTCCGCATCACTGCTACCACCTTGCACGGAATGAGAGCACTTTAAAACATAGCAAAATTCATTAAAAAAATTATGCATTTTATTTTTGTTTTCTTTAAGAAAACGCCTTTATTTGTGGGCATTATAGCGTTAAATACAGATTGCCCATAAAGTGATTGTTTAGTCAACTTTCGCATAACATAGCAAGTGTATTTTAGCCAATTCTAAAGCTGAGTAACCAAGGCTTTAGAGTAAAACATGAAAAGCCTCATCTGACCCGTTTATGGGACCCAGGGAGGCGAAGCCGTAAATTTTTTGAGTTGTTTGCTGATGTATGTTAGAGGTTAGTTCGTTGCAAAACTCCAATCGCCAACAGAAAAACTTTTGAGAAAGATAGAAAGAATTTAAGAAGGGAAAAGTAGAAGCTATTAGTGGTGAGCCAATAGTCGTGAGAGGTAAGTTTAAATAATTTAAATTAGACTTTTTCAGAGAAATAAAGTATAAAATGAAAATATTAGTCACTGGAGCAGCAGGATTTATTGGATACCACCTTTGCGAGCAACTACTAAAATTGGGACATAAGGTTGTTGGGTTAGATAACATCAATGATTACTATGACGTCAACTTAAAATATGCCCGTCTAAAAGAATTGGGTATTTCAGAGCGTGAAATTCAATACAATAAAAGCATAAATAGTAATTCACATGGTGATCGTCTTCAGTTTATTAAAATTAATTTAGAAGATCAAGAAAATTTACCTACTCTTTTTGAAGAAAATAGTTTCGATGTAGTTTGTAATCTCGCTGCTCAAGCAGGGGTTAGATATAGTATCGAAAAACCTATGAAATACGTAGAAAGTAATATTATGGGTTTTGCCAATCTATTAGAATGCGTGCGAAATACCAAAGTAAAAAAACTCGTTTATGCCAGTAGCTCTAGTGTATATGGTTTAAATGAAAAAACACCTTTTGCAACTGATGATAATGTGGACAACCCAATTAGCATGTACGCTGCTACTAAAAAGAGCAACGAATTGATGGCGCATACCTATAGTCATTTATTTGGTATAGAAACCATTGGTTTAAGATTCTTTACCGTTTACGGACCTTGGGGAAGACCTGACATGGCCATGTTTTTATTCACTGATGCCATCCTCAATGATAAACCTATTAAGGTTTTTAACGAAGGAAATCTTTCAAGAGACTTTACATATATTGATGATATCGTAGAAGGGGTGATAAATACTATTGAAAAGAAAAATCCGAATAAAAGTCTCTACAATTTATACAATATTGGTCATGGAAGTCCTGTTAAATTAAATGACTATATAAAAGAAATTGAAGTTGCTACTGGAAAAGTAGCTGAAAGAATAATGATGCCTATGCAACCAGGAGATGTCGAACAAACATGGGCAGACACAAGTGCACTTTTTAAGGATTACAATTATAAGCCAACAACTAAAATTGATAAAGGAATAGAAGAGTTTGTTAGTTGGTATAAAAATTATCATTCTTGAATAAAAATTTAATCCAAAAGACAAAAAACAGTGTCATTTGGGATTTGTCTGGTTCTTTTCTAAGGCAGTTTGCACTTTTATTTATTTCAATTCTTCTGGCTCGACTTTTAGAACCAGAAGAGTTTGGTATTTTAGGGATGTCGATGGTATTTATAAGTATCTCTGAAGTCTTTACAGATGTTGGTTTTACTAGTGGATTAATTCAGCAGAAAGACACAAAAGATATTGCCTACTCTTCCGTATTTTATATCAACCTTTTAATAAGTGTTGTCTTGTCAATTGTTATTGTATTAACAGCACCCTTAATTGCTGATTTTTATGAAGCACCACAAGTAAAACAAATTTTATATTATTTAGCGATTATACCTCCAATTGCAGCTTTAGGTAGGGTTCAAGCTGCAATACTTACTAAACAAATTAATTTTAAAAGCTTAACTATTCGAGATATTGTAGCAACTCTTGTAGGTGGTGTTTTAGGAGTAGGCGCGGCTTCTTTAGATTATGGAGTTTATAGTTTAGTTATCCAACAAATTGCGATGGTTACAACGGGTACAGTAATGCTTTGGTTGGCTACAAATTGGAAGCCAAAACCTGAATTTTCTAAGAATGAAATTAAAAAATTATTTGGTTTTTCTAGTTTTGTTTTTTTTGATAGTTTATTGCGACAAGTCTTTAATAAAATTGACACAATATTCATAGGTAAGATGTTTTCACCTGCAATGCTTGGTTTTTATTCAAGGGCTGAATCACTTAAATCTCAAGTACAAACTTACACCACGAATAGTTTGAGAAAGGTTATTTTCCCAGTCTTAAGTCAGTTGCAGGATGACGACGAAAAATTTAAAAGCACTTACTTCAAAGCATTCAATATTGTGACTGGATTAATTGTGCTTTTAATTGCACCTATATATTTTCTTTCGAATTTTATTATTATTTTTTTATTGGGAGCAAAATGGGAGCCTAGTATAATTTTTTTTCAAATACTTATTTTCTCTGCAATTACAAGTCCTCAAATCGGCATGATGGGCAAAGCTGTTTTAGCCAAAGGTTATTCAAAACTTAAATTCAACATCGGCTTAATTCAGAGGTTGTTAAAAACAACGCCAATTGTATTTGGACTTTTATTTGGCATTAAAGAGTTTGCTATTGCTGTAGTGGCAGCTTCAACACTAGTGTTCTTTGTGTATTCTATTGTGTTAGATAAAAGAATGCAATTGAGTTTTTGGTTTCAAGTCAAAAACTTATTAATTCCAAATTTAGTGTTTTTTTGTTTTCTAATTTTTAGTTTGTTGTTTGAAAAAAATGTGAACCAATGGCTCATCACAATTCTATTTTTGATTACACATGTTATCTATATTAAATTAATTAAACATGAAAGTTATACTTTTATGCAAGCAGCATTAAAAAAAGGTATCTCAATACTAAAAAAGAAATTCTCAAAATAAATGGCTTTACAAATTTCAAAAACTAAACTTCGTGGTACCGTAAATGTAAGTGGTGCTAAAAATAGTTCACTTCGACTTTTAGCAGCATCGATTCTTACAGAAGAAACGCTTAAATTAACTAATTTTCCTAACGGCTTACTAGATGTTCAAGTACATTTAAAAATGCTAGAAGTGCTTGGTAAAACAGTCTATACCAATGGCGACTATCTTGAGCTTGGTTTAAAACCAGAGCAGTTCAAAACTACATTAGAATGGGATGAGCGTTCCATTAGAAATACTTTATTAATTTTGGGCGCGTTAACTGCCCGATATGGAGAAGGTAAAGTACCTCTTCCTGGTGGTTGTAAACTGGGCGAACGCAAATATGATTTACATGTCATGTTACTTGAAAAATTAGGGGCAGAGGTTTGGGAAGAGGGTGATTATCTTTGCGCTAAGTCTAAAGGGAAACGTTTAGTAGGTGCTGAAATACATTTGCCTTTGAGGTCCACAGGAGCAACTGAAAATACAATTATTGCCGCTTCATTAGCAAAAGGGGAAACAGTACTTTACAATCCTCATATTAGACCCGAAATTATGGATTTAATAAGTATGTTATCAAAAATGGGGGCTAAAATTAAAGTTTTTGGACAGCGATCTATAGAGATTGAAGGAGTTGATGTTCTTGAAGGATGTACTCATAGTGTTATTCCTGACAATATGGAAGCTTTGACTTGGGCCATAGGATCAGTGATTACAGGTGGAGAAGTTCAAATTAATAACTTTCCCTATCAACATCTAGAAGTACCATTAGTCTATTTAAGAGAAAGTGGTATGAAGTTTTATAAAGGTGAAGAAAGTTTAATCGTAAAAGGTGGCACTGCATATCCTATTGAAATTAGTACAGGACCTTATCCTGGAATAAACTCAGATATGCAGCCATTATTTGCAGTGTATGGTGCGATGAGTAAAGGTGAATCTAAAATTGTAGATTTAAGATTTCCAGGCCGATATGCCTATGCAGAAGAACTAGCAAAATTAGGAGTAAATACTAAAGTTGTAGGAGACATGTTAGTGATTAATGGAGGCAATCCTATTTTAGGGGGTACAGTAAAAGCATTAGACCTGCGCGCAGGAATTGCTCTACTTCTGGCAGGAATGACTTCGGATGAAATAGTGAGTATAGAAGATGAATGGCAAATTTATAGAGGTTATGAAAAATTGGAAGAGAAAATAAAAAGCTTAAAATAATGAAAAAATTACCAGATTTTATTGTTGGTGGAATCCAAAAAAGTGGCACTACTTTTTTAACTAACCTACTAATTAATCATTCTAAAGTCAACATCATCAAACGTGATATGGATTTAGCTTTTTTTGACGACGACAGAATTTACAAAAAAGGAGAAAAGTGGTACCAATCACTATTTAAAGATTATTCTGAATTGGAAGATGATGCTATAGTTGGACAAACCTCGGCTGACTGCGCTTTTAATCCAGGAAGTGCAGAGCGCATTATGAAATACAACCCAAGTACCAAGCTAATATTTGTTCTTAGGCACCCAATTGATCGTGCATATTCCTTGTACTGGCACCAATATGGTATGGCAAGAGAACATCTCAGATTTGAAGAGGCTATTTCTAAAGAGCCTCAACGTATAAATAAATCGTATCATAAATTTAAGCATTACTCATATCTTGAGCGAAGCAAGTATAAACAACAATTCGAAGAAATTTATAAACATATACCTAGAGAACAGCTCTTAATTTTAGATTTTGAGTCACTCACAAAAGAAACTAAAGCAACAGTCAACATCGTATTAAAATATTTAGGCGTTTCCTGTATTAAAGATGTAGAAGAGTTAAATTATTCAAAATTGCCAAGAAATCCTTCCAAGATAGCGAAAAGCCATCTATTAGTTAAGACGTCTTCATACCTTCAAAAAATAGGGCTTGTACCTGTTGGTAGAAGATTAGTCAATAGATTTAGAAAAGAAGTAAGACCACCAAAAATGAACCAACAAACAAGAGAGAAATTAGAAATAATCTTAAAAGAGGATATTGAGTATTACGAAAAAATTAAAGCTGAATTTAAAGTTAAATTATTACAATCATGAAAATCCTTGAAAATTTTGATTTAACCAATTATAATTCATACAGAATAAAATCTAAATGCAGTCTGGCATATTTTCCTACTTGTTATCAAGATTTTGTAGAGATTTATAGTAATCACAAACAAGATGAAATAATCACAATCGGCGGTGGTTGGAATATTATTTTATCTAAAGATTTCTATGAGCAAGCATTTATAATAGTTGGAGACTCTTTTTCATCAATTATAAAGAATGGAGATGATATTATTGAATGTGAGTCTGGTGCTAATACTAAAAGTTTTAGTGAATTTGCTTTAGCAAATAGCTTGTCTGGTGTAGAAATATTTTATGACATACCCAGCTCAATTGGAGGTGCTGTTGTTATGAATGCCGGTGCAAGTGGTGAAGAAATAAAAGATGTCTTGATAAAAGCATCCTATCTTGATTTACAAGACATGAAAGTTAAAGAAATAGAAAATAAAGATATTGGTTTTCATTATAGAAATAGCTTTTTTCAAAAAAACACAGATAAAATAGTCCTAAAAGCTTGGTTTAAACTGCATAAAGGAGATTCAACATCCATACGTCAAAAAATGGAAAATGTAAAAGAAGCAAGATGGGCCAAGCAGCCCAAGAATCTTCCCAATGCTGGAAGTGTATTTAAGCGGCCAAAAGGCTTTTATGTAGGTGCAATTATAGATGAACTCAATTTAAAAGGATACACGGTAGGCGGAGCGCAAATTTCAAAAAAACATGGTGGTTTTATCGTTAATTTTAATAATGCAATTGGTCAAGATATCATTGATATTATAAAGCACGTACAAAGTAGGGCAAAAGAAAAATTTGATGTTGTACTAGAAGTAGAACAACGCATTATATAATATGAAATTACTATTTTTTATTTCTTCGTCAGGGGGCAATGCTGCTGGTGGTCATTACAATTCACTCCATCAAGTGACTTTAGAAATGGCTAAAACCAATGAGGTTAAAATTGTTATGTTAGGCAAGGTTCTAAGTCCAGTAATTAAGGATAATCCTTATCTTTTTAAACATTTTGTTCTTGGGCATTCAATCAAAGATATATTTAGTTTTAACAAACAAATTAAAGATTTATTCAAAACTTATATACCTGATGTTATTCATTGTTTTGATACCAATTCACTAAATCGAAGCTTATTATCAACAGCAATAAACAGTATTCCTATTGTTATAAACAAATGCGGAGGACCAAACCCCATAAAGGATAACTATCAACATGCGGATGCAACCATAGTTTTTAGTCGTGAAAATCAAGAATGGTATCTGAATAGTAGGTACTATAAAAACGATTCCATTTTTTTAATTCCAAACAGAGTAAGAGCACTAGACTTGCTCCCTGAAAGTCTACAACAAGAAAAAGCAAATCCAAACAAAATTACGTTTGTACGGGTAAGTCGTCTTGGCGGGGCTTATGAGATGACACTTCTGCAAACGTTTAATTTACTAGAAGAGTTAAGCCTAACTTTAGGAGTTGAACTTTTTGTTATCGGAAGAATTCAAGATAAAGATCGTTTTAACAATCTAGTAAAAGAGGGAGAGCAAAAAAACTTCAATATAACTTATATAACAGATGAAAGAGCCGCACAAGGATCTAGTTTTTTATATTTAGCAGATTTTGTAGTGGGTACTGGAAGAAGCTTTATGGAGGCCACTTCTTTAGGCATTCCAACACTCACACCCGCACAAAATTCTGACATCCCTATTTTAGTAAATGCTAAGAATGTAGAACAATTTTTAGCTACTAATTTTTCTGAGCGAAATATTGCTAAAAAGAATGATAAAAAGACAACGCTTCGCATCATAAAAGAGTTAATAGTTGATAAGTCTGAATACGCCAAACAGCAAAAAGAAACAAAATTTTTTTTTGAAGAATACTTTGGAACTGAAAAAATAAATCAAAAATATACGAGTGTTTATAAATATGCAACATCAAAGTCTTGTTCTAAAATTAATTTATTCAGAAAAAATTTTTTATATATTTTAAAATTTATAATTAAAGGTAATTGAGTTTCCAATTAAAAACTAATCAACTCAATACATGCATAATTAATAAAAATCCAAAAGCTATGTGCTTCGAGTATAACTTGTAATCCTAAACATGTCATTATATAAATCAAATTTAAAATACCATATTTTATTGTTTCTTATTACTCCAATTTTAGGTCTGATTTATGGGGTAAAAACAAAATCTAAAAAAATCATACGTTGGAGTATTTTTGTGTTTACTGTAATCTATGGGTCTTTATTCAGTTTTTCAATATTTAATAGTGAAAAAGGAGCTACAGAAGGTGGGGCTGATGGATCAAGGCACTGGAATAATGTTTATAACCATTATCAGAATTTAGATTTTGAAGTGTGGTGGGAAGAGTTAATAGCCATTTTATCTTTTGCTCCCTATTCCACCACAAATGATGATGTATTCATTCATGTTTTGTCTTATTTAACAGGTACGGTATTCACTGCTCCTGGCTTGTTTTTTGTGGGTGTAGCAATTGTTTATGGTTATTTTTTCTCTGGGGCACTTGTTAAAATACTAAGCTATGTTAATTGGAATTCGAAATTAAATAAATTTTATTTTATATTTTTCTTAATTTTATTGGTCTTTTGGAAGCATCCTGGCGATATGCAAACTGTTCGCACTTGGACAGGAATGTGGGTACTTATCTATGCTTTGCTGTCTTACCATGAGACTAAAAAGCGTAAATATTTATTACTAGCGCTCACACCACCCTTAATTCATATAGCCTTTTTAGCGATGGCTATACCAATTTGGCTAGTCTTGTTTTCAGGCTATAGAAATCCAAAAGTTTATTTTATAATTTTTATAATTTCAATTTTTGCATCCAGTATAGTTGAACAAACTAATTTGCTTAAATTTGCACAGCAAACAGAACTTACTGCACAAAAAACGAAAGCCTATTATGTAGATGATGAAAGGCAGGTACTTAGGGATGATGCCTTGGAAGAAAAGGCTCAAGATTCTAATTTTTATAAAGAATATGAACAGTATAGGATACATTATTTTGTATTGTCAGGCTTGGCCATATTTATATTCGTCTTCTTACGGAAAAGAGGATTTGGAGCTATTGAAAATACGTTGTTTTCTTATGCTCTAGCAACTGCTGCATTTGCTAATTTTTTCACCTCAATTTATGCACTTCACAGTAGAGATTGGCAAATAGCAGGAATTTTGATTTTGAGTCTATTAGTTATTTTTTTATCTAAACAAAATTTAAAAAACATCCCTCTATCATTTTTAAAAGTAAGAATGCCTCTTTTTGTCTTTGTAACAGCTTTATTCCCATACATGCTATTCAAAATTTCAGCTTTATTAAGTCTTACATCAGTTTATATTTTGCTCTTACCCATATTTAGTTGGATAGAGCCAGATGTGTCTATAAGTCTAAGGGGTTTAATTGGATTATTTATGTAATAATATAAGGTATTTTTCTATAAAAAATTATAATTTAGCTTTATTTTTAAATATAGATGTGACATGTGCTTACAATTCATCCTTATTTTTCACCCACACATTTTCTAAAATGCCCTCAATTTAATTAGTGATAAGTTTTTTTATAAAAACTATTAATTTTCAACAAATATTAGTTTGTTATCAAAAATTTTATAATTTCTTAATTTATGGACAAGAATACAAAACGCAATTAAATTGATTAAAATTCAATAGATAGCCATATACCAAAATCTTAAATTGCGAATATAAAATATTTTTATACATCATAATATGATAAAAAAAATTATAAAAAATCTTTCAAATTTGCCTGGTTGGCGAACCCAACGTAAAATACTAGTTATTGAATCTGACGATTGGGGAAGTATTCGTACCCCTTCGAACAAAGTAAGAGAAATTTTGGTGGATAAAAATATACCAATGCTCATTGGTGAATCAAAGCGATTCTCAAACAATGATACTTTAGCAAACGCTGAAGATTTCAATGCATTGTTTGACACCTTAAGCAAATTTGAAGACATAAAAGGAGTTTGTCCAGTTTTTACTGCTGTAAGTGTGGTAGCAAATCCTGACTTTGAAAAAATTGAAGAATCTAATTTTAAACATTATTTTTACGAGCCATTCACTACCACTCTAGAAAAATACAATCATCAAGGCGCTTTTAAAATGTGGCAAGAAGGTGTGATCTCAAAACTTTTTGTGCCACAGTTCCATGGCAGAGAACATCTAAATGTTATGTTGTGGATGCGTCAACTGCAAGCGAATGACCCTAGAACACTTGCTGCTTTTAATTTGCAGTGTTGGGGATTTTTGAACAAAAATAAAATTAACAAAATCTCTTATCAAGCCGCTTTTGACCCAGAAATGCAATCGGATATTACTTATCAAGAATCTGTAATCAAAGAAGGTTTAGAACTTTTTGAAAATATTCACGGATACAAAGCTGATTTTTTTGTGCCACCTAATGGGCCATTCAATAACAGCTTAGAAGTTACTGCTGCAAAACATGGTATAAAATATATGTCTGCATCCAAAATACAATCCGAACCACAAGGAGCAGGACAGTATAAAAAGCACTTTCATTGGCTGGGGCAAAAAAATAAAAATCAGCAATATTATATTACGCGAAATTGCTTCTTTGAACCAAGTAATAGGAGTAAGGATTGGGTAGCAAGTTGCTTGTTGGATATAGAGAATGCTTTTAAATGGAAAAAACCAGCAGTAATCAGTTCACATCGTTTAAACTATATAGGCGGATTGAATGAAAAAAATCGTGTATCAGGATTAAAAGACTTAAACCGTTTGTTAAGTGAAATTCAGAAAAGATGGCCTGATGTAGAATTTATGACATCCTCACAATTAGGTGATCTAATTTCTAAATAATGAAGTATTTATAAAATGTAATTTTTTAAAGTATTCGCCTTAATGATTAAAAATCATAGACGTAAGCGCATCAAAATTAAAAAAGTAAGGTGTTACGACTACAAAATAAAATCAATTACTAAATCTTCCAAAAAAATCTTAATTCTTTTCCATATAATGACTTGAGATGATGTGATAGAAAACTAAACAACTACCTCTTAGGTCTACCTTCAAAAGATATAAACAGATTAGTTCAAAAGATATTTAATGTTTTAATTTCTTTTATTTTGAATTAAATTTAAGAATTGTGTGTCATTAAGTTCAGAACTAAATGCTTTAATTAATATATAATAGAATGAAATCAGTGATTAAATCTCAGGTTAGAAGCAATACATTTTTTTACAGAATATGGCTATTTATAAAACAAAAAGGTCAAAAACAATTATTGAAATTGAGATTACCTCAAGTTGGTGATGATTTTTATATAGATGGTTATCCAAGAAGTGGGAATACATTTTGTACAGGTTACTTAAAATGGATAATCCCTCAAAAAAAATATGCACATCACTTACACAATATTGCTCCAATTAAAATCGCATTATTAAAGAATATTAAAACTATAATTTTATATAGAAATCCTAAGGACACTATTGCTTCATACGCGATAATGCAAGATTACTATGGGCAAGGCCTTAAAAGTAATAAAGACTATTTATATGAAATTCTACAAAATTATATTTTCTATTATCAATTTGTATTAAACAAAAAGAATAGAATTACGGTATTGAATTTTGAAACTATTATAGATATTCATAAGTTGCATAATTTTTTTAATAAAAAATTATCAGTTCAGAAAAAAAATAGAGATGAACTTGAAGGATTTGTAACTAGATTCAAAGATAATCAAAAAAGAAAACCAAGTCAAAGAACGAATGCTCCTAACGAAGAACGTCAAAAAATGAAAATTCAAGTGGAACAAATTATAGAAGAATTACCTAATTTTTCAATTGCAATGAAGGTTTTTAATGAATTGAATTCTATAAAATAATATTTATAATGATAAATAACCTCTGTTTCTAAGCTTTCCTTAAGGAGAATTTATTTTAAAAGCGTTCATCATATAAATCGTTAATAACAAATATTTATTAATAATATTCATTAAATATTATGTTAAAAATCAGTACATAACATAAAAATAAAGAAACTAATGAATCTAAATAGTCTTAAGAATCACTTAATCAATACCCGTGGTTGGCGAACCAATCAGAAAATAGTTGTCATCGAAAGCGATGATTGGGGTGCAGTTAGAACATCCAATACTTCAGCTTTAAAGGTTTTGGAAAAAATGGGAGTTCATGTGCAAAAATGCCATTACACCATGTTTGATGCTTTGGCTTCGGAAGATGATTTAGATTCACTTTTTTCTGTTTTGTTAAGTGTTAAAGATAGCCAAGGTAAAAATGCTCGTCTAACAGCAAATTCCCTAGTAGCTAATCCCGACTTCAAAAAAATAAAAGAAAATAAATGTCAGAACTATTATGGGGAAGACTTTAGAGAGACTTTAAACAGATACCCTAATCACGCTAAGAGTTTTGATTTATGGAAAGATGGAATGGCTAGTGCTATTTTTCACCCTCAATTTCACGGGAGAGAACATCTTAATATATCAAGGTGGATGCAAGCCTTACAGAACAATGATGAAATAACAAATAAAGCATTTGATTTAGGTATATATGGCATAAGCGGTCATATTGTGCCAAATCAAAGAGGCAGCCATTTAGCTGCTTTTGATGGAGGAAAAAAGGAATTAACTTTTGATAGAGCTGATGTTGTTAAGACGGGCTTAGAAAAGTTTAAAGAAATTTTTGGGTATAGTTCTGAATCTATGATTGCACCTAATTATGTTTGGGATGATGAAATTGAAAAAGCAGCGAGTCAATCAGGAGTAAAGTATTTTCAAACTTCAACTACACAGCGTATTTCAAAAGATTTTGGAGAAAAACAACAAATCATAAGGCATTACACAGGCCAAAAAAATAAATTCAAGCAACTCTATATGATGAGAAATTGTCATTTTGAGCCCTCTTCAAACCCCAATAAAGACTGGGTAGATTCTTGTCTAAAGCAGGTGAAAACAGCTTTTACAATGCATAAGCCCGCTATTATCTCAACACATCGTGTCAATTTCGTAGGTTTTATTGATGAAAAAAATCGAAATAGAAATTTACCTAAATTTCAGAATCTTTTAAAGCAAATTGTAAAAAAGTGGCCTGATGTCATATTTATGTCATCCGATGAGTTGGGTAATTATATAACAACTAAAAAACTAGCATGAGAGTAATTTTAGGTGGTGATTTTTATGGAGGAAGAGGAGTTGATTCTTTAATACAAGATACTTCAGCCACCATCATTGATCATAAAATATTAACTAAATTTAAAAGTGCAGATTTGGCTATACTTAATCTGGAATCCCCATTAACTTCCTCCAATAATCCCATTAAAAAATCTGGGCCTGCTATCAAAGCCAGTACTGAAATTGGTGCATACATAAAAAAATGGGGTATAAACCTAGTTAATCTTGCCAATAATCATATTTTAGATTTTGGTGATGTAGGATTGCAAGACACACTGCACACATTAGATAAAATTAAGCTGCCTTATGTAGGTGCTGGTCTAGACATAGAGCGAGCTAAATCTCCCTTTATTTTTGAGATGTCTCATAAAAAACTAGCCATACTTAATTTTTGTGAAAATGAATGGAGTACTACCCACGGTAATTACCCTGGAGCTAATCCTATTGATGAGATAGAAAATTACATTCAGATTAAGAAGGCCAAAGCCCAAGCAGATTTCGTATTGGTAATAGCACATGGTGGGCATGAACACTATAATCTCCCTAGCCCACGTATGAAAAAATTATATCGGTTTTATGCAGAGATTGGAGCTGATGCAGTCGTTGGTCATCATAGTCATTGTACCAGTGGTTACGAAATACACAACGGAGTGCCTATATTTTACAGTTTAGGAAATTTCCTGTTTAATAATCCAGCTTTTAAAGATAAAAATTGGAATAAAGGGATGCTTGTTTCTTTAGACTTTAGCCAAAAGCCTTGCGCTTTTGAACTAACTCATTTTGATCAATGCAACGATAATATAGGAGTTGAAACGGTTAGTGCAGAGGTTAGTAATAGTCGTAACAAAGAGATAGAGGCTTTAAATGAGATCATACAGAGCGATTCCAAATTACTTGAGTCTTACCATTTATGGCTAATTTCTAATCAGAAAAAGTATAAAGCTTTCCTAGAACCTCATACCAATAGGTATATTCAGTTTTTACAAACTAGGAAACTCTTACCGAGTTTTTGGGCAAATAGAAAAAGAATATTTCTACTGAACCTTATTCGTTGTGAAGCGCATCGAGATGCTGTAGTTCATATTTTAGAAAACGAGATTAATTCTAAAATTTATAAGTAAATAAGATATAGAAAATTTATTTAAATGCTGTTTTAGATAAACTAAACAGCATATAATGTCCAAAATTCTTTCAATAATTTGCTAAACTTATTACAAAATCAACATTTATGATAAATTAAAAATTTTATTCTGTTCATTTTATTTTGAAAATATAAATAGTACATATAGTCAAGAGAAACAATTTACATAATTATGCCTAAATCAAATTGTTCTAGCATATAAAGATATCTCAGAATAAATTTATTCCTAGCTTAAACACCTTATAAACTTTAAAGGAGTTTGTATTTCTGACACTTCTAAAAATTTATGCTAAGCCGTGGATTACTGCTCTAAAAACATCCATAGAACGAATTTTCAAAAATAATTAATATAACAAATACTAATGATAGCAATACATAATAGTGAAATAGGTTTTCATCCAAGCTGGAGAGCGTATTGCGAGAGTACTAACATTCCCTATAAAACAGTGAATTGCTATTCTAGTAATATTGTTAGCGAACTGGAAGATTGCTTTGCTTTAATGTGGCATCATAGCCATATTAATTCAAATGATTTAGTTATTGCTAAGCAAATATTATTTGCGTTAGAGCATACTGGCTTTAAGGTATTCCCTGACTTTAAAACCAATTGGCACTTTGATGATAAAGTAGGACAGAAATATTTATTAGAACGCGCTGGAGTCCCTATGGTTCCTTCACATATTTTTTATAGCAAAACAGAATCGCTAGTGTGGATAGAACATACTACTTTTCCCAAAGTATTTAAGCTCCGAGGAGGAGCTGGATCTTCTAACGTTAAATTAATCCATAACAAAAGTGGGGCAAAAGCCATCGTTAAAACTGCTTTTGGTAGGGGCTTTTCAAATTATGATTCCAAAGCTAAACTTAAAGAACGCTATCGCAAATGGCGCTTAGGAAAAATCAACTTTACTGATGTTGTAAAAGGAATAATCCGTTTATTTTATCCACCTCAATATGCCAAAGTAGCCGGTAGGGAAGTAGGCTATGCTTACTTTCAGGATTTCATTCCCAACAATAACTCGGATACGAGGATTATAGTTACGGGAAACAAAGCTTTTGCTTTAATGCGTTATGTTCGTGAAAATGATTTCCGTGCCTCGGGCAGTGGTAATTTTGGATATGCTAAAGAACTCTTTGACGAGCGTTGTGTGCAAATTGCTTTTGAGATCTCCCAAAAGCTTAAGTTGCAAGTAGGTGCTTATGATTTTGTTTTTGATGAAAATAACAAGCCTTTGGTAGTTGAAGTAAGTTATGGGTACGATAAAGAAGGATATTATGGCTGTCCTGGCTATTGGGATAGTGATTTAGTTTGGCATGAAGGGAAATTTAATCATGAGGGATGGATGGTTGATTTAATGAATAAATAAAAACTTGTATTTAAAATCACCTTTATTATACATAATTAGGTATTTGCATATCAGATTAAAAAGGGTGTTAAGAATATAGTTTGATATCGTGAAAAAGAGTTAGCAAAGACTAGAAGAAAGTATAATTTAACACCAAAAGTTATTTAAAATACATTTAACTTTAATCTTTTAAAACCAAAATCGGAAAAAATATCTGGAGTTTTGAAAATTTGGAACACTCTTTTGCTATTCAAATTTTTGGAATTTAACTTTTTAGCTGGATTACAAAAGGTAGAATTTTTAAAGCTGTTTTTGTAAAGAATAATGAATAATTTAAAATATGATGTTGAAAACATTAACTAAAATTATTAAAAAATATTTTAAATGAAAAAGCCTATAATTATTTTTGGTACAGGACGCTCTGGAACTACCATTTTAATGGACGCCTTATTCCGACATAAGGATGTAGCATATTTTCCAAATTACTTAAATTACAAACCACAATGGCTTTGGTTTTGTTATTTAAGAAATTTACACGATAATAATTTTTTTAGAATATTAAAAAAACGAGATAAATCATTCGCACATCAGATTATCAACCTTATAATATCTAAACCTGTTGAGGGCTATGCAATCTGGGAATATATATTACCTAATCACATTAATTTTTCCAGAAATTACCTGAGTGATTTTACCATAAGCGAGATTGATAAAGCGAAAGTCAATACCTATTTTGAAAGCTTAGTTTCCTTACAAAACCGTTCGAGGTTAGCCCTCAAAATTACAGGTCCTGGGAGGTTAAAATTTTTATATGAATTGCTGCCTGAGGCAAAATTTATTTGGTTAAAACGTAATTTTATACCTACATTAAGTTCTTTTCTAAAAGTTGGATTCTTTGAAAATAGAAAAACAAATGAATTATGGTGGAAGTCAGAAGCGGTTGAACGAAAATTAAATAAATTTCCTGAAATTAAAGAAGATTCAATTTTATTTACAGCTTTTCAATTGCATGAAATAATAAAAGATATTGAGTTTACTATTCAACATTTAAATTTAAATGTTTTTATCGTAAACTATGAAGACTTTACCAAAAATCCAGATAAAACAATGCAAGATGTTTTAAGTTTTTGTGAGCTGGATATAGATCAAGATTGTATTTCATTTCTTGATAAAACAATTATTGAGGACAGAAATAAGGCAGATACTTCCTATTTTGATGAGGAAACACTTCAAAATATAAATAATTTGAGAATAAAACTAAACCAACTTGAAGAGTAAAAAACCAGTTAAAATAGTTTTTATTATTCCATCCCTTCAGTCTGGGGGGATGGAAAGGGTAATGTCCCAGCTATTGTTTTATTTTTCAAAACATAGCAACTGTGAATTACATCTTATCTTGTACGGTATAAGTAGGGATGTTTTTTACGATATTCCAACTAATGTAGTGCTACATCAGCCAAATTTTAAGTTTAATAATAATTTAAGGTTGTGGTCTACGTTTAAAACTTTATTTTATATCAGAAAGACTTTTAAAAAAATAAAACCTTATTCTATACTCTCTTTTGGAGAATATTGGAATAATTTTGTTTTATTAGCTTCTCTAGGTCTTTCGCTTCCTGTGTATGTGTCTGACCGAAGTCAACCGAATAAAAGTTTAGGTAAATTACACGATAAATTAAGGAGGATTCTATATCCAAAAGCGAAAGGGGTAATCTGTCAAACAGAAAAAGCTTTTTATATTTATCAAAAGATGTTTAAGCATCATAATTTCATAATTATCGGTAATCCTATTAAAGATGTAGTCAAACCAAATATACACAACAAAGAAAATATTGTCCTTTCTGTGGGTCGCTTAATCGATTCAAAGCACCATGAGGAACTCATAAAGATGTTTGCAGATATCAATCAGGAAAATTGGAAATTAATCATTGTTGGTGATAATGCGTTAAAACAAAATAATAGAGAAAAACTTCAAAAACTTATCCATGAATTGGGAATGGAGCATAAAATAGAGCTGGCAGGAAGACAAAGTAATGTAGACCACTATTACAATAAAAGTAAAATATTTGCTTTCACCTCGAGTTCGGAGGGATTCCCTAATGTTTTAGGAGAAGCCATGTCTGCAGGTTTACCAATAGTGGCTTATGATTGTGTCGCTGGTCCAAGTGAACTAATCGTGGAAAACGAAACGGGGTATTTAGTCCCATTACACAGCAAAGAACAATTTAAATTAAAACTAAAAAGGCTATTAGAGAATGATAATTTAAGGATAGAAATGGGACATAAGGCTAAGGAAAGTATCAAGAAAAATAGCCTAGAGGTGATTGGTTTGAAGTTTAAAGAAGCAATGTTTAATGGAAAATCAGAGGAAATCCTAAATCAGAGGAAAGCCCAAACAAATGAACCCCAAAAATATTTAGATAGACAAATACTAATTAAAACTTATATCAAAGAAAAATTTAAATCATCCCCATTTTTATATATCATGTGGTTTAAGCTAAATAAAGGAAAACTGTTTAACTTTATAAAATTACCAGATCCATCACACAACTATTATTTTGATGGTTATCCAAGATCTGGGAATACATTTATACATAATTATATAAAACATTTACTTCCTGAGTTCAATGGAGCATCGCATTTGCACTGTATTGCAGGTATTAGAATAGCCTTTAAATATAAATTGCCAGTTATTGTAGTTATAAGAGAACCTTTTGATGCCATTACATCTAATTTATTCATGATTTATGGGGATAAAAAGCAGATTAGTAATGAGTTGATGGATGAAGTCATCATGGAATATATAGTATTTTATAAATATGTTTTAGCTCATAAAAAAGACATCCATATAGTCGTTTTTAATGATTTTTTTAATGTTTTAATAAATACAAGCTTGGGTATTCTTGACTTTTTAAAAGTGGATACCATGAGTGATTCTGTCCTAAATTCAAAATATAAAGAACATTTGCAAATCATGAAACTAAAAGAGAAAGATAAGTCAGATCAATCTTCATCTATGCCGAATAAAAAGAGGATTAAGTTTAAACAAACTTTAACCGATAGGATGAATGCCAACTCAAATTTAAAAGAAGCACTTATTTTATATGGAATAATTAAAAGCGAAGAGTGCGTTAACTAGTCACTGTCATTCTAGAGCCTATTATATATCTATTTAACTCATAAAAAGTATTTTTTGATACATTAGAATTGTATTAAAATTCCTATTCTCCGGATGGTATTTCAATGATTTTAACGCCAAATTATTTTATTTTAAATCAATCATCTTGATATATTAATTTTAAAATTAATAGTGTCCTATCTTATCCTTTACATCTCTAAATAAAAAGCATTAGTTTAGTTAAATAGAATATAAAAAAATTCTATGAGGGACATATCATTCACAATCTCTCATCTAATTTAGGCTTTTTTCAAAATTGCTTTCGTCATAGAGTAGGAGTTAAGAAAATAAAAATATTTTTAATTTTTCTATATTTAAGGTCAAATACTATAGATTAAATTTTGGAAATTATAAATACATACTGTCCTTACACTAGAGTAAATTCCAAAATGAAATGAAGCAATGTATCTTATTAGAATGTGATACTTTTTCACCATACAAACTTAAAAATTGGTTATCAGAATCTAATTTTGATGAAAAATATGACATTTATATTCTTATTAAAACAAAACGCTACAAATTGTTTAATGAAATATTGTCAATATTTCCAAACCTCAAATGCATCGTTCATGAGGATTTATTTACCTATAAACCCAATGTGAAAATAGATATTAATAGCCATTTTGAATTCACAAAAAATTATTTAAATGATCAAATCACCTCAAGATTACTAGACAGACAAGGCTATTGGCCAAGTTATGGCATTGGGGTTCAAAATGGCTTAGGCTATTATACTGACGTCTCCTACAATGTGATGTCTTTTTTGAAAGAAAAAGAAATTAAATTAATCTATTTTAGAAATACACCACATGAAGCAGCAGAATGGATGTTGGCAAAATTAGCAGATTTTTTAGCTATTGATGTATATACCAGCGAACGTTTCGTTTTACCTTGGTTATTTACCCTTTCAAAAGGATATTTAAAGGACAGAGAGTCAGTTTGTGAAGACTTTGAATTGAACCCTGCTGAAGATTTACGGGAACATATCACCAATTTTGCAAAGCTAATTTCAGACAAATATGACCTAGCGATGCCTTCCTACGAAAAAAATAGACTTGGGAGAGGGGTCTTTAAATTTTATAATCCGTTTAAGCATCTTACAAAATCCATCCGCCGCCCACATGATTTTATAAATAAAACCATCAATTTTCTTTACTATAAGAAACATGCAAATAATATCGATTTTAAAAAAACAAAGTATATTGTATTTTTTCTGCATTATCAGCCTGAGCGTTCTACTTTACCTGAAGGATTTGAATTTATAGATCAATTCTACGCCATAAAAACATTAAGCATGATGTTGCCAGCAGGAGTTAAATTAGTGGTCAAAGAACATCCCTCTACATTCACACGCCAATCTGCATCAAAATTTAGAAACCTTTATCAATACAAGTTGTTGAATAAACTTATAAATGTGGATATCTGTCTAATGAGCGTTGATAATTTTCAACTTATAGACTATTCTTTGGCGGTAGCTACTATTACTGGAACAGCGGCTGTAGAAGCCTATATTAGAAAAAAGCCAGTAATTATTTTTGGCTTAAACAATTTATTAGTAGAAGGGGTTCATGGTTTCAGTAGCATTGATGAGTTGCAAGATTTTATAGATAGGGTAGTGAATCAGTCCATTATAATAGATAATGTTATAGAGAACTTATTTAATTTATGTGTAAAAAAATCTGCTTCAGGAATGACTAAATCTCCAGATGATGAAATTGATTATTACTTAAAATACGAGTACCAAGAAGTAGCACATTATAAATTACTTTCTAAATTATTGAATATAAAGTTGAACCCATGTTAAAACATCTTTTGGGTTGGAAAACTTCCAGAAAAATCATTGTATTTGAAAGTGATGACTGGGGCAGTTTTCGTTTTAAAAATCAACAAACTAGGGATAAATATATACAAAACCAGGACACCAGACTTTGGATGCATCATAATGATGCTTTTGAATCTTTTGAGGATCTAAAACAACTTTCATATGTCTTAACTTCAACAATTGATAAAAATCAAAATACAGCCCGTTTTACATTTCTATTTAATCCAGCAAATCCTGACTTCAATAAGATAGAAGAGGGGAATTTCGAAAATTATTATTACGAAAGTTTTAAAGAAACGCTCCATAAACGAAAAGACGGTGAACAAATTTTAGGTTGGTACCAGAATGCAATTAAAGAAAATTGTATTGAAGTAGGCTTTCATGGGAGAGAACATCTAAATGCAAGACTTTGGATGAAGCATTTAAAATCAGGCAATAAAATTGCACTTAAAGGTTTCACAGACCGTGCTTGGGGCTTTTCTAAACTATACCAGGCTGACGTGAAAAGTTCTTACAGATCTACCTTCAAAATTGAGTCTTATGATGAGCTTGATGCCCTGAAGATTAACATAAAAGAAGGTGTGGAGCTAATGAATACTATTTTTAATCAAAAAACAACCTATTTTCTGCCTCCAGACGGACCTTATCATTTAAATTTAAATAAAACATTAGCTGATAATGGTATTAAATTTATTGGTTTAGCCAAATTACACAACAATCCATTACAGCCAAAATTGCAGCAGAAGAAATTATTTTGGCTTGGAAAGCAAACCAAAGAAAAGTTGACTGTAATTACTCGAAATGTGGTTTTTGAGCCTGCTTCTCCAGATTATAAAGGAGTAAACACAACAATCCAGGAAATAGAAAAAGCTTTTGCTTACAAAAATCCTGCAGTTATAAGTACCCACAGAGCCAACTATATAGGAACATTAAACCCTAATAACAGATCAAACAGCCTAACTGAATTAAAAATCTTACTAAGTAAAATTAGTAAAAAATGGCCGCAAGTAGAATTTTTGACTTCTTCAAAATTAGGGCAAATCATAAACCAAAATAAACATGCTTAATAACTTTAAAACAGCATTAAATTGGAACCTAATTAATGCTTTGGGTTGGCATACAAAAAGAAAAATAGTAGTCATTGAATGCGATGATTGGGGTAGTATTAGATCACACAAAAAAGCATGGGATGAGCTTTCTCTAAATAAACAAATAAAAAATGATTATTTTCTGAAATATGATGCATTGGAATCTGAGTCTGATTTACTAGCATTGTATGATACCTTATCTAAATTTAAAGATATAAATGGAAATTATCCTATCATTACAGCCAATACCTTAATGACAAATCCTGATTTTAAAAAAATCAAGGATGATAAATTTGAAGTTTATCATTATGAATTATTTAAAGAAACGCTAGCACGCTATTATCCAAATCAAAACACATTTGAAACATGGGAAAAAGGAATTGATGAAAATTTTTTAAAACCTCAATTTCACGGAAGAGAACATGTTAATGTCAATGCTTGGATGAATGCGCTGCAAAACAATGATCCCTTAGTAAAATCGGCTTTTGATCTTGAAGTTTTTGGAGCTTCAAAATCTAATACAATAAATAGAAGGGCAAACTACATGGCTACCTTCGATTTTAACACCCAGACAGAACTACAAGATGTTTTAGCCAACTTAGAATGTGGGCTCAAAATATTTAAAAACACTTTTGGTTCCCATTCCAAAACAATCATCGCCCCTTGCCATGTTTGGTCTAATGATATCGATAAAATTCTTTTGGAACATAATGTTTTAGGATATCAAGCTAACCCTGTTCAATTCAACCCCGTAATAGGAAGAAAGAAATACCAAAGGAAAATACACTACACAGGCCAGACTGGTCCTTCGGGTTTGAAATACATGATAAGAAATGCCTTTTTTGAGCCTTCCCGTTATGGAGAAGCAACAGCCGCTAAAGATATTTTTAGCCATGCAGAGTCTGCTTTTCGCTGGAATAAACCCCTTGTTATAGGTACACATAGAGTGAATTTTATGGGCGGTATTGATGTTAAGAACAGAACTAATAACCTTACTTTGTTTGAGAATATTCTAAAAGAATTATTAAACTTGTATCCTAATATAGAGTTTATGACCTCTGACCAGCTAATTGAGCTGATGATAAGTGAAAATTGAATCAGAATACTCTGAGCCGAAATCCAACAATAGCATTACTATTTAAATGCTTAGGGTCTTTTATAAAATAAAGACACTTTATTCCATTGCAGACCCTGGAATTTACACTCATAAATTTATCGTTATATCAAAACTCACTTGTTCATTAAGAGTTCTTTTATTTTACGTTTCTTGTCCATACTAGCTAGACTATTTAGGTCTTTATAAACTATACTTAAAATTTATTTTTACACATTAAAATGCGCATTTTACAAATTAATACTGTGGCCAACTCTGGAAGCACGGGCCGCATAGCTGAAGAAATAGGTAACATCTTTATAAAAAATGGACACGAAAGCTACATTGCCTTCGGAAGAGGAAACAGACCAAGCAACTCGAATCTGATAAAAATTGGCACACAAAAAGATATCTACCAGCATGGGCTGGCTACATTGTTATTTGATAAACACGGTTTAGCCTCTAAAAATGCTACGAAAAAGTTTATCCGCAGAATAGAAGAAATTAAACCCGATGCAATCGGTCTGCACAATATTCACGGCTATTACCTCAACTATCCAGTGCTTTTTAAGTTTATCAAAGAAAAAAATATCCCAGTGGTTTGGACATTTCATGATTGCTGGCCATTTACAGGGCACTGTTCTTATTTTGAAAGCGTAGGTTGTGAAAAATGGAAAACGCATTGCGAAAAATGTCCTTTGACTGGAAATTATCCAAAAGCCTTAATGGACAGAAGTTATCAAAACTTTGAGGATAAGCAAAATGCATTTTCAGGAGTACAAGATTTAAAAATAATAACCCCCAGTACTTGGTTAGCAGGTTTAGCTAAGCAATCTTTTTTAACGTCTTATCCTGTAGAGGTTATTCACAACGGAGTAGATTTAAAAACATTTAAGCCCAAAGCCAAAGAGATTAAAGACGATGACCATATTATACTAGGTGTTGCGAGTACTTGGGACGCTAGAAAAGGACTACAGGATTTTATTGAATTAAGAAAAATATTAGCTTTGGATTCTAAAATAGTACTCATCGGTTTAAGTGATAAACAAATTGAACAGTTACCAAAAGGAATTCAAGGAATTAAACGCACAGAAAATGTCGAAGCCTTAGTAGATTGGTACAACAAGGCAAGCGTCTTTGTAAACCCTACTTATGTTGATAATTTTCCAACTACAAATCTTGAAGCTTTAGCCTGTGGTACACCAGTAGTAACTTATAATACTGGAGGTAGCCCTGAAGCCATAGACCACCAAACAGGTATTGTAGTTGATAAGGGAGATGTCAAGGCTTTGTCCGAAGCTGTTTTAACAATGGTCAAAAATGAAGCTACGGTGAAGGCTTGTAGGGAAAGAGCAGAAAAATATTTTAACAAAGAGGACAGGTATAAAGAATACTTAAGTATTTATAATCAATTAATTACACAAAACTAAAAGTTTAAAATAAGATTTAGCATATGTTTTTTAATTCCCTTGATTTTGCCATTTTCTTACCAATTGTGTTTATACTTTATTGGTTCGTGATCAAGAATAATTTAAAATTACAAAATCTTCTTATTGTATTAATGAGTTATATCTTTTATGGTTGGTGGGACTGGCGCTTTTTGTCATTAATTATATTTAGCACCGTTATTGATTATTTGGTAGGTAGAAGATTAAAAACAGAAGAGAAGCATTTTAAACGAAAAACATTACTCTGGACAAGTATTATTATAAACCTTGGTTTTTTAGGTTTTTTCAAATATTATAATTTTTTCTTAGATAATTTCCAATCAGCATTTTCATTTTTAGGATATGGAATTAGTTCGAGTTCCTTAAATATAGTTTTGCCTATAGGAATAAGCTTTTACACTTTTCAAACCTTGAGCTATTCTATTGATGTGTAAAGGCGTAAATTAGAGCCAACAAAAGACTTTATAGCATTTTCTGCATTTGTTTGTTTTTTTCCACAACTGGTAGCTGGGCCAATTGAAAGAGCATCAAATTTACTACCTCAATTTTATAAACGAAGAAAGTTTAACTATACCCTTGCAGTAGATGGTGTAAAACAAATGGTTTGGGGTTTTTTTATGAAAATAGTCATTGCAGATAATTGTGCAGCTTATGCCAATCAAATTTTTGATGATTATGAGTCCTATAATGCAGCTAGTCTTTTTATAGGTGCATTAATGTTTACATTTCAAATTTATGGTGATTTTGCGGGTTATTCTAACATAGCAATTGGAGTTTCAAGATTATTTGGTTTCAATTTAAAGCAAAATTTTGCCTTCCCATACTTTTCTAGAGATATTGCTGAATTCTGGAGAAGATGGCATATATCATTAAGTACATGGTTTAGGGATTATTTGTATATCCCTTTAGGAGGAAGCAGGGTAAGCAATGCTAAAAAGATAAGAAATACATTTATAATTTTTGTAGTTAGCGGTTTTTGGCATGGTGCAAACTGGACATTTGTAATTTGGGGTTTATTAAATGCAATTTATTTTTTACCTTTATTATTGCTTAAAAAAAATAGAGTCTATCTTGGAGTGATTGGAGATTCTAGATATCCAAGATTAAACGAAATTTTAGGTATGCTAATGACCTTTTTATTAACCATATTAGCTTGGGTTTTTTTTAGATCTGAAAATATTACAGATGCTTTTGGTTTTTTGGGTAATATAGTAACCCTCCATTCTGGTAAATCAATCAATGTTTCTATGGTAGTAATTTTGGTAATCATAGCTTTTGTTCTAATTGAATGGTTTGGTAGACGAAGTAAATTTGCAATTCAAAATAGCTTTAAAAATTACCCTATCATTGATAGAGTTCTTACATATATAATTATAATTTCAATTTTTATGTTTGGTCAATTTAATAGTGAGTATGAATTTATCTATTTTCAATTTTAATGTATAAATTTTTCAAAGAAGTAGCGATAGCCTTCGTGATTTTATTTTTAATTAATCTGATAATTTCTTATTTGATTATTAATCCACAAGTTTATACTCCTTATGAAAAGGTAATGGAAAACATAGGGTCTAAAAATTTTATATTTTCAGATAGCCATGGTTGGTCATTGACTAAAAATAATTGCGAAGGTGAAGTATTATTAAAGGAAAATAATATAAAAAATTTAAGTTACGGAAGTGATTCATACTTTGATATATATTTCAAATTAAATTATATAATTAATCAAGGCATTGCAATAGACACTATCTATTTATCGGCTGATCCTCATATGTTAGGAAAAAAAAGGATACATAATAGTAATAAAAACCGTTCAATAGCCTACACTGACTTTGAAACCTATACTGATTTTTTTGATATGTCTTATCCAGAATTTCTCACAATAAAGTATGTTATGAAATATTTCAGCACATTTAATGTAAATAATGCTCAATTAATTCAAAAATACTTTAATACAATCTTATCAGAAAAAAATATTTTCAAAAACCAAATCCAAAATTTTAGTGATTTATCAAAAAAGCAAAGAGAAATAAAATCTAAAGCTAGGTTTTTAAGTTTTTATGAACGGGGTCCTTCTAAAAAACTAGAAATTGTACTACAAAAAATTTTAAATATTGCTTTAGAAAAAAATATAGTTGTAATTGGTTTAGAATATCCAGTTGCTCAACAAATGAAGTCTCTTAAAATTCCTGATACTATGGTATTACCTAGAAAAATATTTTTAAATAAAAATCTTAAGTTTCTAAGTTTAACAGACATTGATAGCGATATATACTTTGAAAACCAAGATCATGTTAATAAGCTTGGTGCGGATATAATTATTAATCGCATTTTAGAAATAAAACCCTAAAAATTAGTGGAAAATAATAATATTTTATTATTTAAAAAATACTGGAGCTTTTAGGTATATACAATATGTAACATAAACCATGGATAAAAACACTAAAATATATATTGCAGGTCATCGCGGTATGGTAGGCTCCGCTATTTGGCGAGCATTGGGCAGTAAAGGCTATACCAATCTCATAGGAAGAACAAGTAAGGAATTGGATTTAAAAAATCAACAAGCAGTAACTGTTTTTTTTGAAACTGAAAAGCCAGATGTAGTTATTGATGCAGCGGCTCGTGTGGGTGGAATTTTAGCCAATAAAGAGTATCCTTATCAATTTTTGATGGAGAATCTGCAAATTCAAAACAACCTGATGGCAACAGCACATCAAACAAAAGTTGAAAAGTTTATTTTTTTAGGATCATCCTGTATTTATCCCAAATTGGCACCACAACCGCTTAAAGAAGACTATTTGCTTACAGGTGAACTAGAGCCAACAAATGAATGGTACGCGATAGCGAAAATTGCTGGGGTAAAAGCATGTCAGGCCATACGTCAACAATATGGAAAAGAGTATGTGAGTTTAATGCCGACGAATCTATACGGGTCGCACGATAATTTTGATTTGCAAACCTCCCATGTTTTACCAGCCATGATACGAAAGTTCCACGATGCAAAAATCAAAGAAGGAAAAACGGGGATGAGTGAGCCTGTCGACCTCTGGGGGACAGGAAGTCCAAAAAGAGAATTTTTACATGTAGATGATTTAGCGCAAGCGGTTTGCTATGCTTTAGAAAACCCTCTAGAAGAACATCTTTATAATGTAGGGACAGGCACAGATTTGAGTATTAAAGACTTGGCAGAAAAAATACAAAAAATTGTTGGTCACCAAGGTGAAATTCAATGGGATTCTAGCAAGCCAGATGGGACACCAAGAAAACTACTAGATGTCTCTAAGCTGCATCAAGAAGGGTGGCATCATCAAATCAATCTAGATGATGGTATTCAAAGTACGTACGACTGGTTTCAAAGTCATATTGACACTTTTAAGGAAGTTGAGGTAAACAAATAGATATCAGATGTTTGAGGGCTTTTAACTTCGGGCCTGCCTGATTTCAGCAAACCTTATTCAATATTCCTTATTCGGTATTCAATATTCAGTATCCACAACTCACCACTAATATCTCCCTTAGGCTTAAGAGAGTTCTCGATACAAATTTCACTTTTTTCAAAAGTAAAATTCACTCGAACTGACATTTATTCAATTAAAAATTCTTAATCAATAATTCAAAATTATTTCAACTCACCTCTCACCACTACTGGCTCACCTGTCACTTCGAGTGATTTTCGATAGAAAATTGTATCGAGAAGTAGTTTTGAGTGTAACAGAGTTCTCGATACAAATTTCACTTTTTTCAAAAGTAAAATTCACTCGAACTGACATTTATTCAATTAAAAATTCTTAATTAATAATTCAAAATTATTTCAACTCACCTCTCACCACTACTGGCTCACCTGTCACTTCGAGTGATTTTCGATAGAAAATTGTATCGAGAAGTAGTTTTGAGTATAACAGAGTTCTCGATACAAATTTCACTTTTTTCAAAAGCAAAATTTACTCGAGCTGACATTTTTTCAATTAAAAATTCTTAATTAATAATTCAAAATTATTTCAACTCACCTCTCACCACTACTGGCTCACCTGTCACTTCGAGTGATTTTCGATAGAAAATTGTATCGAGAAGTAGTTTGAAGTTTAACAGAGTTCTCGATACAAATTTCACTTTTTTCAAAAGCAAAATTCACTAGAACTGACATTTTTTCAATTAAAAATTCTTAATTAATAATTCAAAATTATTTCAACTCACCTCTCACCACTACTGGCTCGCCTGTCACTTCGAGTGATTTTCGATAGAAAATTGTATCGAGAAGTAGTTTTAAGTTTTCGAAAGATCTGTTGAGTATAGCCTGTCTTGAGCTTAGAAAAAAGGTCGAAGTACATTGTACGCAAACAACTTACAAAACCTAAGTTTGAAAAAAAAAATGCAGTAAAGCGCATAAACGATTAAACAAACAAAAAATGTCAAATAAAGTTCATGTCATACTATCAGGGGGCTCAGGAAGCCGTTTATGGCCTTTGTCAAAAAAGTCTAGAACCAAACAGTACATACCACTTTTCGATAAGAAAAACTTATTTGAAATTACCTTGGACAATAACCAAAAGTTTTGCGATAAAATCCTGGTGGTAGGCAATATCGATAACTACGAATTGTCCTTAAATGCTTTACAAGAAAACGTCACCAATACGTACCAAGTTATTGTAGAGGCCTTGTCTAAAAACACAGCGGCAGCCATCGCTTTTGCAGCCTTATCTTTAGAAGAAGATGATTTGATGCTTGTGACGCCCTCAGACCATGTTATAGAAGATGAAAAAGCCTATGAAAAAGCCCTAAACGAAGCTTTTGATTTTGCAGAAAAAGACTACTTAGTAACTTTTGGAATTCAACCTACAAAACCAGAAACAGGGTATGGTTACATTCAAAGTGAGGGTTCCAATGTGGTTGCATTTCATGAAAAACCTAATAAAGACACAGCAAAATCATTTGTGGAGGCTGGGAATTACCTATGGAACAGTGGTATTTTTTGTTTTAAAGCCAAAACATACCTTGAGGAATTAAGTGCATTCCGCCCTGATATTCTAGAGGCCTGTAAAAGCGTGATGAATTTGAAGCAGTCAGATTTTTTAGATGCAGCTGAATCAAAAAAAATTCCATCAGAAAGTATTGATTATGCGGTGATGGAACACTCCAAAAAGATAAAGGTAGTTAAAGGTACTTTTGAATGGTCTGATTTAGGTTCTTTTGAAGCATTGTTCGACTATTTTTCTTCAAAAAATGCTTATGTCCAAGATTCAAACCTCGTCATTGCAGAAACAGCTCATGTTGAATTACATGGGTTAGAAAACACGATGGTTATTCAAAGCGGAGAAGCTATCTTAGTAATGCCAATTGAGCAATCGCAAGAAGTGAAAAAAATTTATCAAAGATTATTGAAAACAAATACTAAACTAATTGAATAATATGGAACACGATGAACGCCCTTGGGGAAAGTATTTTGTGCTTGAAGATACGCCAACACATAAAGTAAAACGAATTGAAGTAAAACCAGGCGGGAGACTTTCTTATCAATACCATCACAAACGTTCTGAAGTATGGACAATTGTTCAAGGTAAAGCAAGAATCACACTAAATGATGTGGATACGGATCATACAGCAGGAAATGTTATTGAAATTCCTTTAAAAGCAAAACATCGTATAATGAATATTGGTGAAAAAACTCTTATTTTTGTAGAAGTACAACTGGGAACCTACTTTGGCGAGGATGATATTGTTAGAATAGAAGATGATTACAACAGAGAATAAAAATTGTAAAAGCTGAATTTTTATACTGTAAAATGTTAACTTTGGCAAAATGTTATAATAAGGTTTAGACCTTTGTTTGAATTACAAATTAAATCAGTGATACATAATCAAATAACTATATAATTGAAATTTTATGAAAAATGCACTAGTTCTAGGAGGTGGAGGTTTTATTGGTGGCCATTTAGCCAAGAGATTAAAAAAAGAAGGGTTTTATGTTAAAATAGTTGATATAAAGCCAAATCATGAGTTTTGGGATCACCAATTGATTTGTGATGAATATATGGAAGGCGATTTAAGAGACCCTCGCATAGTTGAAAAAGCTTTTGAAAACAAACAAAATGCATCCTATGATGAGGTGTACCAGCTAGCTGCCGATATGGGTGGAGCACTTTATATTTTTACAGGTGAGAATGATGCCAATGTGATGCACAATTCAGCATTAATCAATCTAAATGTTGCGCATGAATGTGTTAAAAACAAAATCGGGAGGGTTTTTTATTCATCTTCTGCTTGTATGTATCCTGAACACAACCAATTGGATGCAGATAACCCAAACTGTGAAGAAAGTTCTGCCTATCCTGCCAATCCTGATTCTGAATATGGTTGGGAAAAACTTTTTTCAGAACGTTTATTCTTAGCTTTTAGTAGGAACTATAAATTAAGCGTGAGAGTTGCAAGATTTCATAATATTTTTGGCCCAATGGGAACCTGGATTGGAGGTAAAGAAAAAGCACCAGCTGCCATGTGTCGTAAAGCTGCAGAAACAGCCGATGGTAGTTCAATTGAAGTTTGGGGTGATGGAAAACAAACAAGATCATTCTTACATGTTGATGAGTGCGTTGAAGCTGTCCTGAGATTTATGAGACAAGACCACTTCGATGGGCCTGTAAATATTGGCTCGGAAGAGATGGTTACGATTAATCAATTGGCAGAAATGGCTATTAAATTATCAGGTAAAAATATTTCAATTGATAATCTTGAAGGTGAAGAATTTATAGAAAAATATGGTTTCTCTTGTCCTGTTGGTGTGAAAGGGCGTAATAGTGACAACAAACTTTTTAAGAATAAAATGGGTTGGGAAGTAAATCTTCCCTTAATTAAAGGCATGAAGACTACTTTTGAATGGATCGACGAACAGGTAAAACTTCAAAACAAATAAATGGCAAAAGACGATACTGTTGTAATTTTAGATCAGGCATCTGGCTATCTTCAAATAGATATGCTAGATGCGCTGTCTAAAAAATACAAAAAGTGTGTTATTATTGCAGGAACAATCGTAGAGAGAGAAACAAAACTATCAGAAGATTATGTTTGGCATAAAATAGTTAAATATGATAAAAAAACGCCTATACGTAGAATCTATACTTGGGTTCTAGCTTCTCTACAAATGCTTTTTTTGTTGCTTTTTAAATATAGAACAGCAAGGGTTATTGCGATTACTAATCCACCTTTTGCGCCCTTTGTTCCTTATATGTTAAAACTGAATTATGACGTACTCGTCTATGATTTAATTTTAGATGCTTTAGTCAATTTTTCATATGTTAAAAAGAAAAGTTGGATTGTTGAACAAGCTGAGAGTCTCTCTAAAAAGATGTTTAAGAATGCTCAAAATATTTATACTCTCACACCTGAACTTGCCGAACAAGTCCGAAACTATACAGATAAAGAAATTAAAATAGTGCCAATATGGACCAACAACGATTTCTTTAAAACAATTAATAAAGATGAAAATTTAATTATTGAAAAGCTACAAATCGATAAATCCAAATTTGTAGTCACTTATTCCGGAAACTTAGGCAAAACCCATCCAGTAGAATTAATTGTGGCATTAGCAGAAGTCTGTACTGAAGAAAATTTTTACTTTATCATTATTGGGGGAGGTCATAAATTTGAATTAATTAAATCTTTAATTGCAGAAAAAAACATATCAAATATAACACTACTCCCATGGCAACCGATAGAATTATTGCCTCACAATATGCAAGCAGGCGATGTAAATGTTGTAACCCTAGAGGAGGATGCATCGCATCTCAGCATACCAAGTAAAACATTTAATCTCTTGTCGGTAGGAAAGCCAATTTTAGCATTATGTTCTGAAAAATCTGCTTTAGCAAAATTAATTGATACCCATGCATGCGGAAAATCTTTCAAGTCTAAAGATTTATTATTGATTAAAGACTTTTTAATTGAACTAAGTATAAATCAAAAAAAGTACGATGATTATGCCGAAAATGCAAAAAAGGCATCGTTTAGCTTTACTAAAGAAAATGCAAAATCGTTCCTTTAATAAATCTTGATTAGACTTCACCGCTTTATTTTTTATGCTAACAATTGACCATCAAAAAAACATCAACAGTTTTTATAATGTACAAAAATATCATTAAACCGCTTTTAGATCGCTTAGTGTCTTTATTAGCAATTTTAATTCTGAGCCCTATTTTTTTGATTGTGGCTTTATGTTTAACATTTGTAAATAGTGGAACCCCCTTTTTTTTTCAGTCTAGACCAGGCGAAAATACACGTATTTTCAAAGTCATAAAGTTCAAAACCATGAATGATAAAAGAGGAAGTAATGGAAAACTCTTACCTGATAAAGACCGTTTGACCAGCATCGGTAAATTTGTAAGGAAAACGTCTTTAGATGAAATTCCACAACTGCTAAATGTCATCATAGGGGATATGAGTTTAGTTGGGCCACGTCCATTATTGGTGAGTTATTTACCCTTATATACAGATTTTCAAAAGCAAAGGCATTTGGTAAAACCAGGAATTACTGGCTGGGCACAAATCAATGGTAGAAACGCCATTTCTTGGGAACAAAAATTTAATCTTGATGTTTGGTATGTAAAACACCAAAACTTTGCTTTGGACCTAAGGATACTCTTTAACACTGTAAACAAAGTTATAAAATCTGAAGGTATCAATACCCAAGGACAAGCAACGACGAAGCCTTTTACAGGATCTGAAGTTTAAGAGTTTAGTGAGTAGCTTTCGCTACTTGTTTAGACACAGCTTACGCTGTTGGTTTAGGAGTTTAGTGAGTAGCTTGCGCTACTTGTTTGGACTCAGTTTTGTTGTTGGTTTAGGAGTTTAGTGAGTAGCTTGCGCTACTTGTTTAGGGACAGCTTCGCTGTTGGTTTAGGAGTTTAGTGAGTAGCTTGCGCTACTTGTTTAGACACAGCTTACGCTGTTAGTTCAGTAGTTTATTTATCAGCTTATGCTGCTTTTTGTGAAGTTAAATAATTTAATTATTCTTAGGCTAATGGCTCTTGAATAAAATAATAGATATACAGAATGTTCTTCAATTCAATTGATTTTGCAATTTTTTTACCAATATTCTTTATACTATATTGGTTTTTGACAGCAAAAAACTTAAAACTTCAAAATTTATTAATTGTAGTGGCTAGCTATATATTCTATGGTTGGTGTGACTACAGGCTTTTTAGCTTTAATAGTATTTAGCACCTTAGTAGATTATATAATAGGCCTCTTGATTTGGAAAGACTCTAAAAAAGGAGGTAAAAATAAGTTTTACTACTTACTCACAAGTATTTTTGTCAATGTTGGTTTTTTAGGTTTTTTTAAATATTATAATTTTTTTGTTGATAACTTTATATCTGCTTTTAGTTTTTTCGGTCACGAGTTTGGCTCAACAAGTTTGAGTATTATTCTACCTGTAGGGATAAGTTTTTACACATTCCAAACCATGTCTTATACTATAGATATTTATAAAGGCAAACTTAACCCGACTAAAAATTTTATTGGTTTTGCAGCTTTTGTCTCTTTCTTTCCACAATTGGTTGCTGGTCCAATAGAACGTGCTTCGAATTTATTACCACAAATACTCACTAAAAGAAAGTTTAGCGAAACCCAAGCACTAGAAGGATTACGTCTTATTTTATGGGGATTATTTAAAAAAATTGTGATTGCTGATGCCTTGGCGCCTAGTGTCAACGAAATATTTTTAAACTATGCTATCTATCCGTCGCAAATTCTAATTTTAGGAGCGGTATTTTTTGCTTTTCAGATTTATTGTGATTTTAGTGGATATTCAAATATTGCTAGGGGTTTAGCAAAACTACTTGGTTTGGAATTAATGGTAAATTTCAATTTCCCATATTTTTCTAGAAGTATTGCAGAATTTTGGAGAAAGTGGCATATTTTGCTTTCAACTTGGTTTAGAGATTATCTTTATATCCCTCTGGGAGGTTCAAAAGACGGCCTTTCCAAAAGCTTAAGAAACGTATTTATAATATTTTTAGTTTCTGGTTTTTGGCATGGTGCAAATTGGACTTTTATAGTTTGGGGGGGAATACATGCTTTGCTTTTTGTTCCTTCTTTTGTAAGAAAAAATAATCGAAACAACTTATTGGACTTAGCACCTTCAAACTACTATCTTCCAAATATTAAAGATGTCTTGAAAATTTTATACACCTTTTCTTTAGTCACTTTTGCATGGATTTTTTTTAGTGCAAATTCTATTACTGAAGCTATTGATTATATTTATAAAATTCTGAGTTTTGATTTTAGGCCTTATACCTTTTTGAATCCTTACGACAACCAAGTCTTATTTAAAGAGTATGTCTATTTGCTTTTATTAATACTCTTAGAATATTTATTTATAACTAATATCATTAACTTTTATTCCAAAAATAAAATTTATGGAATTCTATTTGATGTCATATTATTTATAATTATAGTCTTAAATAATCCAGTAAGTGATTCACTTTCATTTATATATTTCCAATTCTAATGAAAAAGTTCCTTGTATATAGTGCTGTGTGGTTATTTTTAGTTTTAGTGTCTTTAGAAATATCATTACGTGTTTTTGGACTTGCTGCTCAAACTATACCAACTAGAAATGTAGATAATAACTACGTCTTAGAGCCAGGAAAATCAGGTTTTTGGCTTAGAGGAGGTTTGAAAGAAATAAACAGTTATTATGTTATTAACAAACAAGGTTTTAATAGTACAGTAGATTTCACTGACTTAGATAATGAAAATTTGAATATTGCTCTCATAGGTGATTCTTATATTGAAGGACTCCATACTAGTGCTAACTATTCCATAGGTAGGCAACTAGAAGATTTACTTGGACCAAACGTAGTAGTTCATGAGTTTGGAAGATCTGGTGCCAATATAGTAGACTATGGTTTAGTTTATAAGGAATATATAAAATATAAGAAGTATGACTTTATTTTTATGCTAGCGACTGATAAAGATTTGGTTTCAGAAAAAGCCAGCTTTATGGGAAAAGGGAACAGAGTTCCTGAAAAAGATTTAACAAGAAAAATTTATGATAATGTTTATTTGTTAAGGTATTTAAATATTAATCATGGATTAGGTGTTCACTTAAATAAACTTATTAATAACGGCCCTGAGTCTATTGATAGAATCTATAATAATAATTTATCTAATGATATTATTACTAGAGAATCATATCTCAATTCGGTAAACGAGGTTGCTTTAAAACTCTTACCTGAGGATGTTATATTTTTATATGAAGAGGGTAGACTTGACGATGTTTTTATAGAAAACTTTGATTTTAAGTTTAAGAAAGTAATTCATTCTAAAACTCCAAAAGACCATGGTCTTGATGCTCATTGGAATATAAATGGTCGTTATAATTGTGCTAAATCCATGGCGGAATATATTCAATCTCAATAGATAATCCATCACTAATTATCAACATCTGGCTGCCTACTATTTATATTATTACATTGAATTTCAAAAGCAGATGCATAGAGTAAAACTAGGAATTATAGACTTAGCACTAATCAAAGGTTGAAACACTATTTCTTGAGAACAGAAGTTTAGTCAGCAACTGGCGTTGCATGTTTTGACTCAGCTTCGCTGTTGGTTTAGGAGTTTAGTAAGTATCTTGTGCTACTTGTTTAGACACATCTTCGTTGTTGGTTTAGGAGTTTAGTGAGTAGCTTACGCTACTTGTTTAGAAACAGCTGCGCTGTTGGTTCATAAATTTAGTAAGTGTCTTAAACTATTTTTTTGAGAAATTAGCCATAGGCTAATAGTTGAAGGATAAGATGTACAAGTAAACTAGCGAACTCGTTTGCGTCTAAACAGAAGACGAAGTCTTCAACTCAACAGGCAGCTTGTTGTCCAAACTAAACTAGCGAACTCGTTTGCGTCTAAACAGAAGACGAAGTCTTCAACTAAACAGGCAGCTTGCTGCCCAAACTAAACCAGCGAACTCGTTCGCGTCTAAACAGAAGACGAAGTCTTCAACTCAACAGGCAACTTGTTGCCCAAACTAAACCAGCAAACTCGTTCGCGTCTAAACAGAAGACGTAGTCTTCAACTAAACCAGCAACTTGTTGCCCAAACTAAACTTCTAAACTTAACATAAATGAAAACCTACAGTTTCGAAAAGCTCAAAGTGTGGCAAAAATCTAAACAATGGGTAATTCACCTCTACAAATTGACTGAGGCATTCCCTAGAGAAGAAAAGTATGGTTTGGTCTCACAATTAAGAAGAGCAAGTGTTTCAGTGAGTTCAAATATTGCAGAAGGGTCATCGAGAAAGACACCAAAAGACCAAAGGCGTTTCTATATCATATCTTACAGTTCAATGATTGAAGTGTTGAATCAACTTTTAATAGCGGAAGAATTAGGTTACATCAAAAGCAAAGACCTCCAAGAAAGTAGAGTAAAAATTGATGAAATATTAGCGACGTTGGATGCTTTAACGAAAAGTTTAAGAATATAGTTTAGTGAGCAGCTTTCGCTGCTTGTTTAGACTCAGCTTCGCTGTTGGTTTAGGAGTTTAGTGAGCAGCATTCGCTGCTTGTTTAGACTCAGCTGCGCTGTTGGTTTAGGGGTTTAGTGAGTAGCTTTCGCTGCTTGTTTAGGCACAACTTCGTTGTTGGTTTAGGAGTTTAGTGAGTGTCTTAAACTACTTTTTTGAGAAATTAGCCATAGGCTAATAGTTGAAGGATAAGATGTACAAGTAAACCAGAGAACCCTTTCGCGTCTAAACAGAAGACGAAGTCTTCAACTCAACAGGCAGCTTGCTGTCCAAACTAAACCAGCGAACTTGTTTACGTCTAAACAGAAGACAAAGTCTTCAACTCAACAGGCAGCTTGCTGCCCAAACTAAACCAGCGAACTCGTTCGCGTCTAAACAAAAGATGAAGTCTTCAACTAAATAGGTAGATTGCTGTCCAAACTAAACCAGCGAACTCGTTCGCGTCTAAACAGAAGACGAAGTCTTCAACTCAACAGGCAGCTTGCTGCCCAAACTAAACCAGCGAACTCGTTCGCTCTAAACAGAAGACGAAGTCCTCAACTAAACAGGCAGCTTGCTGCCCAAACTAAACTAGCGAACTCGTTCGCGTCTAAACAGAAGACAGAGTCTTCAACTCAACAGGCAGCTTGCTGCCCAAACTAAACCAGCAACTTGTTGCCAACTCAAAAACAAATACGAATTTGCAACTAAATAAACCACAAACTACTCAACTCCAAAAAAACCATTAAATTTACAGATACAAATCTTAGATTATGAAAGAAAAATTCCTAGATGCATTTAAAGAAGCCTTAGAAATTGAAGAAGACAAAGTCGAAATGAGTGATGTTATGTCAGATTTTGACACCTGGGACTCTATGTCTAGATTGTCTCTTATTGCATTACTCGATGAACATTTTGAAATAGAAATTAGCGATGATGAATTTGAGAACATGACCACAGTTCAAGATCTATACGATAAAGTTCAAACCAAAGTTCAAGCTAATGGCTAATTTACAATTTAAAGATGTCTCTATACTAGGGATGTCGGGGGCTGTGCCAAAGCACACCATAGTGAATAGGAACTATACGGCCCATTTCGATAAAGATACTGTTGGTGAGATTATTGACAAAACAGGTGTAGAAGAGAGGCGCTTTGCACCAGACGGCATGACATCTTCAGACCTTTGCTTTGCAGCTGCAACGCAATTGATGGATGATTTGAAAATAGAAAAATCTGAAATTGATATACTTTTATTTGTTTCTCAAACCCCTGACTACAGAATGCCTGCAACCTCTATAAATTTGCAACATCGGTTGGGTTTGCCAAAATCTACGGCGGCATTCGACATTAGTTTAGGTTGCTCAGGTTTTATATATGGTCTATCTACAGCTTACGCTTATGCTCAAATGCCAGGCGTAAGAAAAGTGCTTTTATTGGATGGCGAAACCCGTTCCAAGGTTTATCATCCTAAAGACAGAAAAACTGGTTTCATTTTTGGAGATGCTGCAGTGGCCGCCATTATTGAAAAACAGGCAGGAATAGGAGAAAGTTTCTTTTCATTGAATTCTGACGGGTCAAAATCAGATCTGATAAAGATTGATGCAGGTGGCTATAGAAATCCGAGTTCGGCTGAAACAATTAAGGAAAAAGTAGTTGATGAACATGGTAATATCCGGACAGATGAGCATGGATATATGAATGGTGCAGATGTGTTTAATTTTGTGCTGAGAGAAATACCCAAAAACATTAAAGAGACTTTAAAGTTTGCAGACAAAAGCATAGATGATTTTGATTATTTAATCTTTCATCAAGCCAATAAGTTTATGAATGACTACTTAGCTAAGAAATTAAAATTAGATTCAATAAAAGTTCCCTCAACAATAGCTAAATATGGGAACACCTCCTCTGTGTCTATACCCATTACTATCGTTGATCAACTGAGACATAAGTTGGAAGGTGAAAAACAACTATTTTTATGTGGATTTGGCGTAGGAATGTCTTGGGCATCAGCATGTCTGCCTACAAGTAATATAAAAATTTCAGAGATCATAGAAGTTGAATGAATAACCCATTTACACTTAAAGGGAAAACAATTTTAATCAGCGGTGCTTCATCTGGAATTGGTGAAGCAACGGCGATTGTTTGCGATCAATTAGGCGCGACTTTGCTTTTATTGGGACGTAATGAAGTACGTTTGGAAGAGGTTAAATCCAAATTATCTTCGGGTGCACACAAGTCTTTAGTTGTTGACTTATCAGATTTTGAAGTTCTAGAACAGAGATTAAAACCTTTTCTAGAAAGTACAGGTGCAATTCATGGTTTAGTCAATGCTGCTGGTGTTACGTCTACTTTCCCATTTAAATTGTTTAAACCAGAAAAACTTGATGGACTTTTAAAAATCAATGTTCATGCGGCGTTTTATTTAAGCAAATTGATGCTTAAAAAAATGAATAAATCAGGGGGGAGTATCGTTTTTATAAGCTCTATCATGGCAACACATGGCGAAAAGGCAAAAACACTTTATGCCATTAGTAAAGGTGCTGTCTCTGCTGGAGTAAAATCTATGGCTATAGAATTAGCAGCAAAAGGAATTAGAGTCAACTCTGTAGCACCAGGAATTGTAAATACGCCGATGACAGCCTCTGCAACTTATAAAAAGAATGAAGAATTATTAAAATCAACCTTAAGTAAATATCCGCTAGGCTTTGGAGAGCCAGAAGATGTAGCTAATGCCTGCGCCTATTTGCTTTCTGATGCATCAAGATGGGTGACTGGAATTGAAATGGTGTTGGATGGTGGCTATACTGCGCAGTAGTTTAGTTTACAGCTGCGCTGTTTGTTTAGTATTTTGCTATCGCAAAATGTTTAGGCACAACTTCGTTGTTGGTTTAGGAGTTTAGTGAGTAGCTTAAGTTGCTTGTTTAGACTCAGCTTTGCAGTTGGTTTAGGAGTTTAGTGAGCAGCTTACGCTACTTGTTCAGGCACAACTTCGTTGTTGGTTTAGGAGTTTAGTGAGCAGCTTACGCTGCTTGTTTGGACTCAGCTTCGCAGTTGGTTTAGGAGTTTAGTGAGCAGCTTTCGCTGCTTGTTTAGACTCAGCTTCGTTGTTGGTTTAGGAGTTTAGTGAGCAGCTTTCGCTGCTTGTTTAGACTCAGTTTCGCTGTTGGTTTAGAAGTCTAGTGAGTAGCTTATGCTACTTGTTTAGAAACAGCTTCGCTGTTGGTTTAGGAGTTTAGTAAAGCTTACGCTTTAGAGATCTCGTCAACCCTAAACAGGCAACTTGTTGCCAACTCAACTCCTAAACTAGCGAACTTGTTCGCGTCTAAACAAAAGACGAAGTCTTCAACTCAACAGGCAACTTGTTGCCCAAACTAAACCAGCGAACTTGTTCGCGTCTAAACAAAAGACGAAGTCTTCAACTCAACAGGCAGCTTGCTGTCCAAACTAAACCAGCGAACCCGTTCGCGTCTAAACAGAAGACGAAGTCTTCAACTCAACAGGCAGCTTGCTGCCCAAACTAAACCAGCGAACTCGTTCGCGTCTAAACAGAAGACAAAGTCTTCAACTCAACAGGCAGCTTGCTGTCCAAACTAAACCAGCGAACCCGTTCGCGTCTAAACAGAAGACGAAGTCTTCAACTCAACAGGCAGCTTGCTGCCCAAACTAAACCAGCGAACCCGTTCGCGTCTAAACAGAAGACGAAGTCTTCAACTCAACAGGCAGCTTGCTGCCCAAACTAAACCAGCGAACTCGTTCGCGTCTAAACAGAAGACAAAGTCTTCAACTCAACAGGCAGCTTGCTGCCCAAACTAAACCAGCGAACCCGTTCGCGTCTAAACAAAAGACGAAGTCTTCAACTCAACAGGCAGCTTGCTGCCCAAACTAAACCAGTGAACTTGTTCGCGTCTAAACAGAAGACGAAGTCTTCAACTCAACAGGCAACTTGTTGCCCAAACTAAACCAGCGAACTCGTTCGCGTCTAAACAGAAGACGGAGTCTTCAACTAAACCAGTGAGCTTGCTCACCCTAAACCAATTACCCGTTGCTAACTTATAATATAAAAATCAACCTCAAAAACATAAAAATATGGACAGAATAATCATTGTAGGCTCGGGTGGACATGCCGCAGAATTAAGGGACTACATTAACCACAACAATAATGCAAGACCAGCAGATCGCATTGAAGTCATAGGTTATATTGATGATGACAAATCAACCTACAAACATTATGGATTTTCAGAACCTTATTTAGGAGGGATTCAGGATCATAAAGTCCTAGAGGATGCCAAATATCTAATGGGCATTGCAAACTTAGAGTATAGAAAAAAAATCATTGAAACATTAGTATCTGAGGGCGCGAAATTTAGAGGACTTATTCATCCCACAGCTATAATATCACCTTCATGTGTTATCCATCATACGACTGTTATTTCTCATAATGCTTCTGTTGGTGCTAAAGCTGAAATAGGGGCCTATAACATGCTAAATTCAAGATGTACAATAGGGCATGATACGAAAATGGGAGATTACAATTTCATCAGTCCACAAGTAGCGATCTCTGGTAATACAAGTATTGGAAATGGGAATTTAATCGGGACAAATGCCTGTACAATTCCGGGAATCAAAATAGGGAATAATAATAAAATTGCAGCAGGAATGGTCATTTATAGACCTATCGAAAATGATAGCACCGTTTTATTTAGACATAAAGAAAGATTGATTGTGAAGAAAGAATAAATACTCTTTCAAAATTTTTAAATTTCAAATCCCCACAGTTTTTCATATTGTGGGGTTTTTTTGTTTTGAAATTAATAATCCCTAAAGTCACCGTTTAAATTTCACCACGTATCCAATTCCTTGAAGTACCACCCAGCACTCTTTTTTATTAACATATTGGACAGTCCCTTCTATGTGTTCAAAGCCTAATTCAGTCATGTCTAATTTTTGACCTGGACGCAACTGGTCTAGTTCATGAGACTCAAATTTGCTATCTCCTAAAATTGACCTTAAAGTATCAACTTCCGCTTGCGCAACCACAGCAGGTTTGCCATCCCAGAATAAGTAACGGATAGCCAAAGGGGATTCTAAAGCCTTTGCTCTTTGCTTATTTTCAATTTTCACCAATAACATCGATGGCAAAACAGGCATTTCTACTTTTTTCTTCCGATCACTCCAAACTCTAACTTCAGTTCGAGTTGGGCAGTAAGCTTCAATACCTGAAGTATTTAATCGCTCAGATAGTTTTTTTTCTCCACGGGGTTTTGTGTAAAGCACAAACCATTCTTTTTTAGCGTCCTTTTGCATTTTTAATTTAAGATTGAAGTTTTCACCAAATTAAACCTATAATGCCGCAATAAATCGTTTTACCGATACGAATTCGGCACAGGCTTTTTTAGCCTGCTTTTACCAAAAATAATTACCGTAACTACTAAGGCTATGCTAATTATTTTTAATTTCAATCATTCAAAAAACCTGTGCTGAGCTACTTCTTAAGTATAATTCAATTTATTCGCAGAATATTATAAATTTAATTTTGAATCATTTTATAAAAGTGCAAGTTAAAATTTTATGACCTTCTTGTACACTTAATTTTTTTATTAAAATGAAAGATGACACACTTATAGACCTCATCCAACCTATTTTATATTCAATTTTGGCTACTAAAACAACAACTTTTAGTCCAACTTTTGCATAAATTTGAACTGCTAAACCAAAGTTGATGATGGAATTTATTAAATCCTTACCTACACTCAGTAATTTATTTTTTATCTGGGTGTTGTTGTATTTGTGGCTTCGATTCAAAACACATAAGTTTCAGCGATTTGTCTTGATTACAGGGTCTATATGTCTTTTGATTTGCACGACAAGTTATGTCCCTAAATTACTAGTCACAACTATCGAAAAGCACTACTCAGTGCTTAACCCTCAAGCCTTAGATCAAAATGAAACCTATTTTATTCATGTTCTCGGTGCAGGATATAATTTAAACTCAGATTTACCGGCACTAACACAGCTAGAGTCCACAAGTCTTTCTCGTTTAAATGAAGGTGTACGCATCTTTCGCCTACTAGCCAAGCCTATATTAGTCACTTCAGCATATTCTAAATACAGCTTAGAAAGTCAGGCCTCAGTCACTCGAAAAGCAGCAATTGAACTGGGGGTTTCCCCACAACATATCCGAATGTTAGAAAACCCGTCCACTACTTTGGAAGAAGCCCAAGCTTTCAAATCGAGATTTGGAACATCTGCTCAAGTCATTATCGCCACAGATGCCATGCATATGTCACGTGCCATGGATATTTATCGCGATCTGGGTTACGATCCGATTGCTGCCCCAACCAATTTTCAGGTCCATTTTGGTCCTAAATCTTATAATGGACTTAGCATGCCGAATTACCAATCTTTCCAGATGAGTAATAAGGTTTTTAGAACAGTTTTAAAGCAAGGTTATTATTTTCTATTCCGTGCAAGGCGATAGCCGCGATGCGGAATCTTTTTAAGTGATGTTCTAAGGTTGAATATGTAATGTCACCTCGAGGCTGTCACTTCGAGTGATTTTCGATAGAAAATTGTATCGAGAAGTGGTTTGAAGTCAGTTTCTTAATCGAGTTCTCGATACAAATTTCACTTTTTTCAAAAGCAAAATTCACTCGAACTGACATAAACAGAAAAAAATTTGAATTGTCAATTTTGAAATTTTAAATATAGTTCACCTCTCAAGACTCACCACTCACTTGTCACTTCGAGTGATTTTCGATAGAAAATTGTATCGAGAAGTAGTTTGAAGTTAATGAAGATGCTGAAATAAATTCAGCATGACAAAGCTTACCACTCACCACTAATATCTCCCCTAGGCTTAACCGAGTTCTCGATACAAATTTCACTTTTTTCAAAAGCAAAATTCACTTGCCTACCAAGGAACGCAGGCAGGCTCGAACTGACAAAGTCTAAATATTTGTCACCCTGAACTTGTTTCAGGGTCTAAGCTTAAGTTAATCAATATGCTGAAATGAATTCAGCATGACAAAGCTCATCACTCACCACTCACGGCTACCGACTCACGACTATTATCTCACTCTCTAAATTTTAGAAACTCGGCTGGAAAAACAGCCTCAAACAGTCTAAAATTTCACGACACCTTCACTTTAATTTTCACGACCTCTTTTCGTAGGCCGTTTTTCATTGTATCGTGAAACTTGACGTCTTGAATTTACTATTGTCATTCCGACAGAGAAGTTCTTTTTACTTCGACGAGGAATCTCTCCCATTCCGTGCAAGGCGATAGCCGTGATACGGAATCTTTATAAGTGATGTAATTTCTTGTTTAAACTCTAACTATCTTTTTGTTGTTTTTATTAAAATTTGAATTGTCAATTTTGAAATTTTAAATATAGTTCACCTCTCAAGACTCACCACTCATTTGTCACTTCGAGTGATTTTCGATAGAAAATTGTATCGAGAAGTAGTTTGAAGTTAATGAAGATGCTGAAATGAATTCAGCATGACAAAGCTCATCACTCACCACTCACGACTATTCTCAGTTCATCATTCGTTATTCTGTATTCATTATTATTTATTCAATGTTCCTTATTCTGCGTTCAGCAAACCTTATTCAATATTCTTTATTCGGTATTCAATATTCAGTATCCACCACTCACCACTAATATTTCCCTTAGGCTTGACCGAGTTCTCGATACAAATTTCACTTTTTTCAAAAGCAAAATTCACCTGCCTACCAAGGAACGCAGGCAGGCTCGAACTGACATGTATTCAATTAAAAATTCTTAATTAATAATCCAAAATTATTTTGCGACTCATTAACTTAATTATCTTATAACAGTAAATACACTATTGCAGCCTCGAAGATTTTACCCACGCGTTTCCCAATGCTACTGTTTGTGATGGAGTGACTATTGGTTAAGGAACCCATGTTGGGGCAGGTGAGATTATTATTCTTGAGATTAAAATTGGTAAGCACTGTGAAATTGGTGCTGGGACTGAGGTGATAAATGATATACCAAGTCATTCTAAAGGAGTAGGGATTCAGGTCGTATCATTTTATGAGCCTTAAACTATTTTTATTTTTTTAAAGACGCTATTGCATTTTTTCGAAAAAACACAGCAATATTAGTTTAAGATAAGCAATTTAGAAATAAAAGTTATTTTTTTTCAAATATTTTCCTCTTTTAGTTAAATTTAAATTAGTTTTTTGTAAGCTATTAAAATTGTAGATTATATATTTGCGTATAATGAAACTTAAAATTATGAAAAAAACTATCCCTTTAATTTTTGCGTTCGCTATGTCCACTGTTGTTGGATATGCTCAAGAAAGCTCAAGTTTAATCCCAGATTACAATAGGTTTTCTATTGATTTAGGTCTTGGTGTCGCTAAAGCCTCTTCACCTGTAACTGAAAATATCCTTTTTGAGACAAAATTTCAAGATTTTGCTTTTGAGGGAGGAGTTCGTTATATGTTGAACAATAAGTTCGGTTTCAAGCTTAGCGGTTTGTACTTTACAAGTAACGATAGAAACAATAGGGTAGAAAATATAGATGCAGAATTTTTTCGTGCTAATTTGGAAGGGGTGGCAAACCTTGGTAATATTTTAGGCTTCAGAGAATTTACTCAACGTTTTAATCTATTATTTCACGCTGGTGCGGGGATGAGTCATGTTTCTTTACCAAGTAATGCAGTTTTGGCTAATGAAAGTGAAACCCTGGTTAATTTTATGGGAGGTATTACTCCACAATTCAAAATAACCGATCGCCTTGCTTTCAACTTAGATTTATCTGTGATTGGGAACCTTGGTCAAGATTTAACTTATAATGGTCGTCAAAACATTCAGACTCGAAACTTTGATGGAATGGTAGTAAGTGCTACTGCAGGAGTATCCATTTACTTAGGGGATAATGATAAGCATGCAGATTGGGTAGATAATTCACCTATAAATCCGTTTGTAGAACGCGTAGAAGAATTAGAAAACGAATTGGCTAAAATTCAACTTGATATGCAAGATACTGATAAAGACGGTGTTGCAAATTACCTAGACAGACAGCCAAATACTACCTCTGGAGTTACAGTGAACACTAAAGGAGAGTCTATCGACGTAAATCAAAACGGTGTTCCAGATCAACTAGAACAGTCTTTACAGAACATTTATGTGACCAAAGAATTTGCTAGAGAAACGTATTTTGCTAGTGGTGTAGAGGGCGTTAAGCCAGATGCAAATGATAATCTTATCAATGTTTACTTTAAGTTTAATAGTACTCAACCAGAATATTACTCATTAGCTGCGATCAATCAAATCGTAAAATACATGAAAGAACATCCAGAAGCTGAGGCCGTGTTAACAGGTTATGCAGATCAAATTGGAAATGTAGAATACAACAATACGCTCTCTGAAAAACGTGCTAAAGAAGTGTTTGACATTGTGATTGCTTCAGGTATTGAAGAATCTCGTTTAAGCTTTAGGGGTGGAGGAGTTGATAATTCAGTAGAAAAAAATTCTAAAGAAGCTAGACAAATCGTAAGACGTGTGTCTTTCGAATTGAGATAAATTTAGTTTTAAATTATAAATCAAACTCTGCAAGGGCAATCTTGCGGAGTTTTTTGTTTCACCAACTGTCATTCTTTCATTCCGAGGCTGTCAATTCGAGCCTGCCTGCGTTCCTTGGTAGGAAGGTGATTTTCGATAGAAAATTGTATCGAGAAGTAGTTTTAAGTTATTAGCTTAATCGAGGTCTCTATAACATTTTTATTCTTTTTCTTTTTTGCATCGCCCAAAAACGAACCAAAAAAAATCTAGGCTTACGAAATTCCTCCTAAAATTATCGCTTACCCTCTAAATTTTAGAAACTCGGCTGGAAAACAGCCTCAAACAGTCTAAAATTTCACGACACCTTCACTTTAATTTTCACGACCTCTTTTCGTAGGCCGTTTTTTATTGTATCGTGAAACTTGACGTCTTGAATTTACTATTGTCATTCCGACAGAGAAGTTCTTTTTACTTCGACGAGGAATCTCTCCCATTCCGTGCAAGGCGATAGCCGTGATACGGAATCTTTATAAGTGATGTACTAAAGTTGAATATGTAATGTCACCTCGAGGCTGTCACTTCGAGTGATTTTCGATAGAAAATTGTATCGAGAAGTGGTTTGAAGTCAGTTTCTTAATCGAGTTCTCGATACAAATTTCACTTTTTTCAAAAGCAAAATTCACTCGAACTGACATAAACAGAAAAAAATTTGAATTGTCAATTTTGAAATTTTAAATATAGTTCACCTCTCAAGACTCACCACTCACTTGTCACTTCGAGTGATTTTCGATAGAAAATTGTATCGAGAAGTAGTTTGAAGTTAATGAAGATGCTGAAATAAATTCAGCATGACAAAGCTTACCACTCACCACTAATATCTCCCCTAGGCTTAACCGAGTTCTCGATACAAATTTCACTTTTTTCAAAAGCAAAATTCACTTGCCTACCAAGGAACGCAGGCAGGCTCGAACTGACAAAGTCTAAATATTTGTCACCCTGAACTTGTTTCAGGGTCTAAGCTTAAGTTAATCAATATGCTGAAATGAATTCAGCATGACAAAGCTCATCACTCACCACTCACGGCTACCGACTCACGACTATTATCTCACTCTCTAAATTTTAGAAACTCGGCTGGAAAAACAGCCTCAAACAGTCTAAAATTTCACGACACCTTCACTTTAATTTTCACGACCTCTTTTCGTAGGCCGTTTTTCATTGTATCGTGAAACTTGACGTCTTGAATTTACTATTGTCATTCCGACAGAGAAGTTCTTTTTACTTCGACGAGGAATCTCTCCCATTCCGTGCAAGGCGATAGCCGTGATACGGAATCTTTATAAGTGATGTAATTTCTTGTTTAAACTCTAACTATCTTTTTGTTGTTTTTATTAAAATTTGAATTGTCAATTTTGAAATTTTAAATATAGTTCACCTCTCAAGACTCACCACTCACTTGTCACTTCGAGTGATTTTCGATAGAAAATTGTATCGAGAAGTAGTTTGAAGTTAATGAAGATGCTGAAATAAATTCAGCATGACAAACTTACCACTCACCACTCACCACTCACCTCTCACGACTAATATCTCCCTTAGGCTTAATCGAGTTCTCTATACAAATTTCACTTTTTTCAAAAGCAAAATTCACCTGCTTACCAAGGAAAGCAGGCAGGCTCGAACTGACATAAATAGAAAAAAATTTGAATTGTCAATTTTGAAATTTTAGATATGAAATAAAATCTTGTTTACCAGTTCACCATTACACCTCCTGTAAACTCCAGCCTGCATGAATGTCTATCATTGGAAAGATTCAAAAAAGTCTGTATAAGTTGTTATTTTAGTTTTTGCTATTGTTTTTAAAATAAGTAAATCCTGATCTCCTGTAACTAAATAATCAGCTTTTGAATCTATGGATAGATTGAGTAAAAAATTATCTTTTTCATCTCTACAGACTTTAAGTTTTGATTCAACTTCTATTAATTCTCCATAGTCATCAAAAAAGAGTAGAATTTTCTCAATATCTTTTTTGAGAAATACTTAATGAATTTGGGACGACTGACCACTTCAACGAATTCTTCAATTAATTCTTTTGAAAAGATTAATCTTATGTTGTTATCCTCAATCAATTGATCGATAGAATTAAATTTTTTTGAAATAAGGAAGCTAATCCAAAGGTTTGTATCAAGAATTACCTTCTTAATTTTCATAGCGAAGTTTCCTAATTTCTTCTACTTCTTTTGCTATATCTTCTGGTGAGAGTTCTTCCTTAGATTTGGAATGAAGCTTTTTAAGAAGGACAGAAAAATCTGATTTAGTCTTCACAGTATTAATTCTAATCAGGTCCAAATCTGCTAAGCCTTTTAGAAGTTTTTTGGCTTTTGGATTTAGGATATCAATTTGGATAGTTTCCATTATTCTATATTTCCATAAATTTAATGAATTATTTTGAATTCCTACACGACTTTATATGTCACTATTTACAAATGACAAGTCGCAAGTCATCAGTCTTCCAATTCACCGCGATGCGGAATCTTTATAAGTGATGTACTAAAGTTGAATATGTAATGTCACTTCGAGGCTGTCACTTCGAGTGATTTTCGATAGAAAATTGTATCGAGAAGTGTAATAAAGTTAATGAAGATGCTGAAATGAATTCAGCATGACAAAGCTCATCACTCACCTCTCACGTCTAACCACTCACGACTATTATTATACCCTCTAAATTTCAGAAACTCATTTAAAACAGCCTCAAGCAGTCTAAAATTTCACGACACCTTCACTTTAATTTTTACGGTTGAATTTAGTAGGCTGTTTTCTAACTTTCGAGAAACTTGAAGCCTTGTGGCTGTCATTTCGTGCAAAGCGATAGCAAGATTCGGAATCTCTCCCATTCCGTGTAAGCGATAGCGCGATGCGGAATCTTTATAAGTCATGTACTAAAGTTGAATATGTAATGTCACCTCGAGGCTGTCACTTCGAGTGATTTTCGATAGAAAATTGTATCGAGAAGTGGTTTGAAGTCAGTTTCTTAATCGAGTTCTCGATACAAATTTCACTTTTTTCAAAAGCAAAATTCACTCGAACTGACATAAACAGAAAAAAATTGGAATTGTCAATTTTTAAATTTTAAATATAGTTCACTTCGAGGCTGTCACTTCGAGTGATTTTCGATAGAAAATTGTATCGAGAAGTGTAATAAAGTTAATGAAGATGCTGAAATAAATTCAGCATGACAAAGCTTACCACTCACCACTCACCACTCACCACTCATATCTCCCTTAGGCTTAATCGAGTTCTCGATACAAATTTCACTTTTTTCAAAAGCAAAATTCATTTGAACTGACATGTATTCAATTCAAATTATTTAAACTCACGACTCACGACTCACGACTCACGACTCACGACTCACGACTCACCACTCACGACTCACCTCTCACCACTCACCTCTCACCTCTCACCTCTCACAAAAATCAGATACGACTCATTAACTTAATCATTTCATAACAGTAAATACATGACTTAAATCGAAGAAAAGCAGGACTTTTGCGATTGATTTTTTTGAATGGAAACGTTGTATATTTCCCTTATTGTTCTCTTATTTCTCTTAGCCATCGCCGATTTGGTGGTAGGGGTGAGTAATGATGCGGTAAATTTCCTAAATTCTGCCATTGGATCCAAAGCTGTTCCCATGCGTACAATTCTGATTGTAGCAGGTCTTGGGGTTTTGGTTGGGGCTGTGTTTTCCTCAGGGCTTATGGAGGTGGCTAGGAAAGGGATCTTTAATCCTGAACTCTTCTTTTTTGATGAAATCATCATCATTTTTTTAGCGGTCCTTATTACCGATATTCTTTTGCTGGATTTCTTCAATTCTATTGGCATTCCAACGTCGACAACCGTTTCTGTGGTGTTTGAATTGTTGGGCGCTGCCGTAGTGATTTCATTGCTGAAGTTATATGAAACTGGCGAAGGCATCGGAGGCCTTGAGCAGTTCATCAATGTCCAAAAAGCCTCTGAAATTAGCTTTGGCATCTTGATTTCGGTCTTCGTCGCTTTTGGGGTTGGCGCTGCAGTTCAGTTTGTTTCCAGATTGATTTTCACCTTCGACTATCATAGAAAATTGAAATACATTGGCGCTCTTTACGGGGGCGTTTCCCTGTCTGCAATTACTTATTTTATACTTTTGAAAGGAACCAATTCCATCACCTTTTTAGACCAAAACATCGTAGAAAGTGTCTTAGATAATAAACTCTTAATTATTGGCTTTAGTTTTGTATTCTGGGCGGCAATCTCCCAACTTCTTATTCAAGTTTTTCGTTGTCATATTTTGAGGGTGATTGTGGTTATAGGCACTTTTGCTTTAGCCCTAGCTTTTGCAGGAAACGATTTGGTCAACTTTATTGGAGTGAGCATCGCCGCTTGGCAATCCTTTATCTTATGGCAAGAGGCTTTTTTAGCCTCGGGGGTACTCCCTTCAGAGTTTTTGATGGATGGCTTATCGGGGGAAGTCCAAACGCCTGTATTCTTATTGGTAATTGCTGGAGCAATTATGGTGGTGACCCTTTGGTTTTCTAGTAAAGCTCAGTATGTTATTCAAACGGGAGTGAACCTAGGTCGACAAGGAGAGGGCTTGGAACGCTTTAAACCTAACTTCTTATCCAGAACCGTGGTGAGGTATTCTGTTTTTGTGGGTCAGACGTTTTCTCAAGTCTTACCGGATCCTATTCAAAATAAAATCAACAGTAGGTTTACCTATCCTGAAAAAGCTTTTGGTCATAAAAAGGGAGTTGCTAAGCCAGCATTTGATTTGTTGAGAGCATCCGTTAATTTAGTTTTAGCGAGTATTCTAATTTCTTTGGGGACAAGTTATACTTTGCCTTTATCAACCACTTACGTCACGTTTATGGTAGCTATGGGAACTTCCTTTGGAGATCGAGCTTGGGGAAGAGAAAGCGCCGTTTACAGGGTTGCAGGGGTGTTTAATGTGATTGGCAGTTGGATTGCCACAGCGGCTATCGCCTTTACCGCAGCAGGAGTATTATCGCTTATCATTTGGTTTGGTTCCTACTATGCGATTGCAATTTTATTGGTTTTTGCCTTAGTGTCCATCATTAAAAGTGGTGTAAAACACTCCAAACGGGTCAAGTTTGAACGAGATCATAAGAAATTTAATAAAACCGATATCATTACGATTAATGAAATTACCAAAGAATCTTCTGAAAACATTGTAAAGGTGATTTCAGGAGTCAATGATTTGCTTTTAGATGTAGTGAATAACTTGGGCTATCATGACTTAAGCCGACTTAAAAAGAGCCTAAAAAGCCAAGACGAGTTAGATGTTGTGATAGATGAATTGAAGGATAATGTTTTTTACTACATCAAGTCTTTAGAAGAGACCAACGTAGAAGCTTCCAAGTTTTATGTGCTGACTTTAGATTATCTTCAGGATATGGTTCAGTCTCTGGCTTATATCACCAGGAGTAGTCATACTCACGTGAGCAATAATCACAAGAATCTGTTATTCAATCAAATCCGGGATTTAAAAGGCGTTCAAAGAGATCTTGATGAGGTTTACGGCCATCTTGTAAAAGCCTTCCAATCACAAGAATTTGATAGCATTCAACAGCTCATCACCGATGAAGGTAAAGTTTTAGAGAAGATTTCCAATCTGTTACAGAAGCAAATTGAAAGAATTCGGGATACTGAAAATAGTCCCAAAAACTCTAAGCTTTACTTTGGAATCTTACTTGAAACCAAAAACTTGACAAAAACCTCTATTGCTTTACTGGAATTGTTCAGGGAGTATTACGAAGAAGCTAAGCAGGAGTTTTAATTTCCCCCATTCCGTGCAAGGCGATAGCCGTGATGCGGAATCTGTTTAAGTGATGTAATTTCTTGTTTAAACTCTAACTATTTTTTTGTTGTTTTTATTAAAATTTGAATTGTCATTCCGTGCAAGGCGATAGCCGCGATGCGGAATCTTTATAAGTGATGTTCTAAGGTTGAATATGTAATGTCACTTCGAGTGATTTTCGATAGAGAATTGTATCGAGAAGTAGTTTGAAATTATGAGATTAATCCAGCTTTCTATATCATTTATTTTCTTTTTTGCATCGCCCAAAAAAGAAACAAAAAAGACTAGGCTCACGAAATTCTTCCTAAAATTATCGCTTACCCTCTAAATTTTAGAAACTCGGCTTAAAACAGCCTCAGACAGTCTAAAATTTTGCGAGGCTTTTGCTTCAATTTTTACGGCTTAATTTAGTAGGCCGGTTTTCTTTGTATCTAGAAACTTGACGCCTTGAATTTACTATTGTCATTCCGACAGAGAAGTTATTTTTACTTCGACGAGGAATCTCACCCCATTCCGTGCAAGGCGATAGCCGTGATGCGGAATCTGTTTAAGTGATGTAATTTCTTGTTTAAACTCTAACTATTTTTTTGTTGTTTTTATTAAAATTTGAATTGTCAATTTTGAAATTTTAAATATAGTTCACCTCTCAAGACTCACCACTCATTTGTCACCACTCACGACTCACCACTCATATCTCCCTTAGGCTTAATCGAGTTCTCGATACAAATCCCACTTTTTTCAAAAGCAAAACTCACCTGCCTACCAAGGAACGCAGGCAGGCTCGAACTGACATTAACAGAAAAAAATTTGAATTGTCAATTTTAAAATTTTAAATATGAAATGACGTTTCTCAACCTGGCTTCGATACACCCCGCTACAAAAAGCGGGTCACTCAGCCACCAATTCACCAGTCAAGAATCACCACTACACCATTATACTATTACACGAGTGTACGTCCCTAATATACGTTGACCACTCACCACCCAGCACTCACGACTAATAGCTCCATTAAAATTTGAATTGTCAATTTTGAAATTTTAAATATGAAATGAAATAAGATCAATTTTTTAAATTACTAATTCATCTACGGGTCTTCTCATACCCTTATATCGTTATCTTTGGTAAAAATTGAAATCAATGAAAATATATACTAAAACTGGAGATAAAGGCACTACTTCACTGTTTGGTGGGAAACGTATTGCTAAACACAATATCCGTATCGATAGCTATGGAACAGTCGATGAGCTAAATGCAAACCTAGGCTTGGTACGCGACCAGGATCTATATGCAGATTCTAAAACGGGTTTAATCACCATTCAGGAAAAGCTATTTACTGTTGGCGCCATTTTGGCTTCAGATCCGGGGAAAGCATCCAATGCAAGTAAAATTCCAAAGCTTAAAGAAGAAGATATTCTCTTTTTGGAGAATGAAATCGACAGGATGAACGAAGATTTACCAGAAATGACTCATTTCGTGTTGCCAGGTGGACATCCAGCAGTGTCTCATTGCCATGTCGCCAGAACAGTGTGCCGACGTGCAGAGCGTATTTGTACTGCCTTGTTCGATTCAGAACCTTTCGATGATAAGGTACTTCAGTATTTAAATCGACTTTCAGATTACCTTTTTGTCTTAGCAAGATGTATCGCTAAGCAGAAAAATGCCGATGAGGTAAAGTGGATTCCTGATACCTCTAAGTAGTCGTGAATTATAGAGTTGCGAGTTATGTGTATTTGATTAATTGCATAGCTGAATGATAAAACAGAAGTTTAATTTTAAACTCTTATTCGTTATTCAGTGTTCATCATTCCGTGCAAGGCGATAGCCGCGACGCGGAATCTGTTTAAGTGATGTTCTGCGGCTTAAGACGCAATGTCACTTCGAGTGATTTTCGATAGAAAATTGTATCGAGTAGTAGTTTTAAGTTATTAGCATAGTCGAGTTCTCGATACAATGGTTTTGGTCTATCGCCACAAACCCATTACTCGAACTGACATGTATTCAAACTCACCACTCTCGACTATTCACTGTTCATCATTCGTTATTTCTTATTCGTTATTCAGTGTTCGTCATTCCGTGCAAGGCGATAGCCGCGATGCGGAATCTGTTTAAGTGATGTTCTGCGGCTTAAGACGCAATGTCACTTCGAGTGATTTTCGATAGAAAATTGTATCGAGAAGTAGTTTGAAGTTATGAGATTAATCGAGTTCTCGATACAATGGTTTTGGTCTATCGCCACAAACCCATTTTTCGAACTGACATGTATTCAAACTCACCACTCTCGACTATTCACTGTTCATCATTCGTTATTTCTTATTCGTTATTCAGTGTTCGTCATTCCGTGCAAGGCGATAGCCGCGATGCGGAATCTGTTTAAGTGATGTTCTGCGGCTTAAGACGCAATGTCACTTCGAGTGATTTTCGATAGAAAATTGTATCGAGAAGTGGTTTGAAGTTAATGAAGATGCTGAAATAAATTCAGCATGACAAAGCTTACCACTTACGACTAACCTCTCAAGACTCACCACTCACTTGTCACTTCGATTGATTTTCGATAGAAAATTGTATCGAGAAGTGTAATAAAGTTAATGAAGATGCTGAAATAAATTCACCATGACAAAGCTTACCACTCACCATTAACCACTCACGACTCACCACTCACGACTCACCACTCATATCTCCCTTAGGCTTAATCGAGTTCTCGATACAAATTTCACTTTTTTCAAAAGCAAAACTCACCTGCCTACCAAGGAACGCAGGCAGGCTCGAACTGACATTCATTTAATTAAGAATTCAAAATTATTTTAACTCACCACTCAAAGCTATTAGACCTTTAAATTATGCTACAGATAGACTTACTTTCTTTTCTTTTTTGCATCGCCCAAAAAAGAAGCTTGAATTCAACTAATAAATGCAACTTTTAGATTTGATTATTATAGATACTTTTTCAAAACAGAAAGAGGAATATGTTCCTCTTTCTTGTTTTGATGGAAAGGTTATTTTTACAGCATCAAATCGTC
>Ga0307982_1000010_pt1 | contig 192920 bp, 181 predicted proteins | sample OrgLakmetagen989_FD_201847 | JGI IMG/M metagenome (GOLD analysis project Ga0307982, IMG submission 201847) | Saline water microbial communities from Organic Lake, Antarctica - #989 | ecosystem: Environmental > Aquatic > Non-marine Saline and Alkaline > Saline | place: Antarctica: Organic Lake... | reverse complement strand
GACGATTTGATGCTGTAAAAATAACCTTTCCATCAAAACAAGAAAGAGGAACATATTCCTCTTTCTGTTTTGAAAAAGTATCTATAATAATCAAATCTAAAAGTTGCATTTATTAGTTGAATTCAAGATAGTTTACCCATAGCCTTTTAGTTATATTTGCAAAAATAAAGAAGAGAAAAAATTGAAACTACACATAACAAACGAAACCTCTAGACTTAAATCTGTATTACTAGGTGTTGCCAATTCTAATGGAGGTGAGCCTCATCTTGAAGAGGCTTACGATCCAAAATCAATCAAACACATCAAGGAAGGGACTTACCCTAAAGAAAAAGACATGGTAGAAGAGATGGACGCTGTTGCTTTTATTCTAAAAAAGCACAATGTTGAAGTTTTTAGACCTCATGTTATTCAAGATTACAATCAGATATTTTCCAGGGATATCGGGTTTGTGATAGATGATAAATTTGTCTTTGCTAATATTTTACCAGATCGAGAAAAAGAAATAAAAGCCATTGATTTTGTTTTGAATACAATTGAAGAGGACAAAAAAATAAAGCTTCCAGAACAGTGTCATATTGAAGGTGGAGATGTCATGCCTTATGGAGATTATATTCTTGTAGGAACCTATAGGGGCGAGGATTATTCCAATTTTATTACTGCAAGAACTAATGTAGAAGCTGTAGATGAGCTTCAAAAATTATTTCCTCATAAAACTGTAAAATCTTTCAATCTTAGGAAGTCTAATACAGATCCGAAAGCGAATGCGTTGCATTTGGACTGTTGCTTCCAACCTTTAGGGGGTAAGTTTGCGATTATCCACAAAAACGGATTCTTAGAGGAAGAGGAGTATAACTGGTTAGTCAACCTCTATGGAAAAGATCAAGTCTTTGAAATCGACGCTCAAGAAATGTATGATATGAATAGCAATATTTTTTCAATTTCTGAAAAAGTAGTTATTTCTGATGTGCATTTTAAGCGGTTAAATGCTTGGCTGACTTTAAAAGGGATACAAGTAGAAACTGTAGATTATAGAGAAATTGCCAAACAAGAGGGTTTGTTGAGATGTTCAACATTGCCTTTAATAAGAGAATAAATGAAACAAATTACAGATACCTTAGTCATGATACGCCCTGTTAACTTCAGAATGAATGAAGAAACAGCTGTGAATAATTATTTTCAACACTCCACGGAAGACTTACAGGAAAGTGTCAATGCTAAAGCGCAGAAGGAGTTTGATAGGTTTGCAGATAAGTTGAAATCAGTTGGGGTTAACATTATAGTAATCGATGATATTGCCTCTCAGGATACTCCAGATTCTATTTTTCCAAATAACTGGGTTTCTTTTCATGAAAATGGAGATGTAGCTCTTTATCCCATGTTTGCTAAAAATAGACGAAAGGAGAGACGTGAGGATATTTTTATGACCCTCGAAGCTGAAGGTCGATTCATCAGAAACTTTATAGATTATACCTCTGCGGAGCAAGAGGATGTTTTTCTAGAAGGGACAGGGAGCTTGATTTTGGATCGGGTAAATAGTAAAGCCTATTGTGCCTTATCACCAAGAGCAGACGAAGATTTAGTTATCGAGTTTTGCGAAGATTTTGAGTATACTCCAATTATATTCAATGCTTACCAAAGCTTTAAAGGAGAAAGACTTCCCATCTATCACACCAATGTTATGATGTGTGTAGCCGAAGAATTTGCAGTGATTTGCTTAGATGCTATCGACGATAAAAAGGAAAAGAAATTAGTTGCCGATAGTCTTATGCAAGATGTTAAAGAAATTATTTCTATTTCTGAAGAACAAATGAATAATTTTGCGGGAAATATGCTTCAGGTACAAGGCCAAGTAGATAAATTTTTGGTAATGAGCCAAACTGCTCATCAGGTATTGTCTCAAGACCAGATTAAAACTATAGAAAAGTATTGTAAAATTTTAAGCAGTGATTTAGAGACTATAGAAACGCATGGAGGTGGAAGTGCGAGGTGCATGCTGGCAGAAGTGTTTATACCTAAAACAGCTTAAAAAAAATTTCACATAAATTAAAAAGCCAGCTTTTAAAAGCTGGCTTTTTAATTTAATTAGCTTCTTCGCTAATAAATTTTATTCGGTATAATCTCAATTCTTCTTCATCGTAATCGCCATCAAACTCTTCAATAGCTACGTTGATACTGTCTGAGTTGGCTTCCAAGAAGTAATCGTGAATTTCTTCTTGTTGATCTTCGTCCAAAATATCGTCTAGCCAGTAATTGATGTTTAATTTAGTTCCGCTAAATACAATAGCTTCCATTTCTTTAATAAACTGCTTCATATCAAAACCTTTGCCATTAGCAATGTCTGTTAATGGTAATTTCCTATCGATATTTTGAATGATATACAGTTTGTTAGCACTATTTGCACCAGTGCTTTTCACCACCAAATCGTCTGGTCTTAAAATATCGTTTTCTTCAACATAATCTTGAATCAACTCTATAAACTCTTTCCCAAACTTTTTAGCCTTGCCTTCACCAACGCCGTGAATGTTGACCATTTCTTCTGCGTTGATGGGATATTTTAAAGCCATGTCTTCTAAAGAAGGGTCTTGAAACACAACAAATGGTGGGATCTCCCTTCTTTTAGCTACTTTTTTTCTAAGATCTTTTAGCATCTTTAATAGCTTTTCGTCGGTTCCTCCAGAAGGTTTGGAGGAGGTGTTGATAGAAGAGAAGTCACTTAAGTCGTTATCTTCTGTCATCATAAAAGAGGTATTGTTCTTTAAAAACACTTCTCCCTTAGGTTGTAATTTCACAACACCATAAGATTCTAATTCCTTTTTGAGGAATCCTGAAATTATCACTTGTCGCAATAAAGCTGTCCAGTAGCTCGCAGGTTTATCTTTCCCAGCACTAAAGATTTCAAGATTTTCAGTTTTATTAGACTTAATAAGGACATTGGTCTTTCCGCAAAGCGTGTGTACTATTTCTTTAGATTTAAATAACTGCCCGGTTTCAATTACCGCTTTTAATATTAAATCAACATCATCTTTAGCCTCTTTTTTCTTTTTAGGATAGCGTACATTATCATCCATGTCACCACCGTCTCCGGTCTCATTATCAAATTCTTCACCGAAATAATGTAAAATATATTTTCTCCGTGAAATAGAACTTTCAGAAAAAGCAACCACATCTTGAAGTAAAGCATGACCTATTTCTTGTTCAGCAATTGGCTTCCCGCTCATAAATTTCTCAAGCTTTTCTATGTCTTTATGATTGTAATAAGCAACACAATGGCCTTCACCACCGTCTCTTCCTGCTCTTCCAGTTTCTTGATAATAACTTTCTATACTTTTCGGAATGTCATTATGAACTACAAATCGAACATCGGGTTTATCGATGCCCATCCCGAAAGCAATAGTTGCCACTACGACATCTATATCTTCCATCAAAAACATATCTTGATGCCTGCTTCTTGTTTTAGCATCCAGTCCAGCATGATAGGGAACGGCTTTGATACCATTGACTTGAAGAGCTTGTGACAATTGCTCTACCCGCTTTCTACTTAGGCAATAGATAATACCACTTTTACCCGAGTTTTTCTTAACAAATTTTATAATGTCAGAGTCTACATCCTCTGTTTTTGGACGAATTTCATAGTATAAGTTAGGTCTGTTAAAAGAAGCCTTAAAAGTTTTAGCATCAGGGATCCTTAGGTTTTTAAGGATGTCTTCTTGGACTTTAGGCGTGGCCGTAGCTGTAAGACCAATTATAGGAATATTATCTCCTATGCGTTCAATAATATTTTTTAAGTTTCGGTATTCAGGTCTAAAATCATGCCCCCATTCCGAGATACAATGGGCTTCATCTATGGCTAAAAAAGAAATATTTTCACCTTTTAGAAACTCTATGTATTCAGTTTTAGTAAGAGATTCTGGAGCAACATATACCAACTTGGTAATGCCGCTAGAAATATCTTCCTTGACTTGTTTGACTTGTGTTTTATTTAATGATGAATTCAAAACATGGGCAACCCCGTGGTGTTCAGAAATATTTCTTATCGCATCCACTTGGTTTTTCATAAGGGCTATAAGCGGAGAGACAACTATAGCTGTTCCTTCTTTAATCAATGCGGGTAGTTGATAACATAAAGATTTGCCTCCACCAGTTGGCATGACCACAAATGTATCTTTATTCGCAATAATGCTTTTAATAACCTGTTCCTGAAGACCTTTGAACTCGTTAAAACCAAAGTATTTCTTTAATTCTTGATGTAAATTGATTTGTTCCAATTGAAATATTACTATTTAGTTTTATTTACCTTTGCAAAAATTAAATATACGCAATCTTTATAAGGGTGCAATTATTAAATATAGCAAATTATGGAAGATGTAGCGATACAGTCTTATGCCAAAAATATTATACTCATGGAGTCCAAGGCAATACAAAACCTTGAAGCTTCAATTGATAAGTCTTTTTCTGATGCTGTGAAGGCTATTTTTAACTCTAAAGGCCGAGTGATCATTACTGGTATTGGTAAAAGCGCAATCATCGCTACTAAAATTGTAGCAACTTTAAATTCAACGGGAACTCCTGCTGTTTTTATGCATGCTGCTGATGCTATTCACGGAGATCTTGGAACAATTTTGAAAGACGATGTTGTGATTTGTATTTCAAAAAGTGGGAATACACCAGAAATAAAAGTGCTTGCACCGTTTATCAAAAATTTTAAAAATACATTAATCGCAATTACAGGAAACAAAGATTCTTTTTTGGGTAAGCAAGCCGATTTTGTGCTTAATACATTTGTTGAAAAAGAAGCCTGTCCTAATAATCTTGCGCCTACGACTAGCACGACAGCTCAATTAGTCATGGGAGATGCTCTAGCAGTGTGTTTATTGAAATTACGCGGATTTTCAAGAGATGATTTTGCGAAATTCCATCCAGGTGGAGCCTTGGGTAAAACGCTTTATCTGAGAGTAAGCGACATCACTTCACAAAATATGAAACCACAGGTGAATCCTGAAACACCTCTTAAAGACGTGATTGTTGAGATTTCAAGAAACATGCTTGGGGTAACTGCAGTTTTAGAAAATGATGAAGTTATCGGTATTATTACAGATGGAGATTTGAGACGTATGTTAAGTACTACTGAAAACTTCATCAAACTGAAAGCCAAAGATATAATGACCAAAAGCCCAAAAACTATTGCCAACTCTGCCATGGCAATTGATGCCCTGAATCTTTTGGAAACCTATGATATTACACAACTTATCTCACATGAAAATGGAAAATATGCTGGGGTAGTACACCTTCATAATCTCATAAAAGAAGGCATTATATAATATGGCTAAATCCAAGCAAAAGAAAAATCCAAACGAAATGTCCTTTTTAGATCACCTTGAAGATTTAAGGTGGCATTTATTAAGAGCAACACTCGCCATTCTTATTGGGGGTGCGATTGCTTTTGGTTTGAAGTCTTTTATTTTTGATGTGATTATATTTGGGCCAAAGCGGGCAGATTTTTATACCTACAGTATATTATGTGATATTTCCGAATACCTCGGGTTGCAGGAAAGTTTTTGTTTCGATGAGCTTCCTTTCAGAATACAAAGTAGGACGATGGCAGGACAATTTAGTGCTCATATTTGGACCTCTATTACCGCTGGTTTTATTATAGCTTTTCCTTATGTCATCTATCAATTTTGGGCTTTTATAGCCCCTGGATTAGCCTCTTCTGAAAAGAAAAACGCAAGGTGGTTTATCATTGTCACCTCTTTCCTGTTTTTCTTAGGGGTCTTATTTGGATATTATGTCATCACTCCTTTATCGGTTAATTTCTTAGGGAGTTATACCGTGAGTAAAGAAGTATTCAACGATTTCGATTTAAGTAGCTATATAGGTTTGGTAAGAGCCTCTGTACTCGCTAGTGGTTTAATTTTTGAACTGCCTGTTATCATATACTTTTTGACTAAATTAGGTTTGGTAACCCCAGAATTTTTAAGGCAAAACCGAAAGTACTCTTTGGTATTTATATTGATTATTTCAGCATTAATAACACCTCCAGATATTGCCAGCCAAGTGATTGTTGCTATACCGGTTTTGGTTTTGTATGAGGTGAGTATTTTTATTTCCGTATTGGTTTTAAGAAAGCAACGTAAAGAAGAAAAAAGAAAAAACAAATAGATAATTATGATGGATTTAGTAGATGAATTTGAGGCGTATAGAGCCAAAATGAATGGAAAGATTTTAGATGAAAACAATAAAGTTCTTAAACGAATTTTTAATTTAGATACCAATTCCTTTACGGAAGGAGCTTTGGACGTGAAGACCAAAGAATTATTGGGCCTCGTTTCTTCTCTGGTTTTGAGGTGTGACGATTGTGTGAAATATCACCTAGAGTCCTCTTATAAAGAAGGCCTGAAAAGAGCTCAAGTTGTTGAGGCTTTAAGTATTGGTACTTTGGTAGGGGGGACGATAGTTATTCCTCACTTAAGAAGGGCTTTTGAATATTGGGAAGCTTTAGAACAGAAGTTTGGAAAAACAGAATAAAACAACTAATTTTTGGGTATGAAACCACTATTACCGACCATAGTTAGACTTTTTGCTTATGCAGGCCTCATGTTTATTATGGCTTTAGTCATTCAATTTGACTTTGCTGAAGGTGAAGTGAAAGAAGATTCTCTTATTGAAATCACACAAGAAATTTTGCTTTTTGTGAGCTCCATTCTTTTAATTGTGTTTAGCTCGAAGGCGAAAGGCTTTAAAATCTTTAACTTGACATTGGCAGGCTTTCTTGGGGTTCATTTTGTTAGAGAATTTGATTTTTGGCTAAATACACAGTTATTTGATAAAGCTTGGCAGGTTCTAGCCCTCATCATTCTAGTGTTGATTGTCGTTATGGTCATCAGAAATTGGAAAAAATTCATTCTTGAATTTGTAGCAATATCAAAAACCTATGGGTTTGCCTTTTTCTTTTCAGGACTTATTATCCTTCATGTTTTTTCAAGACTCTATGGGCGTAAACTGATATGGATAGACTTGTTAAGAGATACCCATGACAAGTATGTTATTGAAGAGAATGGAGAAAAGGTTATTGCTTTAAGAGATTTTATGCGACCGGTGAAAGATGCTTCTGAAGAAAGTATTGAGCTATTAGCCTACTCGATTATTTTAATTGGTGTAGTTGAGATGATTATGTTCGGTGTAAAATCTTCTAAAAAAATACAGTCATGAATCCAAACCGTTCCACATTAAGAGCTGAAAACTTAATTAAAGCCTACAAAGGCGTTAAAGTTGTTAAAGGTATAAGTGTTGAAGTCACTCAGGGAGAAATCGTTGGCCTTCTGGGTCCCAACGGTGCAGGAAAGACCACCTCTTTTTATATGATTGTGGGTTTGATAAAACCCAATGCGGGTCATATCTACCTTGATAAGACGAACATCACGAAATTTCCAATGTATAAGAGGGCTCAAAATGGTATTGGTTATCTTGCTCAAGAGGCGTCAATATTCAGGAAATTGAGTATTGAAGATAATATTATGAGTGTCTTGGAGCTCACAGACCTTAATAAGAAAGAAAGAGAAGAAAAAATGGAATCTCTTATTAGTGAATTTGGTTTGAATCATATTCGAACAAATAGGGGTGACCTTTTGTCTGGTGGAGAAAGACGACGGACCGAGATTGCCAGGGCTTTAGCCACAGACCCTAAATTTATTCTCCTAGATGAACCTTTTGCTGGTGTAGATCCTGTAGCCGTGGAGGATATTCAAAAAATTGTCGCCCAGCTTAAAAATAAAAACATTGGTATCTTAATTACAGATCACAATGTTCAGGAAACATTGGCGATTACAGATAGAACTTACCTCATGTTTGAGGGTGGAATTCTAAAGCACGGTGAGCCTGAAGAATTGGCTAACGATGAAATGGTTAGAAAAGTTTATTTAGGTCAGAATTTTGAGCTGCGTAAGAAAAAAATCTTTGAATAAAGTCCTAGGTTTTTTGCTTTTTCTTTTCAGCAGCAGGGAACAAAATATTGTTGAGTATAAGTCTATAACCAGGAGATTTGGGATGTAATTCCAATTCTGTTTTTGGATCACCTACTCTGTGTTGATAATCCTCTGGATCGTGCCCACCGTAAAAGGTAAAAAAGCCTTTTCCCTTTATGCCGTGAATGTATCTTGCTTCGTCATTGAGCTTATTTTTACCCATTACAAGAACGTTAGATTTGATTTGACTAGCCCGAAAGGCTGTAGTTTGCCCCATAAATCCTTTGACCACTGCCGTATGATTTTGACAGAGCATTGTAGGAATGGGATCCCATTTTGCTGAATAATCCATTAAAGTGAAATAATCTTTAGCCTTCGGGATATTTCTGGTACTGGTCATATCTATGGACGAGTATTCATAAACCATAGGATCCCTTTCTAGGATATAATCGGTAAAAGCCATAGTCTTTGAGTAGTCAATTTTATTTTGGTAACCAGAATCTGAAGGATCTCCATCAAACATAGGCTCGCAGATATCAGTACCTTCAGCAGAAAGAGCAATATCAAAAGAATCGGTCGCACTGCACATGGCGAACATAAAGCCTCCACCAATCACGTAAGCATTAATCTTTTTGGCAACGGCTAATTTCGCTTCAGACACTTTAGCATAACCCAGTGACTCTGCTAAAGCTTCAGCTTCTTTTTTCTCCTGAATATACCAAGGAGCAGAGCGGTAAGCCCTATAGAATTTTCCATATTGACCCGTAAAGTCTTCATGGTGGAGATGGAGCCAATCGTACAATAGCAATTCATCATTCAAAACACCTTCATCGTAGATGGTTTCGTAGGGGATTTCTGCAAATTCCAGAACCATAGTCACAGCATCATCCCATGGCACATTACCTTGTGGAGAATAGACTGCAATTTTTGGTGCTTTTTCGAGAAGAACAGCTTCCATGTTTTGCGAAGGACTGTTGATGGTTTCTAAAATTTGTTTTGTCTCAGCATCGGACTTAATTTCAAAAGATACCCCTCTAATGGTGCATTCACGTTCTAAATCTTCAGAATAAGGAGATAAAAAAGAACCGCCTCTATAGTTAAGTAGCCATTGTATCTTTTGTTCTTTTTCCAATAACCAATAAGAGATGCCGTAAGCTTTTAGGTGATTGTCTTGGGTTTCAAAATCCATAGGGATAAGGATGAACTTGGAATACCCCGCAAAGCTCATTAGAAATATTAGACTACAAAGCAAACTCTTCATGGTTGAGTAGTTTTAAAAAGGAACTTCATCGTCGTTGCTATCCATATTTTGACCTGGTGATGGCGAACCAAAGACATCTTCAGCATTTGGGAAAGAAGGGGTTTCTGATTTCCCTGCATTCATGCTGGAATTGATTTCAAAAGGAGAATCAAAATTATCTAAGTTTTCAAACTTACCAAGCTGACCGATAAACTTTAAGCGAATACTATCCAAGCCACCATTCCTATGTTTTGCAATAATAAACTCAGCTTGACCTTGGGTAGGAGATTGGTCATCATCATCCCACTCGTCAATATTATAATATTCAGGACGATAAATAAAAGAGACAATATCTGCATCTTGTTCGATAGCACCAGATTCTCTAAGGTCACTAAGCAATGGTCGCTTACTGCCACCTCTTGTTTCTACGGCTCTAGAGAGTTGAGATAATGCCAAGACAGGAATGCTTAATTCTTTTGCTAGGGCTTTTAAATTCCTGGAGATGCTAGAAATTTCTTGTTCACGATTCCCTCCTTTCTGAGATCCTCCACCAGTCATTAACTGTAAGTAATCCACTACTATCAATTTGATACCGTGTTGAGAAGAAAGTCGTCGAGCTTTTGCTCTTAAGTCAAAAATAGATAAAGAGGGGGTGTCATCGATAAAGAGAGGAGCTTGTTCTAGGGATTTTACTTTTACATTCAACTGCTCCCATTCGTGAGGCTCTAGATTTCCTGTCCTTAGTTTTTCTGAACTCAATCCAGTTTCAGAAGAAATAAGACGTGTGATCAACTGAACAGAAGACATCTCTAAAGAAAAGAAAGCGACGGGAATATTTTGGCCAACAGCAATATTTCTTGCCATGGTGAGTGTAAGCGCCGTTTTACCCATACCAGGTCGAGCAGCAATAATCACAAGATCACTAGGTTGCCATCCTGAGGTTAACTTGTCTAAGTCTGTAAATCCTGAAGGCACACCACTTAATCCCTCTTTATTGGAGATTTCTTCTATTCGTTTTTTGGCCTGCATTACCAAGTTTTGAGCAGTCTCCGAAGATCGCTTGATGTTTCCTTGGGTGACCTCATACAATTTGGATTCTGCATGATCTAAAAGATCAAAAACATCGGTGCCTTCATCGTAAGACTCTTCTATAATTTCATTGGAAATCTTAATTAGGCATCTTTGAATATACTTTTGCAGAACAATTCTAGAGTGATACTCAATATGCGCCGATGAAGATACCTTTTGAGTGAGTTGGATGAGGTAATATTCACCACCTGAGGCTTGTAGTTTTTTTTGTTTTTTTAATTCTGTGGAAACCGTTAATAAGTCAATGGGATCTCCTTTCTCGAACAAGAGTATAATGGCTTCATAAATATTTTTATGGGCTTCCTTGTAGAAAACGTCGGGATGTAAGATATCTATAACTTCATCAACTCCTTTTTTATCAATCATCATTGCTCCGAGTATAACCTCCTCAAGGTCAGTAGCTTGTGGCGGTATTTTACCTTTTTGTAAACTGATAACATCTCCTTTTGGAGAATTTTTGAATGAAGATTGGGTTGCGTTTTCCATACTACGAATGTAAATAAAAGGTTACGAAGAACGTGTAAAAAGTATCAGCTTAACACTCAACTTTTTCCACAGCAACCTGTTGATAACTAAAAATTTATGTGGATAACTAAAAAAATCCAGATAATTAGTATCTGGATTATGGTATAAATTGAGCTATGTTAGGATTTACTCATTGTAAACTCCTATATCAACAAATTTTTGCATCCGTTTTTGTACTAATTCTTCTGGGGATAACTTTCTTAATTCTTCCAATTCTGCAAGAATAGACTTGGTTACTATTTCGAAAGTTTTCTCTCTATTGCTATGTGCACCTCCAAGAGGTTCTTTAATAATTTTATCGATAATCTTCAATTTCTTCATATCGGTCGCTGTAAGTTTCAACGCTTCGGCGGCTGTTTGTTTATATTCCCAGCTTCTCCATAAGATAGAAGAACAAGATTCTGGAGAAATTACAGAATACCAAGTGTTTTCTAGCATCATTACAGTGTCTCCAACAGCTATTCCCAGAGCTCCGCCACTTGCGCCTTCTCCAATGATAATGACGATAACGGGAACCTTAAGTTGACTCATTTCCATGATGTTTCTAGCAATAGCTTCACCCTGTCCACGCTCTTCTGCTTCAAGCCCAGGGAATGCTCCAGGAGTATCTACAAAACTGACAATTGGTAAATTGAACTTTTCAGCTTTTTTCATCAGGCGTAAGGCCTTTCGATACCCTTCTGGATTGGCCATTCCAAAGTTTCGGTACTGGCGGGTTTTTGTGTTGTACCCTTTTTGTTGACCAATAAACATAAAACTTTGTTCATTGATTTTACCCAGTCCGCCAATCATAGCTTTATCGTCGCCAAAGTTTCTATCGCCATGCAGTTCCATAAAGGTATGACCACAAATAGCGTTGATGTAATCTAGGGTGTAGGGTCTATTAGGATGCCTAGATAATTGAACTCTTTGCCAAGCATTGAGATTGGAATAGATTTCTTTCTTTTTATTATCTAGTTTAAGCTTGATCTGCTTGCAAGTATCTGTGACGTCTACCTTACTATCTTCACCTATTTCGCAGGCCTTTTCGAATTGATCTTGGAGGGCTTTAATCGGTAATTCAAAATCTAAATATTCCATGAATACAGTGTGTTTCTTTAAAAGTCAGTCCGCAAATATATAAAAGATATGTCTCTTTAAATGATAAATTTATGATTAGCGTTTCGCTTTGATAAGCAAATAAATAGCCAAAATACCAAACAAAATATTGGAGAACCAAACGGCGATCAATGGAGAGAATGTCGATTTTTCAGCAATGGTTCCAAAAACCTTATCCAAAAAGATATAGGCGAAAGCAATAACAATTCCTATTGCGAGATTAGCTCCCATACCTCCTCGTCTTTTCATCGCCGATACAGAGACTGCAATGATAGTGAGAATAAAGGCAGAGACTGGAACACTCCATCGCTTATAGGCTACAATCTGATAACTGCTAATGTTGGCAGATCCTCTTCGCTTTTCAGTTGCTATAAAGTCTCTTAATTCCCCATAATCTAGAGTTTCTGCGATATATTCAACTGGAGTTAATTCACCAAATTCAAAAGGCAAAATCGTATCTAAAGAAGACTGTCTCTGTATGACATCTTCCCTTTTATTTATAACTCTCTTTTCAAAATTATTTAAAGTATATGTGGAATCTTTTGCATTGAATTTTAATCGAGAGGCTGAGATTTTAAAAGTCATTTCTTGGCCTTCAAAATGTTCTAGAGTAAAGTTTCTTGCGGTTCCTGTACTGGTTTGAAAGTTGGTAGCAAAAATAAACTCGTTATCATTGACTTGCCGATAAACATTTTGCGTCTCTTGCGATTGTTTACCTTTTTTGAAATACTGATATTTAAATTCGTTAAACCCTTGACTTGCATTGGGCACCAAATACATAGTGAACATAAGGGCAATGCCACAGACTAAAGTAGCACCGACAAGGTAGGGTCTTAAAAATCTCGAAAATGAAATACCAGAGCTCAAAATGGCAATGATTTCTGTATTATTCGCTAATTTGGAGGTAAACCATATGATGGATAAGAATAGAAAAATGGGGAACAATAAATTAGCAAAGTATATGGTAAAGTTGCCATAAAACACCAGAACTTCTTCAAGTGGCACCTCATTTTCTTTGATGTCATCAATCTTTTCTGAAAGATTGATGATGATACCTATAGGTATAAACATCAAAAGCAAAGCAACGAATGTTGTTAAGTAGCGTTTTAGTATATACCAATCTATAATTTTCAATGTTCTAGTATTAGAGTCTTATCGATAATTTTTTAACCATAGTATCCTTCCAGGCTCTAAAGGTCCCTGCTTGTATTTGTCGCCTAGCCTCTCTTACTAACCATAAATAAAACCCTAAATTGTGTATGGTAGCAATTTGTTTCCCTAACAATTCTTTGACGGAGAAAAGATGTTTTAAATACGCTTTAGAATATTCTGTATCTACCCAAGTGTAAGCTGCTGGATCCAAAGGTGAAAAATCTTCTTCCCATTTTTTATTCTTGATGTTAATCGTACCTTCAGAGGTAAATAACATTCCGTTTCTAGCATTTCGGGTAGGCATAACACAATCGAACATATCTACACCCAAAGCTATATTTTCTAACAAATTTGAAGGAGTTCCTACCCCCATCAAATAGCGTGGTTTGTCTTCAGGCAAAATGGCATTTACAACTTCGGTCATCGCATACATTTCATCATCAGGTTCACCAACTGAAAGTCCTCCAATGGCATTGCCCTCTGCACCAACATTAGCGATATAGTCTGCAGACTGCTGTCTTAGGTCTTTATATGTACTTCCTTGTACGATGGGGAAAAGTGTTTGTTCGTGTCCATAAAGTGGTGATGTATTTTTCATGTGACTCATGCAGCGGTCTAGCCATCTATGGGTCATGTGCATAGATCTTTGCGCATATTTATAATCACAAGGATAAGGAGTGCATTCATCAAAAGCCATGATAATATCTGCACCAATTTCCCTTTGAATATCTACGGCACTTTCGGGAGTGAATAGATGGGTTGAGCCATCAATATGAGATTTAAACTTCACCCCTTCTTCTTTGATTTTTCTATTTGCAGAAAGTGAATAGACTTGATAACCGCCACTATCGGTAAGGATATTTCTATCCCAGTTCATGAATTTATGAAGTCCTCCAGCTTTCTTAAGGATTCCTGTTCCGGGTCTTAGATAAAGATGATAGGTATTTCCTAAAATAATATCAGGATTAATTTCTTCTTTGAGTTCTCTTTGGTGAACCCCCTTAACAGTGCCAATAGTACCAACTGGCATAAATATAGGGGTTTCAATAACGCCATGGTCTGTGGTTAGCTTTCCAGCTCTAGCTTTGGAATTGGGGTCTTTACTTAGTAATTCGAATGTCATATAGATTTCAATAGCTTGCAAAGATACTTAACTCTATTAAAACTATTTTCAATGGATACAGATAATAGGAAGTCAAATGATGAGGGACTCTGTTTTATAATAAATCCTTACTTTTGGGCAACTTATAAAATTCTTATTTATCTCATGTCAACAACACAACATTTACAAGATTTTGTCACGCAAGTAAGGAGAGATATTCTTCGCCAAGTCCATCAAGTAAATTCTGGTCATCCCGGGGGTTCTCTTGGTTGTACAGAATACTTTTCTGTCCTTTATCAAGACGTCATGGAGTATTCCAAGGACTTCGATATGGATGGAAAAAACGAAGATTTATTCTTTTTATCTAATGGACATATTTCTCCAGTCTTCTATAGTGTTTTATCTCGGTCCGGATTTTTCCCTGTAGAAGAGCTTAACACGTTTAGAAAAATAGATTCAAGACTGCAAGGCCATCCAACCACTCATGAAGGTTTGCCAGGTATAAGAATTGCTTCCGGATCCTTAGGGCAGGGAATGTCTGTCGCCATAGGTGCGGCGCTGACCAAAAAACTGAATAAAGATTCACATCTTATTTATAGTCTTCATGGTGATGGAGAACTACAAGAAGGTCAAAATTGGGAAGCGATTCTCTATGCAGGATCAAAAGGGGTAGACAATCTTATTGCGACTATAGATTACAATAAAAAGCAGATCGATGGGGCTACAGACGATGTGTTGCCTCTTGGAAATCTTAAGAAGAAATTTGAAGCTTTTGACTGGAAGGTTATAGAATTAAAAGCAGGAAACGATATAGCAGCAATTAAAGGAGCTCTAGAAGAGGCCAAAGGATTAACCGGTAAAAAACAACCTGTTGTTATCCTGATGGAAACTGAGATGGGAAATGGTGTGGACTTTATGATGGGAACTCATGCATGGCACGGTAAGGCGCCTAATGATGAGCAACTCGAAAAAGCACTTTCTCAAAACCCAGAAACTCTTGGTGATTACTAAGGAGTCGTTTAGAACAACATTAATTTTTACACATTAGATTATAAAGACCATGAAAATATATAAAAATACAGGAAATATAGATACTCGATCTGGATTTGGAGCTGGCTTAGCTGAACTTGGCAAAAGCAATCCTGATGTCGTAGCTCTTTGTGCAGACCTAACAGGATCTTTAAAAATGGATGAATTTAAGGACAATCATCCAGAGCGTTTTTTCCAAATAGGAATTGCAGAAGCCAATATGATTTGTATTGCTGCTGGAATGACTATAGGAGGCAAAATTCCATTTACAGGTACTTTCGCCAATTTTTCTACAGGTAGAGTCTACGATCAGATCAGACAATCGGTAGCTTATTCTGGTAAAAATGTCAAAATTTGTGCTTCCCATGCTGGTTTAACCTTAGGAGAAGATGGTGCCACTCACCAAATCCTTGAAGACTTGGGCATGATGAAAATGTTGCCAGGAATGACTGTGATAAACACCTGTGATTATAACCAAACCAAAGCGGCTACTCTTGCGATTGCAGAACATGAAGGTCCTGTTTATTTGAGGTTTGGTCGCCCTAAAGTGGCTAACTTTACCCCGGAGGATCAAAAATTTGAAATTGGAAAAGCTTTTCAATTAACCGAAGGTAATGATGTGACTATCATTGCTACGGGGCATTTGGTTTGGGAAGCTTTAGAAGCTGCCAAAATCTTAGATGAGAAAGGGATTTCTGCTGAGGTGATTAATATCCATACGATAAAGCCTCTAGATGAAACTGCTATTTTAAAGTCTGTACGAAAAACAAAATGTGTAGTGACGGCAGAAGAGCATAACTTTTTGGGAGGCCTTGGTGAAAGTGTAGCTAGAACGCTTACGCTCAATTACCCAGCGCCCCAAGAATTTGTTGCGACTAACGATACCTTTGGAGAAAGTGGAGAGCCGCTTATGCTTCTCGATAAATATGGCCTAAATGCAAAAGCCATTATCGAAAAAGCGGAAGCCGTGATTTTAAGAAAAGAATAATTTGTTTTAAATTTTAAGAAAAAGCCTTTAGGAAACATCCTAAAGGCTTTATTAGCTAGAAAGAGCTTTTACAAAATCATAAAGGACCTTAAGCACTGGATGATTTTTGGTGGGCGTATTTCCTAAAAATATATCTTCAAGATTTAAATTTTCTTGGCCTACTATTTTTTTTATATGGTGGTCTTGCACCTCCTTATAGGCCATAGACCAGTCTTTAAACTGGCGCTCACTCAAGTCTCCAGAATCTAAAAGAATCAAGTCTTTATGTCTGCTATCCTTACTGATGGATTCATACACCTTGTCGATCTCCTGTGCAGGACCTTCTATATATTGTACAAATTTTCCCTGAATAAGAAGCAATACCCCAGTGATCGTTAATTGTTTATTTTTCTCTCTTACTTGAAATAAAAAATCTTCAATACTTTTTCTGGACATCACTCTGGATTGGGCGCTCATGTAGGATACAAATTTCAACGACATTTGATTTTTTTAGGAAAACCTAATTTAAGCTTTTTTTTGAAATTTTTAGGTCTATAATAGAGGCCTTTCATAAAAACATCTCAATTTCTTAAGATTTGAAGATTTCCTTAATTTCAAATCATAACTTTGTAAAAAATATTCATCATGGAATTAAAACTAACCCGCCCCATTTGTTTTTTTGATTTAGAAACTACTGGGATTAATATTTCAAAAGATAGAATTGTTGAGATTTCTATCTTAAAAGTTTTTGAAAACAACAATAAAGAGAGTTATACCTGGAAGGTAAATCCAGGAATTCCTATTCCAAAAGAAACCACAGCAATTCATGGAATAAGTGATGAAGATGTGGCGAATGAGCCAAAGTTTGAAGAACTCGCTCCCAAAATAAATGCTATGATAAAAGGGTGTGACCTTGGAGGGTACAATAGCAATAGATTTGATATTCCATTACTAGCTGAAGAAATGTTGAGAACGGGAATTGATTTTGATCTTAAGAAAATAAATGCTGTAGATGTTCAAACTATTTTTCATAAAAAGGAAAAACGAACCTTGGAAGCAGCCTATAAATTCTATTGTGATAAAGATTTGACACATGCGCATAGTGCAGAGGCCGATACCAATGCTACTTATGAGGTTTTGAAATCCCAACTCGACCGGTATCCAGATTTAGAAAATGATACCAAATGGTTATCTACCTATAGTGCACATAAGAAATTCGCCGATCTCGCTGGGTTTCTCGTTATGAATAAAAATGATGAAGAGGTTTTCGGGTTTGGAAAATTTAAGGGTAAAAAAGTTGAAGATGTTTTGGAAAAAGAACCTGGCTATTTTGGTTGGATTCAAAATTCTGACTTTCCACTCTATACCAAAAAAGTACTCACAGCTATTAAATTGAGAAAACTGGCTACTAAATAAAATCATCTCACTATGAAGCTAATTTGTATTGGTAGAAATTATGCAAAACACATTTCTGAACTAAAAAACGAAAAGCCCGAACATCCAGTGGTTTTTCTTAAGCCAGATTCTTCAGTTCTACTTAAAAATAACCCGTTTATTGTTCCTGCATTCACCAAAGATGTGCATCATGAAGTTGAAATACTGGTGAAAATCATTAAAGTAGGAAAGCATATTCAGACGAAATTCGCTCATAAATATTACGACGAAATAGGTTTGGGTATAGATTTTACAGCAAGAGATATTCAAAATCAATTAAAAGAGCAGGGGTTACCCTGGGAAAAGGCTAAGGGTTTTGATGGGGCTGCGCTTATAGGAGAGACGTGGTTGCCTAAGGACAGTTTTCAAGATCTCAATAGCATTGATTTTAGATTAGAAAAAAACAAAACTGCAGTTCAATCAGGATCTACTTCAGAAATGCTTTGGAAAATCGATGAGCTTATAGCTTACGTTTCAGAATACTTCACCCTTAAAATTGGAGATATTATTTTTACAGGAACTCCAGCTGGAGTCGGAAGAGTCGAAGAAGGAGATCATTTGGAGGGTTTTATCGAAGACACATTATGCTTTTCAATACAAGTAAAATAACACTATGCAGGCAGAGATAATCACTATAGGAGATGAAATTCTCATCGGTCAAATTATAGATACAAATTCAGCTTATATAGCCAAACAGCTCAATAAAATAGGGGTAGAGGTGTATCAAATTTCGTCGATTCAAGATGAGAAGTCCCATATTTTAAGAGCTTTTGAAGAAGCGTCCAATCGCTCAAATATTGTCATTATAACGGGGGGGCTAGGTCCAACCAAAGATGATATCACAAAACACACGTTTTGTGAGTATTTTAATGACGAATTAGTCTTAGATAAAAAGGTTTTGGCACACGTTGAGGACATATTTAAGAAATATGTGAATACTCCTATCTTGGAAGCTAACAAATCTCAGGCTTGGATTCCTTCACAAGCTATCACCTTACACAATGAATACGGAACTGCTCCAGGAATGTGGTTTGAAAAAAAGGGCGTCGTTTATATTTCTATGCCAGGAGTTCCTTATGAAATGAAATCCATATTGACCGAGCAGGTTATACCTAGACTTCAAGATCGATTTAGAACACCATATATTATTCATAAAACAGTTCTTACTTATGGGCTAGGAGAAAGTGCTATTGCAGAGCGTATCGAAGATTGGGAAAATCAATTGCCTAAATTTATAAAATTAGCATACTTGCCAAGTCTAGGACGAGTAAGGTTAAGATTAAGCGCTAGGGGAGAGGATGAGCAGCTGCTTAAAGAGGGTTTAATTACCGCTGTTGAACGTTTAAACAGAGTTATAGGCGATATTATAAAAGGATATGAAGATGAGCAAACTCTTGAAGAGCGCATCGCTCAAGCCTTTGTGGATCGTGGACAATCTCTAATTACAGCTGAAAGTTGTACAGGAGGACGGTTAGCCTCCAAATTTACTGAAATACCTGGTGCTTCAGCATATTTTAAAGGATCTATTGTCAGTTATGCGACCTCTGCCAAAAATGATGTCCTTCATATTTCAAAGGATCTTATTTCTAAGTACTCCGTAGTGAGCTCAGAAATTACCGAAGCAATGGCCAACAAAGCCAAAGCGATGTTTAAAGCTGATTATGCTATTGCAACAACTGGAAACGCAGGGCCTTCCAAAGGAGATAGTGATGCAGAGATAGGAACGGTATTTATCGCTATTGCTTCACCAGAAAAAACAGAAGTTCATGAATTTCAATTTGGAAAACATCGCGAAAGAGTGACTCAAAAAGCAGTGAATAAAGCTCTAGAACTGATTTACGAGGCTATTTTAAAAAATTAAAAAACTCTGAGATTTATTTTTTATAATTGAGAAAAATGTCGTTAATTTGCATCCTGTTTTTAATAACACATAAAAGTATATATAATGTCAAGAGTTTGTGAGCTTACTGGAAAAAGAGCAATGTCTGGAAATAACGTTTCCAAAGCATTAAATAGAACTAGACGTAAATTTAGCGTCAACTTGGTTAAGAAAAGATTTTATATCCCAGGTGAGGATAAATGGATAACTTTAAAAGTATCCACTTCTATTTTGAAAACCATCAATAAGAAAGGAATTCACGCTGTTTTGAAAGAGGCACGTGCAAAAGGATTCTTGACAAAATAGAGATTATAAAGCATTTATATTATGGCAAAGAAAGGAAATAGAGTTCAAGTAATTATGGAGTGTACAGAGCATAAAGAATCTGGCCTTCCAGGAACATCTAGATACATTACAACGAAGAACAAAAGAAATACTCCAGATAGATTAGAACTTAAGAAGTTCAATCCTATTATGAAGAAAATGACTGTTCACAAAGAAATTAAATAAGTTATGGCAAAGAAATCGGTTGGTACAATACAGACAGGAACAAAAAGACTTACCAAAGCTATCAAAATGGTGAGATCACCAAAATCTGGTGCTTATGTTTTTGTAGAAAAAATCATGACTCCAGAAGAAGTCAATGACTTTATAAAGTCTAATTAAATTTAGTAATTTATCACATACGAAGCCATCGCATTTTATGTGATGGCTTTTTTGTTTTTAACTATCTTTGCGGTCACAATGAACTAGAGGTTGAGGTAAATAGAATTATAACATAGAAAATGAGTTTTTTCAAAAAAATATTTTCCAAAGAAAAAAAAGAAAAATTAGACGAAGGTCTTGAGAAATCTAAATCAGATTTTTTTGGGAAACTGAGTAAAGCTGTAGCTGGAAAATCCAAGGTAGACGAAAGTGTGCTTGATAACTTAGAAGAAATTTTAGTTTCTAGTGACGTGGGGGTTTCAACAACCATTAAAATTATTGAGAGAATAGAGGCGAGGGTTGCTAGAGATAAATATTTAGGTACAGATGAGCTTAATTTGATTTTAAGAGAAGAAATCGCTGGCCTGCTGAGTGAATCTGAAAACGGAGAACTCGAGAGTTTGGAATTGCCCGAAGGTAAAAAACCCTATGTTATAATGGTTGTTGGTGTGAATGGTGTTGGTAAAACTACAACAATCGGTAAGCTAGCGAAACAATACAAGATGAAGGGTAAAAAAGTGGTCCTTGGGGCCGGAGATACCTTTAGAGCTGCAGCTGTGGAACAGCTTCAGATATGGGCAGATCGTGTAGGGGTGTCTATCGTCAAACAAAAAATGGGAAGTGATCCTGCTTCAGTAGCCTTCGATACGGTTCAGAGCGCCATTAAGCAAAATGCTGATGTTGTAATTTTAGATACTGCTGGACGTTTACATAATAAGGTGAACTTGATGAATGAGCTCACAAAAATTAAACGGGTTATGCAAAAAGTTATTCCCGATATTCCCGATGAGGTTCTTTTGGTTTTGGATGGCTCTACAGGTCAAAACGCTTTTGAACAAGCTAAGCAATTTACTGCTGCTACGGAAGTCACAGCCTTAGCGATCACTAAACTTGATGGCACTGCCAAAGGTGGTGTTGTGATTGGAATTAGTGATCAGTTCAAAATTCCTGTGAAGTACATCGGTGTTGGTGAAGGTATCGATGACCTTCAGATCTTTAATAAATATGAATTTATAGATTCTTTTTTTAGTAATAAATAATTATGACAGACCAAAAACCAAGGCCTTTTTCATCGGACAAAAATAAATTGATTATTACTAAAATAATCGTGATCTACTCTGCTTTTTTTTTAATTCTTAAGTTATCATCTATTTTTCAAGGAGGTTGGGTGATGGCCAATTTATTAGTAGCTCTTCCCTTGGTCGTCCTTGGCTTATTGGGGTTTTATTTTTTGAAATCAAACTCTACCAACTGGATTTATGCTCTAGGCAGCATAGTTATTATTTCAGCTATGCGTTACTATGAACAAGACTTAATCGTTTGGATTCATAATTCAATCTAAGCGGGGGCATCAAATAAATAGACTTAAGCTTTTATAATAGGTTTAAGGGTGTTAAATCATGTTACAATCTAAGAGATTGTATATTTACAAATAAATTTTTAAGAAGCAGATGAGGACAAAATCAACAAAAAAGAATAAAATCAATGTAGTAACCTTAGGGTGTAGTAAAAACATCTACGATTCCGAAGTTTTGATGGGACAACTCAAAGCCAATGGTAAAGAGGTTGCTCACGAAACAGAGGGTGACATAGTAGTGATTAATACATGTGGTTTTATTGATAACGCAAAAGAAGAATCTGTTAATACAATTCTTGATTTTGTTCAGAAAAAAGAAAGGGGTGAAGTTAAAAAAGTGTTTGTGACAGGTTGCTTGTCAGAACGCTATAAACCAGACCTCCAAAAAGAAATACCAAACGTAGACCAATACTTTGGAACAACTGAACTCCCAGCGCTTCTTAAAGCCTTAGGGGCAGACTACAAACACGAACTTATTGGCGAGCGCTTAACGACGACTCCAAAAAATTATGCCTTCCTTAAAATTGCGGAAGGTTGTGACCGTCCATGTTCATTTTGCGCAATACCGCTAATGCGAGGAATTCATAGATCTACACCGATCGAAGATCTCGTGAAAGAAGCTAAAAGTCTTGCTGCGAAAGGAGTCAAGGAATTAATATTGATTGCTCAAGACCTGACTTATTACGGACTTGATTTATATAAAAAGAGAAATTTGGCTGAATTGCTTAGGGAATTGGTTAAAGTAGAGGGTATAGAATGGATCCGCTTACATTACGCATTTCCAACTGGTTTTCCTGTCGACGTCCTTGACGTTATAAGAGAAGAGCCAAAAGTCTGTAATTATATCGATATTCCATTGCAGCACATTTCAGATCATATACTGAAATCTATGCGAAGAGGAACTACCCATAAAAAAACAACAGACTTGCTTATCAAGTTTAGAAAAGAAGTTCCTAAGATGGCTATCAGAACTACCCTTATTGTAGGTTATCCTGGTGAAACTGAAGAAGATTTTGAAGAGCTAAAACAATGGGTAGAGGAGATGCGTTTTGAGCGTTTAGGTTGTTTTACCTACTCTCATGAAGAAAATACACATGCTTATAACCTAGAGGATGACGTGCCTGAGGATGTTAAAATGGAACGTGCCAATAAAATTATGGAGATTCAGTCACAAATATCTTGGGAATTGAATCAACAAAAAATCGGGAAAACCTTCAAATGTGTTATTGACCGAAAAGAAGGTAATTACTTTGTAGGAAGAACGGAATATGATTCTCCTGATGTGGACAATGAAGTTCTTATAGATAGCAAATTACATTACTTAAAAACTAAAGATTTCGCTCATATAAAAATAACTGAAGCTGCTGATTTTGATTTGTATGGAGAGCCAGTTTTCGTAGAAGCTATTTTGAATTAACTTAACTTTTAAAGCTTTTTCATCTCCCTTATTTATATTTGTGAAGATTCAAACTTAAATTTATGGCCGACTGTTTATCTTTCCGTTCAACAGGTTATTTTAGTGATCTTATTTCAGATTATATCGAGCAAAACCAAGATTTAAAGCCGTTCTATAATAGATTTCCATCCATTGAAAGTTTCAAAGATCAAATTTTAGAAAAGCAGAAAGGCTATGATGATGATAATAGGAAAGTTTTAGTTGAAGTTCTCAAAGAACAGTACCGAACCCTATCGTCATCAGAAGTCACCAAATCTCACATTGAATCCCTTCAGGAACCTTCTACATTTACAGTAACCACTGGGCACCAGCTTAATTTATTTACAGGCCCGCTTTACTTTCTTTATAAAATAGTTTCCACTCTAAATTTAGCTAAATCGCTGAAGGAAAACTATCCAGATTTCAATTTTGTTCCTGTCTACTGGATGGCCACAGAAGACCATGATTTTGAAGAAATCAATTATTTTAATTTTCAACAGAAAAAGCTAGAGTGGAAAACCAATGCTGAAGGTGCTGTAGGTCACTTATCTACCACGAGTTTAGACGAACTTAGCAAAACCATTGAAACTGAATTTGGGAAAAGTGATAATGCTGAATATCTAAAAGGTCTGTTTAAAGTGGCCTATCTAGAGCATGAAACCCTTGCTGAAGCTACACGGTTTTTAGCTAATGAATTATTTGGAGACTATGGGTTGGTTGTTTTGGATGCTGATGATGGACGGTTAAAATCCAGGTTTAGTAAGGAGATAAAAAATGATTTAGTCTATCACACTGCTTTTCGTCAAATCGAGAAGCAATCAGATAAATTATCTAAACTCGGGTATGGCCTTCAAGTCAACCCAAGAGAAATCAATCTTTTTTATCTGCATGAAAAAACACGGTCGAGAATAGTCCAAAAAGACGAAAACTACTATGTGTTGGATACCGATTTAAAATTCACAGAGACAGAACTTTTAGATCTGGTCAATCAACATCCAGAGCGGTTTTCACCCAACGTAGCTCTAAGGCCACTTTACCAAGAAGTGATTTTACCAAATTTAGCGTACATTGGTGGAGGAGGTGAGTTGGCTTATTGGTTGGAATTGAAATCTTATTTTGAAGCGGAACAGGTGACTTTTCCTTCTCTCGTCTTACGAAATTCAGTTCTGCTATATTCAGATAAAACCTCGAGTAAGCTTAATAAATTAAGTACTAAAATTCAAGATCTCTTTCTTTCACCAGATCAGTTAGAAGCCCAGCATACCAAAAAACTTTCAAAGATAGATATCGATTTTGGAAGGCAGAAAAAAGTCCTAGAAAAGCAATTTAAAGATTTATATGAGCTGGCTAAAAACACAGATAAATCCTTTTATGGTGCTGTAGCAGCACAAGAGAAAAAGCAAAAAAATGGCCTCGATCATCTCGAGAAGCGTTTGCTGAAAGCACAAAAGCGCAAATTAAAGTCAGAGAATGAACTTGTTTTGAAAATACAAAAGATGTTATTTCCAAAGCGATCACTTCAAGAGCGATCCCTAAATTTTAGTGAAATTTACATAGATTATGGAGCGCGCTTAATCCCTAAATTAATAGAAGAACTGGACCCTTTTCAAATGAAGTTCCTCTGTGTAGAGTTAACTATTTACAATAAAAAACATTAAATTATGAAAAGCATGCACGCCGTAGATATGGAGACTATCGAAATGACTCTCGATATCATGAAATATGCTATCAATAGAATATCGAATTCTTCTCCAGAGTTGGGTAAACCAAAACAGGAAAAAGAGCTTTTGAAACTTGTTGGAGAAACCGTTACCAAAGAAGGTATTGGGGGTGAGAAAGCGTTTCAGTTGTTTAAAGATGTTTTGGTGAAAGCCGCAGTACCTGTGGACCACCCTCGGCATTTGGCTTTTGTCCCTGCTGCTCCAACACGTGCTGCAGTCTTATTTGATTTGGTAACCTCGGCTGCAAGTATTCATGGCGCCTATTGGATGACTGGCGGTGGTGGTATTTTTTGTGAAAACCGAGCTATGGAGTGGTTGGTGTCTCTTACGGGAATGCCAGAAGGAACTTTTGGAGTTTTTACCAGTGGTGGAACTGCTGCCAATCTTTCTGCAATAGTGACGGCTAGAGAGTATTGGAGGTCTTTAGAAGATGAAAATAAAGCCTTGAAGGGTTTAATTATTACTTCTAGTGGAGCTCACTCTTCTGTAAAATCTATGGCGCAAGTTATTGATGCCGAAATTATTACTGTAGAGAATAACGACCAACATAAACTCACACAGGAGTGTTTGGAAAAAGAAATTAAAGGCTTGTCCGCATTTGATAGGAAGCGATTATTTGCTGTGGTAGCGACAGGAGGAACCACAAACGCTGGGATTATTGATGATTTGAGTGGTGTCGCCGAAGTGTGTGAGCGGGAGAACTTATGGTTTCACGTCGATGCTGCTTATGGTGGTGCAGCTTTGGCTGCTCCTTCAGTAAGACATCTTTTTAACGGTATTGAAAAAGCAGATAGCGTGACTATAGATCCTCATAAATGGATGTTCTCTCCCTACGATTGTGGCGCGATTATTTATAAAAACATGGATTTAGCTAGTAATGCACATTCTCAAAAAGGAGCTTACTTAGATATTTTCAAAGACGAAGGAGCTCAAGGGTTTAATCCCTCAGATTATCAAATTCAATTGACAAGACGTCTTAGAGGATTGCCTTTATGGTATTCTTTGGCAATGCACGGTACAGACCGATATACTGTAGCAATAGAAAGAGGTCTTGAATTAGCAAATAACGCCGCTAAACAAATTGAACAATTGCCTTTTGTAGAGCTGGTTCGAGAGCCAGGACTATCTTGTGTTTTATTTTCTAGACTAGGGTGGGCTGCAGAAGATTATAGAGAATGGACCTATACCAATCACGATAGTGGTTTTGCCTTAGTCACTCCTACCAAATGGACGGGTAAGGATGGTGAAATCACCTGTGCTAGGTTTTGCTTTATCAATCCAGACACAACCGAAAAGGACATTAAAGAAATATTAGAGTCCATGAAATAAACCCTTCATACCAAATTAAATTTATAATGTCCTATAAATAAATTGAATTATACTACGACGTAGCTCATCGAAGGTTTTTTGATTATTTGAAGTTAAAAATAATTAGCATAGCCTTATTACGGTAATTATTTTTGATAAAAAGCAGACCAAAAAAGCCTGTGCCGGATTCGTTTCGGTATAACAATTTATTGCTACATTATAGGTTTAATTTGATACTAAAAACATACCTCCTCATTTCCCAATAAGGAGGTATTGTAAGATTAAATTATGTTTGATAATGGTTGAACTATAATTTTTGAATTGGGATTTCCACAAAAGTATCATCCCAACCCATCAAAAGATCTGAGCCATATTTGGTAGGTTTAAAAGTGACAGAGAAATCTTCAAGAGTAGCGGCCGTATTTCTTGACTTTACGGTCGTTCTTAATATATCTAAAGAGTCGTTATAGCTGTATGCTCCCCAAGTGTTGATGACTTTGTTAATTATAACAACCCAGTTTTCTTTTCTAGGAATGGTATATAAGGTATAGGTGCCAGCTTTTACCTTTTCACTATTAAAAAGGACATCTTCGTAAAATGTAATTTCTGTAGCTTCGTTTGCTCCTGTTCTCCATACTTTACCATAAGGAACTAAGTCTCCAAAGATAACACGATTCTTCTTTTTTGGCCTGCTGTAAATGATTCTAGCCAGTGGGGAGTTGTCTTGATTCCTTGTGATCACAGCATCCATAGGACTTTTATCTAGATCTTTAAAATCTTGTGCAGTTAAGGATACTGTTGTAAGTATAAGCACAAAGGAAAAACATAAATTGAGTAATTTCATTTTTTTAAATTTTCATCAAATTAAATCTATGGATTCTCCTTTTGATTTTAATTTTTGTTAAACTAATATATAATTTTGCTAAAATTGGATTCTAAGCTGGCATCATAATAATTCAAAGCAAAATACTGTAATTGAAATTAACTTCAATAAAATCGATTTAAGTAGGTTAAAATCATCAAAAAACATATCCAATTTACTATATTTGTTTGTTGTTAAACTAATAAAAGTTATGAGCGAAGAAGTCAAAAAAAACAATTATTCAGCTGATAGTATTCAGGCCTTAGAGGGGATGGAGCACGTGAGAATGCGCCCATCTATGTATATAGGAGATGTTGGGGAAAGAGGACTTCACCACTTGGTATACGAAGTAGTTGATAATTCCATAGATGAGGCTATGGGAGGGTATTGTGATAAGATTGACTTAGTCATCAATGAAGATGGATCCGTTACCACCTCAGATAATGGTCGTGGTATTCCTATCGATTTACATAAAAAAGAAGGTGTATCTGCTCTGGAAGTAGTCATGACCAAAATTGGAGCAGGAGGGAAGTTCGATAAAGATTCCTATAAGGTGTCTGGTGGACTTCATGGTGTTGGAGTCTCAGTTGTAAACGCCCTCTCTGTCAAACTTCATGCAAAAGTGTTTAAGGAAGGAAGGGTTTGGGAGCAAGAGTACGAAAGAGGGAAAGCCGTCTATCCAGTAAAATCTACTGGAGATACCGAACGCATAGGAACGGAAATCACTTTTAAACCTGACCATGAAATATTTCAGGAGTCTGTGGAATTTAAATATGAAACTCTTGCCAAGCGTTTAAGAGAGCTTTCTTACTTAAATAAAGGTATAAAAATATCTATAATCGATAAGCGTCAAGCTAATGATGATGGCGAGTATAGACAGGATAAATTTTATTCTGAAGAAGGGTTAAAAGAGTTTATAAGGTTTATAGATCAAAATAGGGAGCCCATCATCACCGATGTGATTTCTATGGAAAGTGAAAAAAATAATATTCCCGTAGAAGTTGCTATGGTGTATAACAACTCTTACAGTGAGAATCTACATTCTTATGTAAATAATATCAATACCCACGAGGGTGGAACCCATCTTTCAGGATTTAGAAGAGGCTTAACCGCAACTTTAAAGAAATATGCAGACAACTCTGGTCTACTAGACAAGTTGAAATTTGAAATCACAGGTGACGATTTTAGAGAGGGACTCACTGCAATAGTGTCAGTAAAAGTGGCTAACCCTCAATTTGAAGGACAAACAAAAACTAAGTTAGGAAATAGAGAATTGACTTCTGCTGTTTCACAAGCAGTTACCGAAATGCTGGAGATTTATCTCGAAGAAAATCCTAATGATGCTAGAACCATTGTGCAAAAAGTTATGCTTGCTGCACAGGCAAGACATGCTGCTAAAAAAGCACGTGAAATGGTTCAGCGTAAAACCGTCATGAGCGGAGGGGGACTTCCCGGTAAGCTTTCTGACTGTTCAGAACAAGATCCAGAAGCATGCGAAGTATTTCTAGTAGAGGGTGATTCTGCTGGTGGTACAGCTAAGCAAGGCCGAGACCGAAAATTTCAAGCTATTTTACCGCTTAGAGGTAAAATTTTGAATGTCGAAAAAGCGATGCAACATCGCGTTTTTGAAAATGAAGAAATTAAGAATATTTATACAGCTCTTGGTGTAACTATAGGTACTGAAGAAGATAGTAAAGCCTTGAACCTTTCCAAATTAAGATACCATAAAGTAATTATAATGTGTGATGCGGATGTGGACGGTAGTCACATTGCTACACTTATACTCACGTTCTTTTTCAGATATATGAAAGAGCTTATAGAAGCCAATCATATCTATATCGCTACTCCTCCATTATATTTAATTAAAAAAGGGAGTAAAAAGCGTTATGCTTGGAATGAAAAAGAAAGAAATGAAATTGTAAATGAATATAAGACTTCAGTGAGCGTTCAACGTTATAAGGGTCTTGGAGAGATGAATGCAATACAACTTTGGGATACAACCATGAATCCTGAAAACAGAATTCTAAGACGCGTCACTATTGTCGATATGGCTGAAGCGGATAGAATTTTTTCAATGTTGATGGGAGATGAAGTTCCACCTCGAAGAGAGTTCATAGAGCAAAATGCAGTTTATGCAAACATCGATGCTTAATTGAATTTGTATGAAAACTTTTAAAAGTCTTATTTATCTGGGTTTTTTAAGTTTATGTTCAATAGCCTATTCTCAAAACGGTATTGCTAACCTATTATCTTCAGGTCTAGAAGATGCAAATAAGTTTGCAAATGCTTATACTCGACCAGGCTCAGAGGCTATTATTTATAGCCTTGCTAATGGGTGGTATAATTCAGCCAAGGTCAAAGGGCTTGGTGGTTTTGAGATTTCACTTATCGCAGGAGCTTCTCAAATTCAAGATAAGAACACAAGGTTTACCTTAAATGAAAATGACTATAATTTTTTAAGATTCACTTCGGGTGCAAGTGAGCAAGAGGTCGGTACTGTATTTGGTCAGAATTCCCCAGACATAAATATGACCATTTTAGAGGGAAATCAAACTATAGGTTCAATCTCTTTACCGCAAGGTCTAGGTTCAGAAAACATAGAATACATTCCTAATCTAATAATCCAAGGTAGCGTAGGTCTTCCATTTAGCACAGAACTCAAGTTGAGGTTTTTGCCAGAAGTGGAGACTAAAGATGTGACTTCCCAGTTTTATGGCGCAGGATTACAACACGAGTTTACAAATTGGATTCCCGGATTAAAACTTTTACCTATTGCATTATCGGGTTTTGTAGGATACAATAGTTTTGAAGGAGAATATATGTTTTCAGAGCAAAGCACTTTTATTTCTGGTACCAATCAATCTATTTCTACCGATATCGACTCTTGGCATTATGCAATTTTAGTTTCAACAAAACTGCCTATTATTAATTTTTATGGGAGTATAGGAGGGGTCTCAGGGTCTGCAATTACGCTTAAGAGGAGAATATATTATCAATACTGGTGTTTCAGAAATCCAAGGTGCTACTTTTGTAGACCCTTTGCGTTTAGATACTTCAGTAAGTGGTTATAGAGCAACTTTAGGTACAAAATTATCATTGGCTTTTTTCAAACTTAATATCGATTATAGTTTTCAAGAGTACAATAGCCTAAATGTTGGAATCAATTTTGGAATTTAGTTACTAATTATATAAAACAATTAAAGATGAAAATTACAGTAGTAGGTGCTGGTGCAGTAGGCGCTAGTTGTGCAGAGTATATCGCCATAAAAGATTTTGCTTCAGAAGTAGTTCTACTTGATATTAAAGAAGGCTTTGCAGAAGGAAAAGCAATGGACTTAATGCAAACTGCAACGCTCAATGATTTCGATACTAAAATTATAGGAACCACTGGAGATTATTCAAAAACAAAAGATTCTCAAGTGGCTGTTATTACCTCTGGAATTCCTAGAAAACCAGGAATGACTAGAGAAGAACTCATTGGGATTAATGCTGGAATTGTGAAAGATGTGGCTACACAATTGGTAAAGTACTCTCCTGATGTTACAATTATAGTCGTAAGTAACCCAATGGATACGATGACTTACCTTGCTCATAAAGAACTAGGACTTCCAAAAAATAGAATTATTGGAATGGGAGGTGCCTTAGATAGTGCAAGATTTAAATATAGATTAAGTGAGGCATTAGACTGTCCAGGTTCTGATGTTGACGGCATGGTAATAGGAGGGCATAGTGATACAGGAATGCTTCCGTTAACTCGTTTAGCAACTAGAAATAGTGTGAGAGTAACTGAATTTTTATCAGAAGAGCGTTTGAATCAAGTCTCTGAAGACACTAAAGTTGGAGGAGCCACCTTGACGAAATTGCTTGGCACAAGTGCTTGGTATGCTCCAGGAGCTGCAGTTTCTTCTCTAGTTCAATCTATAGTTTGTGATCAAAAGAAAATGTTCCCCTGTTCTACTTTATTGGATGGAGAATACGGTCTAAAAGATCTTTGCATTGGTGTTCCAGTTATCATTGGAAAAAATGGAATTGAAAAAATTGTTGAGATAGATCTCAATGATGCCGAAAAAGCAAAACTTAAAGAAAGTGCAGAAGCTGTGAAAAAGACAAATGGTCTTTTAGAGTAAGTTTCTGATTCATATAATTTTAAACCCGACTTAGGTCGGGTTTTTTGATTTTTTTCGATATCTAATCAGACTTTTGACTACAAAAAAAGAGGACTCAAAAGTTAAAATTATCTTTAATAAAAAAATTGCCATTTCTATATCGAAAACCTATATTTGCCTGATTTAAAACAAGACCCTAATAATTTTAAGAATGCAGAATAAAGGACTCATTAAACTATTTGCTGTACTATTTGCTTTGGTAAGTATTTATCAATTGTCATTTACTTTTATAGCGAGTAACGTTGAAACAGAAGCAGAAGCTTTCGCAGAAAGTGAAATACCAGAAAGTGTAGAAAACTTCACACAGAAAAGGAATAATACTGCCGAACAGTATCTAGACTCCATTGGGAATGAGTCAATTTTTGCAGGTATTAGCTATAATACTGCAAAAGGTAAAGAGCTGAATAAAGGCTTGGATTTGAAGGGTGGTATCAATGTTATACTTCAAATATCGGTTGGAGACTTATTAAAAGGCTTAGCTAACAATTCAAAAGACCCTGCTTTTAATCAAGCTTTAGCTGAAGCTGATGAAGCAAGGAAAAGTAGCCAAGACAGTTTCTTAGAACTGTTTTATCAGGCTTTTGAAAGTAAAGAAGGTGCTAGTTTAGCTTCTCCAGATATTTTTGGAACTAAAGCTTTATCCGATGAGATAAGCTTTGATATGGAAAACAGCAGTGTGAAGCCAATTATCAATAGAAAAATTGATGAAAGCGTGACTTCAGCTTTTGAGGTTTTGAGAGAACGTATTGATAAATTTGGTGTTACGCAACCTAACATTCAACGTCTCGGAGATTCTGGAAGAATCTTAATTGAACTTCCAGGGGCTAAAGACATCAGCAGAATCCAAAACCTTTTGCAAAGTACAGCTCAACTTGAATTTTGGGATGTTTACAAAGCTAATGCATTTTCGGACTACCTAGCCAATGCAAATGCTATTGTCGCTGAAAATATTAAAAATGAGACTGAAAAGTCTGAAGATGTTCAAATAGAAGGCGAGGAACAGAAAGAGACTGAAACTGATGATTTAGAAAGTTTACTTTCTTCTGAAAATGAAGAAACTGAAGATTCCTCAAAATCCAATCCTCTTTTAAGTTTGGTTCAAACTCTTGGGCACCCCCAAGGTCCTATTATTGCTTCTTTTGCTATAAAAGATACTGCTAAGGTGAATTCTTACCTATCAATGCCTCAGGTTAAATCTCAATTGCCTGCTGATAAAAAGTACGCTAAATTTGTCTGGGGAAAACCATCAAAAGATTCAGAAATTATTCAATTATATGCCCTAAAAGGCAATAGAAATAACGAGCCACAATTAAGCGGTGCTGTAGTTACAGATGCTCAACAATCTTACGACCAAGTAGGTCGTTTAACAGTGAGCATGCAAATGGATGGACGTGGTTCTAAGATCTGGGAAGATATGACAGGTAAAGCGTCTACTCAAGCTTCGCAAATTGCTATCGTCTTAGACAATATAGTGTATTCTGCGCCAGGTGTTTCGAGTGGTTCTATTTCTGGAGGTAGAAGTGAAATTTCAGGAGATTTTTCTATTGAAGAGGCGCAAGATTTAGCGAATGTTTTAAGAGCTGGTAAGCTTCCTGCTTCAGCAAATATTGTGCAAAGTGAAATAGTAGGGCCTTCTTTAGGTCAAGAAGCAATTGACAGCGGAGTTTTATCTTTTGGAATCGCTCTTATTTTTGTTCTTCTTTACATGATTTTCTATTATGGAAAAGCTGGGCTCTATGCTGATATTGCCTTAGTTGTAAATATTTTATTTATTTTCGGAGTTTTGTCCGGACTTGGAGCTGTTCTTACCTTACCCGGTATTGCTGGTATAGTTCTTACCATTGGTATGTCTGTAGATGCAAACGTTCTTATCTTTGAAAGGATTAGAGAAGAACTTGCAAAAGGTAAAACACAAGCCGAAGCGATTAGCGATGGTTTTAAAAATGCGCTATCGTCTATACTTGATGCCAATATCACTACAGGTCTTACTGGATTGATTCTTTTGACCTTTGGTACAGGACCTATTAAAGGTTTTGCGACCACTTTATTAATTGGTATTGTCACTTCTTTATTCTGTGCAATTTTCTTAACTCGACTATTTATAGCTGGAGGAGGGAAAAAAGGTAAATCATTACCATTCTCTACAGGTATGACTAAGAATTGGTTTTTGAATATTGACATCAACTTCTTGAAGAAAAGAAAAGTTGCTTATATCATCTCCGCAGTAGCTATCATTATCAGTATAGGTTCTCTAACTACTAAAGGCCTTAACCAAGGTGTTGATTTTGTTGGAGGAAGAAGTTATACAGTAAGATTCGAACAACCAGTAAATCCTACTGAAATCCAAACTAAATTGGTTCAAGATTTACTAAGTGTTGAAGCTAAAACTTATGGCTCTTCAAGTCAGTTAAAAATAACAACTAATTATAAAATAGAAGAGAAAGGAACGGTCATAGATGACGAGATTCAAGCAGTCCTATTTAATAATTTAAAAGATTACCTCCCAGGAGGGATGACATTAAAATCCTTTAAGATTGGTGAATCCGGAACTGACGAAAAAGAGTTTGGTATTATGTCTTCTATAAAAGTGGGTCCAACCATTGCGGATGATATTAAGACGGCATCTTATTATGCTATTATTGGATCTCTTATCGTTGTCTTCTTATATATTCTCTTGAGATTTAGAAGGTGGCAATTCTCCTTAGGTGCTGTAACTGCCGTTGTACATGATGTTATTATAGTTCTTGGTCTTTTCTCACTACTTTATAACGTATTGCCATTTAGTCTAGAAATAGATCAAGCATTTATTGCTGCGATTCTGACGGTTATTGGTTACTCTTTAAATGATACTGTAGTTGTTTTTGATAGAATTAGAGAGTATTTCAACGAGCATCCAACTTGGAAGATGAATAAACTAATTAACTTAGCGGTAAGTTCTACGATAAGTAGAACAATAAACACCTCTTTAACCACACTTGTGGTGTTGACTGCCATTTTTATTTTTGGTGGAGATAGCATAAGAGGATTTATGTTTGCTCTTATTATAGGGGTGGTTGTAGGTACATATTCTTCTGTATTTATTGCAACGCCCATTATGTTCGATTCAGTAAACAAAAAAGGAATTGATTTAAGCACGACTGAAGCTGAAGAAAAAGGCCAAGTGAACGCCTAACACAATAATCTTAAAACTTTATAAAAAAAGCCTTGAAATAATTTTCAAGGCTTTTTTTATGCTCTGAGTCTAAAAAATAAAACTACCAACGAATTATAACGCTTCCCCAAGTGAAACCACTTCCAAAAGCAGCCAAGACCACTAAGTCTCCTTTTTTAATTTTCCCCTCTTCCCAAGCTTCTGTTAGTGCTATAGGGATAGAAGCTGCAGTCGTATTTCCATATTTTTGAATATTGTTATGGACTTGGTCATCTTTCAAGCCTAATTTCTTTTGAATAAATTGAGAAATCCTCAAATTCGCTTGATGAGGAATAAACATATCTATATCCTCCTTGGTTAAGTTATTGAACTCTAAGCCTTCTTCAATCACTTCAGAGAACCTTGATACTGCATGTTTAAAAACAACTTGTCCATTCATTTTTGGAAAGTAAGGAATATTTTCTTGCGAGTTTTCGGCAATGATTTCTGGCACCCATTTCTCAGTCGACGGACCTCTTAAAGACAATTCGTCAATATATTCACCTTCCGAGTGTAAGTGTGAAGACAAAATTCCTGACTCATCGTCACTTCGACTCAAAATAGCAGCACCTGCACCATCACCAAATATGACAGATATGTGGCGACTTCTATTGGTCATGTCCAATCCACCACTATGGTTTTCACTTCCAATCACAAGCACATTTTTATACATGCCTGTTTTTATAAATTGGTCTGCTACAGAAAGCCCGTAAATGAAACCACTACACTGATTTCTAACATCCAATGCAGGACAGGTTTTTATACCCAATTCTTTTTGAATTTGAACACCACAGCCTGGAAAGTAATAATCTGGGCTCAACGTAGCAAAAACAATAAGCTCTATATCATCTTTGTCAATTTCCGCTCTTTCTATAGCCATTCGAGCCGCTTTTAAGCCCATTATTGCAGTAGAATTCCCGTCTCCTTTTTTAATATGTCGCCTTTCTTTTATGCCCGTTCGTTCTTGAATCCATTCATCGGAGGTATCCATAATCTTGCTTAAGTCCTCATTGGTAACGATGTGCTCAGGGACAAATTTTCCTACACCTATTATTTTTGATTTGTACATTGAATTAAATATTTAGCTATGCAAGTTACTTATAATTGAGGATTCCTTAAGATTAAGAACAAAGAAAACGCTCTTTTACTAATTTTAAAAGAGCGTTTTCCAACCAACCTAACCATAAATCTTCAGATGAATTACATATATTTTTTATAATCATTAATATCAACCTTTGCATTCAAATCGTGAAGCAAATTGTAAAGGCCAAAAAATGTCCGATTAATATAAAGGAAATGCTTGCTTCCTCTGTTACCATTCATTTTTCTTAATTCTTTATCGCTACTATACTTTTCGCTTAATCCTGAAATCTTAGACCAAAAGTTTGCATCCCCAAAGTTAAAAGTGTCTTTGTGAAATGGACTGGTGAATAAGCTAAGCATTTCGTGAAATAAGGATGAGAAGTATTCGATCTCCCTTTCAGAATCATCTGGTCTTATGATTTCTAGTTCTTTAAGTTTTTCAAAAAAGAAATCGGGATCATTAATATTTTTAGGTATTGCCAATTCAAAATAAGGCGTATAAAATTCAAGTGGAATCGTTTTGATACACCCAAAATCGATGGCGATTAAATTATGGTCTTTATCGATTAAGAAATTCCCAGGATGTGGATCGGCATGGACTTCCTTAAGTTTGTGAAATTGGAACATGTAGAAATTCCAAAGGGTTTGTCCTATTGAATTTCCTGTTTCTTCACTAAATTCTAACTTAACAAATTCACTTAAATGTTTGCCATCCATCCAGTCCATGGTAATGATTCGCTCACTAGATAAATCCTCGTAATATTTAGGAAACTTCAAGTTCGGAATTACTGCGCAAGCTTTAGAAATACGCTGGCTCTGTTTAACCTCAAGGATGTAATCTGTTTCCTCTATGAGTTTATCTTCAATTTCTTCAAAGTATTTTTTAGAATCTTCACCTTTTAAGTTAAACATCCTCGTCGCTATAGGCTTAACCATGGCAAGGTCAGAACTAATGCTATCTGCTACTCCTGGATATTGAATCTTTATAGCATACTTATTTCCATCTTTTTCAGCTCTGTGAACTTGACCGATACTCGCTGCGTTTACTGAATCAGCTGTGAAATTGTCGAAGATTTCTTCTGGGTACTTACCGTTATATTTTTTGAATGTTTTTCTGACTAAAGGTGCTGACAGTGGTGGAACACTAAATTGAGCTAAACTAAATTTTTCCACATACGCACTTGGCAATATACTCTTGTCCATGGACAGCATCTGCGCTACTTTAAGCGCACTCCCTTTTAGATTTTTTAACCCATCATAAATATCGGTTGCATTATCTTCATCTAGACTATCTCTAGTTAATTCAGGATTGAAGGCTTTTTTGGAATAGTACTTTAAATAATTTGCGCCAACTTTTGTCCCGGTTCCAATCAGTTTTGAAGTACGACTAAATTTACCTGTAGGTATTTTATCAATTGTTTTCATTATTTATTTCATTCTTTCTTTATAAAGGAATTTTCCGAAATCGAAAACCTTTTCAAGAGGTGTATTATCTAGTACGTCAAAAATGGTGTTGACAGATTTCTCAATAGCAACATCTGTTTTTTCAAAATCTGCTGATTTATCATCTTTCCAGAATTTCAATAGAAATAGAAATTGAATCCATGCTGCTTCAGAATAAATAGATTCATTTCGTTTTAGAAAGCTGTAAGACTTCTCATCATTGTCATCCTCTATCAATTGTTTTGTAAACGATTTGATATTTCTACGTAATCCTTTTAATTGTTTTAAGTTTCTAAGTTGATCTTCATTTTCCTCAAGAACATAAAGAACGTAACTTCTATTGGCAGTCAAAATTTCAAAAAAGGTGAAGAAGAAGGCGAGCATTTTCTCTCTACTTCCATAATTAGCAACTTCTTCATTTTGATTCATCAAGGAATGGGCATTGTCAAAAAAAGATTCCCAGATATTTTCCCTTAGTGCTTCAAAATTTCCGAAGTATGTATAGAAATCTTTCTCTTCAAATTTGTTATCCTTAGCAAATTTATAAACCGATTTAGGAATGTGTTCATGCTCTAAGACATGGTCCATATAAAAAGTTATAATGTCTATCTTGGATAGCTTCTTTTCAGCTTTAGGTTTGGTTGCCATAATATTAAATTTATATACAAATATAATTATTGTTTAATTTTCAAGGTTTAACTTTAAACGAAATCTTTTGTTAAATCTACTGGCTTTATGTCAGATTGTCATAAAAGCATAAGCGGTATTTAGTTTGCTACTAGTTTGTAAATTAAAAATAAAATATATGGCTACCGGTAATATTAACGTTTCAGTAGAAAACATTTTTCCACTGATTAAAAAATTCCTTTACAGCGATCACGAAATATTCCTAAGGGAACTGATTTCCAATGCAACTGATGCGACATTAAAGCTGAATCATTTGATAAGAATTGGCGAGGCTAAAATTGAAGCCAAGCATCCTAAAATTGAAATCAAAATTAATAAAGAAGACAATACACTTCATATTATCGATGAAGGTGTTGGGATGACTAAGGATGAAGTTGAAAAATATATTAATGAAATTGCCTTTTCAGGTGCTGAAGAATTTTTAGAAAAATACAAAGATTCCGATTCGAAAGATACTGGGATTATAGGTCATTTTGGCCTAGGCTTCTATTCTGCCTTTATGGTAGCTAATAAAGTCGAGATCAAAACCAAATCTTGGAAAGACGAGCCAGCAGCTCATTGGACTTGTGAAGGAACTACTAAATTTAGTTTAGAAGAGTCTGATAAAACTGATCGTGGTACTGAAATTATTCTTCATATAAATGATGACGAAAAAGAATTTTTAGAAGACCAAAGAATCACCGAACTTCTTGTGAAATACAATAAGTTTATGCCTATTCCCATTAAGTTTGGAACAAAAGAAAAACAACTTCCAAAGGCTGAAGATGCTAAAGAAGAGGATGAGCCAAAAAAAGTGACTGTAGATAATATTATCAACAATCCTAATCCAGCTTGGACAAAGCAACCTACAGAACTTGAAGATGCAGATTATAATTCCTTTTATAGTGAATTGTACCCAGCCCAATTTGAAGAGCCTTTATTTCATATTCACTTAAATGTGGATTACCCTTTTAACCTGACAGGGATTCTTTATTTTCCAAAATTGACTAACGACTTATCTATACAAAAAGATAAAATCCAACTCTATCAAAATCAGGTTTACGTAACAGACAATGTTGAAGGCATAGTGCCTGAATTCTTGACGATGTTGAAGGGCGTTATCGACTCACCTGACATTCCTTTAAATGTTTCTAGATCTTATTTACAGGCAGATGGTGCTGTCAAAAAGATTTCTAGTTATATCACTAGAAAGGTCGCCGATAAGTTGAAATCCCTATTTAATGATAATAGAGAAGATTTTGAAAATAAATGGAACGACATTAAAGTAGTTATAGAATATGGAATGCTTTCTGAAGACAAGTTTTTTGAAAAAGCACAGAACTTCGCTTTATATCCAACTACAGATGAAAAATTCTACACCTTTGATGAACTGAAAAATGAGATTTCAGAACTGCAAACGGATAAGGAGGATAAGCTAATAGTTCTTTATGCTTCCAATAAAGATGCCCAGCATAGCTTTATTAAAAGAGCTGAGGCCAAGGGATATAAAGTTGTCTTGTTAGACTCTCCTATTGTATCTCATTTAATTCAGAAAATAGAACAAGAAAACGAACAAAAAGTTTCTTTCGTTAGAGTAGACAGTGATCACGTTGAAAATTTGATTAAAAAGGATACTGAACAAGTGTCTAAACTTAGTGATGAAGAAAAAGAAACCGTTAAGACTAGTTTCGAAACCGTAGTTCCTAAAGAACGTTACACGGTTCAGTTGGAGGCGCTAGATTCTGATACTGCTCCAGTAGTGATTACTCAGCCTGAGTTTATGCGTCGAATGAAAGAGATGCAGCAATCCGGTGGTGGTGGAATGTTTGGAATGGGAAATATGCCAGAAATGTATAATTTGGTGGTAAATACCAACAACCCATTGATCTCTAAAATTCTGAAAGCAAAAGAAGATTCTAAAAAAGAAGCTTTAATCAAGCAGAGTTTAGATCTAGCTCTTCTTTCTCAGAATTTATTAAAAGGAGAAGAATTGACGAATTTTGTTGAGCGTAGCTTCAAAATGATTAAATAATAGAAGAATTCAAATTAAATTTTAAAGACCACTTCTTCGGAAGTGGTCTTTTTATTTTTAAAAACGCTTACTATTAATGTGACTTTTAAAGGTTGAAAAAGAATCTGATTGTATGCCATATTTAAAGGACAAATTGCTGCAAAAAAAATTCAGGTTAAATTTCAAAAGAAGCTGTTTAAAAATACTTTTATTGTCAACTTGCCCCCAAGCTTAGTGAGTTTCAAGGTCTATGTTTTAATGAATTGAGATTCTGAAATAAATTCAGAATGACAAAATTTTAAGTTTTAGACAGTTTTTATATTTTTAAAGATAATTATTATCAATTAGACTTTTAAAGGTTGAAAAAGAACCTGATTGTATGCCATATTTGAAGGACAAATGGATATAAGGCTTTGTATTCAACCAAACAAAAGCCATTTGATATTGCAAAGAAAGATTATCTAAGTATCTTTGCTCGAAATTAAAAAGAACGATGATAAATATTACTTTGCCTGATGGAAGCGTAAAGCAGTTTGACAAAGGGTCAACACCTATGGATGTTGCTTTTAGCATAAGTGCTGGATTAGCTAGAAACGTCATTTCTGCTAAGTTTAATGATGATGTTGTCGAAACTATTACGCCGCTTGAAGAGGATGGTAATTTAGTTCTTTTAACCTTTAATGATGATGACGGTAAGCAGGCTTTTTGGCATTCTACAGCCCACCTTTTAGCTCAGGCCATCACCAAACTATATCCAGGTGTAAATCTTACGATTGGGCCTTCAATAGAAAAAGGATTTTACTACGATGTAGACCCTAATGGTCAAGCAATTTCTGAAAACGATTTTCCTGAAATTGAAAAGAAGATGCTAGAACTCGCTAGAGGTAAGCACGACTTCCATATGCACCCTGTATCGAAATCTGAAGCCTTAGAGTATTACAAAATAAACAACAACCCTTATAAAGTAGAGCTTATAGAAAACCTCACCGATGGTGAGATTACCTTTTGTGACCACGATGATTTTACAGATTTATGTAGAGGTGGACATATTCCAAATACAGGCTTTATAAAAGCCGTAAAATTAATGAACATTGCGGGAGCTTATTGGCGAGGCGATGAAAATAATGCTCAACTGACTCGGATTTATGGAATTTCATTTCCAAAACAAAAAGAGCTTAAAGAATATCTAGAACTTCTAGAAGAGGCTAAAAAAAGAGATCATAGAAAGTTGGGGAAAGAATTAAAGCTGTTTGCATTTTCTAAAAAAGTGGGCCTTGGTCTTCCTTTATGGTTGCCCAAAGGGGCGGCGTTAAGAGATCGTTTGGAAAAATTTCTGAAAGATGCTCAAGAAAATGCAGGCTACCAACAGGTCATCTCTCCTCATATAGGACAGAAAGAATTATATATGACTTCTGGTCATTTTCAGAAGTATGGAGAAGATAGTTTCCAGCCTATAAAAACACCTCAGGATGGAGAAGAATACCTTCTTAAGCCTATGAATTGTCCTCACCATTGTGAGATTTTTAATGCACAAACTTGGAGCTATAGAGATTTACCACAAAGGTATGCCGAGTTTGGAACAGTATATAGATATGAACAAAGTGGTGAACTGCATGGGCTTACCAGAGTAAGAGGGTTTACGCAAGATGATGCTCATATTTTTTGTACACCAGAACAGCTGGATGAGGAATTTAAGAAAGTTATAGATTTAGTGCTTTATGTATTTGGGTCATTAGGATTTGAAAATTTCACAGCTCAAGTCTCTTTAAGAGACCCAGAAAATCCTTCAAAATATATAGGTTCCGATGAAAACTGGGAAAAAGCAGAGTCTGCTATATTAAATGCGGCAGAAGATAAAGGACTAAACTATAAAGTTGTAGCTGGTGAAGCTGCATTTTATGGACCTAAGCTCGATTTTATGGTCAAAGATGCTTTAGGAAGACAATGGCAACTTGGAACTATACAAGTCGACTATAATTTGCCAGAACGTTTTGAATTGGAATATAAGGGAAGCGATAATGAAATGCACAGGCCTGTGATGATTCACAGAGCACCCTTTGGGAGTCTGGAACGTTTTATAGCTATCTTAATCGAGCACACCGGAGGAAACTTTCCGTTATGGTTAATGCCTGAACAAGCTACTATCCTATCAATCAGTGAGAAATATGAAAATTATTCCAAAAAAGTTTTAAGTTTACTTAAAAAACACGAAATTCGCGCTTCGTTCGATAACAGAGGAGAAACCATGGGTAAGAAAATCCGTGAGGCTGAAATGAACAAGATACCTTATATGCTCATCGTTGGTGAAGCTGAGGTTGAAAATGAAACGGTTTCCGTTAGAAAACATGGAGGTGAAGATTTAGGTCAAATTTCCATTGCAAGTTTCGCTGAAATTATAAATACACAAATAGATAAAGAAATCTATAAATTTGAAGTTTAATTAAAAAATCACATAGCCATAGCAATACGTAGAAAAAAATCAAGACAGTCACCGAGGCAGATCAAAGAGAATCCTCATAAGATCAACGACAAAATAAGAGCTCCAAAGGTTCGTCTTGTTGGTGAGAATGTAAAAGTAGATATCTATTCATTAAAAGAGGCTCTCGCCATGGCGGAAGAGCAGGAACTCGATTTAGTTGAAATATCTCCCAAAGCAGATCCTCCTGTTTGTAAAGTTATGGATTACAAGAAATTCTTGTATGAACAAAAGAAACGCGAAAAAGTTCTAAAAGCAAAAACGACTCAAGTTGTTGTGAAAGAAATTCGCTTTGGTCCCAACACCGATGATCACGATTATGAATTTAAAAAGAAAAATGCGGAGAAGTTCCTTAAAGATGGAGCAAAATTGAAAGCATTTGTATTTTTTAAAGGTCGTTCCATCGTTTTTAAAGATAAGGGACAAATTTTATTACTTAGACTTGCTCAAGATTTAGAAGATTTAGCTAAAGTTGAACAAATGCCGAAACTAGAAGGGAAAAGAATGATTATGATTCTTGCTCCTGTTTCAAAAAAATAATTGCGATAATTCCAAATACAGATCCTAATGCCAAAGATGAAAACAAAATCGAGTGCTAAAAAGCGTTTTAAAATTACCGGTACAGGTAAAATAAAACGTAAACATGCATTCAAAAGTCACATTTTGACCAAAAAGTCAAAAAAGAGAAAATTGAAGTTAACGCATTCTACTTTAGTTGATAAAGCAGATGTACATAGCATCAAAACTCAATTACGCTTAAAGTAAGCAAACAGGTTACTATTATTAATCCATGGAGTTAGGCTCATAAAATGTTTATTATAAACTGCCTACTACAAAAAAAATCAAATTATGCCAAGATCAACAAATTCTGTCGCTTCCAGAGCCAGACGTAAAAAAATAATGAAGCAAGCTAAAGGTTACTTCGGACGTCGTAAAAACGTTTGGACAATAGCCAAGAATGCAGTCGAAAAAGCAATGTTATACGCTTATAGAGACCGTAAAACCAAAAAGAGAAATTTCAGATCGCTTTGGATTATTAGAATTAATGCTGCAGCAAGATTGCACGGATTATCTTACTCTCAATTTATGGGAAAAGTTAAAGCTCATAACATAGAGTTGAACAGAAAAGTTCTAGCTGATTTAGCGATGAACAATCCTGAAGCTTTCAAAGCTGTTGTAGACAAAGTAAAATAATTTTAATTAATTATTATCGCAATTTAAAACCTGTTCTTATCGAACAGGTTTTTTTATTTTAATTCAGTCTAATGATTTATAAAGAAATATTCTCAACAATTTCAACAGAATGATACGTTAAATCCTTAATTTAGACATGAATGTTTAACTAAAAAAAATGGATTATGGCTATTAGATTTGCGAGTAACTGTGGAAACTGTAAGCATTTAGTGGAAAATGCATTTTGTAGTCAGCACAATGTTATGGTGTCTTCACAATATACCTGTGATCAGTTTAAGATGAAAGCGGCTCTCAAAAATGAGAGGAGTTGTACAGATTGTAGTAAATACGAAACTGAATTATGTGCTCATCCTAAAAAAGCAGCACCTGGTATGCTTTGTAACTCTTGGAGTCCTCAATAAGACTATAATTTTCCACCTAAAATCTATAAACAAGCTGAAATATCGGCAAGTATTTTTAGTTTAGACCTATGAAAGATCAACTAGGTAGAGAACTCCATTTTGAAACTATTCCAAAACGTATAGTTTGTCTAGTTCCAAGCTTAACAGAATTACTAGTAGATTTAGGGTTAAGACCAAAACTAGTTGGAGTGACCAAGTTTTGTGTCCATCCAAAAGATATTAAAGAGAGTGTTGAAATTATTGGTGGTACTAAAAATGTAAAGTTGGATAAGATCAAAGTCTTACAACCTGATTTTATTCTAGCCAATAAAGAAGAAAACACTTTGGAGGATATTTACCTGCTGTCAAATGAGCTCAAAGTTTATGTAAGTGACATAAATAATCTAAAAGATTTAAAAGGTTTAATTACAGACATATCCTTTCTGTTTTGTGAAGAAGAAAAAGGACGACAGCTTATAGAAGATATTGAAAGTCGATTTCTAGATTTTCAAAATTTCATAATGAATAAACCAAAACTTAAAGTCGCTTATTTTATCTGGAGAAGTCCGTGGATGGTTGTTGGGTCGTCAACCTTTATCAATTATATGTTGGAGTTAAATAACTTCGAAAATGTTTATGCTCACCTACAGCGTTATCCCGAAGTTGATATTAAGGCCCTTCCAAATGTAGATTATGTTTTCCTATCTTCGGAGCCATTTCCATTTAAAAACGGCCACAAAAAAGAATTACCAGTTGAAGATCATAAAATAGAAATTGTAGATGGAGAATACTTTAGTTGGTATGGTTCGAGACTTGTTAAAGCCTTTTCCTATTTTAAACTATTGAGAGACAAACTATAAAATTATAACATGATTTTCGGTTATTTGCCTTATCATGGCTAAACTTATTATATTTGTAATAAAAACTTGATCAACCACTCTATATATCATCACGACACTTCCTTACAATGGGTTACTTTTGTTCATGGTGCTGGTGGAAGTTCATCTATTTGGTTTAAGCAATTAAGAACATTCCGTATTCATTTTAATATCTTATTACTAGATTTGAGAGGGCACGGTAACTCTAAACCTAAGCTTCAAGATTCGCTAAACGAAAATTATACCTTTGATGCGATTACAGATGATATTATCGAAGTTTTAGACTTAAATAGTATTGAGAAATCACATTTTGTAGGAATTTCCTTAGGGACTATCTTAATAAGAAATTTAGCTGAGAATTACCCTAATCGAGTCTCAAGTATGATTATGGGAGGCGCCATTATGAAAATGAATGTAAGATCTAGATTTTTAATCAAAGTAGGAGTCATCTTTAAGTCAGTTGTCCCTTACATGATTCTTTACAAATTATTTGCATTTATCATCATGCCGAGGAGAAACCATAAAAAATCAAGAAATCTCTTTGTGAATGAAGCTAAAAAGCTCTACCAAAAAGAATTCATTAGATGGTTCAAGCTAACTTCCGAAATCAATCCATTGCTAAAATTCTTTAGACAAAAGCCAATCGATATTCCTTCCCTATACATGATGGGAGAACAAGATCATCTGTTTTTACCAGCGGTTAAAAAGATTTCTGAAACTCATAAGGAAGCCAAATTATTTATACTGAAGAACTGCGGACATGTTGTCAATGTTGAACAGCCCAAAGTATTCAATACTCAAGTGATCGAATTTATAAAAAGCCTCGAATACCCAAACTCATCTTTAAAATTGGTTTAATCTTGGAGGGCAAATCCTCTTTTTAATAATAGGGAAGATCTTTCATTAATATTATTCCTAATTACAACTTCTATTTCAATCATTTTATAAACTCCCTTCAATGCCCGTGAAGTCACATAATCGGTCAAATTGGGGTTAATACCAATTTAGCATTCAATTGTCGTATAAAATCAGTTTCTTTTTCACTTAATATTCGTCACAAAATAGAAGCATAACTATTGCTATGCTTATACTTTTTTCCTCAACTAAGTAAAAAACCTGTGCTGAGCTACGTCGTAGTATAATTCAAATTTTTAATGCAATATTTAAAAAATAAATTGGTATAACTTCTTTATTTAAGGGTATTTGGTTGTATCGCCGTATGGTTGTTTCTCATATTTGATCGGCTCCTACTTTTAAGAAGTTAGCTTCTACAGGCCGAAACTTAAGATATAATTCATTTCCTGTTTTTGATTTTAAATAATCTGTAGCAGCTGATGGACTGCCAAATAAAATGGCTTTCGACTTCTCAAAGGTGAGTTCTTTAATCGCACTTTAAATAGTGGATTAGCTTCTTCTACGCCCTCTTCAGCAGTTTTATTTAAGGCACGAATCCCTTTCACTGTTAATGATTCCAAGCCCACTTTTTGGAGTATATTTTCAACCGTCTCCAATTCGCTAGGCAATTCAATTTTGACCTTAGGTTTGAATAAAAGCCATCTTCTTGAGTGAGTTTTGATACTTCTTCTTTGATACCTTTAGTTAAGGCTTCTTTTAAGCCTTTTCCTATTTGCTCTTCCGTGAGAATTCCAGGCTTCGATATGTCTTCAGAAATCTGTTGAAGTTCAGCGCATGAAGAAGCTACTTTGGCATTTCATCCTATTCTCATAAATAAAACTCCTCTCATTGGTGATATTTATTAAAAAAGCCTACACTATATATAGTGTAGGCTCAAATTAATTTGTAAAAAAAGTAAACTTACTATTTAATTATTTTTTTCACAGCTTTCTTATTTCCAACTGTAATTTCAACAAGGTAAGACCCTTTACTAAGAGTACTAAAATCTAACTGAGTTTCTAAACTGTTAGGTGAAACTGTTAAAATAGTTTGTCCTAATAAGTTGTAAACAGAAACATTATCAATAGTATTAGCAGATTTAATGTTTAAAACATTTACAACTGGGTTAGGGTAAGCTTTTAACTCGATAGAATCAAAACTAGTTGAAGAAAGAGTACCTTCTACAAAAAGGATATCATCAATCCAATATTCGTTATTTGCATCAACAGCAAAAAAGTCAATCCCTCCCAAAACTGTATCAGCTTGAAAGACTGCAGGAGTCTCATTTGCTACTACTCCATCAATGGATAGTTGGTATGTAGGTTCTGACCCACCGTCTAGATCGAAGAAAATCGAAACTTTAAACCATTGTCCTTCAGGATATTCAAAAGTAAATCCTCCTTCTAATCGGTCATCAACACCCAATCCTGGATCTATTCCATCTGGATTAAAAGAAATATTACCGGAGTTAAATACGCCCGTAATAGTTCCATCAGGTATTTCTCCTTGAATATTAAAATATCCACCTTTTCCAGCTGGTATATACATTTGGAATTCTAAAGTATAATCTCCAAAATCTAAATTACCTAAGTTTAGAACTGCATCTTGTGGTCCAGGTCCAGCACCTATAAATCCAGATTTTGATCCAGAAAACTGTTGGCTAGCACTAACTATTATACTTTCCTCTTCTAAGAAACCATCGGACCAAGTTCTCCAGATATCAGGATTTTGTTCTTCCATTGGGCCTAAATTGTAATTTTCAAAATCATCCTCGATGATTTGGGCATTCACACTAAATACAAGTAATAGTGTTGTAATTGACAAGTAAATTTTTTTCATAATATTTTTTTTTAAGATTTCATTACAAAAATAACAATATATATAACATATGTACTTAGAAATGGCAATAATATTGATAATAGGTTTGAGTGATGCTAATGTAAAAAGAATCCTGTAACTATTCCTTTAAAAATCTAAAGGTATTGATTTGAATATTTCGTAATTTTATAGTCTTAATTTTCATAATAATTCAATAAAATAATGGAGCAACAAAAACCATATACACCTCAAAATCAAATTAGAATTGTTACCGCTGCCTCTTTGTTCGATGGCCACGATGCTTCTATTAACGTGATGCGTCGTATCATACAATCCACGGGAGTTGAAGTTATTCACCTTGGACACGATAGGAGCGTAGAAGAGGTAGTCAACACGGCGATTCAAGAAGATGTTAACGCTATAGCTATGACTTCTTACCAAGGAGGACACAATGAATATTTCAAATACATGTACGATTTGCTTCAAGAAAAGGGAGCGAGTCATATCAAGATTTTTGGCGGTGGTGGCGGCGTTATCCTTACCGAAGAAATTGAAGAATTAATGAAACATGGCATCACTAGGATTTATTCTCCAGATGATGGACGGGAGATGGGGTTGCAAGGCATGATTAACGATTTGGTCAAAAAATCTGATTTCCCAACTCCAAAATTGAATGCACCAGACAAAACTGCAGAACTCCTTAAACAAAAAGATGCCAATACTATCGCTAGATTAATTTCTTTAGCGGAGAACCGACATGATGAATTTAAAAAGATATTCTTACCGATACAGAAAGCCCATAAAAATGAAGTTCCTGTTTTAGGAATCACTGGAACTGGAGGCTCTGGTAAATCCTCATTGGTAGACGAATTGATTAGGCGGTTCTTGGTCGATTTTGAAGACAAGCAAATAGGAGTTATCTCTGTAGATCCTTCCAAGCGAAAGACAGGAGGAGCCTTGCTGGGAGACAGAATTCGTATGAATTCTATTAACTCTCCACGAGTGTATATGCGTTCTTTAGCAACGCGCCGATCTAATTTAGCTTTATCAAAATATGTTCAAGAAGCGGTTGAGGTCTTAAAAGCGGCTAACTACGACTTAATCATTTTAGAAACCTCAGGGATCGGTCAAAGTGATACTGAAATTCTGGACCATTCCGATATTTCTCTTTATGTGATGACGCCAGAATTTGGGGCAGCCACACAATTAGAGAAAATAGATATGTTAGATTTCGCAGATCTTGTGGCGATCAACAAATTTGATAAGCGTGGAGCACAAGATGCGCTTCGCGATGTTAAAAAACAATACCAACGCAACCACAATTTATGGGATGCTAAGCCAGAAACCCTTCCTGTTTATGGAACTATAGCCTCTCAATTTAATGATCCTGGGATGAATATTCTTTACAAAAGAATTATGGATCAACTTTCAGAAAAGACATCTACTAGTCTTAAAAGCGATTACCACATCACGGATGAGATGTCAGAGAAAATTTTCGTAATCCCACCAGCGCGGACGCGTTACCTTTCAGAAATTTCAGAAAGCAACAGATCTTACGATGATAAGGCCAACTCCCAGGTAGAGGTTGCTCAAAGACTCTATGGTATATTTAAAACCTTAGAAAGTGTTACAGAAGGCAAACTTCAGCTTCATAAAAATGGGTTAGATGAAGCGCAATTAAAAGAAACAATCACTGAGGATAACGAAACTTTAGTTGAATTGCTTAAAAAAGAATTTGATAAAGTGAAAATGAACCTTGACCCTTACAACTGGGAGAAAATTCTAGATTGGGAAAATGTCGTTCAGAAATATACAAATGAGGTCTACACTTTTAAAGTCAGAGATAAAGAGATAAAAATCGATACATATACCGAATCACTTTCTCATCTTAAAATACCCAAAGTCGCTTTACCGAAATACAAAGCTTGGGGTGATTTACTAAAATGGCTGTTACAAGAAAATGTTCCAGGTGAATTCCCCTTTACAGCTGGATTATATCCTTTTAAAAGAACGGGAGAGGATCCAACCAGAATGTTTGCTGGAGAAGGCGGACCAGAAAGAACCAATCGACGGTTTCATTATGTAAGTGCTGGATTACCTGCAAAACGACTCTCCACAGCTTTTGATTCGGTGACCCTGTATGGAAATAATCCTGACTACAGACCCGATATTTACGGTAAAATTGGTAATGCGGGGGTGTCTATTTGCTGCCTAGATGATGCTAAAAAATTATACTCGGGATTTGATTTGGCAGATGCTATGACCTCCGTGAGTATGACCATCAACGGACCTGCTCCTATGTTGCTTGGCTTTTTCATGAATGCCGCAATCGACCAGCAGTGTGAAAAATACATTCAAGAACAAGGACTAGAGAAGGATGTAAAAGCCAAGATAAAAGCTATTTATAAAAAAAATGGAAGTGAGATACCAACCTACCAAGGTGAGCTTCCTGAAGGAAACAGCGGACTTGGACTGATGTTGCTTGGTGTTACTGGAGATATGGTTTTACCTAGCGATGTTTATGAGAAGATTAAGCAAGAGACTATTGCTGTAGTGCGAGGAACCGTACAAGCCGATATTCTTAAGGAAGATCAAGCTCAGAACACCTGCATTTTCTCAACAGAGTTTGCTATACGGCTCATGGGAGATGTTCAGGAGTATTTTATAGAAAATAAAGTGAGAAACTTCTACTCTGTTTCTATTTCTGGATACCATATTGCTGAAGCAGGTGCCAACCCAATTACGCAATTAGCTTTAACGCTTTCTAACGGATTCACGTATGTGGAATACTACTTAAGCCGTGGAATGGACATCAATAAGTTTGGGCCTAATTTAAGTTTCTTTTTCTCCAACGGTGTAGACCCAGAATATGCGGTTATTGGTAGGGTCGCAAGACGAATCTGGTCCAAAGCTATGCGCGATAAATATGGAGCAAATTCACGGGCGCAAATGTTGAAGTATCATATCCAGACGTCTGGTCGTTCGCTTCACGCCCAAGAAATAGATTTTAACGACATTAGAACTACTCTTCAGGCATTATATGCTATTTACGACAACTGTAATTCACTACATACCAATGCGTATGATGAAGCGATTACAACACCTACAGAAGAATCTGTTCGTCGAGCAATGGCTATCCAGTTAATCATCAACAAAGAATTAGGTTTGGCGAAGAACGAAAATCCGATCCAAGGCTCTTTTATTATTGAAGAATTGACAGATCTTGTCGAAGAAGCTGTTTTGTTAGAATTCGATCGTCTTACGGAGCGTGGCGGAGTCTTGGGAGCGATGGAGACGATGTACCAGCGAAGTAAGATACAAGAAGAGAGTCTTCATTACGAAATGCTTAAGCACACCGGCGAATTCCCAATTATTGGGGTGAATACGTTCTTGAGTTCCAAGGGGTCGCCAACGGTAAAACCAAGGGAAGTGATTCGGGCAACAGAGAAGGAGAAGGAGTTCCAAATCAATACGCTCAACAAACTGCATACGGTTTACGAAGATAGAGCACAAGACAACCTAAAACGCATACAAGAAGCAGCTATCAAAAACGAAAACATCTTCGAAGAATTGATGCAAGCGACCAAGTATTGTTCTTTGGGTCAAATCACAGAAGCTCTTTTTGAAGTCGGCGGGCAGTACCGTAGAAATATGTAATTTTTTTAAAAAGTAGATGGGCGTGACCCCGTTCCGATAAAAATCGGGACGGGGTCGGGCTTTTTGATATTACGCCTCCACAAAAGCAGTAGTCTTACTCGGGTAAGACTACTGCTTTTTTAGTTCGGGGTAACCGCTACAATCCCTCACGCGGGGCTTTTCGTTATTTGTTTTCTGAAGAATGAATTATGCTTATCCTAAAAATGGATAGGGGTAAAGGTTTAGTTTAAAACCCTTGGGAATACCATTCGGTAATAGGTATGAAAGTGTTAGTTTAGTTGATAATAAACAACGTCCTAAATAGAGTTATACTCTATAGTGGAGAGTTGAATAGGGTTTAAAGCAAGCTTATGAAAAAATTCATTTACACAGTAACGATAATTTTTGCAACCATGGCAAACGGGCAAAGTACAGATGTCTTAATTTGGAAGTCCGACACTTTGAATCTTTACTCAAACCCATTGGAACTAAAGGCTGATTGGGAGCAATTAAACCAAGTCATTACAAGTCAAATTGGACTTAATAGAGTTGAAAAATCAAAGGATTCTGTTATTTTAAGTTATTTATGGAGAAACTATAAAACAGAATGGTTTATTGAAAATGATAGCCTTTATTTGACGGATTTAAGTTCATTATACAGTAGTGAAATTAGTATCGGATTAAACAAAGTTTTCTCTACTACAGAAAAACGAATTTTTGCCGACTGGGTAAATTCTTCTTTAACTACTTTCAGAGGAACCTGTATTGTTTGCAGAGGAACTCATCACAAAAACACTTCAATTTATCCAAATGAAAAACTTCTTGAATTCAAAAATGGAGTTTTAATCAAAACCACAGATTATAAAAATTCAGTCTTAAGAGAATCCAAATTTTCATCTTCTGATCCAAACGTCTATCTGAGCTTTATTTACAGAAATGTTGAATGGAGTAAGCTACCCGATTTGAGTAACAAACATCTTCTAGTTTGGGTAAGCGTTGAACCTAGAAAAAATGGAAAACTAAGAAATATTGACTGGAAAAACACTTTCCTAATTGACGGAAGCAATCTTATTGACGATCCAAAAAACACTTATATAAAAGAGGCGGTTAGAATTGCAAAAAAGATTCCTGAATGGAATGTTGTAATCCGACATGATAAAATTTTAAACCAAGACTTAAAAATTGTTTTTGACGAACACATGAAGAAAAAATACGGCCGTTAGTAACTAAGCATTCGTGTGGTAGGTAGAGCTTGTGCCGTATTTTCGATGATCCAACATGAATGCCCCGATCCTTAAGGGTTGATATAACCGATTATTTGTCGATGATCTATGAGGATGAGTTGATTTTTGGGAATAGTTTCTTAGGTTTAGAAGAGTAAACCTTTTAATTTCCTAGCTCATTACCGACTTAAGTGCTTACAAATTCAAGTCATTGGGGCGTCTAGCTATGTTCTGGTTAGCCTTTCATTACCATAGCAAAAAAAGCAGCATCAACTTACTAAAACCAAAGAAATAAGTACTAGAGTTTTGTCTTTTCATAACAAAACCGTAGAAAAGTCTATTGGATAATAGGTATGAAAGTATTAGTTTAGATTAAAATAAAACATCACCTAAATAGAGTTATACCTTATAATGAAGATTTGAATAAGGTTTATACGGATGTTGACACCAATATGTAGAAAAATGAAATATAAAGTGGTATTTAAAACATTTGTAATATCTATTACGGTGTTATCTACGGTCTTTATTATTGGCTGTTTATATTTAAATTATTGGTTTTTCAAGGATGCACCCAAATATCTTTTAGTATCGACTGACTATGAACCCATAAAATTTGATTTATCATCGGTGACAACTTCAAAAGGTTTTATAATTCAAAAAGCAAGTATGGTGATCCCCGCAGAGATTGAAGATATACCTAATAAATTATACTTTCAGTTTGATACTGGAGCATCAAATACCATTATTTATCAAAATTCATTGAATTCTTTAAAAAATATAGGACTGGATTTTAAGATTTTACAAATTGATGGAAGAAGTTTTGTAGATGAACTATCAATCAAACTGGGTGGCAGTAAAATTTCATTAAAGTTGATTGAGATTGTTGAATATTCTGGGGAAGACTTTACAAAAACCGATACCTTAAACTATAAATCACTTGGATCAATTGGCACTGATTTTATAAGTGATTACATAACAGAGATAGACTTTAAAAATCGCAATATCCGATTTTATAAGGAACGTGAAGATTGGATGACAGAAAACAATAAGTTTGAGTCATTCGATTTTAAAGGCAGAAAATTGATGTTACCATGTATGATTGAAAACAAGAAGCAAAAAATGTATTATGATTCAGGTAGTAGTTCTTATGGATTACTGACAACAAAAGAGCGGTTTAAAAATTATTCTAACAAAAATTCAAAGGGAGTAAACTATGAATTGTTAAGCTGGGGAAGAGCATCCTGGTGGAATGGAACCATTCAGGTTTATGAAAACGAAACTGATAAAATTATGAACATGACTGGTAAAGAAATAAATTTAAATAAAGTTAGTCATGTAGATATATTGGGGAACTTTCAAGATATAGTAAAGCCATTCACGGAAATAAATGGATGGTTAGGTAATATACCATTCCTAGGATACAGTCTAATATTTGACGCACCAAAACATGAATTTCTAATTATTGAGAAGTAAAAATACTTGTGCCAATAACTAAGCATTGGTGAGGTCGGTCCAGCTTGTGACGAATTTTCGGTAACCCAACATGAAGGCCCCGATCCTTAGGGATTGACGGAACCGATTATTTGTGGGGATGAGTTGATCTATGGTGATAGTTTCTTAGGGTAAGATGAGTAAACCTTTTAATTGTGTAGCTCATTACCGACTTAAGTGCACACAAATTCAAGTCATCGAGGCGTCTAGCTATGTTCTGATTAGCCTTTCATTACCATAGCAAAGAAAGCAGCATCAATTCACTAAAACCAAAGAAATAAGTACCTGAGTTTTGTCTATTCATAACAAAAACATGGAAAAGTCCGTTGGGTAATATGGATGAAAGTATTAGTTTAGATGAAAATAAAACATCACCTAAATAGAGTTATACCCTATAATGAAAATTTGAATAAGGTTTATACGGATGTTAGTGGTAATTAAGAAAATGAAACTTCAATTCCATATATGATTGGTGCTTTAATTTGCGAACGAACAAATAGAATTTATGGAAAGGAAAAGCTATTTGAACTATTAAACTCTAAAAAAGAATTGTGGGAAAGCTTAGAAAAATTTGGGTTATCAAAAAATAACATAACTGAAGAACTAAAAAAAAATTAAAGCGACCACCAACACTAGATATGAATTCATAGCGCCCTTCGGGATGCCAGTCACTTTCAATGGAACCTTGGTTATCTACAAACGCTTCATTATTGATACGTTCCGAAAATGGCATTGATGCCCACCATACGCCGGCGGGATCGGTCTTTAGAGATCCGCCCGCTGAACTCCATATCAACGCTTGGTCTGGACGGGAGGACAACCAAAATAGTCCTTTGCTTCGGAGTATGTTTCCTGGAAATCCCGCAGTAGCAAAATCCCAAAAGCGTTCTGGGTGGAACGGTTTTTTACTTCGGAATACCATTGAGCCAATGCCGTATTCTTCGGTTTCTGGGATGTGTTCGTTCTCCAGTTCCTGTATCCATCCCGCCGAATTTTCAGCTTCTTCAAAATTGAATAGGTTGGTACCAATAATTTCCGTTAAGGGTATTTGGGAATTGATGGCTGGGACAATCCGCGCCTTCGGATTCAACTTTTGAAGGATGCCGTACAATTGTTTGAGCTTAACTTCGGTGATAAGGTCTGTTTTATTGAGGACGATGACGTTTGCAAATTCAACTTGGTCTGTAAGCAAGTTGACAATAGTGCGCCTATCGTTTTCGATATCCGTTAAGTTTCGAGAAGTAAGGTAGTCCGGACTGGAAAAATCCTTCAGGAAATTGAAACCATCCACCACCGTGACCATCGTATCAATATAGCTGAAACGGCTCAAATCAATACTGCCGTCCTCACTTTCAAAACTAAAGGTCTGCGCCACGGGAATAGGTTCTGAAATACCCGTGCTTTCAATTAACAGATAGTCAAACCTGTTTTCTTTTGCCAATTTTTCCACCTCAATCATCAAGTCTTCGCGAAGGGTACAGCAGATACAGCCGTTGGACATTTCCACCAGTCTTTCCTCGGTTCTTGAAAGGGTATTTTCGTTTTGTACAAGTTGGGCATCTATGTTTACCTCACTCATATCGTTGACGATTACGGCGACCTTAAGGCCTTCCTTATTATGTAATATATGATTGAGCAGCGTGGTCTTGCCCGCGCCCAAGAAACCGCTGAGTACGGTTACAGGTAATTTTTTCATTATCTATATGTAAAGATTGAATAAAGGCTATTTTAGGAAATGAAGATTTCCCAATCGATAAACAAAGGATAGTAACGGATGGATTAATAAATATATGGCTCAAAGCTAAATGACAGCATATACTAAAAGTATTATCCTAATCAAGATTTTGACTGTAATTTATCTAAAGTAATCTACTAATGAAAAGCCGTAATTATCCCAATGAAGGATTTGGTGGCGGCTTATTATGGAAGTAATCTGAATGCAACACCTTTTGCTGAGGGGCGACATACAAAGTGTATGCATTGCTATGCTCTGCAAAATCAAAGGGGTTTACAAATGAAATGCTTTCTTGGGGTGTTGCTACATTTAAGGGTGTTGTCTGACCCGCTTGAGCTATAAACGCACATTGTTCACAATGCTCTGTATCTTTATCTGAAGTAATATGGGAAACCTCGTGCAGGTTTACAACCTTGAGCAACAGAAACGTCGTCAGGAAAAAAAAGGAAATACTATTTTTTAAATAGGTACTCATAATGATGCAAATATATAATAAAATATACTGTTGTCCGATAAAAGTTTAAAACACAATATTATGCGTTTTAAAGTCAATAAAAGCGTTTCAAAATAATTAAAATCCAAAAGCAAGCCCCCTTTATTACGGATGCTATTGAAAATTTAATTTTCCTTGGGAATCGGCTGGATTTCCTTTATTCTTGACAAATTCTTTAGCATAAGAGTCTACATTGTTGAAAAAGTCGACAAAATTGACATAACTGAAAAGATGTTTTTGTAATAAACTCACCAAATTGGAAAAACTCCACGATTTAGTTAGCTTCTTTTTCATAACCGAAATTAATAGTAAGGCAATTAACGTGCACCAAATTTGTATCTGTATTGCATTCTTGTTATCTCCATAAAAGTACTGTAGTGGGAAGTTTTGTTTTATTTTTTTGAACAGTAATTCTATTTCCCATCGTTTTTTATAAAGCATAGCTATTTGTTCTGCTGGCAAATCAAATAGATTAGAAAGAAAGTAATAAACCTTATTTTTTTCTTCGTGATAAAAGGATACTAATCGCAATTCAACTTGCCTGTCCAGACCTTTATCATCTTTGTATTTAAGGGCGATTTTAGCATCTCTTAATATATTATCGGGCGTGGCTTCTTGTAGGTCAAACTCTTCTAAAAGTGTTTCTTTAGCGTTGTTTTTTAACCGGGTAACAAAGAAAATTTCATCCTTGTTCCATTTATCAAATAACGAGTAGTTATTGTATGCTTTGTCAAATAAAGCAACTTCTCCTTTATTCATTACCCCTTCTTTTTGTATAAATAACGAATCGTGTTCACGTGCGTGGCTATGATATACTTTTACAGGTATTCCTGCCTGCATATCGAGTTTTTGATGACTTTTTATGCCTCCTTTTCGTTTTCCATTATTGGGATTACGCCCTACGCACTCAAAAATTGGCTGAAAAAGAGCTATTGTGGTAGAATCTATCGCATATACTTTTTTGTCGATTACCAACTGCTTGTGGTTGTCCGATAAACCTGGGAGATGCTGGGTTGCCAGATCAGCATAGATATCCTCAAAGTCGATACAGTTCCTTCGCTTGTTGGCATCAGATATTGTACTTCTCTTTGGGGAGTAATCAAACTTACAATATGAGATCTTATCGCCATAACTTACAATGCCCCCGCATAGTTCACGCAGTGAGTTACATCCTGAGGTCACACCATAGACCATTGTGATCAAGTGTTGAAATGTTGAAAACCGCTTGCAGTAATGATCCGATTTGTGAGATAGAGCACGGGTCGTAATTTTACGCTTATCAAGCAAACTTATCATTTGACTGAATATCGGCTGTCCAAAAAAAATAGTACTTTTACCCATAGTTGAATTTTTGGTCAGAGATTAATTCTTCCAAATACAAAAAAAGCCTCAATTTATGAAGCTTTTTTTATCGGACACCAATAATTCCAAAAGTTTAATTTAAGTAATTTTTCAAAATTTTTATCTTTTCAGTAGTTGACAAGTCATAATTACTTTGGGAAAGTAAAGTGTTATTATTATCCAAAATAAAAAAATCAGAATATCCCATAATCTTTTGGTTGCAGTCAGAGCATAATGTGTTAGTTATAGATTTAAAGGATTTTTTACTTACATTGAAAACTGGAAAATAATAACCTTCATAGAACAAATAATTATAAAGTTGTTCTATGTTTTTTGACTTTTTTCTTGAAATCACAAAAAAAACAAAAGCTGAAATCTATAGAGCCATTAGGATTTGTTGGAGGGTTTTTGGATGCTTTTAGTGGGGGAGGTTGGGGGCCAATTGTCACTTCAACCTTGCTGTCAAAAGGAAGAGCATCGAGTTATGTGGTTGGGACAGTTAGTTTGGCTGAATTTTTTGTAACCTTGGCAGCAGCTATGGTAATTTTCGCCTCTATCGGAGTCAGTCATTGGTACATTATTGTTGGGCTCATTATAGGAGGGATTATAGCAGCGCCATTAGCAGTAAGGCTCGCTGGCAGATTGCCTCAAAAGGCAGCATTAATTTTTGTTGCTATTTTGGTTATTGTGTTTAGTGTGAAGATGTTATTCATAATCATATAATTATGAAGGAATTAAAAAAAATCGAATTGAAGAGCCTAAGATTGGAATGTGGAATCATAAAACAAGTTATTCCGCTATTCTACCAGATTTTTGGTCAACCTATAGGTTTAGCTCCAAGAGTATTGGTTAACCATGCATTTACAGGAAAGTCAAATGTTATTGGTGAACATGGTTGGTGGAAAGAAATTGTGGGTAAAAAAAACTCACTGATACCGATTATTGCAACATTATTGTTTTTAATATTCATGGTAATGGTTTTGGCAAGAACCCACAGAATTTGATTTGTGACTATCAAAACTTTACAACAAAAGATATCGCTAGAATATTCTGGCGTGGTTTAAATGAATTGAATATAAAAAGCGTTTTTGCTATTATTGGTAGAATTATTGGCGGAGCAATAGCATAGGACATGCTGTTTCTCAAATCTAACGTCAAAAATTTGGTAGATATACTTAATAATTTTCTGTCCCTTGGGAAAATGGAAATAGGAAAGGTTATACTTGAACCGTCCGTATTTGACATAATTAAGCTTTCAAAGACGCTGATTCAAGATACTGAAATCATCAAAAATAATGGACAAAAAATCAAATTAGTAACTCATGACGCTTTTATAGAAGTTTGTTTAGATAAAAAATTGCTACGGCATATAATATTGAATCTATTATTCAATGCGGTAAAATATACTCCGAAAAACAAAGAGATTATTGTAAACATATCCGTTAGCGATAATAGTATATCTTTACAAGTTTCGGACCAAGGAATGGGTATACCCAAAGAAGAAATGAAACACCTGTACACGCGATTTTTCCGTGCAAAAAATGTTGCCAATATCCAAGGTACAGGCTTGGGACTGCACATCATAAAAAAGTATATAGAACTAATGGAAGGTACTATTGCAGTAGAAAGTATGCTAAATAAGGGAACTTCTTTTTTGGTTACCTTACCTATAAAACTATAGAACAATGAAAAAAATATTAGTTATTGAAGATAATTTGGGCGTGAGGGAAACCACCGCAGATCTTTTGGAGTTAGCCAACTATAGAGTAGCCACTGCGGAAAATGGTAAAATAGGGGTTGAAAAAGCAAGACAATTTGAACCGGATATTATTATCTGTGACATTATGATGCCCGAATTAGATGGCTATGGCGTACTTTATTTTTTAAGTAAGGATGCCAAAACCGCCAGTATTCCTTTTATATTTATGACAGCTAAATCCGAAAAAAGCGATGTGCGAAAGGGAATGAATATGGGGGCTGACGACTATCTCACCAAACCTTTCGAGGAGATGGAACTATTGGATATCATTGAAACCCGGTTAAAGAAGAATGATCTTTTTAAAGAAGAATTTACAAAGGATTTGAAAGGGATCAAGACCTTTTTTTCCGATACGTCTAGTTTCGAAGAATTAAAGAACCTTTCCAAAGACCGTAAACTAATTAAGTATCGAAAAAAAATGGATATCTATATGGAAGGGGATTTGGCGTATAAACTCTATTTTATTCAAAGTGGTAAAGTCAAGACTTGTAAAATGGCAGATTCAGGAAAAGAATTTATCACAGGAATGTTCGGTTTGGGAGATTTCTTGGGAGCTATGTCGCTTTTAGGGGAATCAGGAGTTTACGGCGAATCAGCCATAGTCACTGAGGACGCAGAGATTTGCGCTATTTCAAAAGATGATTTCACCAAGTTAATTTTTAGCAATAAAATGGTATCCAATGCATTCATAAAGTTATTGTCTGATAACCTAGTGGAACGTGAAGATCAGCTTATGCGCTTGGCTTACTGCTCGGTACGGCAAAGAATAGCTAAAAAATTGATAGAATTGAGTAGTAAAACAAACCTCAACAACGATGCACTCAAAGGTATAAATGTCACAAGGGAAGATCTTGCGGGATTGATAGGTGTCGCAAAAGAAACATTATGCAGGACACTCTCACAACTTAAGGATGACAGATTGATATTAATGGAGAAAAGAAATATAACGATCCTGGATAAAATTCAGTTAACGCGTGTTGCCGATTCAGGATATTTATAATGAAAATGAAACATTTTTAATTTCCAATGCAAAAACTGGGTCTAATACCAAATTATATTTATAATCTCGAAGTAGTACTGATTCGTTTATAATTTACTGTTATTAAATAGGTTAGGTTGTTCTTCGATTTTTTGATTGATTGAAATAAAAAATAATTAGCATAGCCTTAGTTACGGTACTTATTTTTGATAAAAATCAGGCGAAAAAAGCCTGTGCCGAATTCGTTTCGGTAAAACGATTTATTGCGGCATTATAGGTTTAATTTGGTCTAAGTAAGAGTTTTATAAGCGATCAGCTCTTTGTTTAAATTTATCACTAACATTCCCGTCATCTATCAAAATTTTTGATAAAGTACATACAAGGTGAGTACCTGTCGCCAGAAGATTCTACTAACTCAGACTCACTTGACGACCTCATAAATAAATCACGAATATCATAATACTGGCAAAATTCGGTTATAGTCAATACGTTTTTGATATGCGTATTTAAATATACCACGCTTAAAGCATATTCCTAAAATAGGTGGTTAAAGTGAACTTCTTTTTAATTTAAAAAGTCTTTGCTTTTATAAGCTGGGTCTGGATATGTATAAAAACCTTCTCCGTTGGAAACCCCTAATTTATTTGTATCAATAAATTTTTCCTTTAAATACTCAGTTGTTTTAATTTTCAAAGGATCCTGAGATTTTTCTGAAGCCATTTTATAGATATTATATACCGTACTAATACCTACGATATCAATAATAGCAAAAGGTCCTATTGGAGCACCTGTTGCTTTCATCCATGTTTTATCTATAGTTTGAAAATCTGCAACCTCTTTTACTAAAAGATTTGTAGCTGCACTTAACAATGGCACTAGCAATAAGTTTAAAATATAACCAGGCTGTTCTTTATGTAGCGGTAGTGCTAGCATCCCGATGGCCTTGGCAAAGTTAACCACATCCTTAAATGTTTCTGGGTTTGTTTGTGGATGGCCCATAATTTCTGCTGTATTATTCCTCCATATATCATTTGCAAAATGTAGGGCTAAGAATTTGGAAGGTCTCCCAGTAACCTCTGCAAACTGACTTGGCAATAAGGTAGAAGAGTTGGTTACAAATACTGTTTTCTCTATGGCTACTTTTGCCAATTTCTTATAGAATTCTGTTTTAACATCTGGGTTTTCAGGTACGGCTTCAATTAATAAATCGGCATCTTTTACTGCTTCAGATAAATTTGAGATATAACTCAAATTACTATAAGCAGTATCTAGTTGTTCTTTTGAGGCATTTAAATCTTTTTTAAAAGCCTCACTCAATGTGGTGAATTTGGCTTTTGCTTTTTCAAGAACATCATCATTTATATCGTAAACAATTACATTAAAATTATGAAAGGCTGCTTGAAAAGCAATCTGATATCCTAAAACGCCACTTCCCGCTACTGTAATATTTTTAAATTTCATATTTTTTTAATTATTAATTAAGGGGATTTGGTGTTTTAAACCAAATCCCTTTAAAAGTTAATGCTAAAGCCCTTTTGCCCAGTCCTTAAGTTTATCCAACTGCTCACTAAAGAAAGAGTCGTGGTGCTCTTCATCCTCTTCATTCTCTTCTCCTGCAGGTAAAATATGTTCAAAATAGGTGTTCTTTAGTATTCGCTTTAAAACACTTTCTCCTAGAAATGGTTTGTAATCGTTTAAGGCCTTAGTCGCTTTTAATAGCTGACGAATATCGTACTGGCTAGCAGCAATATCTGGCACCTGCTTGTTAAGGTTCATTAATTTATACACAGCTATTCTAGCCGTCCTCACCGAAGTTTCTACAGTAAATACAACATCATTGTTCGTCTCTACAAACTGTCCTACAAGTCCTAAGTTCTTGGAACCACTAAGCACTATGTGTGGTCTGTCTCCTTCTGCTCTAGGCATAAACATAGAGGTTATGTAGGGCATGAAACTTGTTTTGATAATTGTGTTTTCAATAATAGTATCTATTTGGTCTTCTAATCCAATATGAAAACATAATTCAGATAAAATTTCATTTCCTGTACTTTGTGGCATCGTTTTTTTATTATAATTGCCGTCTTTATTCATAAATAAAGCATAAACCCATATAACCAAAACATCGTCGGGTTGTTCTGGGAAGTGAGGTTGACGGTTAATGGTAAAGCTCATTAGCCAGTTAGAATCGGTTATGGACACTATGCCTCCGGTAGCTGCTTTTCCAGAATAAGGGTCGTTTACACAGTATTCCTTAATTTTTTCAGTTAAAGCTGAAGGGCGACACGTTAATGTAGCAGACTGCCAAGAAGATTTTTCAATAGCGCTACAGAATTTTTCAGGTTTACCAAATTCAGCGGATTTTGTTGCTAAATTTTTCCATAGTTGCCATCCTGAACTCTCGCCACTTTCGTTAGTATTAATAGCTTCAATAGTAGCATTTTTATTATCTCCATAAGAGGTGTCTTCTGTCATGGAAGCTGTCGTCACAATAACAAAATCGTTTTCAGTTACTGGAATCGTTACTTCTTTATCTTTTTGTTGGGTAATTATACCTCTAACCACTTTACCTTCTGTATTGATCTGAATATCTAAATCTTTAACCAAGGTGTCAAACTGGATTTTAACGCCTTTGGATTTTAAATGATCCGTTAAAGGTTTTACGAATGAATCGTACTGATTGTATTTTGGAAATACCAAGCACGATAGATCTTTAAATCCATCGGTAAGATGTAAAAAGCGGTGCAGATATAATTTACATTCTAATACACTATGCCAGTTTTCAAAAGCAAACATGGTACGAAATAAAGTCCAAAAGGTACTTTTCAAAAATGAGCTACTAAAATAATCTTCAACAGTCATATCATCTAAGTCTTCTTTCTTTTTTAGTAAAAGCCTTACAATAGCCAATTGATCTAGTTTGTCTAAGCCAAATTTGCTAAAATCTTGTATTTCTCCATTATTATGAATTAACCTAGCTTTTGAATAATTAGGGTCATTATCATTTAGTAAACGAAATTCATCTAAAACACTATAAGGAGCAGGCATTTCTATAGCAGGAATATCCTGAAGTATATCCCAAAGGTTCTCATAAGTCATTTCCATTTCTCTACCACCTCTAACAAGGTAACCGTCTTTAGCATTTCCAGCACCATCAAGAGAGCCACCTTTTACAGAAAGTTTGTCAAGAAAAAGGATATTTTCACCTGAGATGTGACCATCTCGCATAAAGTAATATGCAGCAGATAGACCAGCTATACCACTTCCTACGATATAGACTTTACTGTCTTTAAAAGATTTAGAAGGAATACCTTTATTACGTTGGTAGTTTCCTGTGAGATCAGCAAAAGGCATAGGTTGATCTTTAGAATTGTACACGACTTGCTTGCTTGCATCTGGAGCGTGTTCTACATGTCCTGGGAACGGCGATGCGTTTAATACTTTATCGAATTTTGCTGTTATTTTTTTCATGATTTTTGATTTTAATGTTTTTGTCCTCCTCGTATCACTTTTCGGTTCCGTGCCGTTTTTATTATGGGTTCTGGACTCCACTTTTGCTTGATTATAAAAATCTATACGGCCTGCTCTGTCGTGGTTACTTCTTCTGTTTCATCTTGACCCACACGGAAATTTTTAGGCGCCTTGCCTCTAAACACATATCTAAAATGATATATTGCATATGCTAAATTTGCAAGCAGACTTAGTATTCCGAAGAACAACATTAGATTATAATTTCTGGGTAATTCCACAATATGACTGTCTACAAAAGGTTCGAAAGTAAAAAGATACATCATCCATATTCCGAGTGTGAAAACCCGGGCCTGAAGCCAAGCCCCTCTTTTGGGCAGAATAGGTAATGTACAGGCTAATAGCACCATAAAATGAAAGGCTGCGTGTGCCGGAAAATTGAGATACACAAAGGTAAAATTCCATATATCGTAAGCAATAATCCAGAACATGGTCATAGCTGGCCACACCATATCTTTATACTTGGATTTATCTGGCCCTATATTTTTCCATTTAGAAAGGGTAATAATGCTCAAAATTCCTGCAATAGCATTAAGTATATTGGGCAAGAAGCCCAACGAAAAGTCTTGTAAAACAGCCTCGAATATATTTATTGCTAGAAGAGCCGCAGCAGCAAACACAACAGCTTTATATTTACCCAACTTTGTATAACGGATGGCAGTAACCAATACGCCGAATACAGCTACTGAATATAGCTTTACCCATCTAAACCAGTGCTCTATACCATTATCCATCCATATTGGAATCATTAAAAGTGGCACCAAACCAAAAAAGACTAATGCGACCCATTTATACCTGCGGAACAGTTCATTTAAAAACATCAATCCTAGGAGTACAGCGATTAGGTGAAATATCGAAGTACCCTTTTCGTACTTCATAAGTGTTAATGTTTTATTGCCAACAGCAATCGAATAGTTTTCATTTTCCAATTTTTGCAATTGTTTATCATCGAAATCAGTAATTTCACTGCTTAAATTGCCTTTTATTTCAAGACCTGTTCCGTTAGTATTCCATGTTTTCTCTTCAGTCAGGTTTTTACCCGAATACTGTTTTTTAACGGTAACCGTACCATCTTTTTTGAATGTAAGAGAATAATAACTATCTCCTTCTCCAGAGTCTCCCTCCATGTTTCCTTGCAATTTACCAATATCGGGTAGGTCAGCTGTCAGTGTATCAATTGAATTCACAAAGGTTTCCGATGTATAATCTATATGCCCTTCATAATCGGCAGCGAATAAACTTGACGGTGCCAATGTAAAAGCGAATAAGAGGGCCATACATTTTGAAATTAAATTTTTCATGATCGCTTTTGCTTTTAATTATGGCACAAAGTAACGGCAGGAATTTTAAGGTTATGTTGACCAAAGTCATGGCTTTTAGATGATCTAGGTCATCTAAATTATAAACAAAATTCCGCAGCTTTGCAGAAGAGATTTAATTCTATATCTTTTAAAAACAGATAGTAATTTAATGGAGAACTCTTCAAAAATATTCACAAGCCTTTTAGTGCTAATGTTATTTACCTCCTATGCAAATGGACAAGCACGCAAAATAAGTATCTCTGAGGCATTAGAGTTAAGCTATAATAACAATGAGAAAATAAAACGGTATTCTGAGCGTGTACAGCAAAAAGTCTATGAGGATAAGGCAGCCAAGGGTAATTTTCTACCCTCCATAAATCTTTTGGGTGGATATACTTATTTGAGTGAAAACCTGGAAGTAAATACATCTCAACTTAAAAGTTCGTTAGATGATTTGGGCGGAAGATATGGTGCTGCTTTTGTGGACGCCTATGGTGATCAAATAGGGCTATCTGGCGTTACAGCAGAAACAGCATATAGCACAGTTGTAGGTGCTCTAGGACAGCTTCCATCTTATAATGTTGTAATCGACAACCAGCAAATACCAACAGCTGCGGTTACTCTTACCCAGCCTATTTTTACGGGAGGAAAAATAATTGCTGCAAAGAAATATGCAAATGCAGAACTGCAATCTGCCAATATAGAGCTAAGACAAATCGAAAACGAAATTGCAAACGAACTGATAGAACGTTATCTAAATATGGTGCTTTTAAATCAGGTCATTAAAACACGCCAGCAGGCGTATGATGGAATGCTGAAACATAAGGAACAGGCATTACGTGCTATTCAGTTGGAGATTCTACCCAAACATGTTTTGTTGAGAGCTCAAGTAGCAGTTGCTAATGCTGAGAAAGACCTGAATAATGACCTGAATAAAATGCAACTGGCAGAAATGGCTCTTCGGTCTACCATGAATTTACCAGATTCAATACAATTTAGGGTCATGGATAGTATTGCATATCAAAATCTTTACCTTGATTTTAATTCACTTTTAAATACTGCTTACGCCCAGCAGCCTATTTTGGAACTGATTAACCAAAAAGAAATCATGGCAAAACAGGCTCATGCCATCGAGAAATCTAAGTTCATGCCAAATATAGCTGCTTTTGGCACCTACAATATGTTCCGCGATCAACTACCGATTATTCCACCTAAGTTTATTTTTGGTTTACAGGCACAGATTAATATTTTCAATGGATTTAAAGATGTTAATAATCTAAAAGCAAGTAGGCATTTACAAAAGGAAGTGAATAACGCTAAAAAATATGCCACGCAACAGATTCGGTTGCTGGTTCAGAGTAATTACACGAATGCACTTAATCTGGAAAAACTCTACAATAGTAATATAGTAACAGTTGAACTCGCCAAGGAAAACCTTAGAATTAACACGCGACGTTTTGAAGAAGGTCTTGGAAAATCCATTGATGTTATAGATGCTTCGCTTTTGTATGAAAAATCAAAAGTAGAACAATTGGTGGCGCTAGATGGTTATTATAAAGCCATTGCTAATCTATATACAAGCATAGGAGCACCAGAAAAAATAATACCGATCATCAGCAAATAAACATCAACATGAAAAAAGCACATATAACCTTAGCGATTCCGGTATTAATCATTCTGTTTTCAATTGTATATTTCATTATTAGAGCAAACCGTACTGAACCAAAAATATATGTGGGTATGTTAGAGACTATCGAAATAAATATCTCCTCTGAAATTCCGGGAAGGGTAAATACCATATTAATCGAAAAAGGAAATAGGGTTGAAAAGAACCAAGTATTGGCCACATTAGAACCCGACATATTTGATGCAAAAAAAGGCCAAGCTGAAGGGATGGTAAAGGCAGCGCGTTCTTTGGTCGATAAAGCAGAATCCGGTGCGCGAAAAGAGGAAATTAGTGCGCTTCAAAACCAATATCAAGTAGCCAAAAGCCAATTTGATTTTGCCGAAATAACCTATAAAAGATATCAAGCCCTTTATGCTGATGACATTATTTCTAAACAGGAAATGGATGAACTTCAATTTAAATATGATGCGGCCAAGGAGCAGATGAATGCAGCAAAATCCATTTGGGAGATGACCAAAAGCGGAGTTAGAAAAGAAGATGTTAAAGCAGCTTACGGAAGCTATGAAAAGGCTAAAGGAGTTTTTAATGAAGTTGAATCTTATCATGAAGAACTTCAAATAATTGCTCCCTCTTCAGGAATAATAAGTAATCAAATTGCTGAAGAAGGAGAGGTCATGGCCGCAGGATATCCTATTTTGACCCTACAGAAACCAGAAAAAATATATGCGATATTCAACGTCAGAGAAGATCATTTAGCAGATTTTAAAATGGATAACCTGTACAAGGCAAAAGTACCAGGTTTGGGTAACGAGGAAGTGAGCTTTAAGGTCAGTTACATAGCACCTATGGCAGATTTTGCCACGTGGGTACCCGTAAAAGCCAAAGGCGAATACGAGCTTAAAACCTTTGAGGTTCACCTAAAGCCTCAAGAACGCATAAATGAGTTACGTCCTGGTATGTCCGTTCAGATTTACAAATAAATGATATGTTTAAGAATTGGCCGGTATATCTTGTTTTTAAAAGGGAGTTGCTGCGATTGGCAGGGCAGAAATCCGCAAGGAATCTATTTATTATTGTTCCCGTCGTGGTGTTTTTTCTATTGGGAGCCATCTACTATAAAGGTGCACTAAGGGAAGTTCCCATTGCAGTATATGATAATGATAATAGTACATTAAGCCGCACCTATATCCGATTTTTGGAGGCATCTCCCAACTTAAAGGTAACCCATTATTTATCATCTGAAGAATCCATTGATAATGCTTTTGTAAAAAATGAGGTTCAAGGGGTATTTTATATACCAAATAATTTTCATAAAAATATACTTAAAAATGTACCGGTACAGGTGAAAATATACACCAATTCCACCAACATCGTTTTTGGAAACCTTGTGTACAAATCTGCACTAGAAGTCACACAATTACTTAGTGGTGCTGCAGTGATTAAAAGAATAGCGCCATTGGGGATTAATCCTGCCAAAATTATGGGCACGGTGCTTCCCATCGACATCAACACAAAGGTATTGGGAAATCCTCAATACAATTATGTCTATTATTTATTACCCGGACTCACAACAGCCTTATTACAAATGATCATTTTTATGGTTGCTTCAAGGGCTTTTAATAACGAATGGAAAAGAAAAACCTACAATGAACTATATACTACCTCAGATGGAAACGTTCTTACCATGATTTTGGGTAAGTACTTCGCATTTTTGGTATATGGACTTGGACTATGCGGATTGATATTTGCTATTGTATTTCCGATATTTGGAATACCTATCTATGGAAATATTGGACATCTACTGGCGCTATTATTACTTTTCATGAGTGTCAATATTTTACTTGGTTTTGGGGTTTCATTGCTTATTCCAAATGAGATAATCGCCCTAGATGTATCAATTTTGTATAATTCTCCCGCATTTGTGTTTAGTGGTTTTACATTTCCAATTTGGGCAATGCCTTGGTTCAACGCCATGTACGCTCAGCTAATACCTTACACCCATTTTTTGACAGGGTTTCTTAAAATATATCAATTAGATACGCCTTTACATTTTATTTGGCCAGAGGTCTGGAAACTGATGCTATTTCTTTTAGTAGGCCTACTCCTAATTACTGCGGGTCTTATTATTAACAGAAAGAAAGTTTTTCTAACTCAAAAAATCGATGTGATATGAGCCTGAAAATAATACGGAGTCTATTTAAAAAAGAAGCAGAATTGGTGCTTAATGACTACAGCATCTTATTGGTTTTGTTGGCTGCGCCTTTGCTCTATTTTTTATTGATTGGCACCACTTATATGAACAAGGATGAAGAGGATGTAAGCGTAGGCATAGTTGATTTGGACCAAACTAAAAGTAGTAAGGCTTTTTTAAACAAAATAAATGCAACTCAAAAAGTAGCAATCACCAACAACTATACTAATCTTTTAGAAGCTAAAAGTGGATTATACAAATTCGAAGTACAAGGAATAATAAATATTCCCAGCGGTTTTGAGAAAAAACTAAAGAAGAATGAAAGCTCACCTATAGGGCTCATATTGAATAATACAAAGTTTCTGTCTTCAAACGATATTAATAAGACCGTGAACTTGGTATCATTAGAATATGCCTTGGAATCACGCCAAAAGTTCTTTGAGTCTAAGGGCATCAATCCTTCGTTTGCGGAGCAAAAGGCTAATCCTATAACGGCTCAAATCCACGCAGTATATAATCCTACCAATAATTACGGAAACTTTCTATTACCAGCATTATTATTTCTAATTCTGCACCAAACCTTGTTAATTGGCTTAGCAGAAAGTATAGCGTCAGATCGGGAAAAAGGGCTTATGCAGGTTGGTTTTGAAGAAAGCGATAATAACTTTCTAAATTACATTCTTGGTAAAACTGGATTCTATTTACTACTCTATTTTGCTTATTTGTTACTCACTTATTTGGTGGCCTATCCATTTTTTGATTTACCCGTAAAAGGCAATTTCTTTCTACTCATAGCTGTTTCGTTGGTCTTCTTTTCAGCTACTATATTATATGGATGGTTTATTTCGTCGTTTTTTAAATCGCAAGCAAGGGCTATGGAAATAATCGCTTTTACGTCATATCCTGTGTTTTTAGTTACAGGCATTACTTGGTCGGTAAGCGAAATGCCGTTGTTTTTGCAGTTTATTTCGAACCTTATTCCTTTAAAACCTTTTTTTATTTTTCTAAAGAAACTAGCTATAATGGGTGTTGACAGTCATTTTTATCTTAATGAAATCATTCACCTACTCATCTTACTATTGATTGGTTATATAGCTGCATTTTTAAGATTCCGGTATTTACAAAAGCAAGTATTAAAGTTAAAATCTTCAAGATCGACACCGTTAAACTTAAGCCAATCCAATACTGGCACAAATCTTTAAACCTTAAGTTAAACTGACATGAAAAAAGAAGTCCAAACGAGTTTAACCCAAAACATATTTAGAATACTACTAGCTTTACTCATGATCTATACGGGGTTCAGTCACCTCACCTTTAATAGGATTGAATTTCAATCTCAGGTGCCAGATTGGGTTCCTATAAGCAAAGATCTAGTGGTAATCCTTTCAGGTATTGTTGAGATGTGCTTAGGCCTCACCCTATTATTCTGGAAAAATCAACGCGCTAGAGTTGGATTGGCACTTGCTATTTTCTTTATACTCATTTTTCCTGGTAACGTGGCTCAGTATCTGGACGGAAAAGATGCTTTTGGAGCTTTAAATTAAGATACAGCTCGATTGATAAGGCTTTTCTTTCAACCTGTTCTTATAGCTTGGGTACTTTGGTCATCTGGTGCATGGCAGTCATGGAGAAATTTCAAAAAATAAATAATCAAGTCTGCTTTCCTATATATTCGGTTTACCGTTTAATAACGAAAGCATGTAAACCATTTCTGGGAGATTTAAGCTTGACCTACCCACAGTATTTGGTCTTACTGGTTTTATGGGAGAATGATGATTTATGAATAAACCAGATCGGTGAGACGTTACTTCTAAATACCAATACTATATCTCCCCTTATAAAGCGAATGGGGTAAATGAGATTGATCGTCAAAGATCGAAATTCGATAAAAGAAAGTTCTTATTAAATTTCCGAAGGGGGAAAAGAATACATAACGGGTATGTTTGACCCTGGCGATTTTCTGGGCGCCTTTTCACTTCTTGGACAATCAGGGGCTAATAATCAATACTAACCGCTTTATTCTCTCACAATATCGTGAAGTTTATTTTAAAAGAAAAAGCGAATACTTATTTTAACAAAACTAGCTATATTGCATTTTATATGATTCAACTAAAAAACTTGATTAAGACTAATGCGATGAATAGTAAAACAATAGATTACATAAATATTTGTCTTCTATTTATATCATTTTTGGTAGCCATATACCTACCCTTTGAACTTTTTCTCTTTTCTTATGCCGTTTTAGGACCATTACATTATTTAACAGAAATCAACTGGCTGTATGATAAAAAATATTTTATTAAATCAAAATCAAAAGGATATATCATATTTCTAATCTTGGCCATTGTTATTTCGGTCTACCCATTCATGAAATACTTAAAATTAAATGACATAGAAAATCTCGAGGGGGTTATTGATTTACTTATTTCTCAAAAATATATAATCCTATTATCGAGTTTTATTTTTTCTGTGTGTTTGATGTATTTTACCAAGTTAAAGCATTTATTATTGGCTTTTATCTTTAGTGTTTTATTTTCTATATCCTGCAACCTATTTATTCCCAAACTATTATTACTATTAGGAATCTTTCTTCCTACACTTATACATGTCTATCTTTTTACGCTTCTTTTTATGATTTTTGGTCTGTTGAAACAAAAAAGCAAACCAGGATTAATAAGTGTACTTATTTTTATCGCTGCTCCATTAATTATCATATTCTTAGATATAAAACCAGCAACGTATTTAATTTCTGATTTCACCAAAGACACCTATTCAGGGAGTGGGTTCTTACCCATGAATAAAATATTAACTAGCATTTTTGGTGATGTTGATATGAGCAGTTTTGACTTACTGGCACCAATAGCAGTCAAAATTCAAATTTTTATAGCCTTTGCATATACCTATCATTATCTAAATTGGTTCTCTAAAACCTCAACTATAGGCTGGAAAAATAGCCTAACAAATAAAAGAACGAAGTATATTATAATCCTTTGGTTAAGTGCAATAGGTTTGTATTTGTATGACTATTTTACTGGACTTAAAGCTCTACTTTTCTTAAGCATACTACATGTTATTTTAGAGTTTCCACTAAACGTAATTACTATAAAAGAAATAGGTTTAGTAGGTATTAAAAAAAAATTGAATATCAATTCTAAGTAGTCCTAAAATTGATCTTGATTTTCTATAAAAAAATAGCTAATTAATTTACATTAATTGGAATGTACTTTGTTGTAATTTAATAGCGGATTACAAATCTGCGCTGCGGATTTTTAATATTGTGCAGTTCCTTGTGAATTACTGGCGGAATGCAAATCTGCGTTACGGTTCTTTTAATATTGTGCCGTTCGTTGTGAATTACTTGTGATAAATAATTTTAATAAAAAGCATTGGATATGAAAGCTTTAAGAATAGTAAAATATGATGAAATAAAAAACGGATTATCCATCAATAAAATTAAAAAACCATCCGTAAAGGCAAATGATATTTTAGTTGAAGTTAAAGCAGCAGGATTAAACCCTATAGATTACAAAATAGTGGAGGGTCAATTGAAAGATATGATTGCTTTAAACTTACCTTGTACAATCGGTTTTGACGTGAGTGGCGTAGTTGTTGAAAAAGGTGCAGATGTAAATAATTTTGAAATTGGAGATGAAGTCTATTCTAGAGTGCCGCAAGAACAAATGGGGACAGTAGCAGAATTTGTTGCGGTTAATAGTGACATGGTTGCTAAAAAACCAAATAATGTCTCTTTTGAAAAAGCTGCTGGTTTACCATTGGTTGGACTTACTGCAATCCAAGCTTTAGAGCGTGTTGGTCTTAAGGAAAATGATAGGATCCTAATTCATGCTGGCTCTGGTGGTGTAGCTAGTTTTGCCATTCAGTATGCAAAGGCAAAAGGAGCTATTGTGTATACGACTACGAGTACTAAAAATGTAGATTGGGTTAAAGCTTTGTGCGCCGACCGTGTGATCGATTATAAAACAGAGGATTATAAAGAAGTCGCTACTAATTTGGATATCGTTTTCGACACTCTAGGAGACGATTATACTTTTGATGCTTTTCAAATTATAAAGGAAGGTGGGAAAGTAACGACAATAGTAGGTCCACCAGACGAGGAAACAGCAAAGCAAATGGGTATGACCGATTATACACTACCCGAAAAATTATCGAAGTTAATTGATGAGAAGTCCGCTGTTTACAGGCTAACGTGGATGCAACCTAATGCAGGACAACTGAAGGAAATTGCAACTATGGTTGAAGATAGAGCCATAAAACCCATTGTAGATTTTATTTATTCTCTTGAAGATGGGATAGATGCTTACGAATACCTAGCTACAGGAAGGGCAGAAGGAAAAGTAATCATAAGTCTTTCTATAAACTAAACGTTAAAGACCCTTATCCAAAGTTTCAACTCAGGAAAAATATAAGTACTATATTCCTATCTTCTGTTTTTTTAATAAAGTGAAAAGCTAGTATTTTTTTACACACAACTATTAATTTTAAATGTTGTCAACAATTTGAAGTAACTATTTCTAAATTTTCGCATCTTTTAGATGAAATAAATCTATAATTATGAAAAACAAAATCTTGAACTTACTATTGATTCTAGTATTAGTATTATTAGTCAGTTGTAGTGATAATGAAGATGATAGTCAAATAGTTGTTGATTATGCTGGTTCAGCAAATTATTTTATTAACAATAAAACAACTAAAGACCTGATACTAATTTTCGAAAAAACTGAAGAATTAGGGTCTGAAATTGACACCACAAGAGTTATATCTTCTGATATTTCTTTACTAATACTAGAAGATAGTTTACTTGGGCAAAATCCAGTACCTGAAGATTCCCTAGAAGAAATTAAAATTTATGAGGCTTCTAACTTATCTGATCCACTCTTAACTTTTTCACCAGTTGATAATGACGATTGGACAATTACAGGTCAAGAATTAGGGGATTCTGGATTTGGTTTAACCAGTTATGAGGTTATTTTAACCGATTCTATTTTAGATTAAAAAAATTGACGACACACAAGTTTACGGTTTAGTTAGGTCAAACTATGTTACGAAATAAACAGGAGATCTTATACTTCCAAAACTTCAACTATCCACGTAAATCTATCTTCTTGAGAGGTTAAGTTTTGATTTCAGACATTAAAATCCTTAAATACCAAATTAAATTTATAATGTTGTATTAGTACTGATGCGTTTGTTTGAGTCTAGTTTCGTTTAAGTACAGTAAATATGATACATAAGAGACGTTCTTTAATTTTTTGATTTGATTTGATAAATAACTTTGATTAAAATCAAAGTTATGAATAGAGGAAAATGCGTTTTTGCTCAAGCCCTTTCTTTTGTTAACCGTTATGAGTTTTAAAAATGCGTTGATCGTTACAGTGGGGATTATGCGACTAGCAAGCTTAACTGCTGGAATCAATTTGCGCAACTATTTTTTGGTCAATTGACCAATAGAAATGGATTGCGCGATATTTGTCTTTGTCTGAAAGCACACAATAACCGTTTGTATCATTTAGGTATTAAACAAAGTGTTAATCAATCGAGTTTGTCCCGCGCAAACGAAAACAGGGATTGGCGAATCTTTAGAGATTTTGGTTTGTACCTGATAGATGTTGTCACTCCCTTATATCTCAATGAACCAAGCGCTGTAACTGGTGTTGATAAAGATATTTTCGCAATCGATTCTACCACTATATCAGTCAGTATAAATTTAGTGGACTGGGCTCGTGGAAAGTATTCGAAAGGAGCGGTCAAAATGCGTACGGTACTTAATCTACGGGGTAATATACCAACCTTCATTCACGTAACAGACGGTAAATATCACGATGTAAATGCGCTTGACGAAATAAGTCTTGTCAAGGATGCCATTTATGTTATGGACAAAGCATATATAGATTTTAAGCGTTTATATAAATTACAAAAGAATGATTCATTTTTTATTGTGAGGGCAAAAAGTAATCTGCGTTTTAGAGCTGTAAAATCCAGAAAGGTCAATAAAACGACTGGACTAAGATGTGACCAATTGATAAAGTTACTTATACCAAAAAGTCAAAAGCAATATCCAGAAAAAATAAGTCGCATTAAGTATTACGATAAGGAAAAGAAAATAACTTTCGTTTTCTTAACTAACGAATTGGAACAAGATCCTTTAGATATTGCTAAAATATATAAAGAACGTTGGCAAATAGAAGTATTTTTTAAGTGGATCAAGCAGAACCTAGAGCTCAAAAAACTTTGGGGACACTCCGAGAATGCAGTCAAAATACAATTATGGATGGCTCTGAGCACTTATTTGATCGTAGCTGCTTTGAAAAAGCAATTAAATAGTAAGTACTCAATATATGAAATGACTCAAATTTTAAGCATTTCTACTTTTGATAAAACCCCTATAAATGAGCTCTTTACAGAAAATAAAATCAATCAAAAAATCAAAGAACAACCTAACCTATTTAATAACAGTGAATTATAAACGCATCAGCACTAATGTTGTATAAATAAATTGAATTATACTACGACGTAGCTCAGCACAGGTTTTTTGATTGATTGAAGTTAAAAATAATTAGCATAGCCTTAGTTACGGTAATTATTTTTGATAAAAAGCAGGCGAAAAAAGCCTGTGCCGAATTCGTATCGGTAAAACGATTTATTGCGACATTATAGGTTTAATTTGGTATAATTTAGTTCTGAATTTATAACATATAAAGGATATTACATTTGACACTCTAAACTAAACCTTAAAGTCTCAGTAATTTAATTTCAAAAAAACTATATTTGCACGCAATTAAATTTAATTGCAATGACAAATTCAAAAGTAAAAGGATTAGGCTTTACCTACGACGATGTTCTTTTAGTTCCTGCTTACTCAGATGTTCTTCCTAGGACTGTAAGTATCGAAAGCAAATTCACAAGAAATATATCACTTAATGTTCCAATAGTTTCTGCCGCCATGGATACGGTAACAGAATCTAGAATGGCTATTGCTATTGCAAGAGAAGGTGGAATTGGCGTTCTTCATAAAAATATGACCATAGAGCAGCAAGCCCTTAAAGTTAGGAGAGTGAAGCGTGCTGAAAGTGGAATGATCATAGATCCTGTTACACTTCCCATAACCGCTACTGTGAAAGATGCTAACGATAGCATGCGAGAGCACAGTATTGGCGGGATTCCTATTGTAGACGACTCTAAAAAATTAATAGGTATTGTTACCAATCGCGACTTGCGTTTCGAACAAAAAAACGACAGACCTATTAAAGAGGTAATGACTACCAAAAACTTAGTCACTGTTAGTGAAGGGACTTCCCTTAAAGAAGCTGAAGTCATTTTGCAAAAACATAAAATTGAAAAGCTTCCAGTTATCAATAAAGATAACGAACTCGTAGGTCTTATTACCTTCAGAGATATAACAAAATTAACTCAAAAGCCATTCGCAAATAAAGATCAGTACGGGAGGTTGAGAGTTGCTGCAGCATTGGGAGTGACCAATGATATTGTAGAAAGAGCAACAGCCTTAGTAAAAGCTGGCGTAGATGCCGTTGTTATTGACACGGCACACGGCCATACAAAAGGGGTAGTGGATGTTTTGAAACTCATTAAAAAAGAATTTCCAAACCTAGATGTTGTGGTTGGAAATATAGCTACAGCCGAGGCTGCAAAATATTTGGTAGAGGCTGGCGCAGATGCTGTGAAAGTCGGAATTGGTCCAGGATCTATTTGTACCACACGAATTGTTGCTGGAGTAGGTTCTCCTCAATTATCTGCGGTTATGGAAGTTTCTGAGGCTATAAAAGGATCTGGTGTTCCTGTAATTGCAGATGGAGGAATTCGATATACAGGTGATATTCCCAAGGCTATTGCTGGAGGTGCAGATTGCGTGATGCTTGGGTCGTTGCTGGCTGGAACCAAAGAATCTCCTGGAGAAACCATCATTTATGAGGGTAGAAAATTTAAATCTTATAGAGGAATGGGATCTGTAGAGGCTATGCATAAAGGCTCTAAAGATAGATACTTCCAAGATGTTGAAGATGATATCAAAAAGCTAGTACCAGAAGGCATTGTAGGCCGTGTTCCTTACAAAGGAGAATTGGTGGAGAGTATGGTGCAATTTATCGGCGGATTAAGAGCAGGTATGGGCTATTGTGGAGCAAAAGATATTTCAGCTTTAAAAGAAAATGCTCAATTTGTTCAAATTACAAGTTCTGGTATCACGGAAAGTCATCCACATGGCGTCATCATTACTAAAGAAGCTCCTAATTATAGTAGATAATTAATGTTCATATAAAAAAAGCTCGAAATAGTATTTCGAGCTTTTTCCTTTTATTCTTAAACCCAAAACTTATTCAGGGGTTACGTCTGGATTCTCTTTGACCTCAATTCCCATTTTCTGCAGGGTTTTAAGAGTGATGTCAAATTTAGGATCGATATAAATGATGCTGTTGTTTTCATCAAAAATCTGAGTAAACCCATCTTCTTTAACAATAGCTTCTACTGTTTTTCCTATTTTATTATAAAGTGGTCTCAGATATTCTTCCTGTTGTATTTGGAGCATTTTAGAAGAATTTTCCTGCAGTTTTTGTAAATCCTCTTCTAAGTCGACAATTCCTCCCTGCTTCATTTTTTTCATCAAGTCGCTCATATCTTTTTCCCCTTCGTTGTAGATGGCTACCACTTCTTGGTATTCTACGTATTTTTGTTGAATGGTACTATCCAACTTGGCGCTGTAGATTTTTAATTTTTCTTCAACATCCTTTATCTCGGGCATTTGAGATAAAATGTATTCATTATTAATGGTTCCCACTTTGGTTTGTGAAAAAGCACTTAAGCTTAAAGTCAATAAAGCAATGTAAATAATCTGTTTCATCGGTATTTTAATTTTTTACAAATAAAGTTATTTATTATTATAAATCAAACCATAGTCAATTTGTTTTCACACTCTTACCATCTTCGATAAATGCTTTAAAATCTTTTTGGACTAAAACAGATCGTTTTTTAAAGATCTCAGGTAGCAATTTGCTAATCACTTTCATAAAGCCTGAAAATTTAAATTCGCTGTAAGAGGTCCATTTGGTCTGATTCTCGGTGATGTCTTCAAAATAATTTTTTTGAACGCTCTCCATGCCTTTAGAAGAGTATTCACCATGCCATTCTTCAGGTAAATTTTTTTTAATGATTGTTTCTGTCATCTTTATAGACTGTCCTTCAATGGTGATGTATAGTTTTCGTTTACTACCTACTTCACCACTTTTACCACTCAAAAGCCTACTTCGTTTGAGCCCTCTCTGCCAATGCGGAAGTAAACTTGAATTTTCAAATACATCGATGATTTCCTGCCTAGGTTTATTGATGATAATTTCGGTCTTATATTTCATAAATGCAATCTTAATTTAATTCTGAAGATACAAGAGAAATAAGTCAAATTTTTATAAAAACTTAAATATTGTGAGCGTAAGCATTTTTCTTACTTTTGCTTTTAAAATTTAAAAAAATGAAACCCTTATTTAATTTTTACATAATTTTCATATGCTTTGTTTTTGTAGCAAATGCACAAGATTCAAATGAAGTTTTATTTGAGATAGATGAAGAGACTCTTCAAGTAGGCCCTTTTATAGAATCTTTCCAAAAGAATTCTGAATTAATGGCATCCTCAAAAGAAGATCTAGAAGATTACCTCCAACTTTACATCAACTTTCGATTAAAAATAAAATCTGCTTACGACCAGGAACTAGATACTTTACAATCTTTCCAAAAAGAGTTTAGCAGGTATTATAAACAAATTGCAGATAGTTATATTTCCAATGGTGAAGTGACTGAAGCGATGGTGAAAGAAACTTATGACAGAACTAAAACTGAAGTCAGGGTAAGTCATATTTTACTCAATCTTTCTAAGTATGAGGAAGACACTGCTAAAGTTTACAAAAAAGCCCTAATGCTAATGGAAAGAGCAGAAAACGGTGAGGATTTTGCTATGCTCGCAAAGCAAAATTCGGAAGACCCGTCAGCTCAACGAAATGAAGGTGATCTTAATTGGTTCAACACCTTTAAAATGCTTTATGAATTTGAAGATGCAGCTTATAAATTGGATGTTGGTGAAATTTCAAAACCAGTACGGTCAGACTTCGGTTACCATATTATAAAGAAAACTGGAGAGCGAGCTTCCAAGGGTCAACTCAAGACCGCTCATATTATGGTGGTAAAAAAAGATTCTCTACAAGACCCTAAAGAGCAAATCGACAAAATATACGCGAAAGTGGAGAGTGGCGACGATTTTCATGACCTTGCAAAGCAATATAGTGACGATACGAATACGGCCAGTAACGGTGGTTATATTGCTCCATTTGGGATAGGAGGACTTAACTCAAAAGCTTACGAGAATGAAGCTTTTCAATTGGAGAATACTGGCGATTATACCGAGCCTTTTCAAACTAGCTTTGGTTGGCATATTGTAAAATTAATCGAAATTGAGCCTATACAATCCTACCAAGACATAAAAGAAGACTTGAAGAAAAGGCTCAAAAGTTCTTCAAGGTCAAAATTATTGGTCAGTAAGATTAAAGAAGATTTGGAAGCGCGTTACGAAGTAACTATAAATGAAGATGCTAAGTCTTATTTCTTGAAAACATTAGACAGTACTTTTGATAAAGGGAAGTGGAGGTTCTCGCCAAGCGAGAGTTTGCCTAAAACTTATGTGATTAAAGTTGAAGACAAGGAAGTTGATTTCAAAACTTTTGGAGAATACTTAGAAAGGCAACAAAGAAGCCTGTCTAAATTGCCAGAACACAAAGTAGTTATTGAGGATGCGCTAAATGATCTGGTTTATAATGAGCTTTTGGCTTACCATAAAACTCAATTGGAAGAAATAGATCAGGATTTTGCTAACAGAATAGAGGAGTATAAAAATGGTATTTTGATTTTTGATTATATGTCTGTGAATGTTTGGGAGCCCATTTCAAAAGATACGCTCTTACAACGCGAATATTACACACAAAATCGAGATGAATTTGTGACAGACCCCAAAATAGAAGGTCAACTGTACACTTCTGCTTCCAAATCCTCAATTAAAGAGGTAAGATCCAGACTAAAAGGAAAAATATCATTAGATACTATTTCCATACAATTACCTGATGATGTGATTTTAGAACAGGTGGCGATCTCGAAGTCTTCATCCAAAATACCTAAAGCTTTCAAATTTAAAGAAGGGGTGAGTAAGATTTATGACTACTTGGACCAATATTTGATTATGAATGCCACAGAAGTAAAGCCTTCTTTAGTCCCTGAATTTAATAAAGTGAGCGGTAAAATAATAAGCAGTCTTCAAGAAAAACGTGAAGAACAACTGATATCAAATCTGAGAGATCGATATACTATAAAGATCAACAAGGACGTTTTAGAACAAGTAAAACAAAAGTTTGAAAAGTAAATTATTTTTTTATCTAATTATTAGTTCCGTTATGCTGAGTTCATGTGCTTTCTTTAGTAAGGAAGAAAATACGACTAGTGTAGCGAGAGTAAATAATCATTACCTGTCTCGAGAAGAACTCTCCGAGCATATAAACAGTAATCTTTCAGAAATGGATAGTACAGTAGCTGCTAGGAATTATATTCAAAATTGGGCTAGGGATAAGCTGTTTTTAGATAGAGCAAAATTGAATTTACCCCAAGAGCAACAATCATATTTTAGAGACTTGTCCAAAAGGTATGAAGAGCAATTGTTTAAAAAGGCCTACAAGGATGCGCTTATTGAAAAACAGTTGAAAATTCAAATTGATTCCTCAGAAATTGCTATGTACTATCAAGACAACAAATCCAATTTCAAATTGAATGAAGATTTAGTTCAATTAAGATACCTTCAATTGGATAAAAAAATGAAATCTTTGCGTGACATAAAACGTGAATTTGTACGTTTTAATGCTGAAGATATGCTAATATTGCAAGAAAAGTCTTTGGAATTCAAATCTTTATCTTTAAACGATTCCATCTGGGTTCGCGTCTCCGACGTATTGAAAGAATTTGAAGAAAACAAAGGTATACAGCTGGAAAAGTCTGAAATATCAAAGGCCAATATTTTTTTGGAATTTGAAAATGAAAGCGATGTGTTTTACTTTTATTCCAAAGACTTTTTAAAGCGTAACGATGAAGCGCCTTTAAGCTATGTGAGACCAACTATTGAGCAGATTTTACTCAACAAGAAAAAAATAAATATTTCAAAAATAATTGACAAAGAGATTACAAAAGATGCTACAAAAAATAATGAATTTAAAGTCTATTAATTTAAAAGCTATTGCATTTTTAGGAATGTTGTTCTTTAGTTTTATCACTATAGCTCAAGTGACTATAGATGATGAAGACAACTTGCTAAAAGAGTCAGATTTCAGCCCTGAAATATTGAAAGCAACTAAAATGACTCAAGACGGTCGTTTAAAAATTGACGGGGTTGCTGCTGTTGTTGGAGATTATTTAGTTTTAGATAGTGATATTTCTAAAGCATATATCGATATGAAAAACCAACAAGTTGGTGAAATTACTTATTGTGATGTTGCCGAAACTATTCTTGAGAATAAGCTTTTTGCTCATCATGCTGTCCAAGACAGTTTGCCTTTCAATCCTTCTCGTGTAGAAAGTTTTACAGATCAACAAATAGATCAATTTGTACGACAAGTTGGTAGTATGGATAAGCTATTAGAATTCTATAAAATCGATTCTGAAAGTGAGCTGAGAGATCAACTTAACGAAATCAACACCCAAAGAATGCTTGCTGAAGAAATGCAAGGATCTATTGTAGACGAGGTTGAAATAACCCCAGAAGAGACAAGAGATTTCTTCGAGGCGATTCCAGAAGATGAAATTCCATTGATAAATGATGAGGTAGAGCTCGCTCAAATCATTGTTAGACCAGAAGTAGGGAAAAAAGAGGAACAAGCTGTTATCGACAAATTGAATTTTTATAGAGATGATGTAGTTGCCGGGGGAAGTTTTGCTACCAAGGCTGTTTTGTATTCTGAAGATAGAGGGTCTAGAAGCCAAGGAGGTAAAATCACCCTTACCAGAGAAGATAATTTTGTGAAAGAATTCAAAGATGCTGCATTCAGTTTACAAGAAGGTGAGGTGAGTAGACCTTTTGAAACCGAATTTGGATGGCACATTCTTACTGTAGAAAAAATTAGAGGTCAGCAAGTAGATGTGAGGCACATTTTATTATATCCTGAAATTAGTTCTGAAGCTATTCAAAAAGCAAAAGATGAAATTGACTTGGTTAGAAAAAAAATAGTTGATGGAGAAGTAGATTTTAAAGAGGCTGCTAGAGAAGTATCCGATGAAATGGAAACTAGAGAAAGTGGTGGCCAATTGATTAACAATGCTACTGGAGATAGACGTTTTGAGTTGACCAAGATAGACCCTACGCTTTACGACCAAGTCATAGACCTGAAAGAAAATGAAGTGTCTTTAGTCATCAAAGATTCTGAGCCTAGAACAGCTAAAATCTTTTTTAAGGTCATTACAGTCACCAAAAAGATTCCGGAGCACATAGCTGAATTCAGTAAAGATTATACAAAAATCCGAGAGTTGGCTTTACAGCAGAAAAAGTTAAGAGAGATAAAAGAATGGAAATCCAAAAAGGTTACAGATACTTACGTTAAAATAAATGGAGATTACAAAGTTTGTAAATTTGCTAAATCTTGGATAAAACAATAATATGTCTGATGTTCAGGAATTAGATGACTTTGTAAAAAAGTATGCGGCTTTAAAGTCTGAAATTGCCAAGGTAATTGTAGGGCAAGATAAAGTTGTAGAGACTTTATTAATATCCATTTTTTCCGGAGGACATTCTCTTTTGGTGGGCGTGCCTGGCCTAGCGAAAACACTCATGGTCAATACCATCTCTCAAGCATTGGGCCTAGACTTTAAAAGAGTTCAATTTACACCCGATTTAATGCCAAGTGATATAATTGGATCCGAGATTCTGGATGAAAATAGAAAGTTCACGTTTTTGAAAGGACCTGTTTTTACAAATATGTTACTGGCAGATGAAATTAACAGAACTCCACCTAAAACCCAAGCCGCCTTACTAGAAGCCATGCAAGAAAAAGCGGTAACTGTTGGTGGAAAGAATTATAAGCTCTCTAAGCCTTATTTTGTACTTGCCACCCAAAATCCTATTGAGCAGGAAGGGACTTATCCACTACCAGAAGCCCAATTGGATAGGTTTATGTTCGAGGTTAATCTTACTTATCCTAGTTACCAAGAAGAAGTGGATATCGTCAAGGCGACAACTCAAAATCACAATGCTCAGATTGATTCAGTTTTTAGTGCTACAGAAATTATTGAATTTCAACAATTAATTAGAAAAATGCCAATTGCAGATAACGTGATTGAGTATGCTGTAACTTTAGTTGGTAAAACTAGACCCAATACAGAGTTGTCATCAGAGTTTATCAATACTTATGTAGATTGGGGGGCAGGACCAAGAGCTTCTCAAAACCTCGTGCTTGCAGGAAAAACACATGCTGCGTCCAAAGGTAAATATTCACCTGACATCGAAGATATACAAGCAGTGGCAACATCAATATTAAGGCACAGGGTAGTAAGGAATTACAAAGCAGAAGCAGAAAACATATCGATTGAAGCTATTATAGATCAATTGCTTTAAGTTTTATTGATACTTAATCTAAATTATTGAGTTTTTATTTTTTTAGACCTCTATCCACTACATCAAATTATCATTTTACCATTTATTATTTGAAAAAATTGTAAATACCATAATTATAACTACTATAATTGACTTAGATGTGAATTATTGTTAGAAATTTTGCTATTATCTTACATATTTTCTAAAGTCAACTGAAATCACTATTTTTGTACTACAAAATAAAACATATACCATGGCTTTTGATATCGATATGATTAAGAAAGTGTATAACCAAATGCCTGAAAGAGTCGAAAAAGCTCGAAAAGTAGTTGGTAAACCACTTACACTTTCAGAAAAAATTCTTTATTCCCATTTATGGGAAACCACACCAAGTAAAAAACTTAATAGAGGTAAAGATTACGTAAATTTTACTCCAGATCGCATTGCTTGTCAGGATGCAACGGCACAGATGGCCTTATTACAATTTATGCAAGCTGGAAAAGAAAATGTAGCTGTTCCTACAACTGTACACTGCGATCACTTGATCCAAGCAAAACAAGGTGCTGTAAAAGATTTGAAAAGAGCCAACGATGCGAGTAGTGAGGTTTTTGATTTTTTGGAATCTGTATCAAGTAAATACGGTATTGGATTTTGGAAACCAGGAGCAGGAATTATACACCAAGTCGTTTTAGAAAATTATGCTTTTCCTGGAGGAATGATGATAGGAACCGACTCACATACAGTAAATGCAGGTGGACTCGGAATGGTCGCTATAGGAGTAGGTGGAGCAGATGCTGTAGATGTTATGGCTGGAATGCCTTGGGAGCTTAAATTTCCTAAGTTAATAGGTGTTAAATTAACTGGTGCACCAAAAGGATGGACTGCAGCTAAAGATGTAATCTTGAAAGTGGCGCAAATTTTAACTGTAAAAGGAGGAACAGGTTGTATCGTCGAATACTTCGGTGAAGGTGCTAAAAACCTTTCTTGTACAGGAAAAGGAACTATTTGTAATATGGGAGCAGAAATAGGAGCGACCACATCTACATTTGGTTACGATGATTCCATGGAACGTTTTTTAAGAGCGACAGATAGAAACGAAATTGCAGATGAAGCCAATAAAATAAGAGAACACCTTACAGGAGATGCTGAGGTGTATGACAATCCAGAAGAGTATTTTGACCAAGTTATTGAAATTGATTTAAATACCTTAATGCCGCACTTAAATGGTCCTTTTACTCCAGATTTAGCTACTCCCGTTGGAGAGCTAGGAGCAAAAGCTAAAGAAAATGGATGGCCTATAAAAGTGGATTGGGGATTAATTGGGTCTTGTACTAACTCTTCTTACGAAGATTTAACTAGAGCGGCTTCCATTGCTCAGCAGGCTGTAGATAAAAAATTAATACCGAAATCTGATTTTGGTATTAATCCAGGTTCAGAGCAAATTCGATTTACTGCGGAACGTGACGGACTTCTTAAAGTTTTTGAAGATTTGGGAGCGACGATATTTACTAACGCCTGTGGACCTTGTATAGGGCAATGGGATAGAAGTGACAGGAAAGGGGATGAGAAGAATACAATTGTTCATTCTTTTAATAGAAACTTTTCGAAACGAGCTGATGGTAATCCAAATACACATGCTTTTGTAGGTTCTCCAGAAATGGTAGCAGCCATAGCAATTTCTGGTCGTTTGGATTTTGATCCCATGAACGACACCCTTATTAATGAAGATGGTGAAGAAGTGAAATTGGATCCGCCTCAAGGAATAGAATTACCCGCACTAGGTTTTGCTGTTCAAAACAATGGGTATTTGAAGCCAAAAGAGGATGGAAGTTCTATAAATGTAACAGTTGATCCTAACTCCAATAGAATTCAATTATTAGATCCGTTTGATCCTTGGGATGGTAAAAATCTTACAGGAGCTAAATTGCTAATAAAAGCACATGGTAAGTGTACAACAGACCATATTTCTATGGCTGGTCCTTGGTTGAAGTTTAGAGGGCACTTAGATAATATTTCAGACAACTGCTTAATTGGTGCAGTGAATGCTTTCAATTTGAAGACTAACTTTGTGAAAAGTCAGTTGGATGGAAAGCATGATGCTGTTCCCAAAACACAAAGAGCTTATAAAGTTGAGGGTATACCAACTGTAGTTGTGGGAGATCATAACTATGGTGAAGGGTCTTCACGTGAACACGCTGCTATGGAGCCAAGACATCTTGGTGTAAGAGTCGTTTTAGTGAAATCTTTTGCAAGAATTCATGAGACGAATCTGAAAAAGCAAGGGATGCTAGGGATTACTTTTGATACCGAAAGTGACTATGACTTGATTCAAGAAGATGATACGTTTAATTTTGTAGATCTTAAAGACTTTGCAGAAGGCAAACCTTTAACTATTGAAGTTGTTCATGCTGATGGGGCGAAAGACACTATCAAGGCAAATCACACTTATAATGACACTCAAATTGGATGGTTTAAAGAGGGTTCTGCTCTTAATATGATTAAGAAGCATAATAAGGCTTAAAACTTATTTCACAATGTTATGTTTAAAGAAGCCATCTCTTGGAGATGGCTTCTTAGTTTTGAATTTGTTAATCCTACTAGTTAAATACAGATTATGAAATTTTTTAAAAAACATTGGAGTAATCTCCTTTTCCTAGTCGTAATCCTATTGCTGATCCTTCCATCCACAAGACTTCCAATTCAGATTTTTATTAATAAAATTATTGCTTTCAGTCCTTCTGAAATTAGTCAAGATGATAGGGAGTCTATAAAGAATTACGAGTGGTATATCGAAAATGCTGATGGTAAAACGGTGAATTTTGAAAATTCTGAAGATAAAATAATTCTTTTAAATTATTGGGCAACTTGGTGCGCGCCCTGTATTGCTGAGATGCCAGATTTACAAAAATTATACGGCGATTATAAAGATAAAATAGACTTCTACTTTGTGACCTCAGATTCAAAAGACCTTGTAAGTGCTTTTTTGAAAAAAAGAAATTTAGATATCCCAATATATTACTTATTATCGGAGCCCCCTAAAGGTTTACAAAGTCAAAAATTGCCAACAACATTTCTTATAAATCCGGAAGGGGAAATCGTTATTAAAAAAACAGGAGCTGCCAGTTGGAATAGCGCCTCTGTAAGAAATACAATTGATAAAATATATTCAAAAAATTTAAAAACAAAAGCCTAAGTCAAATAGACTGTAACACATTTAAAAAAATATGAACTCTAGTATACACCAATTTTTAGCCACCGATATAAAAGGCGATACCTTTGAATTTTCAAATCTTAAAGGAAAAAAAATCATGATTGTTAATACAGCTTCTCAATGTGGACTTACTCCTCAATATGAAAAGTTGCAAGAACTTTACGATACTTACAAAGATTCTAATTTCACTATCATAGGTTTTCCCAGTAATGATTTTATGGGGCAAGAGCCCGGAAGTAATTCTGAAATATCAAAATTTTGTGTCGAAAATTATGGTGTGGAATTCAAAATGATGGGAAAGATTAAAATTAAAGGGGACGATAAACACGATGTTTATCAATTTCTAACCGATAAGGAATGGAATAATAAACAAGATAGTTCTGTAGAGTGGAATTTTCAAAAATATCTTTTAAATAAGAACGGTGAGCTTGAAAAAGTGATTTCTCCACAAACATCTCCAATGGATGAAGAAATTGTGAATTGGATAAAACAAGATTAAAGTTTAAAAGGGGGATCACCCGAAATTAAACTCAATAGTAACTGTGCAGCAATAGCATTTTTTCTCATATAGGTTTAAAAAATCTAATGTCTGTCGTGATGTTTTGATATTCTACTTTATATTTCCAGAAGGGGCCGTCATTTAAATAGGCAAATTCAATACCAGTCTGTGGTTTATCTCCAACAGTAGGTTATAAAAATATCGAGACTTCTCTTGAGAAATACAGTCTTTAAAAACTTTATTGATGTAATTTTTAGGAAGCCTTCTTTTGACTCGTCTTTATTTTGACCTAATACAAGTAGATAGTACGCTAACAGTAATGTCAACGGAATTAATGTATTAGATTTTTTACGAATAAATTTTAAGCAAACAAACTCATACTTTTAGAAACCTTTTCTAAAGGCCATAAGATTCACCTCATAGATTTGAGCCAAAATCTAATACATAATTAAAGTTTTAGTGGAGAATTACTTCTTTAAGAAGGTTAGGTAACTAAAAGAATATTTGTGTTTTTCATCTTTGTCATGAAATTCAGAATTGACCAAATCCCATTTTTTTTCATCGATCTCAGGAAAAAAGGCGTCAGCCTCAAATTCGCCATGAACACGAGTTAATTCAATTTTATCAACAAACGGTAAGGCTTGCTTATAAATCTCACCTCCACCAATTATAAAAATTTCATCTTCAGTAGAACTAAATTGGATAGCTTCTTCAAGACTATGTACAACTTCTATAGTCTCATTTTTATAATTTTCCTGCCTGGTAATTACCACATGTTTTCTATTAGGAAGTGGCTTGGGGAAGGATTCAAAGGTTTTTCTTCCCATAATTATGTGATGGTAAGACGTAAGAGCTTTAAACCTCTTAAAGTCATCTGGGAGACGCCAAATTAAATCGTTATCTTTTCCGAGAGCATTATTTTCTGCAGCCGCAGCAACTAGTGTAATCTTCATGATTATTAAGAATTTTTATTATCTTGGGTTGGCTCATCGATAGGATGCTTTTTATCTACTTTTTTTTGGAGCGCTCTAAGTCTCTCTAGCTGTTTTTCCACAAGTTTGTTCATTTGTTTTTCTTCCCATTCTTTACTCATTAGGGTGTTGACTATAAATATGTTGATGGCATGGATGATTAAAAAGAATAGCCAAATTAATATAGCGGTAACAAACCAATAATTATTAAAAGGCTTGAAATCGGCCATATAACCTAATGCGATATTTACAAATATAAAAATGACAGACCCAGCTACAAATACTACAAGATGAGTTACCAATCGTTTCTTTTGTTTTAAACGCTGACGAGCATTTTCATAGAGCTCTAATGCTTCAGAGTCAATTTTCTTATTTGAATCCATTTTTAGTATATTAGAGCTCCAAACTTACTAATAGTTTCACAGACTTGAACATGATAGATTTAAAAAAAGAATTTCCCGTTACCACAGCCTATACTTATCTTAATACACCTTTTACAGGAGTGCTTTCTTCTGAAGTTTCCAAAAAGATACAAGATATGGTGGAGGATTATAGATTAAGAGGAAGTGCATTTACAAATGAATATGAGAACCAAATTATTGAAGATACCAAATCTTTAATCGCTGAAATCTATAATTCTAAAGTTGAGAATATTGGTCTTCTCAATAATTTTTCAACGGGATTCAATCTGATTTTGAATGATTTGCCTGATTCATCTAAAGTTGTTTTGTTAACACAGGATTACCCTTCAGTTAATTTGCCAGTGAAATCTAGGCATTTTCAAGTTTACGAAGTTGATATCAATCATAACTTAAATGAGAATTTGAGAAAAGTATTCTTAGAGGAAAGTCCAGATTTTTTTATGTTTAGCATGACTCAATTCATAAGTGGTTTGACGTTTAGTATGGCAGATTTAGAACAATTGAAGCGAGAGTTTCCAGAGGTAAGCTTTATGGTGGATGCGACTCAATATTGTGGTACTGAGTCTTTTGATTTTGAGAATTCCCCTTTTGATGTCTTTGGGACAAGTGGTTATAAGTGGCTCAACGCAGGTTTAGGCAATGCCTTTTTTCTTTTAAAATCTAGCTTTCTAAATCGATTTAATTTTAGAACCATTGGAAGCAATTCTCTTACTTCAAAACCAGATAGTAAACCAAGGTTAACTGGATTCCTTGAACCTGGGCATTATGATATTCTTGCAGTTGCAAGATTGAAATTTGCTTTAGAATTTCACTATAAAAGAGTAGGAATCGATTTTATTGAATCAACCATCAAAACACTTTCAAAACAAGCAAAAGCTCAATTCTTCGAGATGAATTTACTGGATAAAGAAATTGTTGATGCAGATTCCTATCAGAATATATTCAGTTTAAAAGGAGATGAGAAATTGATGGAGAAGTTGCAACATAATGGAATTTTAAGTGCCTATCGAGGAGGTAGAATTCGAGTTGGATTTCAGTATTTTAATACAGAAACGGACTTAGAAAATTTATTAAATGGGTTGCGTGAGAATTCTTAATCAAAAACTCTATTCCACAACATCTACTCCTTTCCAAAATGCTACGTAGTTCTCAATAGCATTGGCTTTAGATTTTATTTTGGGATAATACCATGCTGAATTTTCATTTTTTTCGCCATTTACTACTAAAGTATAATACGAAGCCTCTCCTTTCCAGGGGCATGAGGTATGGTAGTTACTATCTTCAAAATAAGCGTGATCAATACTTGAAGCTGGGAAATAATGATTTCCCTCTACAACTATTGTTTCATCACTTTCAGCTAATTTTTGTCCATTCCAAAGTGCTTTCATATCATTTCTTTTTAAAGGTATAATTTTTATAATAACCATTTTCACTTTCAAAAACTCTATCGATATTTAAGTTAGCTTCACTAGCCAGCCATTTTACAGTTTCGTCGTCATATTTTTGAGAGATTTCTGTATGTATGGTTTCCCAAGCTTTAAAATCAGCTGTAAGTTCTAGTTTTGGAATTTTGACTTGTTGTGCTTTACTGCTTACCAAAAAACTCTTAGCAGTTCCTGTTTCTGGGTCGTAGGTTTCCCAATGGAAGAAAGAATTCAAGTCGAAGTTTGCATCAAACTCCTTATTCATTCTTACGAATAGGTTTTTATTAAAAGCTTCGGTAAGCCCCTTGGGATCATTATAGGCATCAAGAACAGTTTGCGGATGTTTTTTTTGATCAAAGCCCATGAATAACAAATCTTCTGAAGACATATTTTCTTCAATTTTCGATAAGAAATCGATAGCATCTTCGTGCATTAAGTTTCCTATGTTGGATCCTAAAACTAAAATTACTTTTTGCCTTTTGTTATAACTGGAAAGCTGGTTCAATACTTCAAAATAACTACCTTGAAGTAATTCGAAGTTTACTTTTGGTAACTCATTATTTAAAGCATTTCCAAGTTCATCCAAGACATTCTGGCTAATATCTACTGGTAAATAATTAAAATTGGCTCCAATTTCGACGAGGTGACTTAGTAAAAGTTTGGTTTTTTTTCCGTCACCAGCTCCCAATTCGATTAGGTCGAACCCTTCATTAAGCTTAAACTTTTCAGCAATACTAGAAGATTGATGCTTTAAAATATTGTATTCACTATTAGTTAAATAATATTCTGGCATGGCCATGATATCTTGAAAGAGTTTATCTCCCTTTTTATTATAAATAAATTTGGAAGACAAATGTTTAGGATAATCTGAGAGTCCTTTGATAACATCTTTTTCGAAAGCTGTATGCGAAGTCGTTTGAGTTGTATTATTCATTATGTGATTGTCGATTTATTTGGTAAGTCTTACACCGCTTTGCTGCCATCTCATATGAGGGTGAAAAAAATTTCTGTATGTTTTCGTGGTGTGATGGCTTGAGGTGAAGGCAGAACCACCGCGTAATACTTTTTGGTTGACCATGAATTTTCCATTGTATTCTCCTAGAGCACCAGCTGCTTTTTTGTAGTTCGGATATGGGGTATAAGCACTTTCTGTCCACTCCCAGCGTTTTCCCCACTCGAATTTGTCTTGGGCGATCTCCCATTCAAATTCGGTGGGTAATCTATAACCTTTCCATTGAGCAAAGGCAGCAGCTTCATAGTAGGAGACATGACTTAGAATTTGATCTAAATCTAACGTTTTTAAACCACTTAATGTAAACTCACACCAGCCTTTGTCTTTTTTTTGCCAATACATGGGATGATTTATGTTTTCAGCATGGATCCAATCCCAAGCTTCAGCATGCCATAGTAATGGATCTTTATAACCGCCATCCTCTATAAATTCTAAAAACTCTCCATTAGTGACAAGCCCATCTCGAATCTTAAACTCTTGGAGGAATACTTGGTGAGCTTCAGTTTGGTTATCGTAGCAAAATCCTCTGCCGTGATGGCCTATTTTATAAAGTCCTTCCTTAATGGAGTGCCAGGTTTGATTTTTTTCTTGAGAAGATTGCTCATCAAAACTTCCTTCATAAACTGGAAAAAGAGGATTATGACCAAAGCAGTATTTAAGATCCATCAATATTAATTCTTGGTGTTGTTTTTCATGATGGATGCCAATTTCTACTATGGATAAAAGTTCATTGTGATTAGGATTGGAATCTAACAGATTTGATAATGCGTTAGTGACATAAGATCTATAATTGAAAATTTCTTGTACTGAGGGTCTCGATAAATTTCCACGATCAGCTCTCATTACTCGATCTCCTTTTGTTTCATAATAACTGTTGAAGAGGTAAGGATAATCTGAATTATATAACTTATAATCTTTATTGAATTTAGTAAGTATAAATACTTCCAAAAACCAAGATGTATGGGCTAGATGCCATTTGGTAGGTGAAACAAATTCTACAGGTTGTATAACAAAGTCCTCCAGTTGAAGAGGTTTGCAGAGGTCTTCCGTAAAGGTTCTCGTTTTTAAAAATTCTTGAATCATAATTAAATAAAATTGAATTTACTAAAAAATGACTCTGAGCAAGACCTATTCTAAAAGAATTAACCAAAGTTTAAATAGCCACTTTTCCTTTGATATGTGGATGTGGATCGTAATTTTCTAAAATAAAATCTTCAAATTTAAAATCGAAGATAGAATTTACTTCCGGGTTCAGCTTCATAGTAGGAAGGGGTTTTGCAGTTCTAGAGAGTTGAAGATCAATCTGTTCAAAATGGTTATTGTAAATATGTGCATCTCCAAACGTATGAATAAAATCACCTAATTTTAAATCACAGACTTGTGCAACCATCATCGTAAACAAAGCATAAGAAGCAATGTTGAAGGGCACACCTAAAAAAACGTCTGCACTACGTTGATAGAGTTGGCAGGATAATTTCCCTTCAGCCACATAAAACTGAAAGAAAGCATGGCAAGGTGGTAAGGCTGCTTTTCCATTGGCTATATTGTCTTCAAAAGAGGCTGAAGTATCTGGCATAACACTTGGGTTCCAGGCAGAAACCACCATTCTTCGGCTATTAGGATTTGTTTTTAAGGTATGAATCAATTCCTTAATCTGGTCGATATCCTCAGAATTCCAATTTCTCCATTGGTGGCCATATACTGGACCAAGATCTCCATCTTCATTTGCCCATTCATTCCAGATTTTAACTCCATTTTCCTTCAAATAAGAAATGTTGGTGTCCCCTTTTAAAAACCATAACAATTCGTAAATGATAGATTTGAGATGAATTTTCTTGGTTGTTACCAGCGGAAACCCTTCGTTAAGGTCAAATCGCATCTGGTAGCCAAACACGCTTTTGGTTCCTGTTCCTGTTCTATCGCCTTTCTGGATTCCGTTGTCAAGAATATGAGAAATTAAGTCGTGGTACTGTTTCATAAACATCGTATTTGGGACATTCAAAAATAGAAATAATAATGTTCAGAGATTGATAATCAACTATTTTTTATCTCAATTAAAAGGCTTTTATTATCCAAGTCTATTTGTTTTGAAATTTGGTTTCTGCGCATTTATATTAATAAATCATGAATAGTAAATTCTATATAGTCTATTTTATGAATACTTTTCTAGATTGAGTACTTAGTACTAACCAATAATCATTCCTGCAATAGTAGCAGACATGAGAGAGGCTAGGGTTCCACCAACAAGTGCGCGCATACCAAATTCTGATAAAACTTTACGTTGTCCTGGCGCCAGCGAGCCTATACCTCCAATTTGGATGCCAATAGAGGCAAAGTTGGCAAAACCACATAACATATAGGTGGCCATGATAACAGATTTTTCAAAGTTTAAACTCAGAGCATTTGCAGTGTTTTTAAGTTCTGCCAATTGGATATATCCAACAAATTCACTAGCCACTAGTTTAATCCCTAAAAGCTGTCCCATGAGCATTACATCTTCTTTGGCTACTCCTATCAACCACATGAGTGGAGCAAAGATAATCCCTAGAATCGCTTCCAATGAAAACTTATCGTAAGGTGTATTTTGGGCAATTAATACATTGAGATTGGTGAGGTCTCCAATTTTTTCAAACCCATAATTGATAAAAGCGATTAAGGCTACAAACACTAGGAGCATTGCTGCAACATTAGCCGCGAGTTTTAAACCTTCGGTAGTACCGTTGGCAATAGCATCTAGGATGTTGGAGCCTATTTTTTCTGAAGATACTTCTACGTTGGTATTTACTTTTTCTAGTTGAGGATAGAGTATCTTTGAAATAACAATAGCTCCGGGAGCCGCCATGACAGATGCTGCAAGCAAATGCTTAGCAAATGCTAATCTCATTACCGGGTCATCTCCACCAAGAAAACCTATGTAGGCAGCAAGGACACCTCCTGCCACTGTCGCCATACCACCAATCATCACCAAAAGGATTTCAGAACGGGTCATGCGCTCTAAATAAGCCTTAATCATAAGTGGGGCTTCGGTTTGGCCAAGAAATATATTCCCTGCAACACTTAGGCTTTCTGCTCCAGAAATGCCTAATAATTTAGAAAGCACCCAAGCTAATCCGCTCACTACCTTTTGTATAATCCCTAGGTAAAACAAGATAGAAGTTAATGCTGAAAAGAAAATAATAGTGGGCAAGATTTGAAAAATAAAAATATAGCCGTAAGTACTTGTGTCCATTAAATCTCCAAGCAAAAATTCACTTCCAGTCGCTGTGAAATCCAAGATTTTCACAAAGATATTTCCTACGAACTCGAAAACAGACTGTACAAAAGGAATTTTTAATACGCCAATGGCCAAGATAAGTTGAGCTAACAATCCAAACCCAACGGTTTTCCAATTAATGGCTTTTTTATTTTTGCTTAGGATATAAGCGATAAGAAGTAAACTGAACATACCCAAAACGCCTCTCCATAGGCTATTAAAACTAAAATTTTGATTGGGGATAATAATTTTAGACGCTGCTATTTCTGAAATGGATTCAGTAGTATTTAGTTTATTGAGTTGAAGCTTGAAATTTTCAGAGGTTAAGCTCAAAACAGAATCAGAAGAAAACTGAAAATCAAAAACAATGTCGTTTAAAGAACTTAATTCAGGTCTTAATATTAGCTCACTACCATCTGTAGAAAAGTTTCCTTGATGTACGAGATCTTTTGTAGAATGTTGGATTGTAAAAATGGAATCTAAAAACTCTATAGTCTGCTCGTTTTCAAAATAGGGGACCGAGTCTTGCTGTTCTTTAATATCAATTCCCCAAGTCCCTTGGATGTTTTGGGCCATTAATAAAGTAGGCAGGCACAGTAGGAGTACCCAAGTCAAATGTTTCATTTCTTAGCTTCGTTTAGAAATTTCATCACGAATTTTTGCAGCACGCTCATAATCTTCGTCAGTAACGGCTTTGTCGAGGAGTTCGTTTAGTTTTTTAGTCGTTATTTGGCTAAACTCACTTTTAAATGAAGTTGTTTTTTCAGTTGATCCTTTTTGTTCGGTAGCCTCTATATTTTCAGAATCGTAAATGTCAGTACTTTCGCCTTTATCTTTTAAGTAAATACCAGCTTTGTCAAGGATATTTTTATAGGTAAAAATAGGAGCGTCAAACCGAAGTGCAAGAGCTATGGCATCGCTTGTGCGAGCATCTATAGTTTCTTCAATTCCATCTCTTTCACAAACCAAGCTCGAATAAAAAATTCCATCTACCAGTTTATGAATAATAACCTGCTTAACGGTAATTTTGAATCTATCTGAAAACGTTTTAAATAAATCGTGTGTGAGAGGTCGTGGAGGTTTTATTTCTTTTTCTAAGGCAATAGCTATAGATTGGGCCTCGAAAGCTCCAATGACTATTGGCAATTGTCTATCACTATCCATATCACTCAATAATAGTGCATAGGCACCATTTTGCGTTTGACTATAAGATATTCCTTTTATGCTAAGTCTAGCTAGGCTCATACTACATTAAGTTAAATAAAAAGGCGGTCTAATTTTAAGGACATCTTAGAAATTAGACCGCCCATTATTAAGGGCACAATTTATAAAAATTATGAGTTATTCGCTTTAAATTCCTTTAGTTTTTCAATCAATTGTGGGACAACTTCAAAAGCATCGCCCACAATACCGTAATCTGCAGCTTTAAAGAATGGAGCTTCTGGGTCGGTATTAATCACAACTTTATTCTTGGAAGCACTTATACCAGCGAGATGCTGTATAGCTCCAGAAATTCCTATTGCAATATATAAATTGGTAGCTACAGGTTTTCCTGTTTGCCCAACGTGTTCGCCGTGAGGTCTCCAACCCATATCACTTACGGGTTTTGAACAAGCTGTTGCAGCATTAAGAACTCCAGCAAGCTCTTCTATCATTCCCCAATTTTCAGGGCCTTTCATTCCTCTTCCAGCGGAGACGACAACCTCCGCATCTGCAATGCTCACTTTATCTTTATTTTTATCTACAGATTCTACGGTAATTCCGAAATTTTCATCGGTAAGTTCTGGAGAAAATTCTTCTTGAGTTAGAGAAGATTCATTTTCTTTAAGACCATAAGAATTACTTGATAATCCTAAAACTTTTACATCTGTAGTAATAGACGTTATACTAAATGCCTTATTCGTAAAAGCTGTTCGTTCTACATTAAATCCATCATCCAAAGTTGGAAGCTTCATAGCATTAGACACATATCCAGCTTCTAGATTTACAGCCAGAAGTGGTGCCATATATTTCGCATTGGCAGTTTGACTAATGATTACAACTTTGGAATCTTCTTTTTTAGCGGCTTGTGTGATCACTTCAGCATAGGCATCAGCATTAAATTTTGAAAGTTTATCGATGGATACTTTCAAAACCTTATCTACACCATATTGACTTAGTTCCTTAACATTTTCTGCATTAACGGTAACAGCAGTTACGGTAGTTCCCATTAAATCTGCAATTCCCTTGGCATAAGAAGCCACTTCGTAAGCAGCCTTCTTTAGTTTACCATTCTCCGATTCTGTATATACTAAAACTGACATATTATATTTTTTAAAGTTATATAGCTTTTGCTTCGTTATGAAGTAAGTCTATTAGTTTATCTAAATTATCTACGTCTATTAAAGTGACTTCACCTTTGGACTCAGGTTTTCTAAAGCTTTTGGCTTCCGTATGAGTTTCTGAAGATAAAGGCTCTATGACATTTAAAGGTTTTTTTCTAGCCATCATAATTCCTCTCATATTAGGAATTCTTAAATCACTTTCTTCTACTAAACCTTTTTGACCACCGATAACTAAGGGTAAAGACGTTTTAATTGTTTCTTTACCTCCATCCATCTCTCTAACCGCTGTTGCTGTTTCTCCTTCAATGTCTAGACTCACACATGTATTGATGAAGTTGGCTCCGATAAGTTTAGCCAACATTCCAGGTACCATACCTCCATTATAGTCTATAGACTCTCTTCCTGCAATCACTAAATCGTATTCGCCATCTTTTGCAACTTTGGCCAATTCCTTCGCTACTTGAAAACCATCTAGAGGCTCAGTATCTACTCTATAAGCACTATCTGCACCAATAGCTAAACATTTGCGAATCGTTGGTTCTGTATCTTTACCTCCTACAATTACAATGTCTACTGTGGCATCTTGTTTTTCTTTAAACCACATCGCTCTAGTTAAACCAAATTCATCATTTGGGTTGATGACAAATTGGACTCCATTAATATCAAATTTGGTGTCGTTGTCCACAAAATTAATCTTGGAAGTGGTATCAGGTACGTGACTAATACATACTAATATTTTCATTACATCGATTTTTAAAGTATTATAAAACAAATATAATATTTTTGGGCCTAAAATACTATGCATGCATAATAAAATTTTTATAAGATTCTTATGGTATTTAGAATTATGAATTGCTATTTTTGTAATATATTTTTAATAAAAGAAAATACATTTAAATGAGGACAATCCAATTTAGGGAAGCTATTGTAGAGGCTATGAGTGAAGAGATGAGAGCTGATGAATCTATCTATTTGATGGGTGAGGAAGTTGCTGAATACAATGGTGCTTACAAAGCATCCAAAGGTATGCTAGATGAGTTTGGAGAAAAAAGAGTTATAGATACGCCTATTTCCGAATTAGGTTTTACAGGAATAGGAATAGGGTCTGCCATGAATGGAAACAGACCTATTATTGAATTTATGACCTTCAATTTTGCTTTAGTAGGAATTGATCAAATTATAAATAACGCTGCCAAGATGAGACAGATGTCTGGAGGGCAGTTTAATATCCCTATAGTATTTAGGGGGCCAACGGGTTCTGCAGGCCAGTTAGGAGCAACTCACTCTCAGGCTTTTGAAAGTTGGTTTGCTAATACACCAGGGCTTAAGGTCGTGGTTCCTTCCAATCCTTATGATGCTAAAGGACTATTAAAATCAGCAATTAGAGATAATGATCCTGTCATTTTCATGGAAAGTGAACAGATGTACGGTGATAAAGGAGAAGTTCCTGAAGAAGAATACACGATACCATTAGGTGTAGCAGATATAAAAAGAGAAGGAACGGATGTGACCATTGTTTCTTTCGGAAAAATTATAAAAGAAGCTTATAAAGCAGCTGAAGAACTTGAAAAGGATAATATTTCTTGTGAGATTATTGATATTAGAACCGTTAGGCCTCTAGATTATGAAACTATTTTAAAATCTGTAAAGAAAACCAATAGATTGGTAATTCTTGAAGAAGCTTGGCCCTTTGGTAATGTTGCTACAGATATTACTTATAAAGTTCAAAATGAAGCTTTCGATTATTTGGATGCTCCTATTGTGAAGCTAAATACTGCAGATACTCCTGCTCCATACTCTCCTGTACTTTTGCAAGAATGGTTGCCGAACAGTAAGGATGTTATAAAAGCGGTAAAAAAAGTTTTATATATTTAACACAACCTAAACTCAAAAATGAGCTTCATTTGTATAAAATTGCATTTGAAGCTTTTTAGTTGAATGAAACATAGTCTATTACTTCTATTTGCCTTAATTTCTAGTTTTGCTTTAGCTCAAACCAAGGTTAGCGGCTACATCTACGATAAATCTGGTGAGTCAATTCCTTACGTGAATGTTATATTTTTCAATTCTTCAGAAGGAACAATTTCTGATGAAAATGGAAAATTTTACTTACAATCGGATCAAAATTACTCATTCCTTGAGTTTTCATTTATGGGTTTTGAAACTTTGAAGTTCCCTCTGAATAAAAAATCCACTTATAATATTGAGGTTAATCTTGAAGTAAATTCAGCAGAACTAAGCGAAGTCATCGTATATTCTGGGAAAACCTCAAAGAAAAACAACCCTGCTATTGATATTTTAAAAAAAATATGGGAAAATAGGAGGGAAAACGGAATCAAAAAGTTTGATCAATATCAATATAATAAATATGAAAAACTTGAATTTGATCTCAATACTATAGATAGTTCGCTTATAAATAGTAGAATTTTCAATGGTATGGAGTTTATTTTTGATGATTTAGATACGAATGGTGTTACTGGGAAAACTTACTTGCCCATTTTTCTCAATGAAGCAGCTTCCAAACTTTATGGAAGCAATATTTTAAATAAGGAAAAGGAAATTTTAACCGGGAATAAAAATTCAGGATTTAGCAATAATCAAAATCTCATCGCCTTTATTAAAGACCTTTACGCAGAATACGATATCTATAATAATTACATCAAATTTTTTGATAAAAGTTTTGTAAGTCCTCTGTCAACCACTGGTGTAGATAATTATAATTACGTGCTTACTGATAGTACCTATATAGATGAAAAGTGGTGCTATAACATAGTGTATTATCCTAGACGAAAAGGCGAGCTCAATTTTAAAGGAGATTTTTGGGTAAATGATACCACCTGGGCCATCAAAAAAATAAATTTGGCCATGTCTAAAGGCGCTAATATCAACTGGATAAAAGACGTCTATATCGAACAAGAGTTCGATGTGCTTAACGATTCTGTATTTTTGATTACCAAAGATTTATTTATGACCGATTTCTCCTTAAGTAAAAAAGAGGAATCTCGTGGAGTCTATGGAAAACGTACTACACTATACGATAATTATGTATTCGATAAACCTAAAGGGAATGCCTTTTACAATTATCAGCCAGAGGTCTACAATGAAGCTATTTATAATAGAGATGATCAATTTTGGACTCAAAATCGCCAGGAGGAATTAAACAAAGATGAAAAACAAGTTTATAAAACTCTAGATACCCTTAAAACTGTAGATGCATTTAAGCGAATATATAATGTAGGAACTATTTTAGCTACAGGATATTGGGAGCAAAAGGGCTGGGACTTTGGTCCTGTATTCTCAACTTTTGGCTTTAATGAAGTAGAAGGCGTAAGATTAAGAGCTGGGGGAAGGACTTATTTTTCTCAAAACGACCCTTGGAGAGTTCAGGGATTCTTGGCTTATGGATTTGGGGATGATAAGTTTAAGTATGGTATATCAGGGAAGTGGCTGTTGGATCAAAAAATGAGATTGATTATCGCTGGGGGAAATAGGAGAGACGTGGAGCAACTTGGTGCTAGTCTTACCAATTCTACCGATGTATTAGGGAGAAACTTAGCTTCTTCTTCGGTACTTACAGTTGGAGCCAATACAAGTCTTACTAGCATTAACTTGACGAGTTTTTCAATTGCTTTTGAACCTTTAAAGAATTTTAATTTAAGGTTTGAGGGCAACTTTAAAAGGTTGGAATCCGCATCAGATCAATTTAGCTTAGATTACTTCACAAATCCAGAGCTCACGGAAACTAAGGCTGTAACAGAACAAGTGGAAATCTCTTCTATTATACGATTTTCTCCAGGTCGTGAAACAACCGGCTATGGTGTGGAGCGCCTCACGGTAAATACCGATAAATATCCAGAACTCTTTTTTAATTATACAAAAGGACTGAACACTATTACCACGAATGATTTCGACTACGAGAAGCTGCAGTTTTATTATAGACAACCTATTCAAATTGGTGGCTTTGGTAGCTTTATATCCACTGTAGAAGTAGGAAAAACTTTTGGGTCTGTTCCACTAAGCTTATTGAGCATTGTACCTGGTAACCAAACCTTGTTTTCTATACAAGGGACCTTTCCCCTATTAGATTTTTATGATTTTGCAACAGATACTTACGCGAGCGTTAACTTTGAACATAACTTCAATGGTCGATTCTTTTCCAGAATACCTTGGCTTCGGGAATTGGATTTAAGAGAAATCGTTTCGGTGAGAGCAGTTGCAGGGAGCATTTCAGAAGAGAATCAGTTGCTCAATGCCTCCTTTTCCAATCCAATATTAAGAGCGCCAAGCCGAGAGCCCTATTGGTCCTACAGCTTAGGGATTGATAATATATTTAGGATCTTAAGAATAGATTTCCACTTTAGGGGTAACTACAATGATCTACCTAGCGCCAGAAAATTTGGAGTGACAGGTGGCTTTGGATTTCAATTCTAAAATAATTAAATTTTAAAGTAGGGTAAGCTGGTTTTGTGTTGTTCTATAATTGAACACATAAAATAAACACATAATGAAACTCTTAAAACCAACAGTAGGACTACTAGGATTAGTTTTAATGTTTTCCTGCTCCTCAGACGATTCTGTCTCAGATCCAAATTTAGGAAATACTCCTAAATCTAACCTAGAAATTAAGGCCGTTGCTAACGGAACCTCTGCCAATGTAAAATCTGCTGCTAATGTAGAAGTTACAGCATTTTTTATCAATATTAAAAATATTGAATTCGATTTTGCTGACGGATTTGGTGATGGAAATTCATCTGGTTCTGATGATGATTATTTGACTTTTGAAGAATTACCTAATGAGATCGTAGCTTATCTAGAGGACAATTATCCGAACGATCCCTTTTGCAAAGGAGAAATAGAAGATGACGACGACGACGAGGATGAAGATCCTTACGCCTACGAAATTGAATTGCAAAGTGGAACTGAAATCTATTTTAGAGCAGACTTTAGCGTCTATGCTATAGAGTCTGATGACGATGGTTGCGATTTTGACGATGACGGCGATGACAACCACGGAAGTTACGGAAGTGATGATGATTTTGAATTAAATGGTCCTTTCGAACTGAGTCTAAATTCAGATGTGATTACAGTGATTAACGTTGAAATTCCCGTTGGAGAATATGAGGAAGTGGAGTTTGAAATGGATAGAAGCACTAATCCAAATAGTGATTTATTTCAAAAATCTATCCTGATGAGAGGAACGATTTCAGGAACAGAATTTGAATTTTTCCACACTTTTAGTGAAGAGTTTGAAGTAGATTACGAAGATGCTGGTCAAAATCTTGTGATTACCGAGGATAACAATAACACAATTATTTTTGAATTTGATTTAACTTCAGTATTTAATTCTGTCGATTTAAGTGGCGCTACAGATGGAAATGAAAATGGAGTCATTGAAATAAGCCCAGAAGATAGTGATGGTAACAGACAACTAGCCAATAGAATTAAAAATGCAATTAAAGATTTTTTAGACTTACTAGACGATTAGAAGGTGTTCAAGACTCAATTTTAACCCCCTATTTGGATTGCCAAATAGGGGTTTTTTTATGCTATACTTTTTATGGATCCAATGCTTTAATTCATTTTGATAATGGTTTTACCTCGCTACTAATTTATCTATAGTATCAAATTTATAAGGTCTTTTATTTGAAGTCGTGAGCTTAACCTTGAGAGGTATTTCAGAACAGAAGTTAAATGATTTTTTGATTGATTCCTTATAAATTAATCTGGCACCAAGACGAAGAATTAGCTACTATCCCACCTGCAACCTAATCCATAAATGATAAGTTGCATTTAATTAGCTTTTTACAAACTTTAAACTCTACGATTATATGGTATCAAAAGAATAATCTGGGATAGGAAACGCTATATCTAACCTATGCATCTTCGTTTTCTTTCCTAGTGATATAAGGTTGCCGAATTTTTGCTGCCCCGCTCCTAAGTGAGCAAACATCCTAAGTCAAATACTGGTTTTAGAATAACGCCGCACTTTAGGCTAGATAATTATCAGAAGGGTAAAGCGATATTTAGGTGGTAATTAATGTTAAAGGAAGTTATAGAACATAAAACTATTTATAAAGGGCGGACTTTTAGGAATTCTCTATTTCTTTTTTAATCCTAGTTTTAATCTGACTTAAAATCAAAAGAGCCCCAACCGAGGGGATAGAAACAATGAATAGTGTTTGAGTGCTTTGGGAAGTAAAAAGCCTTACAAGGATAACTACAATGAGAATTAACCATGCTAATAGTACTGTATAAAAAATAAGGTTTAAAGCTTTTAATTTAGATTTTAAATCCTTTATAGTCGGTTGATTAGAATTCATTAAGGAGTAATTTATAAGTTAGAGTTTTTCAAATATTAAAAAACTCAATTCATCAGTATCAAGATCTTCATCGGAAAGTTCAATAGTATTTGGAGTCGAAAACCTATCGACCAGCCAATCTTCATCAAACTCTTCCAATAGTTCATTGCTTTCAAATTCCAGCTCGAAAATCAGTTCTTCTTCATCAATTTCTGCCGTCCATTCACCAGTAAAAGAGTTTCCGCTTGTGGTATTAATTACCGAAATAGTGTTGTTAATATTAAAAGTAAAAACAAAATCAACGTAATCATCTGTTTCATCTTGTTCTTCATCAATAAAGGAAGTGACTTCAAATTCTCCACTAGTTATAAAAGCAACAAATTGTTGAAGTTGTGTGCTGCTATTTATAAATAAAGAGGGGTTAAAACAAGTCTCGGCAAGGTTTCGTATAGCGATTTCTAATTCTAAATTTGATACTATATTTTGAACAGTGTTGTCTATTCTAATTTCTATAGGGTAAGCGATCTCATAAAAATCATCAGTCGGCTGTAAATTGTCTAAAAAGTTGAAAAATTGAGCCTTATTTTGAATGGACCTCTCGTTTATAATACTATTGTCGCTGTCAAACACATTTAGCTGGATAGGGAAAGTGTATTCTAGACAATTAATTTCTGTACTACCTTCCACTGTGTTTAAGACAGAGATCAAGGCTATTTCATTTTCAATGTTGAGGAGTTCGTAATTAGGAAGGGATACCTGGACTGGAAAAGTGATATCAATACTGTAGTCGTTGGGTAAAGAAATTAGTTCGTCTATAACTCCTTGATAGTCATTAAATTCATTTAGGGTGAAGGTATTAGTAGAATTGATCGTAATCTGGTATGGAAATTCAAGGCTTAAGCTATTCGAATTATCAATGAAATCATCAAAAGCGGTCGGGTTTTGATTAAGTCTGGAGATAAATCCAGTCAATTCACTTTGACTTGTAAGACTCGAAGTTTGATCCACTTGTTCAAAAAATTCCTCAGTTTGACAAGAGAGTAAAATAAAAAAGAAACCAAATACGTATAATTGTTTCATAATCTGTAAATTTAATAAAACCTATCTTAAGATATAACAACTTTTTCCACATAAACCCTAACTTCCAACTAGGGTTTATATATTGTCATTTGTTTTATATAAAACTAGTTAAGGAGATCCTATGGAGAAACGACTCGTAGATAACGTTTGTGAAGAACAGGTTTTTGAAGGGATTTATAGCAAAAATTCAGAAGTGATAAATAATTACTTCTTCTATAAGTTCGGTCATAAAATCATGGCAGAGGAATCTGTACAGGAAGCGTTTATAAAGCTCTGGGAGAATTGTAAAAAAGTTCCTTTTGCAAAGGCAAAATCTTATTTATACACAGTAGCCAATAATATTTCTTTAAATAAATATAAGCACCAAAAGGTAGTTTTGAAGTATGCAAAGACAGAGCCTCAGCAAACTAAAGATCTTCAAAGCCCAGAATATAAGATGGAAGAAAAAGAGTTTAAGGTAAAGTTAGAAAAAGCGATACAAGACTTGTCAGAAAAGCAAAGAACTGCCTTCTTGCTCCACCGGATTGATAATAGATCTTATAAAGAAATAGCAGAAATTTTGAACATAAGTGTAAAGGCTGTAGAAAAGCGCATGCAAAAAGCTTTAGAAGGGATGAGAAAACAAATTGATGAATTCAAGTAGGGTAAAGCCTTTTTTGATTGTTCTTTAAATAGAGAGTATAAAAATGAAACAAAAATACAACTTAGCAGATTGGCTCGACGGTAAAGTAGATGATGAGGTTGTCCAAAACACAAAAGGATTTGATACATTAAAGAAGATCAAAATGTATTCAGCGCATTTTCAAAAGCCAGAGTTTAAAAAAGATGAGGTTTATAAGGCTATTAAGAAGAAAAAATCCAGCCGTAGAAAAACTAAATTTAACTGGTCCATAGCGGCGTCCATTCTTTTAATAATAGGAGTATCGACACTCGTTTTTACTTTATCCAATAAAGATTTTACATCCAAAATCAACTCCCAAGAAACGGTCCTGCTTCCCGATGACTCTAAAGTTATTTTAGCTCAAAATAGCAAATTTCAATTTAATAATTGGTTTTGGAGCTTCGACAGGACCACAAAACTCTTTGGTAAGGCTTATTTTGATGTGGATAAAGGAAAAACATTTACAGTTAAAACCGATTTGGGAACCGTACAAGTATTGGGAACTCGTTTTGATGTTGAGTCCAGAGATTCTATTTTTAAAGTAGTCTGCTATGAAGGATCAGTAAAGGTGACCTCGTTAGAAAATGAAATCATTTTAGAGAAAGACCAGTTTGTTGTTTTTCAAAATGGGCATAAAGTAGAGCAAAGTAATGTTTATATAGATGAGCCAGACTGGATATCCACTACGAATGTATTTAAAGACGCCCCTTTGTCTGAAGTAATCCTTCAGTTAGAAAAAAACTATACTATAGAAATAGATATATCTAAGCTCAACCAAAACAAGCGTTTTACAGGAAGTTTACCTTCGGATAGCTTATCCTTGGCTTTAGATATTTTAGTTAAAACGTATCAAATCAATTTCAAAGTCGTCAATAAAAATAAGTTTATTTTTGTTGAGGATGAGACCAGATAAACCCTTTATAAGATTTCTTTTTTTAATACTGCTGATCCTATCAGTCAATTCCCTTTTTGGCCAATCTTCTAAAAAGTTAAGTCTTGTTGATTTACTTATTACCCTAGAAGAAAAATACGATGTGTCATTTAATTATTTGTCTGAAGATCTATCTGATGTCAGAGTCCTTGCTCCTCAAAACGGTGAACTTAAGTTAGATTTAAAGTTCTTAGAACAACAACTTCCTCTTGAGTTTACTTTTGTTACTGAAAAAAATATAAGTATTTCTTATAAAAGAAATCTAAAGTGCTATAAGTTCTTGAATGCAAATTCCTTGTCTCCCGTTTCTGGAGTGAAAGTATACCAGAATACTAAGATTTTGGGAGAATCTAACAGCATGGGCAAAGTCTTTGTCGATTCTACCTTTGAGCTATCAGAGTTAAAATTCTATCATCCTAAGTATTTCAATACCAAAGGAGCACAAACTCAATCGAATTCAGAAAACTGTAGTATTATTTACCTTTTTCAAGAAATTCAACTTGATGAAATTCTTTTGCAGGACTATTTAACCAAGGGTATATCCTTAAATACAGACAACAGTATACGTATAGTGCCTCAAGAGTTTGGAGTACTTCCCGGTCTCATCAACGCAGATGTTCTTCACAGCTTGCAATATGTTCCAGGCATTGTGAATACAGATGAAACTATCGCCCAAATTAACGTTAGAGGAGGGACACACGATCAGAATTTGGTGCTTTGGAATGGCGTACGGCTTTATCAAACTGGTCATTTCTTTGGGATGATTTCTGCCGTTAATCCTTTGGTTAACAATACTATTGATGTTTATAAAAATGGGAGTTCTGCTTTTTTCGATGAAGGGGTGTCTTCGGTAATAAATATTACATCTAGAGAACATACATTGGACTACACTACTCAATTTCAGCTTAATTTTTTGAGTGCTAACGCAAGTTCATTTTTAGAATTAGGCGACAAGTCAACTCTTCAGCTTACAGCAAGACGTTCGCTTACAGATGTTTGGCAATCTCCTGCTTACGATAGATTTACCGATAAAGTATTTCAAAATACAGAGGTAGAAGACTTAGGTATAGGTCATACTAATACTATAACCACAGAACAGAGTCTCCAATTTTATGATGCTTCTTTACAATATCAATATAGTTTCGATAATAATAGCACATTACATGTAGACGTATTAGGTATTCAAAATAATTTGGTGTTTAACGAAGTATTAGAGACTAATTTGCAACAAAAGCAAAACGATTTTAAGCAAGAAAACTTTCTGTTGAATCTAGATTACAGTTTTCCTTGGAATGCAGCAAATTCAACTCACATTAGTCTTACTTCTTCATTCTATAAGTTGGATGCTACCAATCGGTCTGTTTCCTCCACCCAAGTTTTAAATCAACTAAATCAAGTTACAGATCTTGGATTGAACTTGAAGAATGACCATCAACTATCAGAACAATTCATACTCAATACCGGCTATCAATACAAAGAAGTAGGGGTGAGAAATGATAATGAGGTAATTTCGCCAGATGTTATCCAAAGAGAAAAGAGAGTACTCACTACTCATTCTGCTATAGTAGAAATGAATTATACCTCTAAAAATGAAAAAGTAATGACCCGCTTTGGTCTTCGTGGAAAATATTACTCTGAGTTTGACGAGATAAGGATAGAACCAAGGTTTAGTTTTAGTTATCAGATCGATCCCCACTGGCGATGGAATATTTTAGCAGAACAAAAAAATCAAACCCTCACTCAAGTGATCGACCAGCAGCAAGATTTTTTTGGATTGGAAAAGCGACGTTGGATTCTGGCAGATGAAAACAACTTTCCTGTGATCAATAATCTTCAATATGAGCTTGGATTAAATTTCAACAAAAAAGGATGGTTGTTTCAGGGAAGCTTATATCATAAACAAGTAGAAAGCATTTCTTCAGGTAGTCAAGGCTTTCAAAACCAATTGGAGTTTTTGCGGTTAAGTGGAAATTATGAGGTTTTTGGTGCCGAGTTTCTTGCTCAAAAAAGAGTTAATCAGTTCATTTTTTGGGTCAACTTTTCTATAATGGATAATAGTTATGATTTCGAAAATTTTGATCCTCAGCAGTTCGCTAATAATTTTGAAATCACACAAAGCTCAGCATTTGGAATAAGCTACGACTCAGATCAGCTTAAACTGTCTTTTGGTGGGCGCTACTTCTCAGGTAAGCCGACCACAGATATAGACCTTGATAATCCAATTTTATCTCCACAAACCAATCCAAGTTTAAATTTCTTAAGCCCAAACGAAGCCAATTTACGTGATTATTTTCAGCTTAATTTTACAGGAAGTTATACGTTCAACTTTAATTCTTCAGCCTTAGAAACCGGCTTGAGTATTTTGAATCTCCTGAATAGTAACACTTTAACCAATCAGTTTTTCAGACTAGATGAGTCTGGATCCACTGTAGAAAATATTCGCGTTAGAAATTTAGAGTTGACTCCTAATCTTTTCTTGACCTATCGGTTTTAATAAAAAGTTTCTTTTCTTCTGAATATTTTACCGTTCATCTGAATTATTCAACTGCTCGTCAATTAATTAAGAATACAATGAAGCTTTCATTCTACTTTTGATGTGAACTTAAAACCCAAACATCATGAATACTATTGTAAAATTAATGACCTTAGCCTTACTATTTTCTCTTCAAAGTATTGTAGCTCAGGATACGGGAGATTTGACCGTTAGATTTGAAAATGTAAAAGAAACTAAAGGAGAACTCTATGTTGGAATTTTTGAAAAGGATAATTTCTTAAGACAACCCACTATTGGAAAAATGATTAAAGTCGATGGAAAAGGCTTAGAAGTTACCTTTGAAGGGGTGGCTTATGGCTCTTATGCGGTTTCAGTATTTCATGACCTTAATGGGAATAAAACAATGGATCGTGAGTCAAATGGGATGCCAACAGAACCTTGGGCGATGTCTGGAACTATAGATCCTTATCAATATCCAACTTGGGAAGGAGCTAAATTTGAATTAAACTCAAAAAAACAGGAATTTCTTCTTAATTTTTAATAAAATAATAAGGCCTGACTTAGAATTTACTTTTGAGTCAGGCCTTATTATTTGCTTATTTTTTAACTAGAAGTCAAAGTTTTTGTTATTTTTGCCAACCTTAAAATTTACATAAAAAAGCGATTATGACATTTGATGTTTTGATAGAGATCCCAAGGGGAAGTAGAAATAAATATGAGTACGATTTTGACTTAAAGCAAATTAGGTTCGATAGGATGTTGCATACCTCCATGATGTATCCTGCAGACTACGGTTTCGTTCCAGAAACTTTAGCTTTAGATAATGACCCTATAGATGTATTAGTGTTGTTTACCAATCCTGTTGTCCCTGGCTGTGTCGCCAAGGTTAGGCCTGTAGGTGTCTTGAATATGTCTGACGAAAAAGGTCCTGATGAAAAAATTATTTGTGTTCCATTGACAGACCCTATGGGAGACGATGTTCACAAATTTTCAGATTTAAATCCTCATAAAATCAAAGAAATCGAGCATTTTTTTAGAACCTATAAAGATTTAGAAAATAAAGAAGTGATTATAGGAAACTGGGGCGATGAGCAAGAAGCTAAAGATTTAGTTGAGAAAGCCATAGCGCGTTACAAAGAAAGCGATACAGTGACCAATAACTTCAGTTTATAAGAGGTTATATCTTCTACAATAATTTTAAGCCACTTTATTTGAAGTGGCTTTTTTAGTTAATAAAATCTTCTTTATTAGATTTCAAATTCCTATTTTTGCACAAATACAGATGAAATTATGTTCGATAGTTTAAGTGATAAATTAGACAAGGCATTTCATGTTTTAAAAGGACATGGACAGATTACAGAGGTTAATGTAGCAGAGACACTTAAAGAAGTAAGAAGAGCATTGGTAGATGCCGATGTCAACTTCAAAATAGCAAAAGATTTTACAAACCTTGTCAAGGAAAAAGCTCTAGGTCAGGATGTTTTGAAGACTTTAAAGCCTAATCAATTGATGGTCAAAATCGTTAAAGACGAGTTGACAAAATTGATGGGAGGTGATGCAGAAGAGGTTAATTTATCGGGTAATCCTAGTGTCATTTTAATGTCTGGACTTCAAGGGTCTGGTAAAACAACCTTCTCTGGTAAGTTGGCCAACTACTTAAAGTCTAAAAAGTCTAAACAACCTTTGCTAGTTGCTTGTGACGTTTATAGACCTGCTGCTATAGATCAATTGCATATCGTTGGAGAGCAAATTGGCGTCGAAGTATTCTCTAATAAAGAAGAAAAAAACCCAGTTTTAATTGCAGAAGCTGCAATAGCTTATGCCAAGCAAAATGGACACAATGTTGTGATTTTGGATACGGCTGGGCGACTTGCTGTCGACCAAGTCATGATGAATGAAATCTCCGATATTTACAAGGCTGTAAAGCCTCAGGAAACTTTATTCGTTGTAGATGCTATGACAGGTCAAGATGCGGTCAATACGGCCAAGGCTTTTAATGACATCTTAGATTTCGATGGGGTTATTCTTACAAAATTAGACGGTGATACAAGAGGGGGAGCTGCAATCTCCATTAAGTCTGTGGTCAATAAACCAATTAAATTCATTGGTACTGGCGAGAAGATGGATGCTATAGACGTGTTCTATCCTTCTAGGATGGCAGATCGTATATTGGGAATGGGAGATGTTGTTTCCTTAGTGGAAAGAGCCCAGGAGCAATATGACGAGGATGAAGCTAGAAAGATTCAAAAGAAAATTGCCAAAGATAAATTTGGTTTTGATGATTTCTTAAAGCAGATCCAGCAAGTGAAGAAAATGGGAAGTATGAAGGATTTGATGGGAATGATTCCTGGTGCTGGAAAGATGATGAAGAATATGGATATCGATGATGATGCTTTTAAGCATATAGAAGCAATGATCCATTCCATGACTCCACATGAGAGGGAAAATCCAACCAGTATAAACGCTAGCCGAAAGAAAAGAATAGGGAAAGGTTCTGGAACTTCTGTTCAAGAGGTGAATCAACTCCTAAAGCAGTTTACCCAAATGAGCAAAATGATGAAGATGATGCAAGGTGGTGGCGGTAAGAAAATGATGGAGATGATGAAAAATATGCAATAACTAAAATCCTAACACATGATAATTCTTGACGGTAAGAAGTGCAGCAACGACATCAAAAATGAGATCAAAGATGAAGTCGATAAGATGAAAGCTAAAGGTGAGAAAGTACCACATCTTGCCGCAGTTTTAGTTGGAAATGATGGAGCTAGTCTTACTTATGTAGGAAGTAAAGTTAGAGCTTGTGAACGAGTTGGATTTAAATCTACCTTGGTTAAGCTATCTAGTAATATTTCAGAATTAGAATTGTTAGAAAAAATTGAGGAACTTAATCAGGATGATGACATAGACGGGTTCATTGTTCAGCTTCCTTTGCCTCCTCAAATTGATACCCAAAAAGTCTTGATGCAAGTGGATCCTCAAAAAGATGTGGATGGCTTTCATCCTACAAATTTTGGAAAAATGGCTTTGGACATGACCACTTTTATTCCAGCGACACCCTTTGGAATTTTAGAACTATTGGAAAGGTATAATGTAGACACCAAAGGAAAGCATACGGTTGTGATTGGGAGAAGTCACATTGTAGGTAGACCTATGAGTATTTTGATGGGTCGCAAGGGCTGGCCAGGTAACTCAACGGTTACTCTTACCCATAGTCATACTAAAAACATTACTCAAATTATAAGCCAAGCGGATATTGTGATCTCAGCTTTAGGTATTCCTAACTTTTTAAAGGCAGAAATGGTTCGAGACGATGCTGTTGTTATAGATGTTGGAATTACAAGAGTGCCAGACGAAAATGCTAAAAAAGGCTATATTATTACAGGTGATGTCGATTATGAAAATGTAAGTAAAAAAGCCTCTTTCATCACACCTGTACCGGGAGGAGTAGGACCAATGACCATAGCGATGTTATTAAAAAACACACTCTTAGCTAGAGAAATGCATAGATCGAGAGAGTAACAACTAGGATGTAGTAGTGATCTCTTCGGATCCGGCTATTTTCCAATTCTCATAATCGATTAGGTCATCATTAATCAGCTTTAGGACAAAACTAAAAACGGTGATGTCATCCAGATATCCTAGAAAAGGGATAAAGTCAGGAACCAAATCTAAAGGGTTAATAATATAGAGAATGGTAAAAATCATTGCAGCTAAACTCTTCCAGGGTGTTTCAGGGTATTTCTTTTGCTTTACATCTTTTAGCATTTGAAACATCAGAATGATTTTGTCTTTATACTTTTTCCAATTGGGATGATTAATTTTAGCAAACAATTGATCTTTTTTATTAAAGACAGTTTCAAAATCTGTATCTGAAACAGTTTCTATTCCTTCTTCAATAAAATTTTCGTCAACTTTCTTCTTTTTCTTCTTTGATGCTTTCATTTAATTTCTTTTCTTTTTTAGATTTGAATTCACCGTATTCTTTTTTGTAAATCACGACTGCCAACAAGAATAAAGAGAGTAACAAAGGCCCGAAAATCAATCCTATAAATCCAAATAAGGGAACTCCAATAATAACTCCTATTAGAGTGATGAGTGGATGTTCGTTCGCCATTTTTTTAAGGACAAGTAGCCTAACGATATTATCCGAGGACCCTACAATCACAAAGCCATAGAGCAAAACTCCAATAGCAGACGCTGTTTCTCCTTGGTAGTACATTAACAAAGTTACCGGTATAAAACCAATTGCTGTCCCAACAAATGGGATCATTGAACCAATAGTGGTTATGACGAACCAAAACATAGCTTCTGGAACTCCAAAAATCCAATATCCTATCAAGGAAATGATGCCTTGAAAAAGGGCAACAAGAGGGATTCCAATGGCGTTTGCTTTTACCTTTTTTGCAGACTCTTTAGCGATGAGTTTTAGATTTTCTACATCGATAGGGATATAGGTTTCCATAGATATCGTCATCTTTTTCTGATTGAGTAGCATATAATATAATAAGAAATACATGATACTAATCGCGATAAAAACTTCAAAGGTTCCTCCAGCCAATCCTTGTAAATTATTAGATAACCAATCGGTTACGGCAGTGCTGTCAATTTTATCTCCGAGATTAATTCCAGAGATGGTTTCAATCTGAACCAACTGTGCTTTTGCAGCTTCAATAACTTTTTCTGAATTCTGGATAGCGCTACTTACTTTGGAAGAAAGCATGAGAATAATTCCTAAGACAGGAACAAGAATTAAAATAAAAGAGGCGACCATCAATATGCTGACACTTAAGGTAGGGTTCCAGCCTTTATCAAGCATCCAACTCATAAGACCTCTCAATAAAACATAAAAGGTAATTGCGCCTAATATTCCAGAGATATAGGGGAGAAGTTCTCTAAAAATAAGACCTCCTAGAGAAATAATAATCAATAGGATGAAGAGCTGTCTAACAAGTCTTGGAGAGAGTTTATCCATTTTTATTTAGCAAAGATTTGATCCCTATTTTTGAAGCTTTTAAATTCTAATGCATTTCCACTCGGATCTTTAAAAAACATTGTGGCCTGCTCACCAGGCTTTCCTTGAAATCTTATATAGGGTTTGATAACGAAGTCGATATTCAAATTTTCTAACTTCTTGGCGAACTCATGGAAATCATTCCATGCCAAAACAACACCGAAATGGGGTATGGGAACTTCATGACCATCCACGATACTGAAGGCATTTGGATTAGGTTGATGGTTTTTGTCTTCGTGGATAACAAATTGATGACCAAAAAAGTCATAATCCACCCAATGCGAATCGCTTCTGCCTTCTTTAAAGCTCAAGGTGTTGCTGTAAAATGATCTTGCTTGGCTTAGATTATTTACGGGGACAGCAAGGTGGAAGGGAGTTAAAGACGTCATGGCAGTTTTTTTTTAATGTCTATGATTTGTTAGTGTATAAATCCTTTATTTCTTCTTCAGTAAGGTTTCTATACGTTCCTTTCTCTATGTCTAAAGTAATGTTTTTTATTCTTGTGCGCTTCAGGGTTCTTACTCTATAGTCTAAAGCTTCACACATTCTTCTTATTTGACGGTTAAGCCCTTGTGTCAAAACAATTTTGAAACTCCTGTCCCCCAATTTTTCTACTTCACATCTTCTGGAGATGGTGTCTAAAATTGGAACACCCTTTCTCATTTTTTCAATAAACTCATCGGTTATGGTCTTGTCAACAGTAACTAGATACTCCTTATCATGAAAATGTCTTGCTCTGAGGATATGATTCACGATTTCACCATCATTTGTCATTAGGATCAGACCTTCACTCATTTTGTCTAGTCGTCCTATGGGGAAAACTCGAGTAGGATAATCCACAAAATCGACAATATTGTTTTTTTCGACTTTAGAATTCGTAGTGCAAACGACACCTTTAGGTTTGTATACCGCTAGATATACTTTTTCTTCAGTCTCCTTTTCCACAAGTTTCCCATCCACATAAACTTTATCACCAGGGTTAACCTTAGTCCCCATTTCTATATATTCACCGTTGATGGTGACTCTACCTTGCTCCATCAATTTGTCTGCTTCTCTTCTCGAACAGAAGCCAGCTTGACTTAAATATTTATTGATTCGAATAGACTCTTTATTCATGCGTGTTGGTTAAGAATTTTAAAATATCCTCTCGAATTTCATTTTTATTAAGGGAATGGCCAGCCCCTTCTGTAATCTTAAGGATTGAGTCCTTTAGATTTTTATGAATTGATTTTGCGTCTCCAATTGGAGCTACTTTATCATATTCATCATGGATAATTAGTGCGTCTTTTTGTACTCCTTTGGCAAATTCTGCAATAGAAAATTCACTAAAGGTATAATTAAATTTTTCTTTAAAGAAAGCTTCTAAAGCAGACATGAATTTATCGTTGAGGTTTAATATGCGTTTATAATCTCTCATGATTTCACTCATCTCAGATGGAGCGCCAAGCAAAACCAGTTTCTCTACTTGGTGGCTGTGCTTTAAATATTGGTTATAAACCGCTGTCATAGCACCCACGCTATGTCCAATGATAATTTCTGGTTGGTAAAGACTTAGTAATTGATCCAGACATTTCGAATATATAAGAACATTGAGTAATTTTCCTTCAGAATAGCCATGTGCTGGAGCGTCGAAAGCAACTATATTAAAATCTTTTTTTTGAAGATCCTCAATAAGATCTTTCCATCTATAGGTGTTGCTATCCCAGCCATGAATAAGAATGACGGTTTTGCCACTGCCTTTCCAATGATAGGTCTGTATTGTTTTTGAATCATGCTCAATCGCAGTCGATTTCGCTTTATTTAAAAACACCTCCTGTTCTGGTCTTACCTTTCCTTTTCTTGGGGAAGAAAATAGTTCGTAGGCCTTCAGTAAGGCTTTGTCTGGATTAACAAGATAAAGTGAACTCAACCGAAGACCTATGATTTTTGGGAGATATTTTTTAACTATTTTCTTAGATGCTTTCATAAGCTTGGTCGGGGTAGTTGAAGGTGAACTTCAAAAATAAGACTTTATACTTTAGTCTAGATCCTTAAACTTCAACCAAAAGTACTTAATAGGAGCTTCATCTGGAATTTGATTGGCTTCAATCTTAATTTCAGAATCGAACCTCAATTTACTAGGGAGATGTTTTTTATCAATCACGATATAGGCTCCAATTTCATTGATGCTTAAGATAACACTATTGATGCTATTCTGAATATTATCAATCTTATAATTTTTATAAATAACTTTAAAATTGCTATCAATACCTAGCCCTTTTTCTGTTTTGTACCTGGAGTCTAAAATTTGAATTTCATCAATAGTGACTAATGTGTCATTTTTGAATTTTGGTTCTACAATTAAAGATACTTCCCCTTCGCTATCAAATATTTCGATTTCTTCTGTTTTTCCAAATCTAATTTCAATATCAAAATCAGCAATAGAGTCGGTTTCTAAAATAGTTTTTAAGTCTTTAATTTCTGTTTTTGGAGTGAGTTGGCCTAATTGATTTTTGTTAATAAGAGTTTTAGAGGTAGAACCATCGCAACTCAAAAGCAAAACTAAAAGAAAGCTACTAAATAGATATAAAAGTTTCATTTATATTTTTTTCAAAAATAAATAAAGTCTCGTACTTAATAAGATTAAGTATCATTTATTATGAGAAGACTTTTGTTATATTTTATTTCAAAAAAAGCTTTCAGTATATTTGAAGCATGCAAAATGAAAAAATTGAAGATCTCGTTCAAAAAGGTGTAATGCTACCCCTTATGGAAGAGTTTTATACTATCCAGGGTGAAGGCTATCATACCGGGACAGCAGCTTACTTTATCCGAATAGGAGGATGCGATGTGGGTTGCCATTGGTGTGATGTGAAAGAGAGCTGGGATCCAGAACGGCATCCACCCACTCAAATAGGATCTATTATTGAAAATGCTAAAAAATATAGTAACACTATCGTGATTACAGGTGGCGAACCTCTTACCTGGGATATGTCTATGCTCACCCAAGGCTTGAAAGATAACAGACTTAGCATACATATAGAAACCTCTGGAGCTTACGATTTGACTGGGGTTTGGGATTGGATTTGTTTATCTCCCAAAAAAAATAAGTTACCTAAACCAGAAATTTATCCGAAAGTAGACGAGTTAAAAGTGATTATCTTTAATAAACACGATTTTAAATTTGCTGAAGAGCAAGCTTCACAAGTAGGTGAAGATTGTGAACTTTTTCTACAACCCGAGTGGAGTGTAAGAGAAAAAATGACTCCACAAATTGTAGAGTACGTCATGAAGCACCCTCAATGGAGGATTTCATTACAAACGCATAAGTACTTGAACATCCCTTAAAAAGAATTATGAATGTTATCTTAACGTTATCTGAACGTTATTAGTTGTAAAATATATAAGATTTTAAAAAGTTTTTAAAACTAAAAGTCTTTGTGTTTCGTTAATATATTTGATATTTGTACACAAACTTTATAATTATGAAAAAAATGAAGACTTTAAGTCTACTACTATTGGTTGGTTTTATTTTTACTGCGTGCAGTGAAGATGACAATGGAATAGGAAACCCTGGACCAGTTTTAGATTTTATATCTTATGATTTAGGTGAGAAATCTGATTCAGGTGTGAGCGGTGTTGCTACATTTAATGAGCTACAAAATGGTTCAGTCCAATTGATTATTGAAGTTGTGGGCACTTCAGCAGGTAATATGCACCCAGCACACATCCACATGAACTCTGCTTTTGAAGGTGGTAGTATTATTGTTCCATTAGAAGATGTTGACGGAGCTACAGGGTTGAGCATTACTGAGTTCTCTAGTGACGTTGACGGTAATTCTATCAGTTTTGAAGATATAGAAGGCCTCGATGCTTATATCAATGTGCATCTAAGTGCTAATGCATTAGGTACTATTGTAGCTCAAGGTGATATTGGAGAAAACGATTTAACTGGTAAAACTAAAAGCTATGATTTAGGTGAAAAAGATGTTGCTGGTATTAGTGGAACAGTTCTTTTTGAAGAAAGAGTTAATGGTTTTGCATTAGCTACAATTTCATTAGATGGGACTCCAGCTGATGGAACACATCCTGCTCATATCCACATGAATTCTGCTTTAGAAGGTGGAGGTATTATTTTTACTTTCAACCCAGTAAATGGGGCAACTGGAATGAGTGTTACGGATACAAGTGAAAGTGCTCAGGCTGGCGAAGAACCGCTTATTTATAACGATATTGTAGAAATAGATGCTTATGTAAATGTTCACTTGAGTGCTTCTGCCTTAGGAACTATTGTAGCTCAAGGTGACATTGGTGAAAACGGTCTAACAGGTGAAGAAAAAAGCTATGACTTAGATGAGAAAGATGCGCCAGGTATAAGCGGAACAGTTCTTTTTCAAGAAAGAGAAAATGGTGAAGCTTTAGCAACAATTAGCCTAGTGGGAACACCTGATGGTGGAGTTCATCCAGCTCACATTCACTCTGGAAATGCTGCAGTAGGTGGACCAGTTATTTTAACATTTACATCGGTAGATGGTACTACTGGAATGAGTCAATCTAACGTTGCTGAGCTTAATGATGGTACTGAATTTGGTTATGCAGATGTACTAGAAGTTGATGGATATGTAAATGTTCACCTAAGCGCTAGTCAAATACAAACTATTGTTGCGCAAGGTGACATAGGAGCCAACGTCGAGTAGCCCTGAATAAAAATAATAAACTAAAAGCGGCTAATTGGCCGCTTTTTTTATGGGTTTAAATAGTGTCCTTCCCAATCATTAGACTTGTCAAACCTTGCTCTTATGTGGTTTGGTCTGCTTAATTGAAGGTATTCTAAGGTTTCTGGAATTAATTTCAAAACGCAAAAGTGATGTTCATCCTCTTTATAGTCTACGAGGTCTGGATTGTCTATAGGAGTTCCTGGGGCCTGTTTAGTAATGAAATCTTTTTGTGACTTTCCTTGTACTCGACTCCAGAAGTCTTCATAAGCCTTGCCAGATCTTACCAACTCCATTTGTCCCTCAACTTTAACCTGCAAAAGTTTTTTAGGATGGTAGAATAGTAAGCTCGCTTTTGAGTTTTTTTCAAATTGTTGCACTTTATCACTTCTATTGTCTGAATATATAATAAGATCAAATTCATCTGTAGCATCCCTTAAAACCACAGTGCGTTGAGTAGGTGCCCCATTTTCAATACTTGCTAAACTTACATACCTAAAGGGGTGTTTTTTTTTTAGATATCCAAATCTAACTTCACTTTTTAAATCCTTTAAAATTTGGTCTAGCATTTTTTTATTCAAAAGTAAAAAAATACCAGCTAAACGGAAGCCAGTTTTATCTCAAATTTATACTTTTGCACATGCAAAAAAATGTACTTATTCTCGATTTTGGATCTCAATATACACAGCTCATCGCTAGGCGAGTTCGCGAGTTAAACATCTATTGTGAAATCCACCCCTTCAATAAATTGCCTGAAGACTTATCTGCTTTTAAAGCTGTTATACTTTCAGGAAGTCCTTTTTCCTGTAGAAACCCCGAAGCGCCTCAACCAGATTTGAGTCAGATTAAGGGAAAACTTCCGCTTTTAGGGGTTTGCTTTGGTGCTCAATTTATGGCGCATAACTTTGGAGGTGAAGTCGTAGGTTCTAATACCAGAGAGTTTGGAAGGGCCAACCTGTCCTTTATAAAAGATAAAGAACCTCTTTTTGAAGGAATCCTTGAGCAATCGCAAGTATGGATGTCTCATAGCGACAGCATCAACTTCTTACCAGATCATTTTATAAGAATGGCGGGTACAAGCGACGTGCTTAATGCAGCTTACAGAATTGAAGGAGAAGACACATATGGAATTCAGTTTCATCCAGAGGTTTATCACTCTTCAGATGGTGCACAACTCTTAGAAAACTTCTTAGTTCATATTGCCCAAGTTCCACAAACCTGGACTCCATCTGCTTTTGTAGATATGACGGTAGCCGACTTGAAAGAAAAAATTGGAAATGATAAAGTGATACTTGGCTTAAGTGGCGGAGTAGATTCTACAGTGGCTGCAACTTTGCTCCACAAAGCAATCGGTAAGAATCTACATTGCATCTTTGTGAATAACGGATTACTGAGGAAAAATGAATTCGACTCTGTTCTTGACCAGTATAAACACATGGGGCTAAACGTAAAAGGTGTCGATGCCACAGATTTATTTTTGGACGCTTTACATGGTGTTTCTGACCCTGAGCAAAAGAGAAAGAAAATAGGAAATTCATTCATCGAGGTTTTTGATGATGAAGCATCCAAAATAAAGGACGCGACCTTTTTAGCTCAAGGGACTATCTATCCTGATGTCATAGAGTCTATTTCTGTCAATGGCCCTTCTGCAACTATAAAATCACATCACAACGTAGGAGGCTTGCCAGATTTCATGAAATTGAAAATCGTTGAGCCTCTAAGAATGTTGTTTAAAGATGAAGTGAGACGGGTAGGAGCAGAAATGGGCATCGATCCTAAACTTCTGGGAAGACATCCTTTTCCTGGACCTGGTTTGGCCATTCGAATTTTAGGAGAGATTACTAAAGAAAAAGTAAGTATATTACAAGAAGTTGATGCTATTTTTATTGACGCGTTAAGAGAATGGGACTTGTATGACAAAGTTTGGCAGGCAGGAGCAATTTTACTTCCTGTAAATTCCGTTGGAGTGATGGGAGACGAAAGAACTTACGAAAAAGTAGTCGCCTTAAGAGCTGTAGAATCCACAGATGGGATGACCGCAGATTGGGTAGATTTACCTTACAACTTTCTCCAAAAAGTATCTAATCAGATAATTAATCGTGTTAAAGGCGTTAATAGAGTAGTGTACGACATTAGTTCTAAACCACCAGCAACCATAGAATGGGAATAATGAAAAGATTTATTTTAAGTAGTATTTTAGTGTTAGCCTTTGTTAACCTGAGTGCGCAAGACCTTAAAAGTTATACAGCAGAACAAGGCGAAACGCTTCAAGAAATAGCTTCAAAATTCCAGGTGGATATATTAACCTTAAGAAAGTTGAATCCTTCTATAAGCGAACTCAGAGATATATCTAGACAACTTATGGTAGTTCCCGCTCAGCCTAATTTTAGTTTGAATTCAACCGTGAAGTTGATTCCTTACGACGTAAGTCCTAAAGAGACACTTTATAGTATTTCAAAGACTTACAACTTAAAAGTCAAAGACTTAAAGACCTATAATCCATTTCTTTTTGAAAGGGAATTAGACTATAATGATATACTTAGAATCCCTGTATATGAACTTAAAGACAAAGATCTAGATATTAACCAGAGTATTAAAAACTCTGATTTTAGTACTTTAATGCACCTTGTTTTACCTAAAGAAACGAAGTATGGGATTTCAAAAAAATATGGGCTTAGTGTAGAACAATTGGAAGCGCTTAATCCTGGTATTGATGAAAAAGAAATCCAACCTGGGCAATTTGTGAAAATCCAGCGTCCTGTTGAAATTAAGAGTTCTCCTAGACCTAGAGATGAAAACTATGTTTACTTAAAGGTAGATCGTGAAAATTCTATTCAATCTATTTCTGAAAATTACGATGTGACAGAAAATGACTTATTGGCTTCCAATCCTTCTTTGAAATTTGAAGGGATGAGTGAAGGTCTTATTCTAAAAATACCTCAAATAGACGAGGCTGAATTTTTTAAATATCAAAAATTCACTTTTGAAGATAAGCTTAAGTATTTTGATACAAAATCTATTGCTCTGATGCTTCCCTTGAATTTAGAGCGAACGAAAATTGATAGTATCTGTTCGAGTTCCCTTCTCAAAAATAGCAATCTGCTAAGAATTTCACTGGATTTTTATGAAGGTATACAGATGGCTATCGATTCTGCATCTGCAAGAGGAATCTCTGTGAATATGGATGTTTACGATACTCGAAACGATCCCTCTTACGTCTCCCAACTTTTAACTGAGGATTTTAAAAAGTATCAGGCTATAGTTGGTCCATTATTGGACCCAAGTCTTAAAAAAGTCACCAACTTCCTATCGAGAGACAATGTTCCTGTTATTTCTCCACTGGTAAATCCAAAATTTGAATTTAACAATCTCTTCAGTACGCTCCCCAAAGACGAAGCAATGCAAGAGTTGTTAATCACTTATATTCAAAAGTCGTGGAAGGATCAAAATCTGGTCATTTTAACCGATAGTATTTCAAAACCTATCCAGAGAAAATACACTTATACATTTCCAGATCTTAAAGTTGTGAATCAAAAAGATTCACAATACTTGCAAAAAATGGACATACAACCTCATTTAGACTCTTTAAAAACCAATTGGTTTATTTTGGAAACAGAAAATATAGGTATTGCTGAGTCAACAGTTTCTTTTTTGAAATCCTTTTCTAGAAAAGGGTACGACATTAGGCTTTTTACTTCAAAACGGAATTCATTTTATGATGATGAAATTTCAAACTACTATCTCAGTGATCTCCAATTTACATTTCCATCTATTTCAAAATCTTACTTAGCATCGACGGATAGCCAAACTTCTAATGCCTATTACATCAAGCATGGTGCGTATCCAAACCGCTATGTGATGAGAGGTTATGATGTGATGATGGACTTGCTCTTAAGGTTGACTTATGCTAAAACTCTTCAATCTTCTACCGACATACAAGGCTATACTGAGCATCTTGAGAATAAATTTAATTACACTAAAAATGAATTTAGTTTAGGCTACGAAAATGATGCGATTTATCTTTTTCAGTATGGTAAAAATTTAAACATTGAAGCTATTGATTTGTCAAAATTCCTAAGAGAAGGCGAATAATTTAATAGTGCTTGTAAAGCTAAAATTCAATTTGGCTGGCTTTAAGTTTCGCAGTCTCAAATTCAGCAATAAGATTTTCAACAATCATTTTAGCAGGTATAACATCATCTATCAATCCCGAGATTTGCCCAATTTCTAGCTCACCTTCTTGTAGGTCACCTTCAAACATTCCCTGTTTTGCTCTTGCTCTTCCAAGTAATTGTTTAAGGTCTTCTTTTGAAGGAGAGGTCGTGTATAAGCTTTCGATATCATCGTAAAATTTATTTTTTAAAAGCCTTACAGGCGCCAATTCTTTTAAAGTAAGCTTAGTATCGCCTTCTTGAGCTTTGAGGACTTCATTTTTGAAATTGATATGAGATGAAGCTTCATCACTAGCTACAAATCGAGTTCCTACCTGCACAGCATCAGCACCAAGAATCATCGCGGCTAACATGCCAGCTCCCGTAGCAATTCCTCCAGCAGCGATAAGAGGAATGTCCAAGTCTTTCTTGACCATGGGAAGTAACGTAAAGGTGGTGGTTTCTTCACGTCCATTATGACCTCCTGCTTCAAATCCTTCTGCAACTACAGCGTCTACCCCAGCTTCTTGAGATTTCAACGCAAACTTTACACTGCTTACTACATGAACCACTTTTATACCGTGAGACTTTAAATGAGCTGTCCATGTTTTTGGATTCCCTGCAGAAGTAAAGACGATAGGTACTTCCTCTTCTATAATGATTCCCATGATTTCATCCAAATCTGGATACAACATAGGAACATTGACCGCAAAAGGCAGTGAGGTTGCTTTTTTACATTTTTGAATATGCTCTCTTAAAATATCTGGATACATAGAGCCAGCACCAATGATTCCCAGGCCGCCAGCTTTACTGACTTCACTTGCCAGCTTCCAACCACTTGCCCAGATCATCCCAGCTTGAATTAAAGGGTATTTAATACCGAATAATGACGTTATTCTATTTTGAGACATGAAAAAACATTATGCAATTACACCTGACCCTAATAATTCGTCTTCGTGGTACCAAGCCACGAATTGACCTTCAGAAATGGCAGTCTGTTCATCTTCAAAAATAACATAAAGTTCATCTTTCATCTTGTAAAGCTTAGCTTTTTCTAAAGGTTGTCTATAACGGATTCTTGCCATCACCTCCATGGTATCGCCTTCTTTTAATTCCAGATCTTGTCTTATCCAATGCACTTCATCATTTGTGACCCAAAGGCCTTTTTTATGAAGTCCAGGATGAGTTTTGCCTTGGCCAGTGTATAAGATATTATTTTCTACATCGGTATCTATGACAAAAAGCGGTTCTTTGGTACCTCCAATAGCTAAACCCTTCCGCTGTCCTTTTGTAAAAAAATGAGCCCCATCATGAGTGCCTAGAACTTTACCAAACTCAGGTTTCAAACTCAATTTTTTGCTATCCTTTTTAAGTTGACTTATTAATTCTGAATTTGCTTTCGTTGACTTTTTTGCTTTAAAGACGTCGTGAGAAGAATCAATTTCGATCACTTGGCCCTGTTTGGGTTGAAGCTTTTGCTGAAGAAAATCAGGTAACTTGACTTTACCAATAAAGCATAAACCTTGAGAATCTTTTTTATCTGCAGTGATTAAATTTTGAGATTTAGCGATTTGTCTCACTTCAGATTTTTGAAGCTCTCCAACTGGAAAAAGTGTTTTAGCAAGCTGCTTTTGAGACACCTGACATAGAAAATAAGATTGATCTTTATTCTTATCTTTTCCTGCTAACAATCTATAGATGGTTTCACTGTTTTCTTCAATGCTGTCTTTTCTGCAATAATGCCCTGTGGCGACATAGTCTGCGCCAAGAGAGGTCGCGATATCCATAAATACATCAAACTTTATTTCTCTGTTGCAAAGTACATCTGGGTTGGGAGTTCGACCTTTTTCGTATTCGGCGAACATATAGTCCACAATACGTTCTTTATACTGCTTGCTGAGGTCTACGGTCTGAAAAGGGATTCCTAATTTTTCAGCAACCAACATGGCGTCATTGCTGTCCTCAAGCCAAGGGCATTCGTCACTAATGGTTACAGAATCATCGTGCCAATTTTTCATAAATAAGCCTATAACGTCGTACCCTTGCTTTTTGCATAAATAAGCAGCTACACTGGAATCAACACCACCACTTAAACCAACAACAACTCTTTTCATGACTCTTAATTTAAAGTACAAAATTACGAAAGTTTATTTTGACTCAGTTAAAATAGCTTTGTTAACTTCTTCTTATAAGATTCATTTCGTTTCAAGTTTTTTAACTTAAAATAACAAAATAATGATGAGATGTTTCTAAATTGTAAATAAAAATAAGGCCCATGAAAAAGAAAATGTTCTTACCTAAATCAATCCTAATACTACTAGTTGCTTCCTTTCTGTTTGCCTGTGGTGATGAAGACGATGCTGCAACTCCAATTTCGAATGATCCAACTACTTTCGAAATTATCTCTGAAAGTCCAGATCATACTATATTAGAGGATTTACTTTTGAGTTCTGGTTTAGATCAGGCCTTAAATTCAGGGATATATACTGTATTCGCCCCTACCGATTCTGCATTTGGAAATATAGATACTTCTAATTTAAGTGATAGTCAATTAAAAAATATTCTATTGAATCATGTTGTTCAAGGTGCAGCTGAGTCTTCAAATCTTTTCACTACTTACCTGAATACATTAGCTGTTGAAAGCTTATCCGGTGTAGAAAATAATTTAAGTTTATACGTCAATGTCGGAACTGACATAACTTTAAATGGTCAATCTGTTGTTACTGGTCCAGATAATTTAGCCTCCAATGGAGTGGTCCATATTGTGGATGAAGTTATTACCATTCCAGATGTAACTACTTTTGCTATAGCAGATCCAACATTTGGAACCTTGGTCGAAGCTTTAACCTTAGATGGGCAGCCAGATTTTGTGGCTACCTTAAGTTCTTTTGAGGCTCCCGCTCCGTTTACTGTTTTTGCTCCTACCAACGATGCATTTGTAATTGCATTGGTTGAATTGGGTGTTGAGAGTTTGACGGATATTGACCCAACAGTTCTAACGTCAATATTGAATACACATGTTATTGCTAATGCCAACATTACATTAGCCGAACTGGAAAGTGGAACAATTGAAACTTTAGGTGAAACGTTCGAACTAGATGCTCCAAATGCTACAATAACAGATCAAAATGGAAGAACAATTGCTATTGTTGTGACGGATGTGCAAGCGGGTAACGGAGTTGTTCATGTGGTAAGCAGTGTAATTCTCCCAGACTTAAATTTAGATCCACCACCATCGGCCAATAGTGTAGAAATGACAGTTGGTAACAATGGGGTTTCATCTTACTTCGTAAGTAATATCACTGGAAATGAAACTGTAACTCCCTTAAATGAAGCCAATAGTTCTTGGATTTTAACTGAAGGTACGCGTTATAAACTTACCATTACTGGGGCTAATTCTCATCCCTTCGAACTAAGAAATTCAAACGGAGATGCTCTTTTAAGCCAAAGTAATGAGGGGTCATTTGAAGCAGATACCGCAGTTGACTTTCAAACTGATGGACAACAATTCGACTTTACAGTCACACCCGAGTTAGCTGCTGAATTAAACAAATACTTTTGTACGATTCATTCAGGCATGAATGGTATGGTGAGTGTTCAGTAATTTTTATAAGCTTTATCAAACTAAAAAGGAGACCAATTTTGGTCTCCTTTTTTTATGTAAAATACATTTATTTTTATTTTTTATCTTCTTGTTTTTTCTTTTGTTGTTCAGCTGCTTGTTCCATAATTTGTTGAAACCTTTGGCCAATCTTCCCTTTCTTCTTTTTGGGTTTTTTCTTCTTTTCTTCAATCTTTGCGAGAATCTTTTTATCATCTATAATGACATGTTTTATAACCAGCATAATCCCAATGGTAATTAAGTTGGAGATAAAGTAATAAAGAGATAAACCACTCGCATAATTATTAAAGAAAATAAGCATAATAAAAGGAGCAAAATACATGATCACCTTCATGTTAGGCATACCTGGCTGAGTGCTTTGTTGCATATTTTGTCCAGCAGTCATTTGGGTATAAAAGAAAATAGCTATAGAGGCTAAAATAGGAAACAAACTCACGTGATTTCCATACGCCCAAGATACTAATGGAATATAGGCATCCCACTCGAAAATAACATCGTAGCTCGATAGGTCATCCGCCCATAGAAATCCTTTTTGCCTTAAGTCAAAAGCACTTGGGAAAAATTGAAAGAGCGCATAAAAGACTGGTATTTGTAGCAAGGCAGGAATACAACCTGCTAATGGGCTTACTCCGGTTTTGCTATACAGCTTCATGGTTTCCTGCTGCTTTTTCGCGGCATTGTCCTTGAACTTTTCATTGATTTCATTGATCTCTGGTTTCAAAACTTTCATTTTGGCTTGAGACACGTAAGATTTGTAAGTGATAGGGGATAAGACAATTCTTACGACGATAGTCATGACAATAATAGCAAGACCATAACTAGGAAGGTTACTACTCAAAAAGCCGAAAAATGGAATAAAAATATATCTGTTTATCCAACCGAATAATCCCCAACCTAAAGGAACAATTTCATCTAATTTGCGTTCATAAGAACTCAAAACATCAAAATCTGAAGGGCCATGATACCAATTCATGGTTTCCGAGAATTCTCCGTTATTTAATTTTAAGGGGACTTCAGCAAGGAAATTTTTAGTATAAACCGTATCAATCTGTTCATCTTGAACTAGGTTCTTTGAAGTCATTTTTCCTTTTTCAAACGGATTATCTGTCAATAAGACCGATGTAAAAAAGTGTTGTTTAAAAGCTATCCAGTTAATCGATTCATCTTCTTCTATGGCCTCGTCGCCTTGTCCTGTATAATCGTCCTTTTCATCTTCATAGAGGTATTTAATTTCAGTATATCTGTTTTCATAAGAAATACTCTTGGCTTTTCTTAGAACTTTTACTTCCCAAGATAAGTTAGCTGGATCGGAAGAAATCACACTGTTTAAACCTTGAGAACGTATCCCAAAATTCATCATGTAATCCTCTGTCTCAAGTCCATAGTAAAATTCAAGAAATTCAAGATCGGAGACTTTGGTCCGCATGGTTAAGACTTGATTTCCATTCTCAGTGTTAAGATTGGGCTCAAAGTAAAGATCACGAGTATTTATGACACGGCCATCGTTGGTTTCAAATTCAATATTAAAATCGGCATTTCCATCTTTTATGAGATAAACAGGATCACCTTTATAGGTGTCAAATTTTTTCATCTTAGCTTCAACAATTTGTCCACCTTTGTTGCTAACCTCCAATTTTATAACCTCATTTTCGATGGTGGTCACTGCATCATCTTTAGCAAAATCTTGTAAAGCAGAATAAGCAAAGGCGCCATAGTCTCTTTTGGCAAGCTCGCTTTTTACAGAATCTTGGAGGTTGCTAGTTATTCCTTTTTCTGGTGAGCTTTTAGGAGTTTGCTGAGAAGTAGAAACAGGATTTGTTGTAGAATTGGTTTCAACTTGTTTTGTATTATCTTGCTCAGGAACTATGTCCTTATTAGGATTTAGGTACATTACCCCAATAAGAATTAGCCCAATAAGTGCAAATCCAATAATGGAGTTTTTATCAAATGTCTTTTTTTCTTCCATTGACTATATATTGTATATTTTGATTTTACAAAATCTTTGCAAAAATCAACATTTTGTTTCAATTAAGTAAGATTAATCTCGGATTATTTGCTGAGTTGATCCTATTATAATTGATGACTGTGTTTTTTTGCAGCTTCTATAAAACTTAAAAACAAAGGATGTGGAGTCGCTACTGTACTTTTATATTCTGGATGAAATTGTACTCCAACAAACCAAGGGTGATCTTCAAGCTCAATGCTTTCAACAAGTCCCGTTTGTGGATTTTTGCCTGAACAGATAAAGCCATGGCTTTCTAAGTCACTCACGTATTTGTTATTAACTTCATACCTATGTCTGTGACGTTCAGAAATTTGAGTAGTTCCATAGATTTCAGCTAATTTAGAGCCAGGTTGCAGTTCACAGTCCCAAGCACCCAAGCGCATAGTACCTCCCATTTGTTGAATGTCCTTTTGATTCTCCATGAGACCAATAACTGGGTGTGGAGTTTTTGGATTCATTTCTGTTGAATTTGCTCCTTTCAATCCCAAGACATTTCTAGAGAATTCTATGACAGCCATTTGCAAGCCAAGGCAAATGCCAAAAAATGGAATTTTATGTGTCCTAGCATAATTAACGGCATTTATTTTACCTTCGATGCCACGCTCACCAAAACCAGGCGCTACCAAAAGTCCATCGAGTTGATTGAAAATAGTTTCATTGTGCTTTTTCTTTTCCGAGTTGATCCAGACTACCTTCACCTTTACATCATTGTAGGCTCCTGCATGAATAAAAGACTCTAGAATAGATTTGTAGGAATCCTGAAGATCCACATATTTACCTACAAGTCCAATAGACAACTCTTCTGTGGCATTTTTAAGTTTATCGACGAAGAAGTTCCACTTATCGAGGTTAGGAACTGTATTGTCTTCAAGATTAAGTTTTTTGAGTGTAATTGTATCCAGTCCTTCTTCGGCCATTAGGTTAGGAACATAGTAAATAGATTCAGCATCTATAGATTGAATAACCGCTTCTTTTTTAACGTTACAAAATAAAGCCAATTTGTTACGGATGTCATCGTTGATTTGGTGCTCGGTTCTACACACCAAAATTTCAGGAGAGATTCCACTTTCCATCAGTGTTTTGACACTGTGCTGAGTAGGTTTTGTCTTTAGTTCTTTAGCAGCAGACAGGTAAGGAATAAGAGTAAGGTGAATCACTAAAGAATTGTGATCTCCGAGCTCCCATTTTAGCTGTCTTACAGCTTCTATATAGGGTAAAGACTCTATATCGCCAACAGTACCTCCAATTTCAGTGATAACAATATCATAGGAGTTATCTTGACCTAAGATTTGTATACGTTCTTTAATTTCATTGGTAATATGAGGAACCACCTGAACTGTTTTTCCCAAGAAATCTCCTCTTCGCTCTTTATCGATGACACTTTGGTAGATTCTTCCAGTGGTAACATTGTTGGCTTGTGAGGTATTCACATTCAAAAAACGCTCGTAATGTCCAAGGTCTAGATCGGTTTCAGCCCCATCCTCAGTGACAAAACACTCACCATGCTCATAAGGATTAAGAGTCCCTGGATCGATGTTGATATAAGGATCTAGTTTTTGGATGGTAACTTTATAGCCTCTTGCTTGAAGAAGTTTAGCTAAAGATGCTGCGATTATTCCTTTCCCTAAAGACGAAGAAACACCGCCTGTTACAAAAATATACTTTGTATCGGCCATTTGTGTTAGAAGTTTGTGTCTATATGGGATGCAAAAATATCATTTAATTTTTGCTTAAGAAGATAAAAACCTTAAAATAATTTCAATTTGTATTTCTGATTTTTCTTAAAATAAACTCAAGTCCATTTACTTTCATCTCTAGGATTTCCTGCATTTGTTGCCCAAGCTTATTTTCCGGGAAACCTTTTCGCTTATACCAAATTAGATAGTATTCTGGTATGTCTGCCAGATAGTAACCTTTATATTTACCAAAATGCATTTTAGCATGAGCAAGTTCAACGAGGATTTTTTTCTGAAAATCTGAATTCATAAGGGAAACATTAAAGATTATATTAATGAGAATCTTGCTAAATGCTAAGTTACCAATAAACCTTTTTAAATTATGGTGGTCAACTATTAAATTATTACTTTTGAGCTCCAAATTTATATCATAAAACCTGATTATGAATCTACATGAATATCAAGGCAAAGAAATATTAAGCAGTTTTGGTGTCGGCATCCAAAAAGGGATCCTAGCCAAAACTCCTAAAGAAGCTGTTGAAGCTGCAAAAAAACTCACTGAAGAAACCGGAACTGGATGGCATGTTATAAAAGCTCAAGTTCATGCTGGTGGACGTGGAAAAGGTGGTGGAGTGAAGCTGGCCAAAAACCTTAAAGAGGTGGAGCAGATAACAGAAGCGATTTTAGGAATGCATTTGGTAACCCCTCAAACCAGTAAAGAAGGTAAAGAGGTACATCAAGTTCTTATCACAGAAGACGTTTATTATCCAGGGGATAATGAGCCTGAAGAATATTATATGTCTGTTTTGCTAAACAGAGCTACAGGAAGGAATATGATTATGTATTCTCCAGAAGGGGGAGTGGATATAGAAAGTGTAGCAGAAAATACACCAGAAAAAATATTTACTGAAGAAATAGACCCCGCCACAGGTATTCTTCCATTTCAAGCTCGTAAAATTGCTTTCAACTTTGGATTAGAAGGGAAAGCCTTTAAAGAAATGACCAAATTTGTTACTTCTCTATACAAAGCTTATGAAGGTTCTGATTCTTCTTTATTCGAAATCAATCCTGTTTTGAAAACCAGTGATGATAAAATTATAGCGGTAGATGCTAAGGTAACTTTAGACGATTCAGCATTATTTAGACATAAAGATTACGAAAGCATGCGCGATACGCGTGAAGAAGATCCAACAGAAGTTGAAGCTAGAGAGGCTGGTTTGAGTTATGTCAAACTTAATGGTAATGTTGGTTGTATGGTCAACGGTGCTGGACTCGCCATGGCAACTATGGATTTAATTAAATTTGCTGGTGGAGAACCTGCCAACTTCTTAGATGTTGGAGGTACTGCAGATGCAAAGCGAGTGGAACAAGCTTTTAAACTTATTCTGAAGGATGAAAAAGTAAAAGCTATTTTAATCAATATTTTTGGAGGTATTGTAAGATGTGACCGAGTCGCCAAAGGTATTATTAAAGCTTACAAAAATATGGGAGACCAAATAAATGTCCCCATCATTGTGAGGCTTCAAGGAACCAATGCTGAAGAAGCTGTGAAATTGATCCACGAAGCTGGAATTAATGTGGAAACTGCAGTTCAATTTAAAGAAGCTGCGGATAAAGTACAAAAAGTTTTAGCTTAAGTTATAAACTTATATAATAATCTTCAAGCCCCTTATATTAGGGGCTTTTTTATACCTAAACTTTCACCTTTTCCTTTTCAGATTCTTTTTCCAAAATATAATTTCCAAGATAGTCAGCATCCTTTTGGATGCCCCCTAAAGTGGCAGAAGCTCTCGTATGTAACCACGGCAAACCAATAAAATATAAGCCATCAATATTACTTACTCCTCTATGATGAATTGGGTAGCCGTTTTTGTCTAATTCCAAACCTTCTATCCAATCAAAATTTGGTCGATATCCTGTGGCCCAAATTATATTCCTGACATCGGTTAATTTTGCTTCTTCCGTTACAATTTTGTGAGAATTGGCATTGATGGTTTTTCCGACTGGTATTACATTTTCTTTATTTAAAATGCCTTTAACGTCCACTCCTATAATGGGTTGTTTGGACTCGCTTATCTTTTTTCCTAACCAAGATGTTTTGCTAAAGCTCAAATATCCCGTCTTAGTGAACCACCACCATAAAGTTTTACCTAAAAATTCCTGTGGTAAAGTTTTAACTTCTGTATCTCCAGAAAAATAGACATCTCTATCCGTATTGGAAATTTCGTCTAAGATCTGATATCCAGAATCTCCAGCTCCAACGACCATCGCTTTTCCATCTTGCAACTGACTAGGATTTTTATAGTAATCGCTGTGGATTTGAAAAACAGAAGTATCTATTTTTTGGTAAAATGGGGGTGTGTAAGGAATATGAAATGGTCCTGTAGCTATGATGACTTGCTCTGCTTCATAAAATCTATCTTCGCATTTGACAACAAAATAATCAGATTTATCTTGAATTTCTGTGACTAGAGTATTGAACTCAATAGGAATATCGAAGGTATCCACATAGGATTTAAAATAGTCAGCAACTTCATATTTATCTGGATAGTGTCCTTTTGGTTTTGGAAATTTAAGACCTTTAAGATTGTTAAACTCAGAAGGCGTAAATAAAGTTAGAGAGTCCCATCGTTTTAACCATGAGGCTCCTATTTCACTTTCCTTGTCTAAGACTACATAATTCTTTTGTAACTGTTTAAGCTCGTAAGCCATAGATAAACCAGCTTGTGCAGCGCCAATGATTATAAAATCCAACATTATTTTTCAGTTTTTTATAATATACACTGAAAAGGACTTATATCCAAATAGTTAAGACTTTATTCTTTGATTGAGTTTAAAGTATTGATTATAAATATAGAGTATCAACACACCAAAACCCACCGCGACAACAATCAAAATGGTATTGATAATATTATCTGCAGAAAATGAAAGTTTGATAAGAATAGTTGAAATAACAAAACCTGAATTGCGGATAACCCTACTAAATTCTTCAGTTTGAAGAAATGAAAACAATAGTAATAGTACGTCTATAAGGATTAAAACAGTAAAGAAGTCATCAAAGAAAATGGTATTCACTGATTTAATAGAAGTAGTCGAGAAATCAGCACTATTTATGGTTTCATAAAGCCAGTTTCCAACGGAAAAAAGGGCGAGAATGACAATAACTGGAACTAAAATAGTTGCAAAAACATTCTTAACTTTAATGTGGGTCTTAGTCTTATTGGTCAATTTCTCTTTTTCGACTTTATTTTTAGCATTCAATTTATAAAATTGAAAAATCAAGAAAAATAAGGCTAAGGTTGCTATTAAATCTATGGTAAATTGGATGTCACCTTCTATGGAAAACCAATCCGATGAAAATTCGAGATTCGATAAATCATAAAAGATTTTCCGAATCAATATCAGAGTAATAATTTCATATTGCTTTCCAATGTAGTTGGTAATCGACTTAGGGAGGTAGAACACCAAAAGGTAAACCTCATAAATTAAAATAATGGAGAAAGGGGTATAGATAGCAGATATGGGGCTAATAGTTAAATTTCCATTATATTTGCCTATATCCAAAAAATTGAAATCAATAAGTCCAATAATCACTAAGTGAATCCCGAAACTTACGATAGCAACAATAACAATTATTTTCTCTAGCTGTTCTTTTAAATTCTCTGAGAGGAAAAAAGAATTTAAATATTTAAAAGATTCTTTAAAGTTGAAATTTGACATTTCCAAATGTAATCAAATTGTTAAATCAAACTTAATAACAAATGTTATTTAAGAATTAATATCCTCCATAATCTTTTTGGCGTGAATTCTAGAGTTTTCTATAAACCATTTATGTGTTTCCATACCACCACTAACAACACCCGCAAGGTAAATACCTTCTACATTGGTTTTCATGGTTTGAGGGTCATAGGTAGGTTTTAAAAGACCATCGTCGCTTAAGTCCAACCCAAGCATTTTTAGAAATTCAAAGTTTGGATGATATCCGGTAAGCGCAAGTACAAAGTCATTTTTTATTTCTTGAATATGGCCCTCTTTATCTTTAAACTTAACGTAATCCTTTCCAACTTCTGTTAATTCAGAATTGAAATAAGCCTTGATACTGCCTTCATTAATTCTGTTGACAACATCTGGTCTTACCCAATACTTTACGCGTTCCCCAATTTGTTCACCTCTTACTATCATAGTCACATCTGCACCTTTTCGATAAGTTTCTAAAGCGGCATCTACAGAGGAATTACTCGCTCCCACAACAACAAGTTTTTGGGTAGCATAATAATGAGGATCTCTATAATAGTGAGAGACTTTATCCAACTCTTCTCCGGGAATATTAAGGTAATTTGGAATATCGTAGAATCCCGTGGAAACCACTATATTCTTTGCTTGATAATCTGCTTTACTCGTAGATATTGTAAAAAAGCTTTTGTCCTTAGTCACTTTCTCTACTTTTTCAAATAGATTGATGTGAATTTGCTTGTAGTCCACAATCCTTCTGTAATATTCCAATGCTTCCTGCTTCGTAGGTTTGTTATTATTACTTACAAATGGAATTTGATCTAGCTCCAATTTTTCAGACGAAGAGAAAAAAGTCATTTTGTCTGGATAATTATATAAGGAGTTGACTAAAGCTCCTTTTTCTATAATAATATAAGAAAGATTCTCTTTTTTAGCTTCTATTGCGCTAGCTATACCTAAGGGTCCACCACCAACAATTAATACATCATACGTCATAGTTTATTTATTTATAGATTTTTTAAGGTCCAAAATAGTTTCTTCTGGATGGTCACTTTTAAAAATATAGCTTCCTGCGACTAGGACATCTGCTCCACAGGCAACGAGTTCTTCAGCATTCTTATTGGTGACTCCTCCGTCAATTTCAATCTTAGTATCTGCGCCTTCCTCAAGAATTAATACCTTGAGTTGTTTTATTTTTTCGTAAGTACGTTCAATAAAGTGTTGTCCACCAAAACCAGGATTTACACTCATAAGGCATACCATATCTATGTCATTAATACAATCCCTCAATAACTCTACATTGGTATGTGGATTTAAAGCAACCCCAGCTTGCATCCCATGATTTTTTATAGATTGTAAACTTCTGTGCAAATGAGTACAAGCTTCGTAATGCACCGTCAGCATATTTGATCCCAAGTCTGCAAACTCTTTTATATATCGATCTGGATCAACAATCATGAGGTGTACATCGATGAATTTTTTAGCATGTTTGGAAATAGCTTTTAAAACAGGCATCCCAAAAGAGATATTAGGCACAAATACACCATCCATAATATCGATATGGAACCAATCTGCATGACTCGTATTTACCATTTCTACATCACGTTGTAAATTGGCAAAATCTGCAGCGAGTATAGATGGGGCTATAAGTTTATCACTCATGAATTAAATTTTCATACAAAAATAAGGTTTTAGTCGGGTAAGTTGTCCATATATTCACAAAAACCCTTTGCGTTTAAGAGCTGTTTAACTGTATTTTGCAACTTGATTAAACGATAACGATGTTGCAAACTTTTGTTCATTACGCGAATCATTTTTTAGTGATCTTTTTTATTGCTAGGTTGTATACTCCTCAACACGTTTGGAGAAGCTATTTGGTTTTATTGGCTACCATGCTTATTGATATAGACCATTTATGGGCAATGCCTATTTTTGATCCCAGTCGATGTAGCATAGGCTTTCATACGTTTCACTCAGAAATAGCGATTTTAGTCTACATACTCACCTTCATATTTGTAAAGAATAAATGGGTAAGGCTCATAAGCCTAGGCTTAATATTTCATATGATTACAGATGCCATTGATTGCATTTGGTCTAACTTTGACTGTTTTCAAGATTATTTCATATCTTAATGAATCATTTGGTTTTATGAAACTGCTCTATCTTTTTTTTCTTCTGAATATTATAACTACTAGTCTAAATGCTCAAGAACAAAACCTGAAGCTTATAGACAGCTTAACCTTGCAGGCAGATCGCTTTTGGGGAGTAGATGTTTACGACATATTTTACTTTTCTGAAAGAAATGTTTTTTACAAAACTGAAAACAAGCAAAAATTTCAATTTCAAGATTTACAACTCGGTGATCTTGAAAGTGTAGATTTATTAAATCCTCTAAAAATTTTTTTGTTTTATAAAGAAGCCAATACCATTGTAATTTTAGATAACCGGTTGAATGAAATAAGCCGTATTAATTTTGGCGTTATTTCAGATTTTAAAACGGTTGATTTCGTGGGGGTTTCTAAAGATAATTTACTGTGGATTTTTAATGCAGATATACAGCAATTGGAATTGTTCGACTATCAAAATGAACTTACACAAAACACCTCATTACCTATAAACCAAGAGATCTTACATTTCAAAAGCAATTACAATTTCTGTTGGCTTCAGCACCCAAGCTCATTTACAAAGCACAACATCACAGGAAGTGTGGTGGACAGATTTAGCCTGGAAGGAGCAATATCCTTTGCTACATTTAAAAGTCAAGTGATGGTACAAACCCAGTCGAGTTTAGAGTTGTTTGAAAAGGACTCAAGTCAAAGAATCTCTTTTAAAAAACCTAAAATTAGGTTCAATCAATTTTATTTCAATGCCCAAAACCTCTATATTTGCAGCGATAAAGTACTTTATACGTACAGACTAACCGCCGTAAATAATTGATTATATGCACGTTGCAATCGCTGGAAATATTGGAGCAGGAAAGACAACTCTTACCAAACTTATAGCTAAACATTATAATTGGAAAGCAGAATACGAAGATGTTATTGAAAATCCCTTTTTGGAAGATTTTTACGAAGACATGAAACGTTGGTCCTTCAACCTACAAATTTACTTTTTGAACAGTAGGTTTAGACAAATTCTCGAAATCCGCGAAAGCGATACAGACATCATTCAGGATAGAACTATTTATGAAGATGCTTTTATTTTTGCTCCCAATTTACATGCGATGGGTTTGATGTCTAATAGAGATTTCAAAAACTACTCCTCTTTATTCGACCTTATGGAGTCTGTTACAGAAGCTCCGGATTTACTGATCTATCTTAGGAGTAGTGTGCCTAATTTGGTAAAGCAAATTCAAAAACGCGGTCGCGATTATGAGAATTCTATTTCTATAGATTACCTTAGTAAATTGAACGAGCGCTATGAAGCCTGGATCCAAAATTATGAAAAAAGTAAACTCTTAGTCATCGATGTTGATGAACTAGACTTTGTTGATAAGCCTGAGGACTTAGGTTTGATATTTAATAAAATAGACGGTGAAATTCACGGCCTATTTTAACGGTCTAGGATATCCTTGAGTTCAGGCCTAAAATAATCGGGTCCTTTTAAAACTTTGCCATCTTCTCTGTAAATCGGTTCTCCGTTTTTATCTAGCTTGCTCATGTTGCTTCGATGGATTTCCTCGAAGACTTCCTCTATTTTATGTTGCATACCATGGGAAATGATGGTTCCGCATAAGATGTAAAGCATGTCTCCTAAAGCATCTGCAACTTCTACAAGATCACCTTGAGAAGCTGCTTCTAGATATTCTTCATTTTCTTCTCGCATCAACTTGTAACGCAGCATGTTCTTATCAAGTCCTAGATCTGCTTTTTGGACTTCTGAAACATCGAGTCCAAAAGCTTTATGAAATATTTTTACATGTTCTAATGGCTTTTTCATAAGATTAAAAAGTATTTTTGTCAAAAATACCAAATTATGTTTACTCCAACTCCTGGGCGTATTGCTTTTATCATTTTCTTTGTTGTGGTATTTGTCTCTATTCTCATTTATTCATATATAAAAGATAGAGGACTTCATAATAAGTACTATAAAGGAAGTCTTTTTGTGCTCTTGGGTTTTTTTATATTTATCATATTACTGGTCCTTTTAAGATTTTACTGGAGAGAAGAATCTATATTAGATCTCATTAAAAATATGATGGGAAATTCTTAGGTTTCTTAAATATTATTTTACCTTTATGTTAAATTGGAGAAAAAATATATATGTTTTTTACCAAAACCCAAGTGGTTTCTTTTTTGAGTATACTAAGTTTTAGTTCTATCGCTCAAACACCAGAAATTGATAGCCTTTTTGAACATAATAAGTTTGAAAAGCTAGAGGATTTGTTGTTCCAGTCCGAGGCCTTAGACTCGACTAACTTTAAGCTAGCTAAGACACGCTATTACAATACGTTTAAACAATTGGAAGAATCATTTAAGGTTCTTTACAGCATAGACACCACCACACTAGATCCAAAGCAAAAGGCTTATTATTTCTATAATCTCGCTGAGTCTTTTGATATGAATAGTAATTTCGATCTTGCTGCGCTTAACTATACCAAGGCTCAAATCTATTTTAAAGAGATAGGCGACCTAGTGAGATACAATCGCATCAATTTAGACCTTTTTTACACCGTAGCCAACGAGGATGTTTACAAAAAACCGGTAGACTATCTTGATGACTTTCAGGAAATGGCAATCGAACTTAAAGATCCCATGCAAATGGTAGATCTAGAAATTGAGTTAGCTTATATGAGTTTGGAAAGCCAAGATTCTACTTCAGGCTTTCTCGATCATATTTATAACGCCTACCGTTATTTGGAAAAAGATATCAATATTTATAAGCTAGGAAACGTTCACACCTATCATGCTATGTATTATACGGATGTTGCAATTCAAAAAGATTCCGCAGAATTTTATTACAATAAAGGAATTGATATTTATCAACAACTCGGTTTACCTCATAAAGCAGCCCTTGGTTATTTTAGCATGGGAGATCTTAATAGTTTTACAGGAGATTATGAGCAGGCGGTGTATTGGACCAAAAAGGCTAATAGTTTAAGGAATTTTAATTACGATTTTGAATTAACCGCTTACATCAATCAAAAACTTGCTCAAGATTATAAAGCCTTAAACCAACTCGACTCAGCATACAAATATTTAAATGAATCTTTACTTTATAGAGACAGTTTAGACATTACACAACAAAATATCACACTAACCCGATTTGAGGCGGAAAAAAAAGAGAGACAGAATTTAGTTTTAGAAAAGAAAAATGAAAGGAATGAGTCCATTATTTACGGTTCAATAGGAGCCTTTGCCCTTCTTGTATTTCTATCCATTGCGATTTATCAAAATGCAAAAAAGAAACAACTACTCATCCAGAAAAACAAGGCTCTCGAAATCAGTAAAATTGAAGAAGAGTTAAAAGAACAAGAAATTAAGGCTATAGATGCTTTAGTGGTAGGACAAGAGAAAGAGCGTGCTAGACTTGCAAGCGATTTACACGATAACATCGGGTCTAATTTTACAGCTATCAAGTCTTATTTCGATCATTTGTATACAGAGTTGAAAGCAAAAGATTCCAAGCCTTTAGGTTTTGATAGAGCTTACAATCTATTAGAACAAACCTATCAAGACATTAGATCACTAGCTCACCTAAAGCATAGCGGCCTTATGGCTGAAAATGAACTCATCCCTGCTTTGAGTACTTTAAGCAAAAATATCAGTTCCTTTAGTAAGATTGAAGTAGATTTCTTTCATTTTATTCCTACCGGAGATCGACTGGATGATAAATTAGAACTCAATGTGTTTAGAATTATCCAAGAGACCATGGCCAACGTGGTTAAACATTCTCAAGCCACTACAGCCTCTATCTCACTCACTAAATCTGATGATCTTTTAAATATTATTATAGAGGACAATGGCGTTGGTTTCAACAAAAATAAAATTGAAGAAAAAGAGTCTTTTGGCTTACAAAGTATAAAACAGCGAGTTACCTATCTAAAAGGAGAATTTACTATAGATTCTGCAGAAGGTAACGGGACTACATTAATAATAGATATTCCACTATGATAAGAGTAGCAATTGCAGATGATCACCAAACTCTCATTGACGGTATAAGTCTTCGGTTTGGTGAAAATGAATCCATAGATCTTGTATTTTCTGCAAATGATGGTAAGGATTTTTTAAAACAGCTTAAAATCACTCCAGTAGACCTTGTGATTACAGACCTTAAAATGCCAAAAATGGACGGTGTTTCCTTAGCTAGTGAGATTAAGCGAGATTTCAAAAATGTAAAAGTTATAGTTCTTTCTATGTTCGATCAACCCGATGTGATAAATAAAATGGTAGATGTAGATGTGGACGGCTATATCTTAAAGAGCTCTGCGCTAGATGAGTTGGTGACTGCTATTGAAGAGATAAATAAGGGAGGAAAATATTTCGATAAGCATCTTCATGGGCTTACAAGCTTATTTGAGGTTAATTCCACATCTTCAAAAACAAAACTATCGAATACAGAAAAAGACATACTAAACCTCATTGCTGAAGGCAAATCATCTCAAGAAATAGCTGATGAAAGAGCTTGTGCTGTTTCTACGATTCACACCCACAGAAGAAATATGGCTCATAAATTAGATCTATATGGCAAGGGGGAGCTGCTGCGTTATGCTATGGATAAAAAGTATAATTTTGAATAAAGTCAATAAGCATGTCCATATTAATTGTAAGTACAAATAGAGATCCCCAAAAATGGAGAAATACATTAATGTCTAAAAATGAATCTTTAGATATCCAAATTTATCCAGATATTGACCGCCCAGAAGATGTTGAATTCGCCATTTCTTGGAAACATCCAGAAGGTCTTTATAAAGATTTCCCAAACCTAAAAGTCATCGCTTCTATGGGAGCAGGTGTAAATCATATTTTAAAAGATAAAGATTTGCCTAAGCAGGTAAGGGTAACAAGAATTGTCGATGAGCAGTTAACAGAAGACATGAGCCAATTCGTCCTATTAAATTGTTTGGCGGTCTCTAGAAATTTTTTCACACATCTCCAAGATCAATCTGCTAAACTTTGGAATACTAAGCCTTATCAAACTCCAAAAAATACTTCAGTTGGTATTATGGGTTATGGTGTTCTTGGACAAGAAGCTGGTAAAGTTTTGAAAAAAAATGGGTTTGAGGTTATAGGGTATGCCAACTCTTCAAAAACAGTTGATGGCATCCGAGTTTATGGAGAAAAAGAACAGGATGAATTTCTAAATAAGACTCAGATTCTTGTTTGCTTATTGCCTGTCACCAAACTCACCACAGGAATTCTGAATCTTAATCTCTTCAGAAAACTAAAAAATAAAGCCTATTTAATTAATGTGGCTAGGGGAGAGCACCTTAATGAAGATGACTTATTAAAAGCTATAGATCAGGACATCATAAGTGGAGCAAGCCTAGATGTTTTTCGAGAAGAACCTCTTCCGAGTTCTCATCCATTTTGGGAACATCCTCAAATCCAAATCACACCACATATTGCGAGCATGACAGATCCAGAGTCTGTAGACAATCAATTGCTAGACAACTATGAGAGGATGAAAAATGGAAAAGCCTTACTGAATGAAGTGAATACTGCAAAAGGATATTAAAAGCTAATGAGCAGCTAAATTTTTAGTAATCATAAAACCTAAAAATACAACCAAGACTCCCAATACAAGGCTTCCTAGAGCATAAAGTAAAAACTCAAAGTAAAGATTGCTTTTTAATAAATTTAGATTTTCTGAAGAGAAAGTGGAGAAGGTTGTAAATCCGCCACAAAACCCCACTGCTAGTAAAAGCTGTAAATTCGAGTAAAGAGCTTCAGATTTCATTAACCAACCCATTAAAAGCCCAATTAAAAGACTCCCTAAAATATTTACGGTTAATGTGCTAAATAAGTCAAACTTGGAGTCAACTTGTGTTTTAAAAAATAGCATTACCAAATATCGGCAAACACTTCCTAATCCACCCCCAAGAAATACTAGCAAAACAGACTTCATATTTATTCAATTATGGGGATATAATAATGGGTAATCCACTTGGAAGGATTAACAGTAGAGTTTGAATTGATTTCAAATTCTAGAAAGGGTTTCAGGCGAGTATTGATTTTTAGTGATCTATTCGCAATTATGGTATTGCTATACTCAATAAACTCCTCCATATTGATATAATCCCCTGTAAGCGTGGTTTTAAAATAAACACCCTGACTAATGGATTTAGACAAAATCTCATAAGTATTAGGGATGGCAATATTGTCTTGGGAACCTATTCCAGGAGAAAATATCAGATTATCTGTATTTTCATATAAATTCTCAAACAAAATAAGTCTTCCCTTATAGATTTCAAACTTCTGCTCCTCCATAAAGTCTTCTATACTTTTGAAAATGGGCTCAGATTTTTCTAGAATTTTATTAAAGTTAAGTCTAGCTGCAGAGGTAGCGTGAAGCAAGTAAAATCCACCGGTTTCAACTTTACCCACAGCAGTCATATCGTAGACTGAAATTTCTTTCAGGATAGAGCTTTCAAGGCTGTTTAAGCTATTTTCGATAGAGGTTTTAGCGATGTCTAGATGTGAAATTCCGGTAAATACGTATTCAGCTTTTTGCCAAAAACTAGCATCCGATTCTAGGTGAAGGATAAGGTTTGAGTTCTTTTCTAAAGTTTCGAACTTCCAGGTTAAATCAATTTCAGAAAGGCTCAACCACGTTTTTAAGGTGAGCTGCTGAACAAGTGAATCCGAAACTTTAGATTTGTTTTGAAGATTGATACTTTCAAATTTTGAATTCTGCCATGAAAGTGTTGAATTTTCAAAATCCTCAGAGTTGCTTAGTCTAGGATTTACAGCCTCATCCTCACCTATAGAAAACCAGTTGTGAAAGGTAGAAAAATCTTTAATCTTCGATTCGAAGAGTTTTGCGTTGATGGGGGTTTCAAAATTTATCGTTTCTTGATTATTTACACTTACCGTTGCAATATAAAGTGAGCCTACAACAAAAAGTAAAACAATAAGAAAGAAGACATATTTAAAAAATTTCATTTGGTCGTAGTTATATAAACGAATATACTTAAAATCGAGCTATGTTTTAAGATTTAGCGACGTGCCGTGAGTTCTGCAATTTTGACAATGACTTCACTAGCTTTTACCATACTTTCTAACGGAACATACTCGAACTTTCCATGAAAATTATGCCCTCCAGCAAATATGTTAGGACAGGGTAGGCCTTTATAACTAAGTTGAGCACCATCAGTTCCTCCTCTTATGGGTTTTAGGACTGGAGTGATGTTAAGCTCTTTCATGGCTTGCTCGGCAATGTCTACAATGTATTTGATAGGCTCTACTTTTTCTTTCATGTTGTAATATTGATCATGAATTTCTAACTCCACCACCTCTTTTCCATGGGTTTTATTCATTTTAGCAACAATGCCTTCAAAAAGCTCTTTTCTAGCTTCAAATTTAGCTTTGTCATGATCTCTTATGATATAGTTTAATTCAGTAAGCTCTATGTTACCATTCATTTTGCAGAGATGAAAAAACCCTTCGTAACCTTCGGTTTGTTCTGGGACTTCCTCTTTTGGTAAGACGTCAATAAATTTTTGAGCGAGGTACATCGAATTTACCATTTTGCCTTTAGCGTAGCCTGGATGAACACTTATCCCCTTAAACTTGAGGATAGCAGATGCAGCATTAAAGTTTTCGTATTCCAATTCGCCAATTTGACTTCCGTCCATGGTGTAAGCGTAGGCTGCACCAAATTTTTCAACATCAAAATGGTGGGCGCCTCTTCCTATTTCTTCATCTGGGGTAAAACCGACCCTTATCTTTCCATGTTTTATTTCGGGATGGTCTACAAGGTATTCCATCGCCATAATAATTTCAGTAATTCCTGCTTTATCGTCGGCGCTTAAGAGAGTAGTTCCATCTGTAGTAATGAGGGTCTGACCCTCGTACAGTTTAAGATCCTCAAAATAATCGGGAGATAAGATGATGTTTTTTTCTGCATTGAGCATAATATCCCCTCCATCATAATTTTCATGAATTTGAGGCTTAATGCCAGAAGCCTTGAAATCTGGTGAGGTATCAAAATGCGACACAAAACCTATCGTTGGAACCTCGTGGTCTACGTTTGAAGGTAGAGTTGCCATAATATAGGCCTTGTCATCTATAGAAACATCTTGTAAACCGATACGTTCTAGCTCCTCTTTTAAGAGATGAGCAATAGTCCACTGTTTTTCTGTACTAGGCGTACTTTCACTATTTGGATTGCTTTGCGAATCAATTTTAATATAGGTAAGGAATCGATTTAAAAGCGTTTTAGAATCTATCATCTTTTGTTCTTATTTTGCTCAAAAATAAGAATTTGTATTCATTAACCTTCAATAAAAAGTCGCTCTTCCTAAGATTTACTTTATTTTTGTGCTCAAATTAAAGTAAAAATGTACAAACAAATTCTAAGGCCAATTTTATTTCAGTTTGATCCTGAAGCTGTACATCATTTTAGTTTCAACGCTTTGAAGTTTGCCTGTAAAATTCCTGGTTTTTCTTCAATTTTAAAAAAGAGTTTCGTTCTTGAAGATAAAAGATTGGAACGAGAGGTTTTTGGTCTTAAGTTCAAAAACCCCGTGGGTCTAGCTGCAGGGTTTGATAAAAATGCAGAACTCTATAAAGAATTAACAAGCCTTGGCTTTGGTTTTATTGAAATTGGAACAGTTACTCCAAAAGCACAACCTGGGAATCCAAAAAAGAGGTCATTTAGATTAAAGCAAGACTCCGCAATTATAAATAGATTTGGGTTTAATAATGAAGGGGTAGAGGAAGCTGTAAAGCGATTGAAACAAAATCAAGATATACTTATAGGGGGAAATATTGGTAAAAACAAAGTGACCCCTAATGAAGAAGCTATCACTGATTACGATATCAGTTTTGAAGCCCTGTTTGATTATGTGGATTACTTTGTGGTGAATGTGAGTTCGCCGAATACTCCCAACTTGAGAGCTTTGCAAGATAAGGAGCCTCTACAAAAGCTTCTAAATCACTTACAAGCCAAGAATGAAAAAAAGCCAAAGCCAAAACCTATTTTGCTAAAAATAGCACCAGACCTTACCGAAGAAGAATTGATGGATATCATCGACATTGTTATATCGAGTAAAATAGCAGGTGTGATTGCGACCAATACTACTATTTCTAGAGAAGGACTGGCTTCAACTCATAGAAATGAAGCAGGAGGTTTAAGTGGGAAGCCACTTACTAAATCTTCTACAGAGGTGATTCGCTTTTTATCGACCAAAAGCAATAAAGCCTTTCCAATTATTGGAGTGGGTGGAATTATGACACCTCAAGATGCTTTGGAAAAACTGGATGCTGGGGCAAGTCTGGTACAATTGTATACCGGTTTTGTTTACGAAGGGCCAAGTCTTATCAAAGCCATCAATCAAGCTATTCTAGATCGTAATCCCAAGTAATATATGCTTGAGCAGATTCTCCCATTCCTTATCGCTTCTATTTTTTTAACACTTTCACCAGGGCCTGACATTATTTATGTTCTTTCTCAAAGCCTAGTTGGAGGCTATCGGCGAGGACTTATCATCGCTGCAGGATTGGTGACTGGTATAATTGTTCATACGTCTTTGGTTGCTTTTGGAGTGTCACTGGTTATTAAAAACTCTGAGACCTTGTTCTGGGGTATAAAAATCGCAGGAGCCTTATACTTATTTTATTTAGCTTACAAAGTTTATATATCTTCTCGAGGTGAAGGATTTTCCTCAAGTGAGGAAACCAAAATTAGCAAATCTAGTTTTAGCTATTATAAAACAGGTTTGGTTATGAATATGCTCAATCCTAAAGTAACTATCTTTTTTTTAGCTTTTTTTCCTGGTTTTTTGTGGGATACCAACTCCAATTTAGTACTTCAATTTTACATTTTAGGAGGCTTATTTATGCTTCAGGCTTTTCTTATTTTTAGTGTAGTTTCAGTTTTAGCAGGTAAGGTTTCAACAGTGTTGTTTCAGAAGTCAAGTCATTTTTCTTTTTTAAAATGGTTTCAAATACTAACTTTTATAGCCATAGCTATTCTGATTTTACTTTAAGCTCATTTCATTTCTGTAAAAACCTTAAAACTGTATATTTGGCCTATGAAATCCGTCAAGATAATTGAGTGTCCTAGAGATGCGATGCAAGGTATAAAGCCCTTTATTCCAACTGAAGAAAAAGTAAAATACATCCAATCCCTTTTAAGGTGTGGGTTTGATACTATAGATTTTGGGAGTTTTGTGTCGCCTAAAGCGATTCCGCAAATGCAAGACACTTCTAAAGTCTTATCTATGCTGGATTTATCTACTACTAAAAGTAAACTCTTAGCTATTGTAGCAAATCAAAGAGGAGCTCAAGATGCTTCTCAGTTTCCAGAAATCGATTATTTGGGATATCCTTTTTCAATTTCCGAAAATTTCCAAATGCGAAATACGCATAAGACCATTGCAGAATCTGTTGAGGTTTTAAAATCTATTCTTGAGATCGCTCATAAGTCCAATAAATCTGTTGTTGCGTACTTGTCTATGGGATTTGGAAATCCCTATGGAGATCCTTGGAATACGGATATCGTAGGGAAGTGGACCGAAATCTTGGCAGATCTCGGGGTGAAAATTCTATCCTTATCGGATACCGTAGGGAGTTCCACTCCAGAGGTGATCGAAGATTTATTTTCTACGCTTATTCCCAAATACTCTACTATGGAATTTGGTGCTCATCTTCATACCACTTCAAGCGCTTGGTTCGAAAAAGTAGACGCTGCTACTAAAGGAGGATGTAGGAGGTTTGACGGAGCTATACAGGGTTTTGGAGGTTGCCCTATGGCCAAAGATGATTTAACAGGAAATATGCAGACTGAAAAAATGCTGTCTTATTTCAATTCTAAGAAGATGGAGAATTCCATAAAAATGGCAAGTTTTGAATCAGCTTACAATAAAGCATCAGATTTATTCTCTAAATACCATTAATATACTTTTTGGAAGATTCCTTTCTTTTTTACTTAGTTTTGCAGTGTGGAAAATTTAAAGAAAGATATACGAGCACTAAGCAAACAAGAGTTGCAAGAATTCTTTGTTTCTCAAGGTGATAAATCGTTTAGAGGATCTCAAGTCTACAATTGGCTTTGGAACAAAGCGACTCACAATTTTGGGAACATGACCAACTTGTCTAAAGAGACTCGACAAATGCTCGAGGATAATTTTGTGATCAATCATATTGAGGTAGACCAGATGCAACGAAGTAAAGATGGTACTATCAAAAATGCCGTTAAGCTTCACGATGGTTTTACTGTTGAATCTGTATTGATTCCAACCTTATCGAGAACCACAGCTTGTGTGTCCTCCCAGGTAGGATGTAGTTTGGATTGTAAATTTTGCGCCACTGCAAAATTGAAAAGAATGCGAAATCTCAATGCCGATGAAATTTTTGACCAAGTGGTCGCTATCGACAAAGAGAGTAGACTTTATAATGGTATACCCTTGTCCAATATTGTATTTATGGGAATGGGAGAACCTTTGATGAATTATAATAATGTGCTTAAGTCTGTAGAAAAAATTACTTCTCCCGAAGGATTGGGCATGTCGCCAAAGCGAATTACTCTATCCACTTCTGGAGTTCCAAAAATGATAAAAAAACTGGCAGATGATGATGTAAAATTTCATTTAGCGGTATCTCTTCACTCAGCGATTGATGAAGTGAGAACTCAAATTATGCCCTTCAATGCAAAATTTCCTTTGGTAGATCTTAAGGAATCCTTGATATACTGGTATGAGAAAACAGGTAAATCTGTGACTTATGAATATATTGTTTGGAAAGGTATTAACGATACTCAAGAGGATATAAGCGCTTTAGTGAAGTTTTGTCAATTGATTCCTTGCAAGGTGAATATCATAGAGTATAACCCAATAGATGATGGACAGTTTCAGCAAGGAAGTGACGATGCTGTTGCTAAATATGTAAATGCCCTTGAGGCTAATCATATTACGGTAACCTTAAGACATTCTAGAGGAAAAGATATAGATGCCGCTTGTGGACAGCTGGCCAATAAGATTAACGCTTAATTTAAATAAAAAAGTCTTTAAAATATAAAAGCTCCGATCATCGATCGGAGCTTTTTATTAAACCTAAGAATTTATAATTCTTATTGTTTTACAAATTTGAATGTATTCACTTGATCTCCTGAAGCAACTTTAGCAATGTAAAGTCCAGTGCTTAAGCTAGACACATTAACTGAAGCCTTGTCAGAATTTAAGTCTTGAGTTAAAACTTCTTGACCTAAAGCATTATAAAGAGAAACATTGTCTAAGTTAAAGCTAGACTGAATAGTTAACTGACCTGCATTATAGAAATAATCTAAGTTTGAAGTATTAAACTCTGTGTTAGAAAGAGTTGTTGCAGTTACTTTGAAATCATCTAAAATTAAAGAATATACATCACTAGCAATATAATGTATAGCGATATAAATATCTTCTCCTGCAAATGCATCTAAATCAAAAACGAATTCTGTCCATTCTTCAGATTCAGGTGATTGATTTGGTAAAACCAAAAAAAAGTCGCCAGCGTCAGTACCAGTCGTTGAGATCTCAAGATCAAAGATTTCAAGACCGTAAATATCAGTTGGTGCTTTTGCCCAAAAACTCAAAGCATTTCCAGAGCTACCTAAAGTAATTCGTGGAGTAATTAATCTATCATCATTTGCAGAAACATCACCTGGGACACCTGCAAAAGCGTTAATAGTTTTGTCTCCAGTTCTAGCGGACCATGCGTCTTCACCATCAAGAGGGGCATCGACAGCAGAAGGATTAAAAACAATAAAAGAACCAGTGTACCCTTGATTAGTAAAAGTTGATCCCTCAATTGAATAAGTTTGTAAACCATCATCATCTATAAGGGTCCAGTCGCCAATACCTGCAATTAAAAAATCATCATAATCTTCAAAACTGTCTTCGAAAACAGTGACTTGTGATTTACCCACAAAGGAAATCATTGCTAAAAGAAATAAAAAAGTAATTTTTTTCATAATGTTAAATTTTAAAATTAAGCCATAAATATAATAAAAATTATTTGTTCAACTGTGTTTGCTTTGGTTTTTTAAAAAAATTAGCATTTGATTTCTCTATTTAGGAATTCTGATTTCTAGCTAAAGTTCCAATTCCTTTTTTTGACTTAAAACTTTATTTTTATTCTACTTTGAAAGCTGCCACATGAATATAAGTACTCTCTCTCTCTTCATGCCTTAAGGTGTAATGCTTCTCTATAAAATCGATAGCTACGTGTGTTTAAATAAAAAGATAGGAGTTTAATTGAATTTCACGGCTAGCGCGAGCATCTTGCTCGTGCCCTCAAAGAAAAGTAAACTGATTTTTATCTATTTTTACTAAAAAGAGCTGATGAGCAGAAAGTATAAATTTGCAGATAAATCTGGTGCGTACTTTTTAAGCTTTGCTACTGTGAACTGGGATATAAATTAGATAGTGTGTACGAGCGAGACGCTCGCACCAGCTGGAGAATAGGTTGGGAACTCGGCAGAGCAACGACGACCATACCAGTGTATCAAGACTTCAAACAAAATACTTGGCTTCCTTTCAGACAAGAGTACTTTGGCTATTAATAACGTAAACATATTCTTATGTTAAAAGTATTTTACTATTACTACTACCTTTTTTACACTAGACTTCTTCGAGAAGTTGAGCCACATTTTACGACATGTTTTGCTTTAAGCGTATCTGAAGGTCTTTTAATAAATTATTCAATAGACTTTCTTACAGCTCATATAATGTGTGAAGTGTTTAGTAATAAATGGTATAAAATTGGTATTACCCTATTGTTGTTAGCAATAAATTTTTGGTACTATGCTAGGAATAAAAATGGGCTTAAAATTGCAAAACAAAAACCAAAGTTTTTCGGGAATAACTTGTTATCAATAGCCACTACCATTATTTTCTTTTTGGTCACAACCTCTTTTCTTTTTTGGATGGCAGACTATTTAATGATTGTTATTGAGAATTGTAAATAAAATTAAAAGCCCGAGCAAGTGAGTTTTTTTATGCTTTAAATTAAGTACTAAGCCCCCCTGAAGGTGCGAGCGTAATTAGCCGGAACGGCTAGCGCGAGCGTCTTGCTCGTGCCCTCAAAGAAAAGTAAACTAATTTTTATCTATTTTTACTGAAAAGAGTTGATGAGCAGAAACTAAAATACGTACAAGGCAATCCTGTTGTATCAGGCTTTGTGACCAACCCTATAGATTGGAAATTTAGCAGTGCAAGAAATTATGGTAATGATGACCATACCGTTTTGGAATTTGATATAAATTAGGTAGTGTGTACGAGCGAGACGCTCGCACCAGCTGGGGATGTATATAAGTTCTTCTAATCTTACTTTTTACAAACCATCTGGTGAAGTATTTTCGCATATAAATTATTAATTAAAAAAATTATAGATGAATATTAATAAGAAACTTGATTTTTCTCTTAGGCTAATTTTGGGACTGATTTGCTTTTTTTCCATTCCATATTTTTTTACTCTTATTGATGAAAAGTATGAAAAATCAATACCACAGCTTTTTTGGTTCATCATTTTTTTAATATCTTTTTCATTTTTTATAGTTAAAAAAAATAAAATTTTAGCTTATGGGTTTTTTTTTATATTCATTGCGGTTCAATTATTACTCTTACAATTCCCCCCACTTCACGATTTTGTGTACAATTTGTTTGCGTAGAGCTCTTTCTAGAATAAACAACTTAATGATTAATAAAAATCGTCAAATTACTAGGTCTTTTTATAACTGAAAATATTAGTGAAATTAGAATTAACCGGAAAAGATATTTACGTGAGAAGCCCAATCAATCGGGATCTTTTTTATGCTTTAAAATTTAGCCTTTCCATCCAACAAATCCTTCATTCTTTTTTTAGTCAGCACCTGCTGGTGCGAGCGTGATTAACCGTAACGGCTAGCGCGAGCATCTTGCTCGTGCCCTCAAAGAAAAGTAAACTGATTTTTATCTATTTTTACTAAAAAGAGTTGATGAGCAGGAAGTATAAATTTGCAGATAAATCTGGTGCGTACTTTATAAGCTTTGCTACTGTGAACTGGATAGATGTATTTACTAGAGACGCTTATTTTTGGTGTATTATAGAATCGTTAGATTTTTGCAGAAAAAATAAAGGCATGGAGCTTTATGGTTATTGTATCATGCCAAGCCATGTTCATTTAATTTTTCGGTCAGCATTAAACGATCCTTCAGGATTAATAAGAGATTTTAAAGGGTTTACCCCTGCTGGTGCGAGCGTAATTAGCCGGAACGGCTAGCGCGAGGATCTTGCTCGTGCCCTCAAAGAAAAGTAAACTGATTTTCATCTATTTTTACTAAAAAGAGTTGATGAGCCGAAACTAAAATACATACACGACAATCCTGTTGTATCAGGCTTTGTGACCAACCCAATAGATTGGAAATTTAGCAGTGCAAGAAATTATGGTAATGATGACCATACCATTTTGGAAATTGATATAAATTAGATAGTGTGTACGAGCGAGACGCTCGCACCAGCTGGGGCTTCTTTTAACCCTAAAAAAACTGAAATTAATTATTCTGGCTTCAAGGTAAAAAAATTAAATGTAAATGATAAATGCATTATACTGATTAATAAAAGCGAAATAGGACATATTAAAATTAAAGAAATTAAAATTTTAAATAAGGAGATGAGGACATATAATCTAAGTGAAGTCGAAAGGAATAATAATTTCTTTGCTAATAAAATCCTTGTACATAATAAATATGTAAAATCTAAAAAATGAAAGCGTTAAAATCGACTAAGCATTTTTATCAATATATTTATTATCGTTTATTTTTATATCATAAGAAACAATGGATGGGTGGCTCTTCAGTTGCAATAATTAATGCTAATTTTGCAATTTCTTCTAGTGCTACAGCTTTAGTTTATTCTATAGAATTATTGTTTGAAAGATATTTGGGAACAGAATTTATATTTGATAATATATATGAAATCATAGTCTTAACAATTATAATAGTAATCTTGCAAAGTATTTTATTGAGTAAAGATGAAAAAAGCCTTGAAGAAAAATATAGTAAAGCAATTGACAGTCAACTAGTTTGGCAAATAAAAGGAGTTTTATCGCTTTTATTTGTATATGTACCAATAATTTCTTTACTCATACTGATGATAACTGGTTAAAATAATGATTTAAGCTAATTAAATTTAGTAATTATTTGTAAACATAAAATAAGAAGGAATATTAATTTCAAGTTTTTAAAGAATAAACTTACAAAGCCTACAGATAAAATTGTCTTAAAAATTTTTGAACTTAGAATTTAATAATAGTTTTGTTACTTGCTACTCAGATAAGAAGTGAAGCAAGAAATTATGTTTAATCCAAAAGTCGGTTTTATGGCATATCATATGAATCGGGAATAACTATTGTTGATTTTTTAAAATTATTTTAGTTGTATATATTAAGGACGTATCGTCTTATCAATTAAGAATCTAATTAGAAGAAAATTACTATGAGCAAGTATTCCCTGATGGTGCGAGCGTAATTAGCCGGAGCGGCTAGCGCGAGCATCTTGCTCGTGCCCTCAAAGAAAAGTAAACTGATTTTTATCTATTTTTACTAAAAAGAGTTGATGAGCAGAAAGTATAAATTTGCAGATAAATCTGGTGCGTACTTTATAAGCTTTGCTACTGTGAACTGGATAGATGTATTTACTAGAGACGCTTACTTTTGGTGTATTATAGAATCGTTAGATTTTTGCAGAAAAAATAAAGGCATGGAGCTTTATGGTTATTGTATCATGCCAAGCCACGTTCATTTAATTTTTCGGTCAGCATTTAACAATCCTTCAGGATTAATAAGAGATTTTAAAGGGTTTACTTCAAAGAAAATAGTTGAAATCATTGATGATAATCCACACGAAAGCCGAAAAGAATGGATGCTCTGGATGTTTGAACGTGCTGGCAAAAAAAATAGCAATGTTGCCAATAAACAGTTTTGGCAGCAGAATAATAAACCAATAGAGATTTGGTCATTAAACATATTTGAGCAGAAACTAAAATACATACACGACAATCCTGTTGTATCAGGCTTTGTGACCAACCCAATAGATTGGAAATTTAGCAGTGCAAGAAATTATGGTAATGATGACCATACCATTTTGGAAATAGATATAAATTAGATAGTGCGTACGAGCGAGACGCTCGCACCAGCTGGGGTACATTTATAAGAAAGAAGCAGGTATAACAACACTTATCTTTTTTCCACACCCAGAAGGCTATCTAGAGCCAAGTAGTCCAGAAATATTTAAGTATATTTACCAGTATAAAGACCACTTAGGAAATATTAGATTGAGTTATAAAGATGGAGCAAACGGTGTGGAAATCGTAGAAGAAAACAATTACTATCCTTTTGGCCTCAAGCATGAAGGGTACAATGGTTCTATAAATGGTACTGACCATAAATATGGTTTTGGTGGCAAAGAAGAAAACAAAGAACTTGACTTAGAGTGGCTCGATTTTGGGGCTCGTAATTACGACCCTTCTATAGGACGTTGGATGAATCTTGACCCATTGGCGGAGTTAATGAGAAGGCACTCACCATATAACTACGCATTTGACAATCCTATCTTCTTTACAGATCCTGATGGAATGTATCCAATCTCACCAGCTGCAATGAAATCTACAGCTACAGAAGTGTATGATTATAGTTCTGACAGTAGGACATCGAAAGGTGGTGGTAGCAAATCTACAGACTATTCGGCTTTGTTTTCACAAATAGGCGAGGATCTTGCCAATATGGATACTAGCCTTGATGGAGGAGATGGAAATTGTTGCCATGGAAAGTTAGGAAACTCCCCAACTGGTCTTGGACTTCTTTCTAGGTTAAGTGAAGCTTTGGCTTCTGTTTTTAGTGAGGATGTGGGACTAAGTGATATGGGCTCTTCGAGTCGTGATTGGTTTGATAAAATACAAACCGATACCCATTATGGTTGGAATTGGATGGAAGAGACTTCAAAAATTAAAATGAATCATTCACAAACATTAGGTTTTATTTATGGAATGGAGGATAGTCACACGAAATTAAATACAATGTCAGGTAGATATTCATTTGTCACAGGTTTTGTGCTTGGTTTAGCTTCAAAAAATCCTTATATTGGAATTACTACTGGATCGCTAGGTCAAGTAACCCAAGAAATTGCTGGTTCTATTGCAGATTCTTTTAAAGAGTTAGGAAGGGCTTATAACGCTATGGATACAAATAGTGGTTTATACATGGTGAGAACCATTAGCAAAACAACAGCTATGGGCACAGGGATGTATATAAGTTCTTCTAATCTTACTTTTTACAAACCATCTGGTGAAGTATTTTCGCATATAAATTATTAATTAAAAAAATTATAGATGAATATTAATAAGAAACTTGATTTTTCTCTTAGGCTAATTTTGGGACTGATTTGCTTTTTTTCCATTCCATATTTTTTTACTCTTATTGATGAAAAGTATGAAAAATCAATACCACAGCTTTTTTGGTTCATCATTTTTTTAATATCTTTTTCATTTTTTATAGTTAAAAAAAATAAAATTTTAGCTTATGGGTTTTTTTTTATATTCATTGCGGTTCAATTATTACTCTTACAATTCCCCCCACTTCACGATTTTGTGTACAATTTGTTTGCGTAGAGCTCTTTCTAGAATAAACAACTTAATGATTAATAAAAATCGTCAAATTACTAGGTCTTTTTATAACTGAAAATATTAGTGAAATTAGAATTAACCAGAAAAGATATTTACATGAGAAGCCCAATCAATCGGGATCTTTTCATGCTTTAAAATTTAGCTTTCCATCCAACAAATCCTTCATGCGTTTTTTAATCAGCATAGAATTTGTAATCTTAATCAGTGCTTTTTTCTTATCCTCATCGAGTTGGTTAATAATGTCAATTATCTATAAAAGGAATTTATTTTCTAAGAGCTATATAAACCTTTCAACCCAGAAGGCTATTTAGAGCCGAGTAGTTCAGAAATAGTTAAGTATATTTACTAGTATAAAGACCACTTAGAAAAATTAAATTGAGTTATAAAGATGGAGTAAACGGTTTGGAAATCGTAGAAGAAAACAATTACTATCCCTTTGGCCTCAAGCATGAAGGGTAAAATGGTTCTATAAATGGAACTCACCACAAGTATGGCTTTGGTGGCAAAGAAGAACAGGATGAACTTGGATTGGACTGGATAGATATTACAGCTAGGAATTATGATCCTGCACTTGGTAGGTAGATGAATCTTGACCCATTATGGAATGAAACAAATAGACAGATATATAATTTCGAAAATGCAATAAGTAATGGCTGGTATCCAAGAAGATAAAATATTGAGAATTAATCTTAGAAACTTTTTAAGTCTTCATTTACCTACGATTATCCTCATTCTAGTAGGGGTTGGGATATTATCTTATTTAAGATTTGAAAAGCATTTTGTTCAAGTTTTTGTAGTAGTGTGGATATTAGATTTACTGCCTGCATTATACTTGCACTTAACATATCTTTCAAAAAATCGAGGTGAAGAATACGTGGTGCGAGACTCTGAACTAATTAGGAGGAAAAACGGCGAAGAAACAATTTATAAGAATGATGGAATAGAAAAGATAATTGTTTGTTTATCTCCAGCACTTTACAAAAACAGTAACTTCCATATGTTATCAATAGAAGGTTATCATTATGCGGTGGTGAAGCTCAAATCAGGAGAAGAGCTAACTTTAACCTGTTTGCTGTCCCCTAGGATAGATAAATCTTTAAAGCAAATGAGAGGAGTTCTGTTTGAGAAACGGAAACGATTGTTTTGTATCATATAATGAAAAAAACCCAAGCAATCGGGCTCTTTTTATGCTTTTAGAATTTAGCCTTTCCATCCAACAAATCCTTCATGCATTTTTTAGTTAGCATAGAATTAATAATCTTTATAAGTCCTTTTTCCTTGTCTTCATCTAGTTGGTTAATAATGTCAATTATCTATAAAAGGAATTTATTTTCTAAGAGCTATATAAACCTTTCAACCCAGAAGCCTATCTAGAGCCCAGTAGTTCAGAAATATTTAAGTATATTTACTAGTATAAAGACCACTTAGGAAACATTAGATTGAGTTATAAAGATGGAGCAAACGGTGTGGAAATCGTAGAAGAAAACAATTACTATCCTTTTGGGCTCAAGCATGAAGGTTACAATGGTTCTATAAATGGTACTGACCATAAATACGGCTTTGGTGGCAAAGAAGAAAACAAAGAACTTGACTTAGAGTGGCTCGATTTTGGGGCTCGTAATTACGACCCTTCTATAGGACGTTGGATGAATCTTGACCCATTAGCTGAAGAAATGAGAAGGCACTCGCCTTATAATTATGCGTTTGATAATCCTATCTTCTTTACAGATCCTGATGGAATGTATCCAATCTCACCAGCTGCAATGAAATCTACAGCTACAGAAGTGTATGATTATAGTTCTGACAGTAGGACATCGAAAGGTGGTGGTAGCAAATCTAAAGACTATTCGGTTTTGTTTTCACAAATAGGCGAGGATCTTGCCAATATGGATACTAGCCTTGATGGAGGAGAGGGAAATTGTTGTCCAATTAGCATTCAAATCGACGCAACTGATTTTAGTGAGGATGTGGGACAAAGTGATATGGTCCAATCGAATGGGGATAGTTGGGTTTTGGGACCAGTTGGTATCGGAGTTGCTTTTGAACTTGCTATTCCTGCAATAACAATTGGTAAACGGGAATTTTTAGGATTAGGATTTGGATATAGCTTTGGGTTTGTTGCAGATAATAAAGGTCTTGGATGGTATTCTACTGACAAGGTAGGAGACGGAAAAGGTACTACATTCTCTCTTGCCCCTGAAGTGTTTTATGTTCATGGTACTCATGTTAAAAATCCTGATATTTTCGCATTAGATGGTAATGGGTATTCCACATCTTTTGGACTAGGAACTTCTGGTTTTGAATTTAGCGTTGATGATTCAGCAGATATTAATAAGCGCTCCAATTATTATCAAATTTCTATTTCTGGAATGGCAAAAGGTATTGATATTGGGTATGCAAATTGGACCACAGTAACACATATCACGCCACTTGACTATTAAAAACTTTAGTTAAGATTCTAATATGATTTAAGTAATTACAAAAGATGATGAAAAAAAGAATAAAGTTGTATTACAGTATATTTGTCGTTTTGTTTGGTATTGTTTTTTTTACGTATATGATTAGGAAGGAGAATGAAAAGTTACCTGAATATTATCAAAAAGAGAAGGCAACAGAGTATATTGGCGTTATTCTGAGTAAGTATGTAGACAAAAATAATCATAATCGGGAAACGATAATTATAAAAAATAATTATGACGAAATTAAAACAATATGGAATGCAGATAAAAGTGGTTTTTTTGAATTTGTAACTGAAAATGATAGTATTGTAAAAAAATCAGGTTCATATATAATTGAGGTTTATAAAAATGATTCACTATTGAAATCTTTTAAAATTGATTGGGGTGTAGATTGAAGTAATCCCCACATGTAGCAAGTCTGTGACTTGTTGCAATAACTGAAAATTAAAGCCCAATACTTAATTAAAAGTATTGGGCTTTGTTACATATTATTTTTGAAATGTTTTAGCTTCCGTAGGCTTGTCTGGTTTTAAAATCTCGGATCAGTATATCTAAATGATCTAGTATATACTTTTTTTATCTTCGGTTAAAGAGTTTATTTCTTTTAATCTTTTAAGTGTTGCCTTATCAATTACCAGGTTGGTTTTGCCCACCAAGTAATCAATCGAAACTTCCAGCACATCGGCAATCTTCATAATCACTTCCACGGAAGGAGTCATGATGTTACGTTCATACCTTCCAATAATGTCACCAGAAGTTTCAATTTCTTTTCCCCCTGCTGGTGCGAGTGTAATTAGCCGGAACGGCTAGCGCGAGCATCTTGCTCGTGCCCTCAAAGAAAAGTAAACTGATTTTTATCTATTTTTACTGAAAAGAGTTGATGAGCAGAAACTAAAATACATACACGACAATCCTGTTGTATCAGGCTTTGTGACCAACCCAATAGATTGGAAATTTAGCAGTGCAAGAAATTATGGTAATGATGACCATACCATTTTGGAAATTGATATAAATTAGATAGTGCGTACGAGCGAGACGCTCGCACCAGCTGGGTACGAGCGAGACGCTCGCACCAGCTGGGGATTTATACAACGACAACCAAATAGAGTAACTCGTTAGAAAAGTAGCCGAACGTATAGAAATAGGAACAAGTGTCGTTAGAAGAGTATTGCAGGAACTGACCAAAGGAACTTGAAAGCTACCGTTTTCTATTGGTCGAAAAAGAGCAACAAGCTGTTGCACCCTTTTTTAAGAAATTATCTGCAACGGAAATCAAACAAGCCGAAACCTTTTTAAGTTCTAAATCATTATTGAAAAAGACAAATGAATTAATCGGAAAGTTTGGAGTAATCGGAGAAGAAAACAACCGCTAAATGATGTTTTTAATCTTTACATCACGTAAAACAAAGAATCCTTTGCATCAGCTTGGGAAGTTACCACTCTTCGAAGTTTGCAACTTCAAACTATCCGAGCTAAAGTAAAGCTGTTTTCCAACCATAGTTTTAAGGCCTTTTTAAGACATAAAACTCTATCTTTGCCGTGCATTGAAAACTGTCTCACAAATAAAAGAACCGATAGCTCATGAGATGGAACTTTTTGAAAAAAAGTTCCATCTTTTCATGTCTTCACGTGTAGCACTCCTCAATAAAATCACTCACTTTATCGTCAACAGAAAAGGCAAGCAAATGCGACCTATGTTCGTCTTTCTTGTCGCCAAAATGGTGTCTAAAGGAGAGGTGAATGATAGGACTTATCGTGGAGCCTCTGTTATAGAGCTTATCCACACGGCTACCTTGGTTCACGATGATATTGTGGACGATAGTAACCAACGTCGTGGTTTCTTTTCCATCAATGCCTTGTGGAAAAATAAGATAGCGGTTTTGGTCGGTGACTTCCTGTTGTCTAAGGGGCTTTTGCTATCTATAGATAACGATGACTTCGATTTATTAAAGATTATTTCAGTGGCCGTACGTGAAATGAGCGAGGGTGAATTACTTCAAATTGAGAAAGCACGCCGGCTCGATATTACTGAAGATATTTATTTTGAGATTATTCGGCAGAAAACCGCTACCCTTATAGCCGCTTGTTGTAGTCTTGGTGCAGCTGCTGTAAGACCTGGTTCTAAAGACGTGGAAGACATGCGTAAATTTGGAGAACTTATAGGGATGGCTTTTCAGATTAAAGATGACCTCTTCGATTATGGTGACCAAAAAATAGGTAAGCCTACTGGTATAGATATTAAAGAACAGAAAATGACTTTACCCCTTATTTATGCGATCAATCAAGCGTCCAAAAAGGAAAAAAGTTGGATCATCAATTCTGTTAAAAATCACAATAAAGACAAAAAGCGTGTGAATGAAGTGATAGACTATGTAAAATCTGTGGGAGGTCTTAGTTATGCTCAAATTAAAATGAAAGCATTTCAAAGCGAGGCTTCAGAAATTCTTCAACGTTATCCAGATTCTACTTACAAAGCTTCCCTTCAATTGATGATAGATTATGTAATTGACCGAGAAAAATAATTTTATCCTTACATTTATTTCAAATTAAATTCACTTCCATTGATAAGTAAATCTACTATTGACAAAGTTTTTGATATTTCCCGAGTAGAGGAAGTGATTGGTGATTATGTTCAGCTGAAAAAATCTGGTAGCAATTTTAAGGGATTAAGTCCTTTTACCGAAGAGCGATCTCCTAGTTTTATGGTCTCTCCAGTGAAGCAAATCTGGAAAGATTTCAGTTCTGGTAAAGGAGGGAATGTGGTTGCTTTCTTAATGGAACATGAGCATTATACTTACCCTGAAGCCATAAAGCATTTAGCAAAACGTTACAATATTGAAGTCGAAGAAACGGAGCAATCTTCAGAAGAAAAAGAAAAGGCTAGTGAGAGAGAAAGTATGTACTTGGTCAATGAGTTTGCCAAAACTTTTTTCATCAAACAAATGCTTCATACCGATGAAGGGAAGTCGGTTGGTCTTAGTTATTTTAAGAACAGGGGATTTACGTCAGAAACGATGGAGAAGTTCGACCTTGGCTATTCTCCAGATGAGTGGCAAGCTTTTACAGATGGGGCCTTAGAAAAGGGGTACCGTTTGGAGTTCTTGGAGAAAACCGGGCTTAGTATCGTAAAGGGAGAAAAGCGCTTCGACAGGTTTAAAGGTCGGGTGATGTTTCCTATACACTCGATGTCTGGAAGAATTTTAGGTTTTGGAGGTAGAATTCTTACAAATGATAAGAAACAGGCAAAATACCTCAATTCACCTGAAAGTGATGTCTATCATAAAAGCAAAGTTTTGTATGGGCTTTATCAGGCCAAGCAGTCTATTGCTAAGGCAGACAACTGTTATCTAGTGGAAGGTTATACGGATGTGATTCAATTTAACCAAAGAGGAATCGAAAATGTAGTCGCTTCTTCTGGTACAGCTTTAACGCCAGAGCAAATTAGACTCATCAATAGACTTACCAATAATATTACAGTTTTATTTGATGGGGATGCTGCGGGATTAAGAGCTTCTGTGCGTGGGATTGATTTGATTTTGGAACAAGGCATGAACGTGAAAGTCTGCTTATTTCCAGATGGTGAAGATCCAGATAGTTTTGCGAAATCCAATTCCAAAGAAGAGTTAGAAACTTATCTCAATAGCAATGCTCAGGATTTTATAAGATTCAAAGCTTCCTTATTACTTGAGGACGCGGAAAATGATCCTGTAAAAAAAGCTGAAGTGGTCAGGGATATTGTGAATTCTATTTCTAAAATACCAGATCAAATCACTCAGGAAATTTACATCCAAAGCTGCTCCAATCTTTTAGAGGTTTCCGAAGATGTTCTTTTTAGTACACTTGCACAAATTTTAGCTAAGGAAAAAAAAGAAAGTCAGCGCCAGCCAAGGCAAAACTCTTTAGAAATTGTAAAGGAGAAGAAAAATGAGCCGGTGGTCTCTAAAGTCGATCAGCAATATGTGCTAGAGAGAAATATTATTCAGTTGCTTTTAAAATATGGGGGTAAGACTGCGGTATTTGTAGATGTAGACTTCGATTTTGATGATTTTGACAAGGACAAGCATACTGAAGTAAAACGTGAATACGTTGTGTTTGAAAAAATATTTATAGAACTACAGGAGGATGAAGTTGAATTTTCTAATCCTTTGTTTAAGGAACTATATGCCCTAATTATTGAGATTTATACAAAAGAAAGAGCCTTGAAGATCGATACTTTTATCAACCATCTAAAGCCAGATTTGTCTCAAGAGGTGACGTCTATAATTATGGAAAATGAAAAAAATCAACTACACGATTGGAAGCGTCAGGAGATTTTTGTAATTGATAAAAGCGAGGTGGATCCCAGAGAAGTCATGGAAACCATTTTAAATTTACGCCGATTCCTCATCAGGAAAAAAGTTCAAGATTTAAGTGAAATCATAAGAGATCAAAAAGATGAAGTGGATCGCGAATTGATGATAGAAACCATGGAATATAATGGGTTGGAAGTTTTGATTTCCAATAAATTAAACCGGGTCTTATAAGTGAATTACTTTAATTCTTCAGGAATTTCACATACAGGAATCGGTTGCATCTTATGTTGGTTAGATCTGTTCATGGTATTATAAATTTTTAAAACGTCTTCTTCTCTGTCAGAAATTTCAGAGTTTCCTCCTTTAAAATTCATTGCCCATTCCAATTCGTTGTAGCTGGCACCAATTTGATCTTCATCTGTTCTGCTGTCACCAAACAAACCATCTGTAGGCTTTGCGTTTTGTATATCGTCTATTATATCAAGGTCTCTTGCAAGCTCGAAGACCTCACTTTTCATCAAATCGGCAATAGGGCTAAGGTCTACACCTCCATCTCCATATTTAGTATAAAATCCAACTCCAAAATCCTCAACTTTGTTTCCAGTACCAGCAACCAAATAACCGTGAATACCAGCAAAATAATAAAGGCTTGTCATTCTTAATCTAGCCCTTGAGTTGGCTAGTGAAAAGTCCCTTAGATCTTTATCTTCGATCTCTGGTAAACTATTTTTGAAGGTTTCGAAGGTGTTGGAAAGATCAATTTTTACCGAGCTTACATTTTCAAATCGTCCTTCCAAATGATCGATATGTTTTCTAGCCCTCGACACCTGGTCTTCGTGTTGGTGTATAGGTAATTCTAGACATAAGGTGGGTTTGCCAGTTAGTGCACAAAGTGCAGAGGTTACTGCAGAATCTATTCCTCCAGAAACGCCTATTAAAAAGCCATTTTGCCCACTGTTTTCAAGATATTCCGTCATCCAATTTGCTATATAATCGATCGTTTTTTGAGACTTCATAAGCTATGATTTACCTTTTAAATACTACATTTGTATCAAATATAAGTATTCTATTCCAGTACAAAACCAAATGTCTTTAAATATGAGATTTCGTTTAATTTTGTTGAGTCTTTGCTGTTTCATGGCGAGTTGTGATCAAAACTCTAAAATGAATCCAGAGGCTGAAAATCTTACTATTAACTTAGAAGTGGTTAGGTTTGATCAAGAGTTTGCTCAAGCTTCGGCAATGGACTTGCCAAGGCTAAAAAATAACTTCCCAACTTTATTTCCAGGGCAAGTGCCAGATAGTTTATGGATTTCAAAAATGCAAAGTGACTTGCAAAAGGAAATTCATGCTGAGGTTAATCAAGCTTTTCCGAATTTTGATAAAGAAAAAGAAGATTTAGAGCATTTTTTTAAATACACTAAATATTATTTTCCGTCTTATAAACTCCCAAAAGTTTATACGTTGGCCGAAGAGGTGAATTATAGAAATAAATTGGTGTTAACGGAAGATTTACTTCTCATCTCCTTAGATAATTATCTAGGAAAAGACCATATGTTTTATGGAGGTTTGGCTGACTATATCGCCTTTCAGCAAGATAAAAAATTCCTGCTTTCCGATGTGGCAGAGGCCTTTGCTAGGCAGCATATCGATGAAAAGAGGTCTAGGAAATTCATGTCAGAGATGATTTATTACGGTAAGATCCTTTATTTAAAAGACCTTCTTATTCCTTTTGAATCTGATGCTGCAAAACTTTATTATTCTGAAGATCAGTTTAAGTGGGCCAAAGAGAATGAAACTGAAATCTGGTCTTTTTTTGTGGAGCGAAACTTGATTTACTCCACAGACACTACTTTGGAAGATCGCTTTATCAACCTAGCCCCTTATTCTAAATTTTATTTGGAATTGGACGCTGAGTCTTCCCCTAGAATAGGACAGTATATAGGTTGGCAAATAGTAAAAGCCTTTATGAATAAAAACCCTAATACTAGTATAAAAGACCTTCTAAATATGGAGTCTGATGCTATTTTTAAAAAATCAAATTATAAACCTTAAGCAATGATTGAAAAAAAATCTGAAATTAAAATTAACGTAGAAACCGACGAAAATAGAATTCCAGAAAAACTCACTTGGTCTGCTCAAGATGGAGGGATCGATAATGAAGAAACCAAAGCAGCTTTTTTGAGTATTTGGGATCATAAAACGCAAGAGACATTACGCATAGATTTATGGACCAAGGAAATGCCGGTTGATGAAATGAAAAAGTTCTTTCATCAAATTTTAGTGGGTATGAGCGATACATTTTACAGAGCTACAGACGACAAGGAAATGACAGAAACTATGAAAGATTTTTGTTCTTATTTTGCAGAAAAGATGGATATTGAAGATGCTAAATCCAATGATGACAAAAAGTAATAAAGCCGTAATTTTTGTTTATAATGCCAATTCCGGAACAACAAACGGCATATTGGATAGTGCTCATAAACTTTTTAGCCCTAAAACTTACAACTGTAATCTTTGCGATTTAACTTTTGGGTTGCTTTCAGAAAATAAGAAATGGAAGGCTTTTAGAAAGGAAACTGATATGGAGTTTGTCTTTTTACATAAGGATGACTATCAGAAGAATTTTAAATCAAAATTTGAAAGCCTCTACGACCTCCCTGTGATTCTATTTCAGGATAACTATGAGTTAAGCCTTTTAATGTCGAATAAAGAACTTAATGAGATTGAAGAGGTGGAGGTGTTGATAGAAAAGGTGAAATCTAGAATTTGATCTATTATACTAGGCTTTGATTGATGTCCTGGATATAATTCAGGATATCATCTCTTCCAATTTTATGGGCAGAAGAGGTCGTAAAAGAAGGAGGGAGCTCCTCCCAAGTTTCCATTAATTTGGATTTGTAATCGGCAATATTACTTTCTAAAACTTTAGGCTTTAATTTATCTGTTTTTGTAAATACAATTGATAAAGGAATGGCGTTCTTTCCTAGCCATTCTAAAAACTCAAGGTCTAAAGGTTGTGGAGCATGTCTGGAATCTATAAGGACAAAGGTATTGACCAATTGCTGTCTCTTTACGAAGTAAGCGGTGATGTATTTTTGGAATGTCTTTTTCTCTTGTCTACTCACTTTAGCGTAGCCATAGCCGGGTAAATCGACAAGATGCCAAGACTCATTAATCAAAAAATGATTAATGAGTCTTGTTTTTCCTGGTTTACCAGAAACTTTTGCTAGGCTATTGCGTTCTGTGAGCATATTAATTAATGAAGATTTACCCACATTACTTCTGCCAATAAAAGCGTATTCTGGTAATTGGGAATTGGGACATTTAGTCACATCCGAATTACTCATTACAAATTCTGAAGTCTTAATTTTCATAATAGACTATAAGTTTCTTTTTTGAAGCCAAGCGTATAAAATGGTATTGAACTCATCTGGATGTTCCATCATAGCTGCATGGCCGCATTTGTCTATCCAAAACAACTCAGAGTCTGGTAAAAGCTTGTTAAAATCTTCACCGACTTCTGGAGGAGTGACTTCATCTTGTTTTCCCCAAATGATACAGGTTGGCGTATGCATGTCTGGCAAATCCTTGGACATGTTGTGGCGTATAGCACTCTTCGCTATAGAAAGGGTTCTTATCAATTTATTTCTATCATTCACTACACTGTATACATCATCGATGATCTCTGGTGTTGCGATTTCAGGATCATAAAAAACATCTTGAACTTTCTTTTTCATGTATTCATAATCACCTCGCTTTGGATAACTTTCACCCATCGCGCTTTCATAAAGACCAGAACTTCCAGTGATCACAAGAGCCTTGACACTCTCTGGATAGTATTTGGTGGTTAATAAACCAACATGTCCACCTAGAGAATTCCCAACTAGTACGACCTTTCCATAATTCTTAAAGTCTATAAATTCTTTAATGTAATTGGCAAGGTTTTTAGTATTGGTTTTTAATAAAGGCATATCATAAAGTGGAAGTTCAGGAACTACTACTTTATACCCTTTTGTAGGGAAATAATTCATAACTCCGTCGAAGTTACTTAACCCTCCCATTAGTCCATGTAAAACCACTATTGGAGTCCCTTCACCCTTTTCAAAGTATTTAAATTTCCCTTCCTGCTTTATATGTTCTTCCATAAGGTTTTTAAAATTTCAAAATTCAAATATAAAGATATTTGAATAAGAAAGGTGCACTGATTTTAGGACTTGTACTAGTTTAATCTAATTCAATGAAAATAAGCTCTTTAAAGACGTTTTATCGATGTTAAATAAGCAGACTTAAGCCGAAATCAACCCAGTCGGTCGAATTATTCACTTTATCCACAGCAATTTAGCTAAATCATGAATGCCTGAAACCACTAGTAAATAGGTGTATCAACAACTCTTAAAGCCTTCTTTAGGAAAAAGTTATCCACAATGTGGTGAAAAGTGGTAAAATGTGGTAAAAATTTCAATATATTTGGAATTGAAACAGAATCTATCATGAACAACCTCATAGGGACATACGAATGCAAAGTTGACACAAAAGGTCGACTAATGCTACCGTCTTCGCTGAAAAAGCAGATGCTCCCTACTCTCGAAGAGGGCTTTGTTCTGAAACGTTCTGTGTTCCAGCCTTGTCTGGAGTTGTATCCGATGAGTCAATGGAATTTGCTCATGGATAAAATGAACGGATTAAATAGATTCAGCAAAAAAAACAATGATTTTATAAGAAAATTTTCAGCTGGTGTGAGGGTAATAGACGTGGATACCAATGGAAGATTGTTGATTCCAAAAGACCTGATTGGCTTTGCTGGGATTGAGAAAGAGATCGTCGTTTCTTCTGCGATCAATATTGTAGAAATTTGGAATAAGGATAAATATGAATCTGTCATTAGCGATTCTGAAGGATTTGCAGAATTAGCTGAAGATGTAATGGGAAATGATAATGACTAGTAAAGCCTACCACTTACCAGTTTTGCTAAAAGAAAGCGTTGATGGCATGTCTATACAGCCAGATGGGACTTATGTAGATGTGACCTTTGGAGGTGGTGGTCATTCAGCTGAGATTTTATCTCGACTTGGAGAAAAAGGGCGACTTTTTGCTTTTGATCAAGACCAAGATGCTCAAGAAAATAGTATAGACGATCCGAGGTTTACCTTAATTCCTGCCAATTTCAGATTTATAAAGCGCTTTTTAAGGCTAGAAGGGGTGAAAGAAGTTGACGGAATTCTAGGCGATTTTGGAGTCTCCTCTCATCAATTTGATAAAGGTGAACGTGGATTTTCCATTCGGTTTGATGCTGAATTAGATATGAGAATGGATCAAAACACGGGCTTGGGCGCTTCAGAATTGGTGAACACTTATTCCCAAGAGCAATTAGCTCAATTGATCTGGCAGTATGGTGAAATCAAAATGTCACGGAAACTGGCTAAAGCCATCGTAGAACATAGAATTAATGAGCCTATTAAATCTACAAAGGATTTAAATGATTTATTAACCCCTTTTTTTCCACCGACTAAGGTAAATAAATTTTTAGCACAGGTTTACCAAGCTATCCGTATTGAAGTGAATCAGGAAATGGAGGCTTTAAAAGAGTTTTTGCTTCAAACTTCAGAATTGTTGACTAAAGGCGGGAGGCTAAGTCTGATTTCGTATCACTCCTTAGAAGACCGTTTGGTAAAACGATTTATAAGAGATGGGAAATTTTCTGGTGCTCCCGAAAAAGACTTTTATGGGAATATGCTGGTGCCTTTTAAAAAAACGGGGAAAATGATAACACCAGGCGCCGCAGAATTACAGAAAAACAAAAGGTCTAGAAGTGCAAAATTAAGAATAGGAGAAAAATTATAAAGATGAAAACGGGTTTAGCAGATATTCTAAAAGGGAAGTTCTTGGTTAGTGATGGTGCTTTTAACCATTGGGTTTTCATTGTTTTTTTTGCTTTGCTGGCTATCATTATGATTGCGAGCTCTCATAGTGCAGAACGAAAAGTGTATCAAGTTGCAGAACTCAGCCAGCAACTTAAAGAGTTAAGAAGCGGATTTGTAGACACCCGTAAAACGGTGATGCAAAAGAAAATGGAATCCAACGTAGCTAAAAAAATGGAGAAGCGTTCCATAGGATTGTCCGATAAGCGTCCTTACAAAATAACCATAAAATCTCAATGAAATGACAACAGATAAAAGCATTTTAAGGCGGTTTTATATCATTGCAGCTTTACTTGTACTCGTGTTTATGGGGATGGGGTACAAATTATTTGATATTCAAATCGTTCAAGGGCAAAAGTATAAGGATATCGCTCAGCAAACAGTGTTTAGAAATTTCAATATTGAACCCAACCGAGGGAATCTCTATGATACCAATATGAACTTGCTGGCTACATCGGTTCCCAAATACGATATTAGATTTGACGCTGTTACTGTTTCTGAAGCCAATTTTCAAAAGTATGTATCAGCTTTAGCTACAGATTTATCGAAAATGCTAGGAGGTTCTAAAGACGATTATCTTCGAAAACTTAAAAGAGCGCGTGTCATTAAAAATAGATATGTCTTAATTACCAAGCAACTCGATTATTCAGATTATATCAAGATAAGAGAATTTCCTTTATTTAATCTAGGCCCCTACAAGGGGGGATTTATCGCTGAGCAATCTACAGTTCGTGAAAATCCGTTAGGCAAAATTGGTGAACGAACCGTAGGTTTTGGAAACGTTGGTCTTGAAGGTGCTTTTGATGAATACTTAAAGGGGAAACAAGGTCAACGCTTAAAACAGAAAATCGCTAAAGGACAATGGAAGCCTATAAGTGATGTCAACGAGGTTGAGCCTGAAGACGGATACGATGTTATTTCTACTATAGATGTAAATATCCAGGATGTTGCGCATCATGCTTTACTGGAACAGTTAGAAAAGTTTGAAGCCGATCATGGAAGTGTAGTGGTTATGGAGACCAAAACAGGAGAGATTAAGGCCATTTCAAATTTAGGTCGAATCAAAAATTCAACAAAGTATTACGAGAAACTCAATTATGCTGTTTACGAGCCTCATGAGCCAGGTTCTACTTTTAAGTTGATGAGTATGGCAGCAGCGCTAGAGGATAGAGTGATCGACACCAGCACTGTTTTTGATACTGAAGGAGGGATGGTTCAGTTTTTTGATCGAAAAGTTTACGATTCAAAACGCGGTGGTTATGGAAAGATCTCAGCTGCAAAAGCTTTTGAGGTTTCTTCCAATACGGCTTTTGCTAAAATGATTTACAATAATTATAAAGATAATCCCGAGCAATTTGTAAATCGCCTCTACAATATGGGCCTTAATGAAAAGATAGGTTTAAAAATTAAAGGAGAAGGTGAGCCCAAAATTCCAGATCCTGAAGATTCTAATTGGTATGGAACCACCTTGTCTTGGATGTCTTTTGGTTATGGGGTTTCTTTAACGTCTTTGCAAATCCTCACGTTTTACAACGCCATCGCCAATGATGGTGTAAAGATAAAACCGAAATTTATAAAAGAAGTCAGAGATAAAAATACCTTAATTGAATCTTATGTAGAGCCTATTTTAGAAGAAAGCATTTGTTCTGAGGACACAGCAAAAAAACTTCAAGCCATGATGAAAAAAGTTGTGGAAGAGGGAACAGGTAGCACTATTTACAACCCCAACTTTTCTATGGCGGGCAAAACAGGAACCTGTCAAACAGAATATTGGATTGAGTCTGGGCGTTATGTGTCATCCTTTGTAGGTTACTTTCCTGCGGAAGCTCCTAAATATTCTTGCATAGTGGTTATTCATAAACCAAATCCTAAAATTGGCTATTATGGGAGTACAGTAGCAGCACCTGTTTTTGAAAAGATTGCTCAAAAGATTTTTATCGATACCCCTCTTAAAGATGAGATGCTTATGGAAGCTATCCCTTCCAATTATGCATCTTCTACTTATGAAAATTACTATGAAACCTCTCGAAAATATAAAACTATAATGCCAGATTTAACCGGTTACCCAGCTATGGATGCGGTTTCTATTTTGGAGAATTTAGGGTTGCAAGTCAATTTAATAGGACAAGGAAAAGTCATAAAGCAATCGATAAAAAAAGGAAGTAAAATTTCAAATAACCAACGTATAAATCTGATTTCAAGTTGAGAGTTTTAAAAGACATATTATATAAAGTGGCGATAGAATCTGTAAAGGGTTCTACGGCGGTAGACATCAAAAAAATTCATTTTGATAGCCGATTAATTTCAGCTCAGGATGTATTTGTGGCTATAAAAGGTGAAACTGCAGATGGCCATGAATTTATAGAAACGGCTGTCGCAAAAGGTGCTAATGTAATTGTTTGTGAAGAATTTCCTACTGAGCTTATTCCTGAAGTGTCTTATATACGAGTAAAAGATTGCCGAGAGGCATTAGCCGTAATGGCTTCCAATTATTACGATAATCCTTCTGCTAATTTGAAGCTTATTGGGGTGACTGGAACAAACGGTAAAACGACAGTAACTTCTTTATTATATCAGATGTTTAAGGCTTTAGGCTATAAAGTAGGATTAATTTCAACTGTAGTTATCAAAGTAGATGACAAAGATTACCCAACAAAGCTTACAACTCCAGACTCCTTAACTATCAATTCTTATTTAAAAAAAATGAATGAAGTTGGGGTAGAATTTTGCTTTATGGAAGTGAGTTCTCACGGGATTGCTCAACACAGAACTTTAGGACTCAATTTTCAAGGAGGGGTTTTTACCAACTTATCTCAAGATCACTTAGATTATCACAAGACGTTTGCAGACTATAGAGATGTTAAGAAAAGGTTTTTTGATCAGTTGTCCAAAAAAGGATTTGCCTTAACCAATGTGGATGATAAAAACGGGAATTACATGCTCCAAAATACAAAAGCAAAAACCTTTGGTTATGGAGTTAAAAACCTAACAGATTACAAAGTAAAGATTTTAGAAAAAAGCTTTTCTGGGTTAAAACTCAATATCAACGGTACAGAAGTTTGGTCAAGGTTTATTGGAGATTTTAATGCTTATAATTTGCTGGCCGTTTATGCAGTGGCAGACTTACTTGAGGTTGAAGATATCGAGAATCTTCAGTACTTGAGTCAGTTGAAACCTGTGGATGGGAGATACCAACATCATGTGTCTTCAACGGGTATACATGTGATTGTGGATTACGCTCACACGCCCGATGCTTTAAAAAATGTACTTCAGACTACCAATGCTATACGATCAAGAAGTGAAGAGCTTATTACTGTAATGGGTTGTGGTGGAGATCGCGATACTACTAAGCGACCCCTTATGGGTAAAATTGCTGGAAATTTGAGTACAAAAGTGATTTTCACTAGCGACAATCCACGTACAGAAGATCCAGACTCTATCTTAAAAGATATTGAGAAAGGGGTAGAGCCTCAAGATGTCTCCAAGACGTTGAGTATAACCTCTAGACTACAGGCCATAAAGACAGCTTGTATCCTGGCACAACAGAGGGATATTATATTAATCGCAGGAAAAGGTCACGAAACCTATCAAGAAATTAATGGGGTGCGATCAGATTTTGATGATTTAAAAATTGTAAAAGAGCTATTAGACCAACTTAACAAATAAGATATGCTTTATTATTTATTTGAATTCTTAGAAAACAATTACGATTTGCCTGGCGCTCGCTTGTTTCAATATATCTCCTTTAGAGCTGCATTTGCGATCATTTTGTCACTTTTAATTTCTACGATTTTCGGTAAGCGTATTATCCTTTTTCTCCAGAGAAAGCAAATAGGAGAGAGCGTTAGAGAGCTAGGCCTGGAGGGTCAAAAGGAAAAAGCTGGTACACCTACAATGGGTGGACTTATCATAATTATGTCTACCCTTATTCCTGTATTATTATTGGCTCAGTTGAATAATATTTATGTCATCCTCCTTATTGTGACCACCATCTGGATGGGAGCTATTGGATTTTTAGATGATTATATTAAAATCACCAAAAAAAATAAGGAAGGTCTAAAGGGAAAATTTAAAATCGTTGGGCAGGTTGGTTTGGGAATATTTGTTGGAGCAGTGATGTATTTTCATCCTGATGTTACAGTTCGATCGGATAATAAAGTAACGACGACAAATAATGTTCAAATGATTTCTGAGACTTCGCCAGAAGAGAAATCTACAACAACGACTATTCCTTTTTTCAAGAATAACGAATTGGATTATACCAAAGCAATCTCTTGGATAAGTGAAGGCGCCAAAAGCTATGCATGGCTCATTTTTATTCCTATTGTCATTTTTATTGTGACTGCTGTTTCCAATGGTGCTAATTTGACCGATGGAATTGATGGACTTGCAGCAGGGAGCTCTGCGATTATAGTCCTTACCCTAGGTATTTTTGCTTGGGTATCTGGAAATGTTATTTTCTCTGATTATTTAAATGTCATGAACATTCCTAGGTCTGGAGAAATGACTGTTTTTATTACCGCTTTTGCAGGAGCTTTAGTAGGATTTCTATGGTACAATACCTATCCCGCTCAAGTATTTATGGGAGACACAGGGAGTCTAACCATTGGAGGGATTATAGCTGTAATAGCTATTGCAACCCGTAAAGAATTACTCATTCCTATTCTGTGTGGAATTTTCTTTATTGAAAATTTATCTGTTATTCTTCAAGTAGGCTGGTTCAAATACACCAAGAAAAGAACTGGACAAGGCCGACGCATATTTTTAATGTCACCTTTACACCATCACTACCAAAAGCTAGGATTCCACGAGTCAAAAATTGCTGTTAGATTTTGGATTATTGGGATTTTACTTGCTGTAATCACTATTGTAACCCTAAAAATCCGATAAATGGAAAAACTGATCGTTTTAGGAGGAGGTGAAAGTGGAGTAGGCGCCGCCATTCTGGGAAAAGTAAAATCCTTTGATGTGTTTTTGTCTGATTTTTCAAAGCTAAAGCCAAAATATAGAGCCAAACTCAAAAAAGAGGACATCGACTTTGAAGAAGGGGGACATACTGTTTCTAGATTACAGGAGGCAGATCTTATTGTAAAAAGCCCCGGTATTTCAGATGATCTTGAGGTGATCAAAAATCTTCGAGAACGCGGTATAAAGATCATTTCAGAAATTGAATTTGCATCCTGGTTTACAGATGCTAATATTATTGGGATCACAGGCTCCAACGGGAAAACTACAGTCACCAATATGGTGTATCATATTTTGAGGAATGCAGGTTTATCTGTTTCCATGGCTGGGAATGTAGGGTTTAGTTTTGCTGAACAGGTCGCTAGACAAAGTTTTCATAATTATGTTTTGGAGCTGAGTAGTTTTCAGTTGGACGGTGTAGAAGATTTTAGACCTCACATTGCTATTTTAACCAGTATTACACCAGATCACTTAGATCGCTATCATAATAATTTCCAAGAATATATTCAGGCAAAATTCAAAATCACAAAAAATCAAACTAAAGATGATTTCCTTATTTACAATAAAGATGATGAGGTGATTGTGAATTGGCTAGCAAAAAATACGGTGAAAGCGCAGTTAATCCCTTTTACCAAGACTACAATAATGGCTGACCTTTCGGCTTTTATAGAGGATAATAAAATAAACATAAAATTAAACCATAACTTATTTACTATGTCTGTTAACGATTTAGCCGTAAAAGGCGACCACAATACAAGAAATGCAATGGCGGCATCAACAGCAGCCCGATTATTAAAAATAAGAAAGCAGACTATCCGAGAAAGTATGGAAAGCTTTCAGGGTGTCGAACACAGGCTAGAGCAATTGGGAAAAATAAATAAGGTAGCCTTTATTAATGATTCTAAAGCGACCAACGTGAATGCTACCTTTTATGCTTTGGATAGTATGACAGCGCCAACAGTTTGGATTGTTGGAGGTGTAGATAAGGGCAATGTCTATGAAGACTTACTACCTCTAGTCAATGAAAAAGTAAAAGCTATTGTATGCTTAGGAATAGACAATCAGAAAATATACAATGCCTTTAGCAATTGTGTAGATACAATCATTGAATCTTCAAACATGCCAGATGCTGTTGCTAAAGCTTATGGATTGACAGAGGATAATGATGCAGTGCTTTTATCTCCAGCCTGTGCTAGTTTTGATCTATTTGAAAATTACGAAGACAGAGGAAGACAATTTAAAGATGCAGTTCACTACCTAAAAAAATAAACAAAATGTCAACAAGCACAGGACTGACAGATTTTTTGAGAAGTATTAAGGGCGATAGGATGTTATGGTCTGTGGCTGCGCTTTTAGCTATTTTCTCCTTCATTCCTGTGTATAGTGCCTCTAGTAACTTAGCCTATCTCAATGGAGCGAGTGGAAGTACTTTTGCTTATTTGGTCAAACATTTTATCCATTTGGTATTAGGATTTTTAATCCTGTATGCCACTCATAGAATACCTTATCGCTATTTCAGAGGCTTGTCTATAATTTTATTACCTATTGTTATTGTGTTATTAATTGTGACCCTTCTACAAGGAACAACAATGCAGGGATCTAATGCAAGTCGTTGGATACAAGTCCCTCTTGTTAACTTTTCCTTCCAGACTTCAACTTTAGCTTCAGTGGTGTTACTGATTTATGTCGCGAGGTATTTGTCGAAAATCAAAGATACCGAATACACCTTTAAAGAAACGATCCTCCCGCTGTGGGTTCCCGTATTTCTAGTGGTAGGACTTATTTTACCTGCAAATTTTTCAACAGCCGCTATTATCTTCTTTATAGTTCTAATCCTCACTTTTGTGGGGGGTTATACCATGAAATATACAGGAGCTATTGTTGGTATTGGGATGTTAAGTCTGGTTTTATTTGGACTTACCGCTAAAGCTTTTCCAGATTTATTTCCAAATAGAGTAGATACATGGATAAGTCGAATTGAAACATTCACCCAAGATGAACAAAGCAAAGAACAATATCAAGTTGAGAAGGCCAAAATAGCCATTGCAACCGGGGGGATTACTGGAAATGGTATTGGTAAAAGTGTGCAGCGTAATTTTTTACCACAATCCTCTTCAGATTTTATCTATGCCATTATCGTAGAAGAAATGGGAATGGTAGGTGGATTGGGGGTGATCTTGGCTTACTTATTTATGTTGTATAGAATGGCCATTATCGTTACAAAATCCGAAACAGCCTACGGCAGGTTATTGGTGATTGCTGCGGGTATTCCTATTATTTTTCAGGCTTTTGTGAATATAGCAGTAGCGGTTGAGTTTTTACCAGTGACAGGTCAAACCTTACCACTGGTAGGAAGTGGAGGAACATCCATTTGGATGACGTGCTTATCCCTAGGTATTGTTATTAGCGTAAGTGCAAATAACGAAGTCAGATCAATAGCTGAAGCCAAAGAGAAGGAGAGAGAAGACAATCTAGCGATAGAAAACCCATTAGAAGTCTTAAGCGAAACGATATGAGTACGAAGCGATACATGATTTCAGGAGGAGGAACTGGTGGACATATCTACCCGGCTATCGCTATTGCAGAAGAATTGAAATTTAGATTTCCAGATGCCGAGTTTTTATTTGTTGGAGCTAAAGGAAAAATGGAAATGACTAAAGTTCCTGAAGCAGGTTTCAAAATTGAAGGACTATGGATATCGGGGATTCAGCGGAAACTAACTCTTGGCAACCTTTTGTTTCCTCTAAAGCTGATCAATTCCATGTTGAAATCTAGAGCGTTAATCAAAGTATTTAAGCCTAATGTCGTGATAGGAACAGGGGGATTTGCTAGTGGGCCACTACTGAAAATGGCTTCGCTATTAAAAATTCCAAGCCTTATCCAAGAGCAAAATGCTTATGCTGGAGTGACCAATAAATGGTTAGCTGGCAAAGCCGATTCTATTTGTGTAGCTTACGAGGGAATGGAGCGTTTTTTCCCTAAGCAAAAACTTATTTTGTCAGGGAATCCAGTTAGAAAGGATTTGTTGGATATATCTGATAAAAGAGACTTGGGTATAAAGCACTTTCAACTTGATCCCTCAAAAAGAACACTTCTAGTGATTGGAGGGAGTTTAGGTTCACAGAGAATCAATGAGTTGATTGCAAGTCAATTGGATTTATTCAAAGCGGAAGATCTTCAAGTGATCTGGCAATGTGGTGAGTTCTACTTCGATCGCTACACCTCCCTAACATCGGACACTGTAAAAGTTGAAAAATTTATTTCTCAAATGAACTTGGCCTATGCGTCTGCGGATGTCATCATATCTAGGGCTGGTGCAGGTGCAGTGAGTGAATTGAGTTTAGTAGGAAAGCCAGTGATCTTTATTCCTTCGCCGAATGTAGCTGAAGACCATCAAACTAAAAATGCGAAATCCATAGAAGATAAAGAGGCAGCGATAATGCTAAAAGAAAGTGATTTGGAAAAGCATTTTGAATCTGTATTCAAAGACTTAATCTCTAGTGAACACCTTCAAGAAAAGTTGTCTCAGAATATTTTGAAATTAGCAAAACCAAACGCGACAAAGACTATTGTAGACCAAATTGAACGAATAGAAAACAAAAGTAAATGAAGCCAATACAACAGTATACACACATTTTTTTTATCGGTATTGGAGGTATCGGGATGAGTGCATTGGCTAGATACTTCAACCAAAAGGAATTGAAGGTGTTGGGTTACGATAAGACCAAAACCGAACTCACTCAAACTCTTACAGAAGAAGGTGTTGAGGTATATTATCAGCAAGAAATCAAAGAGAACGTATTGAAAACACTTCCTCAGGAGTCTACTTTAGTGGTGTTTACCCCTGCCATTTCTTCAAATTCCACTCTGGTTAATTTTTTCAAAGCCAATGGTTTTGATATGTATAAACGGGCTTTAATTCTTGGTGAAATCACTAAAAATTTACCAACTCTTGCCGTAGCAGGAACTCACGGTAAAACGACAACTTCAGCGATATTAACTCATATTTTAAAAGCAAACCAGATCAAGTTAACTGCCTTTTGTGGGGGTATTCTCAAAAATTATAAGACCAATTATATCGGAGATGGAGATGACGTCGTCGTTATAGAAGCAGATGAATTTGATAGATCCTTCCTTCAATTACATCCTTCTGCTGCAGTGATCACTTCTATGGATGCAGATCATTTAGATATTTATGGAACAAGTGAAAGTCTGACTTTAGCATTTCAAAAGTTTTCGAATTTGGTCCCTAAAGGTCATCTCTACGCAAACTCGACTCTAGATATTAAGGCTCAATCTATAGCTGTAAATCATTCTGCCGACTATAGCATCCAACATATCAACATTGAAAACGGTAGTTATAGGTTTGATTTTAAGTCTGAGAATTTCAATCTAAAGGACATTCAGTTTTCACTTCCTGGTCAACATAACCTATTCAATGCAGCAGCAGCTTTGTGTCTAGCTATCGATTTTAAACCTAGCTATGCAGATCGCTTCGCCAAAGCCTTGGCTAGTTTTGAAGGCGTGCAAAGGCGTTTCAATTATGTATACAAATCGGATCTTTTGATAGTGATCGATGATTATGCTCATCATCCTAAAGAAATTGATGCTGTGCATCATGCTATTTCAGAAATGCATCCCGAAAAGAAATCTGTGGTCATCTTTCAGCCTCATCTTTTTTCCAGAACAAAAGATTTTGCAGATGAGTTTGCGAAAAGCTTAGCTCAATTTGATGAGGTAAATCTTTTAGATATTTATCCAGCAAGAGAAGAACCTATTGAAGGTATTACCTCTAAGTTTTTGTTGGAGTTGATCGATCACCCTAAAAAGCAACTTATTTTAAAAAATGATATAGAGAATAGAATTAAAAATGCTAGCGAAGAAGTTATAGTTCTACTAGGAGCAGGAGACATAGGCGTAGAAGCATCAAAAATTTCAAAATTATTAAAATGAAAATAGTCAACTTACACAGTATGAGATTGATTTTGATAGTAGGAGTCCTCTTCTTTTTGGTTGGTTTTGCCAATCATCGTCAAAAATCAAAACCAGTAAAATTACTTCATGTAGAATTTATGGATGCTTCCAAACTGTTTATTACTGAAGTAGAAATAGAGCAGATTTTAAAGGATATGATGGTTGCCAATGGAGATTCGCTGATGGATGAAAAAAGGCTTGCGATTGTTGAAAACACCTTGGATGCTAATGAAATGATTAAATCATCTGAAGTTTACTACAGTTTGGACGGAAAACTTTCTGCGAAGATCATTCAAAGAGAGCCTATTGCAAGGATTAAAGATAAAGATTTTTATTATTTGGACTCAGAAGGATTTCCTATGCCTTTGTCTAAAAACTATTCCTCTAGAGTCCCTATGGTCTATGGTGTTCGGCCAAAAGATTTAAAAGAAGTTTATCCACTTTTAATGAAAATTCAGGGCGATGATTTTTTTAAAAAACATATTATTGCAATCCGAAAAGAATCTAAAAATCACTACGTATTAAGCGTTAGAGATAGAGAATTTCTTGTCAATTTTGGTCAAATTTCTTATCTTGATAAAAAGTTGACAAACTATAAAGTTTTTTATTTAAAAGCTTTGGAGTACAATAAATTAGATGACTATAAACGCATAGATTTGCAATTTGGTAACCAAGTGGTATGCACAATAAAGTAATAATCTACACAGATGGAAGAAGATAACATTGCAGTAGGCTTAGACATTGGAACTACAAAGATTGTAGCAATGATTGGTCGCAAAAACGAATATGGTAAAGTAGAGATTCTAGGCATTGGGAGAACCAAAAGTTTGGGGGTGCATCGCGGAGTTGTCAATAATATTACTCAAACTATACAGTCCATCCAGCAGGCGGTTCAACAAGCTGAAGCCAATTCTGGAATTGAAGTTCAAGGAGTCACTGTGGGTATTGCCGGGCAGCATATTAGGAGTTTACAGCATAGCGATTACATCACTAGAAATGATGTAGAAGAAGTGATAGAAGATGAAGATATCGACAATTTGTGCAATCAAGTTCACAAACTTGTGATGCTTCCTGGAGAAGAGATTATTCATGTGTTACCCCAAGAATATAAAGTGGATGGGCAGTCTGAAATTATGGAGCCCCGCGGAATGTCTGGAGGCCGTCTAGAAGCGAACTTTCACGTGGTAGTTGGTCAAATTTCATCGATAAGGAATATTGGACGTTGTGTAAAAAACTCAGGTTTGGAGCTCAACGGTATGACTTTGGAGCCTTTGGCATCTGCCAATTCAGTCCTAAGTCAAGAAGAAAAAGAAGCTGGAGTAGCTCTAATAGATATAGGTGGTGGAACAACAGATCTGGCCATTTTTAAAGATGGAATTATAAGACATACAGCAGTTATTCCTCTTGGAGGTAACGCGATTACAGAAGATATCAAAGAAGGCTGTTCTATTATTGAAAAACAAGCTGAACTGCTAAAAGTGAAATTTGGATCTGCCTGGCCTGGAGAAAATAAAGAAAATGAAATTGTTTCGATTCCTGGATTGAGAGGAAGAGATCCTAAAGAAATTTCGTTGAAGAATTTGTCTAAAGTAATTCACTACAGAGCTGTAGAAATTATCGACCAAGTTTATCTTGAAATAAAAAATTACGGTCACGAGGAACAAAAGAAAAAGTTAATCGCAGGTATCGTAATCACAGGTGGTGGCGCTCAATTGAAACACCTTAAGCAGTTAGTAGAATATGTCACAGGTATGGATACCAGGGTAGGTTATCCTAACGAATACCTTGCTGGTGAAACGGATAAAGAAATTGCGAGTCCACTTTATGCTACAGCAGTAGGTCTAGTCATGGATGGACTAGAACGTAAGGTGTTTGAAAAAGAAGAGCGAGAACTAGCTGAAGAAGAACCCCTAGGTGTCAATGCAGAACAACCTGAAGAGACTGCCGCGGACCAAAATACAGAGGGTGAAGTTGATTCTGATGAAGAGCCGTCCATTCCAGAACAACCTAAACAACCAGCACGACCAAGTAGAAATGTGGTTGAGAAATGGTTTGATAAACTAAAAGAATTTTTAGACAACGCAGAATAGTATACCAACCAAAATAAATTAATTATGAGTAAACCAGAATTCGAAAATATTTCATTCGATCTCCCTAAGAATCAGTCCAATGTGATTAAAGTGATTGGAGTAGGTGGCGGTGGCTCAAATGCCATCAACCATATGTTTAGTCAAGGTATTAAAGGCGTCGATTTTGTCGTTTGTAATACAGACTCTCAGGCTTTAGAGAATAGCCCTGTTCCCACCAAAATACAGTTGGGCGTCAACTTAACCGAGGGACTTGGAGCAGGAGCCAACCCCGATATTGGTAAACAGGCTGCAGAAGAAAGCAGAGAAGATCTAAAAGGCTTATTGAGCACAAATACTAAAATGGTATTTATTACGGCAGGAATGGGTGGAGGTACAGGGACTGGTGCTGCTCCAGTTATTGCTAGACTTGCAAAAGAAATGGATATTCTTACGGTTGGTATCGTTACTATTCCTTTTCAGTTTGAAGGTCGCACCCGAAATGAGCAAGCTCAACTTGGCGTTGAAGAATTAAGGAACAATGTAGACTCTTTAATCGTTATTAATAATAATAAACTAAGAGAAGTCTACGGAAATTTAGGCTTTAAATCTGGGTTTTCTAAAGCTGATGAAGTTTTAGCCACAGCATCTCGAGGAATAGCAGAAGTTATTACACATCACTATACGCAGAATATTGACTTGCGTGATGCTAAAACAGTTCTTAGTAACAGCGGAACAGCCATTATGGGATCTGCTGAAGCTTCTGGAGCAAATAGATCACAAATTGCCATAGAGAAGGCACTAGACTCTCCTTTATTAAACGATAATAAAATCAAAGGAGCGAAGAATGTCCTATTGCTTATTGTTTCAGGAACAGATGAAATCACCTTGGATGAGATAGGAGAAATCAACGATCATATACAAGCGGAGGCTGGTAATAGTGCCAATATCATTATGGGAGTAGGTGACGATCCAAGTTTGGAAGATTCCATCTCAGTTACTGTTATTGCCACTGGGTTTGACACAGAGCAACAAGATGAAATTGTCAATACAGAAACCAAAAAAATCATTCATACGCTAGAAGACGATCAGCGAATAGAGCAAAATTTATCTACTGGAAGGTTTAAAAAGCAGCCAATAGACACCCCACAACCTAGACCAAAAGCAAATAGAATCGAATCGAGCATTGAAAAGTCTAAAGTAGTTCTCGAATTGAATTTTGACGATAATCAAAAGAAGGTCGATGACAACAAAAACAAAGTAGATGTGAACAATTTAGAGGTTGACTTTGAAATTGTTAATGCGAACGAAGAAGATTTCGAAATTTTGGAAGAGCCTAATTCTGAAGACGACAATGCTTCAGAAGGAATGCTAAGTTTTGATTTTTCTAATGACGAAGACAATGAAAGTCCTAAAGGCAGATTAGATAAATCATCACGGGATATTGAAGTGAACGAAGCTGAGGAAGTTAATTCTTATCATGAAAAAACAAATCGCGATATTAAGAAGTACGATCTTAGTGAATTCATGAAAGAGGAGGAGGATTATAAGCCGTCTCCAAAACCTCAGAAAAGGAATGACGTTAAAAATGCGAGCGAGTCCGATGAGATTAATTTTTCGAAGCGAACTGTAAAACCTTCAAGATCGTTTGAACCCGAGGGCGATAGCGATGAGGTGGATCCAATGAATACGCCTTTGTCTGAACTTGCTTCAAGAGCAGCAGAACGCAAAGCTAAAATGAAGCAGTTCAATTATAAATTTAGGAACACCAACAACATCGATGAGATAGAAAAGCAGCCAGCCTACAAACGTGCAGGCATCGAACTAGATCATAATCAATCTCAAGGGAAAGGCTTATCAAGAACAAGTGTTGAAGGTGATAAAGACAATTTGAATTTTAGATCCAACAACTCTTTTCTTCACGATAATGTTGACTAAAAGTAAAAATCTTACAATATTAAAAAGGCTAACATTTACGTTGGCTTTTTTTTTTGCTTAAAAATTAACGGATTTGTTTCTAATAATATAATGTTATTTACTAGTTTGCAAGTCTTAATTATTTAACAAAAAAACATGAAATCAAACTACTTCAAGCTTTTGATGTTTAGTCTTACCATTTCTATAAGCTTAACGTCTTTTTCACAAACGGAAGATCAGAAACAAAGAATTACTTCCAAATACAATACCTCTTTGCTCAATCAACTTTCAAGAGATTTTGGTGTGGTATTTACGTCACAAAAACAATCGGTTTTAAACCAAGCTAAACGTAGAAATTTAGAGACTTCGCTTACTCTAAAAGATGGGAGCTATGCAGAACTCCAAAGATTTGATGAAAAAGGAACTCCTATTTATTATCAGACTTATAATGTAGATGCTTCTCGTTCAACGAGAACAAATCATTTAAATATTAACGGCTCAACTGGATTTAACTTAGATGGGCAAGATATGACGGCTCATGTTTGGGATGGCGGTCATGCAAGAGTCACTCACCAAGAATACCAAACCTCAGGGAGCAGTAGAGTTACAATAATGGATGTAGCCTCGGAAGGTTTAGATTTAAATTTTCATGCGGCTCATGTCACTGGAACTATTATGGCTTCTGGCGTGGTTCCAAATGCAAAGGGAATGGCTCCAAAGGGCAATGTTGAAGGTTATAAATGGAATAATGACCTAGCTGAAGCAACAGCTGCAGCCGCTCAGGGTATGTTGGTTTCAAACCATTCCTACGGATTACGGGCAAATACATTACCAGACTATTATTTTGGAGCCTACATTGATCAATCCAGAAATTGGGATATAGTTCATTATAATGCACCTTATTATTTGATGATTGTTGCTGCGGGAAACGATGGTAATGCATCTTGGAATGGTTCTCCATTAGATCCCAGTAATCCTAGCTATGATAAATTAACGTGGCATTCTACAGCCAAAAATAATTTGGTTGTTGCAAGTGCAAGAGATGCTAATGTCACTGATGAAGGAGAATTAATTTCAGTATTAATAAGTTCTTTTAGTAGTCAAGGTCCTACAGATGACCTTAGAATAAAACCAGATATTACTGGTAATGGTGAAGGTGTTTTTTCGACTTATGAATCCGGAGATGCCGCTTATAACACTATTTCAGGAACGTCTATGGCTTCTCCAAATGTTACGGGGAGTGCATTATTGCTTCAACAACACGCAAATAATCTTTTCGGGAACTATATGAGATCAGCTACGCTTAAAGGACTTATACTTCACACAGCAGATGATGCTGGTTTGGAAGGCCCTGATGCAAGATTTGGCTGGGGGTTAATGAATTCTAAAAGAGCTGCTGAAACTTTGAGTCAAAAAGATAATGGTGCTGTTGTAAATGAATTGTCTCTGTTTCCTGGCCAAACGTATACCTTAGAAGTGCAAAGTAATGATGTTGATGCACTTTTAGCTTCCATATCGTGGACAGATCCTGCTGGTTTAGCAACTACTCAAGTCAATTCTGATGAAGCTCGATTGGTGAATGACCTTGACATATCCTTAGAACAAACAGGAACCGAGTATCTTCCTTGGAGATTAACCGGCGTTATTACCAATGAAAAGGGGAACAATTCCAGAGATCCATTTGAAAGAGTGGACATCGAAAATGCCTCAGGTACTTACACGATCTCAGTTACTCATAAGGGCAATCTGACCAATGCACAGCAGAATTTTACTTTAATTGTGACTGGTCTTAATGCAGAGCCGGTTGTTTGTGAAGCTGTTCCTCCATCTGGTATTACAGTTGGTGGAGTAGATTCTGAATCTGCCTCCTTATTCTGGGACAATGCTCCAGGCGGTGAGTTTGATTTCAGATATAGAGAAGAAGGAACCACTGATTGGATCGAAAGTAGTTTACAAACCAATACCATTAATCTAGAGGGTCTTACAGAATTAACTACCTACGAAGTTCAAATCCGAACTCAATGTTTAACTGAAAATACCATATCGGACTATTCCGAAATCATAACATTTACAACAGAAGAATTTGTTTTAGAGTATTGTAATTCTGCCGGAGAGAAAACGAGCGATGAGCACATCGCCAGAGTAAGATTACATACTTTAGATAACGAATCTGGAGCTGGACCAGGTTACTCAGATTTTACAAATCTTTCCACTGACCTTGTGGTAGGAGAATCGTATATAATTACAGTTAATCCCGATTGGTCAGGAACAGTTTTTCCAGAAGGAATTAATGTTTGGATAGATTTTAATCTAAACGGAGATTTTACAGATGATGGTGAGCTTATCTTATCTGCTTCACCATCTACAAGTGATGAAGTAAGTAGTTCTTTCACAGTTCCTGAAGGTTCTGTAGAAGGAGAAAGTTTAAGAATGCGAGTCTCTATGAAATGGAATGGTTTACCATCATCTTGCGAATCTTTCGAATGGGGAGAGGTTGAAGATTACTCAGTAGTTCTGTTACCTGCTGGAACGTGTAATGTACTTGCACCAGAGGGAGAAGCAGAGCAAGATTTCTGTTCAGTTCCGTCGTTAGACGAATTAGAAGTAGATGTAGTAACTGTAGTCTGGTATGCGCAGGAAAATGATGGAACTGCTCTAGCACCTGACTATACAATCTCTAACGGAGAAACACTTTATGCTGCTAGCTCAGTAGGTGAATGTGAAAGCCAAGACCGTCTTTCCGTGACTGTCACTTTTGGTGATGATGAAGCACCCGTGCCAACTCAAGCAGTTTTAGAAGATGTTGTCGCTCAATGTGAAGTATTGGAGCTTGTTGCGCCAACTTCAGAAGACAATTGCGATGCAGTTGAAATTGAGGGGACAACGACTGTAGAATTTCCTATTTTAGAAAGCACTACGGTGACATGGGAATTTCAAGACAGTTCTGGAAACATAAGTAATCAAACTCAAGACATTATTGTTGATGATAATAAAAATCCAGAAATACTCTTGAATGAAAATATTGTTTTAGAACTGGACGAGGATGGTAATGCAACACTTACCATAGAAGATGTAGATGGAGGTTCAATGGATAATTGTGGTATCGCAACTCAGGAGTTAAGTCAAGTTGATTTCAACTGTGATGATTATGATCCTGAAAATGAAATGGTAGAGGTCACATATATAGTGACTGATACTAGTGGTAACCAAACTCAGGAAACAGTAAGTATTACAGTGTTAGATCCTTCCTTAGCTTGTACATTAAGTTCAAATGCATTTGAGACTCTAGAAGTAGCACTATATCCAAATCCTGCTCAACAGACCTTATATCTGGAACTTGGGAGTACTCCATTAACCGTTGATAAAGTGATTGTTTTTGATATACAAGGAAAACAACTCATGTCTTTAACACCCAATGGATCGAATACGGCAATAGATGTATCCTCTTTATCTTCAGGAAATTATTTCTTGATGATGACATCGGGAAAAGACACGATGACCAAAAGATTTATTAAAGAATAAAACCATATGATCTAATTATTGAAAACCCCTGCATCTAACGATGTGGGGGTTTTGTTTTATATGAAATAAATCCAATTTTAATGGATTATACTTACTTAAACTTATAATACCGCAATAAATCGTTTTACCGAAACGAATCCATCACAGGCTTTCTTCGGTTTCTTTTAACAAAAATTATTACTGTAACGAAGGCTATGCCAATTATTTTAACTACAATCTATCAAAAAAAACCTGAGCTGAGCTGCGTTGTAGTATAATTCAGTTTTTTAAGACAAATTAAATTCAAATTGGGATATCAAACTAAGTTTGTAAAAAAACTACCTTAGTACCTTAATTAAAATCTATGACCATTCAAGAGCGAATTGAAAATTCAAAGACGACCATTTTTAAAGCCGTTTTTCCAAACACTACAAATCATTACGACACCCTATTTGGAGGAACTGCCATGCAATCCATGGACGAGACAGCTTTTATAACAGCAACTAGGTTTAGCAGACAACGTATGGTGACTGTAAGTAGTGATAAAATTGATTTTAAAAAGCCAATACCAGCAGGAACAATAATTGAACTAATAGGACTTGTAACCTATGTTGGCAATACAAGCCTAAAAGTGAGAGTAGATATTTTTGTAGAAGAGATGTATACAGAATTTAGAGAAAAAGCGGTGACTGGAGAATTTACCTTCGTAGCTATAGATGAAGATAAAAAGCCCATCAAAGTAGTTTAAAATGTTTTTTCTGATTTTATGTCCGTCAAAATTAATGCTTCACAATATTCAGCTTAGGCTTAATCTTAAAATTAATGTAAAATCCAGAGATTTAGAACAACTGAAGGGGATAAGTTAACTTACATTATTTACTTTTATAGTGTCGTTAGGAGTGCTGAAAGGCTGAGAGTATATCCTAGAACCTGAACTGAATAATATCAGCGTAGGAAAACGAAACAAAAATTGAGGAAAAAATCAATAAACCGTTTCGTGTATTCACATGAAGCGGTTTTTTTAATTGTATACAAAAATGAAATCATTACAAGGCATTTATGCCGTTACAGACGAAGTATTAACTCCAAAATCTACCATTGTAAAACAGGTAGAAGAAGCCTTGGAGGCAGGAGCCAAAGTCATACAGTTAAGAGATAAGTCTTCTACAGATGACGAACTAGAGCCTATTGCTAAATCTCTGCAAGCTTTGTGTGATCAAAAAAACGCCACTTTTTTTATAAATGACCGAGTGCAATTAGCCAAAAAAATAGGTGCTGATGGAGTTCATGTTGGTTTTACAGATCAAACTGTAAAAGAAACTCGAGAAGAAGTTGGAGAAAAAATGCTTATTGGAGTGTCCTGCTACGGAGATATAGAACGCGCAAAACAAGCTGTAAATGATGGAGCTGATTATGTGGCATTTGGTGCTTTTTATCCCTCCAAAACAAAGCCTAAGGCCGATGTGGTTAGCAAAGAAGTCATTTTCAAAGCTAAAGCAGAACTAGATGTCCCTGTCTTTGTCATAGGGGGAATCAATCGTAAAAACATCAATGAAATTGTCGATTTTCAACCAGACTTATATGCTTTGGTAAGTGATATTTTTGAATCTGAAAGTATAAAACAAACCGTTACAGAATTAAACGAACTCATCTCAAAATCAGAATAAAATGAAACTAGCTATCGAATGGTTTTTAAACCCAGACCACTTACCAATAATCGTTGCTGAAGAAAAGGGGTTTTTGAAAAAAAATGGAATTACCGATTTTGAATTGATAGTTCCAGCAGACCACTATGACGGACTTCAAGATCTCATTGAAGGAAATATACAATTCGCGACCAACGAACCTTTGCACCTCATTGAGCAATACCATACAGAATTCCTTTCTCTTGGAACTTATTTTGAAACCAAAGGCGGTGTTATCATGAAAACAACTTCTTATGAAGCCTTAAAGAAAGGTGAGAAAATCCAAGTTGCCACTCCAGTTTCTAATGAGAAAACCAATGGTATTGGCCTTGAAATTATAAAGCGCTATGCGGCTAAACAAGGCGTAAACATCAAGCCTTCACAGGTTGAATTTGTTGCTAAGGATTTTTATCTTATCAAACACATGAAAGAGGGTGCAGATGCAGGATGGCTGTATTTTTACAATTTTGAAGGTATTGAAGCTAAGCATGAAAATATGGATGTCATCCATATGGACGCCGATTCGGCTGGGTTCGCTAACTTTTGTGCTTTAGATCTTTTCACTTCAAAATCGTATTATCAAAAAAATAAAGAAAAAGTAAATGCATTCGTAGAAGCTATTCAAGAGGCTATTCAATTTATTGAAACAAATCCAGAGGAAGCTTATGGTATTTACTATGCGTATACAAAAGAAGAATCAACTCCCTTAATGGACGATATCTTGAAAGCTACAGCCAAATGTTTTAGTAAAAATTTTGAATCTTCATCGGAAAAAGAGCTTCCTATTTTGAAGTTCTTTAATGAGATTGGCATCACAGATTTAAGTGAAGATAAATTCAAAAAGGCATTTTTAAATTAAAAGCAATGTTAGAAAATCAAATTTACGAACAACTATCAAATTTAAAATCCAAAACTCCTCTTGTAGAGGCCATTACCAATTATGTGACTATAAACGATTGTGCTAATATATTGTTGAGTATTGGTGCATCACCAGCCATGTGTGAATCTGCAGATGAAGCTTATGATTTTACAAAGCTTGCTAACGCTGTTTACCTAAATATTGGAACCTTAACCAAAGAGCAAGAGCTAGCGATGCTACAAGCCGTTAAAGCAGCAGATGAGCTCAACATACCCTTGGTTTTGGACCCAGTAGGATGTGCAGCTATCCCAAGGCGAATTGGTTTTATAGATAAGTTAAGATCTTTTGGTAAAGTAGATATTATTAAAGGTAATCTTGGCGAGATCAAATCTTTGGCAGGAGTAGAAACTAAAGTACGTGGAGTGGATTCCTTAGATAAGGGTAAGGATGGTGTAGAAGTTTGTCAACAACTAGCTAAAGATTGGAAATGTATTGTTGCAGCTTCAGGTAAAATTGATATTATAACCAACGGAGAAACAACGGCACTTGTTCATAATGGCGATGACATGCTAACCAAAGTCACAGGCACTGGGTGTATGCTTGGGGCACTTACTGCTGGATTTTGCGGAGCCAACACGGATAATTTATTGGCCTCTTGTATAGCGAGTTTCTTGAGCATGGGAATAGCTGGCGAATATGCTGCCCAGCACAATAGAGGGTGTTATCCTGGCAGTTTTAGAGTATTTCTTATCGATGAAATATATAAACTTACTGATACGATTTTGAGAGATAAATCCAAGATTGAATTTGTTTAATTGGTATAATACCATATGATTAACCACTATCAAAATAATTGAATTATGAATTATAAATGGTTTTCTAAAACAATTGATTTAGTACATCCATTGATGAACCAAATTAAAAATCATGCGTTCATTAAAGAGTTAAGTGAAGGAACTTTAAGTGCTGAACAATTCCATTTTTATATGCACCAAGATGCTTTTTATCTAACTATTTATGGGAAGGTGTTAGGTAATATTGCTACCCAATTAAAAGATCCTGATCATTCGTTGGATTATATGAGTTTTGCAAATGGAACTATTGAAGTTGAAAAAGCCTTGCACAAAGAATTTATAAGTCAATTGGAAGGATTTAAGCCACCAGAGAAATCTCCAACTTGTAGCTTGTATACTGGTTTTCTTACTGAAGTTTATCAGTACGATTCTATAGAAGTAAGCTTATCTGCTGTTTTGCCTTGTTTTTGGATTTATAAAGAAGTCGGGGATTATTTGCTGTCAATTGCCAACACAAATAATAATCCTTACCAAAAGTGGATGGATACCTATGGAGGTGAGGATTTTTCAAATTCTGTAGATCGCGCTATTGAAATTACAGAGTATTATGCTCAAAATACCACGTCCAAAGTTAGAGAAGAAATGACTCAAGCTTTTCTAAAGACTTCACAACTGGAATGGATGTTTTGGGATAGTGCTTATCGCAAGGAAAAGTGGCCAGTTTGAGCTATAAAACCATCATTAATAAATGACTAAAAATGAAAACTTACCCAAAGCTTTTAATTATAGCAGGAAGTGATTCTGGAGGTGGTGCAGGCATACAAGCTGATATAAAGTCGGCTGGAGCTTGCGGAGCTTATTCTGCAACAGTCATTACTGCTATTACAGCCCAGAATACACTTGGTGTAAACGCCATTGAAGGAGTTTCTCCTCAGATGATTGCCAATCAATTTACAGCAGTGATGGAGGATATTGGAGCAGATGCGGTAAAAATAGGAATGCTTCATTCTAAAGAGGTGATCGAAGAGGTTGCAAAGCTTCTTCAACATTACAAACCAAAACATATCGTTATAGATCCCGTTATGGTAGCGACTTCTGGTGATCGTTTGCTTCAGGAAGATGCCATACAAGCCTTGATGCATCAAATATTACCGCAGGCAGAAGTGATCACACCTAATGTTCCCGAAATGGAGCTTCTCCTAGGTGAAAATATTGAAAATTCCACGGAGTTTTCAGACTATGCAAAAGCTCTAGCCGAAAAGTTTAAGGTCTCTGTACTACTTAAAGCTGGACACCTTAAAGGTGATAAATCTGTCGATATCTTATTCAATGTAAAAACAAAACAGATAACAAAATTGAGTTCTCCAAGAATCACAACCAAAAATACACATGGTACAGGATGTAGTTTGTCTTCTGCATTGGCAAGTTATTTGGCTCAAGGTTTTAGTTTAGAAGAAGCGTCTCAAAAAGCAAAAACATTTATTTACCAAGCTATCAAAGCGGGCGGTGATTATAAAATAGGCAAAGGCTCAGGTCCAATTTATCATTTTTATAAGTTGGAGGGTTGACCTCTTGGATTTTGAGCTAACTTTTATTTTTATCAATAAATGTATTAATACGTTGTTCTAAAATAGGAAGGGTGACAACCCCTTGTTCAAGAATAACTTCATGAAACTCACGGATATCAAAACCACTGCCAAGCATTTTTTCAGCTTTCGCTCGTAATTCACGAATTTTGATCTCACCAATCTTGTAAGAAACGGATTGTCCTGGCCATGAAATATAGCGATCTACTTCGGTATTGATATTGTGTAACGAAAGGGCTGTTTCTTTGGTGAAGTAGTATACAGCTTCCTCTCGAGTCCATCCCATGGCATGAATGCCTGTATCTATAACCAAACGACAAGCACGCCATTGTTCGTAAGTCAGTTTTCCAAAACGCTCATAAGCGGTGGTATAAATCCCCATTTCTTCCGCAAGGAACTCAGAGTACAATCCCCAGCCTTCTCCATAGGCAGATAAATACATGTTTTTTCTAAACTTAGGAATGCTATCGCCAAGCTCTGCATTACGGGCATTTTGTAAATGATGTCCAGGCACTGCTTCGTGAGCAGTTAACGAGGGTAAGACATATAAAGGTCGGCTAGGCAAATTATAGGTGTTGACCCAGTAATATCCCGGTTGAGTGTCATTGGAAGCGCCAATATAACGGCCTGTGGTATATTTAGGAGCAATGGCATCGGGGACTTTTGTGACACCATATGGTTTTCTTGGTAAAGTCTTGAAATAAGCCGGGAGTTTGGCATCGATACGCTTGGCTATATCACGGGCTTCTTTTAAAAGTTCTTCTCCAGTTTTAGCATAAAACTGCTCATCGGTTCTAAGGAATTGGATGAACTCTTCAAAGCTCCCCTCAAAACCTAGATTAGTTATGATGGCTTTCATTTCTGTATGGATTCTCGCCACTTCATCCAAACCAATTTGATGAATGTCTTCAGCAGTTAGATCCAAGGTTGTATAGTAATCTAATCGATTTTGATAGTAGGCTTCGCCCTGTGGTCCTTCTGAAACCCCTAAAGTGGTTTTAGTATTTGGTAAATATTCCGTTTCAAAAAAGCTTTTAACACGCTTAAATTGTGGGATGACGTTGGCTTTTATGGCCGCTTTTGCTGCTTGAATCACAGAGTCTTTTTGAGATTCTGATAGGGTAGAGGGTAAGTTCTGAAAGGGTTCGTAAAAATAACTGTCTTTAGGCTGGTCAACGATTTGAGAATCGTAAGTCGACTCATAGCCTTCAAAAATCACTCGGGGTTGGGTGATGCCTTTTTTTAAGCCTTGTCTCAGAAGTTTAAAGTGTTGGTCGACATAAGTAGGAATAGCGTTGAGTTTATTGAGATAAGCTTTCACTTGCTCATAAGTGTTGAGGTCTCTCACTTCATAAGATAGACTAAGATGGAAACCAGAATCGGACAGTAGCGGATTTAAGTAGGCTTCAAACTCATAGAAGTCCACTGTTTCCTTAAGCTTAAACTTTAGCATTTCTAATGAAATCTGTTCAGTTTCTGAAAGTTGACTGTTATCCACTTCAGTTAAATCGGTAAGGAGTTCAGTTGCAAAATTTGCTTCTTGTTGGTAATAAGCTTTTGTGTATAAACCCAAGGGATAGGTATTTTGGTCGTAACCTTTATGGTCTTGATAGGTCTGAACGATGGAATCTAATTGCCGACTTGGGGTCTGACTCTTACCTAAATTCACCACTAAAAGGCAGACTATAGAACATATAATGTATTTCATGGATGTTTATTTTAAAGCTTAAAGATATATTATGTAAAGGAAATAGGGCAGTCCCATAAGTTCCAATTGAGGAGATATTTTATAATAGTGATTTTTAGATTTTTGGGTCACAAAAATATAGAAGACTTATTTATATTAGAATAAAGCTATTTTTTAAGTAAAAATTCATTGAAACTAGTCGAACTGACATTTCTAATATGCTATTATCGTCAAGTTTTTAAACCTATAAAAAAAGCTGATATTAAGTTGTTTTGTCTCATCGAGTATCCTGACGTTTTTGTCGGGATGTATCGAGATGTGTCTTGTTATCTGAAGTGTTCTCGATACAATTTCAATGATTTTTCCAAGCAAAAATTCATTGAAACCACTCGAACTGACATTTCTAATATGCTATTATCGTCAAGTTTTTAAACCTATAAAAAAAGCTGATATTAAGTTGTTTTGTCTCATCGAGTATCCCAACGTTTTCGTCGGGATGTATCGAGATGTGTCTTGTTATCTGAAGTGTTTCATTTCTTGAAACACTCATTTCAACTCAGGTTTGTATTTTTTGAAGTGGTTTTTTTCTGAAGGTAAATCTACTTGTCTTAAGATTTGAAATAATTTAATAAGTGACTGCTGATCAATTAAACTTGGATCAATGGATAAATTCCTTGTTTCTGATTTGAGAATATAGTTGCCCTTGATGCTTTTGATTTCATCAATCTCACTGAGTTCTATTTTATTTTTGAAACTATGTAATACCAATTTAAACCTATAATGTCGCAATAAATCGTTTCTTTCTCCCTTGTTTTTTATCAAAAATAATTACCGTAGCTAAGGCTATGCGAATTATTTTTAATTTCAATCAATCAAAAAAAAATTCAATTTATTCGTACGACATTATAAATTTAATATGGTATGGAATGTTTTTTTGAATCTTTCCATTTCCAATGATGAGGTACTGGTGTTTATAATCATACATAAAATGCGCTAGGTAAAGAGTTCCTAATATCGAATAGGCATAACCAAACCATGGCATAATGGTTTCGAAAATAAAATAAGACATGCCAAATAATATCCACATGACTCCTAACAAAAGGTTGGTGTAAAGTCTTTTTTTGCTTAATTTAATTCTCATGTTTTGAAATGTTGGATGAATTTAGCTTTTTAAGCTTAAACATAATTGCAGCGCTTGTATAGCCACCTTCCGTTCCGTCCACAAAATGAATATGTTTTTCTTCTCTATTTTCTATATAACAGGACATTATAGACGCGTGAGTAATATGCATACCGTAAATAATTTCATCCTTAGATTCTAAATCATCAAGTAGTCTTTTTAATTTATTTATCTGTTTATCTGTTCCTGAAATTACAGTATTTAATAAACCATCTAGCATTATCGTGTCTGATAATTGGGTAACTCTATATTTATATAATTTGCCCGCCTTTAAAAATTTAAAATAAAAAGTGCCAATCATTGTAACTAGCCAATTACTAACTAAATAAGTCATTTGGTATTTCCCTATTTTAGCATACATCTCTTTTCTGATTGTTTCTAAAGATGTATTTAGTTTTAATTTAAACGTAGAAATTGGGTTACGCTTTTCTAAGTTACCAAAGACCAAATCTATTTCCTTCATAATGGTGCTATATACTTCAGCTTGATTTTCTTCGTTATCACAATCTATAAGTAGACATATCACTTTTTTGCCGGTATGGTTTGGTTGGATTTCATCCCATCTGCATTCCATACCTTTTAAATTAAGTTCTATTTTTTTACTATTAGCTGTTGCAGATGCTTTAAAATTCTCTTTGATTAAGAGTTCTGCATATTTCAAGCCATTACCAAGAACTACAGGAGTTGTAAGGTATTTATTATGCCTAATTTTGGTAATTCTTATGCTAACATTGTTAGAATATACTGTATCGACCTCTATTTGTCCTACTCGTAAATTCAACTGTAATGTTTTTTTAATATGTTGGCTGTAGTTATTCAAGGCTAATAGAATTGGCTCTAACACAGTATTTGGAACGATAAATGTAGAACCATCTCCTCCAAAAAAATAAGGAATCTTAAGTGTATGATCAACCTTTTTTAGAGTGTTCAAAACGGTTATTATACTACCTGTTGCACTTAGGTTAACATCGTTATGAAGACCCTGGGCAACTGCATCTGTAGAATTTTCTATATCTGCTACTACGACGGACCAATTTCTAGGAACACTAGAAAATAATTTTTCATTCTTTAAAAGCTCTGTAAGAGGCAAGTTGTTTTTAGAAATATTCTTGTAAAAATCTAAATCTATTTTCATATTTGCCACATATCTATTTTACCAAGTTTGAATTTCACGGTCATGTTCAAACTCAGCATAAAACTAGTTCTTTTTAAAGTTATATATCCTTCTTCTACTCAACTCTGAATTCTTGTCTTTAGCTCACCTTTAAGTTGGCAAAAGATTGGGCCAAGGCCAAATTTGAAATCGTAAATTATTAGAGGGTGAGGAAAAATAATTTTTTATTTATGGGTGTTAGTTTTGATTAAGCAAGTCGCTTTGGTTGATTCAATTAGGTCAGTGTAGGAAGGAGCTTTTGTGGTTTAGGGGTTGTAATTTAGTTCCTAAAATATAGTTTTTCACTGTAATGCGTTTGAAAGAATTCAACCAGAGATTTATTTAGCCATATTTTTCAATCTAGATGGAGTGAGCAGTTCCAGAATTTGCTAGATTCAGCACACAATTATTTTTTTATAAACTTGCTTAAATCCGATTTTAAAAAATAGTTCCAATTGTAACTATCGAGCAAATTGCTAATAATAAAATTGCATATCCGTTTAGTTTCCAGTCGCTGTAATGCTTGCTATTACTAGCCTATCAAATATCTTGTCTCCAAAATATCGTCTATTGAGTTTATAAATGAACTCATTGAGATACAATTGCAGGTAT